>Ga0255783_10006449_pt1 | contig 10113 bp, 7 predicted proteins | sample 011ome_22_FD_179981 | JGI IMG/M metagenome (GOLD analysis project Ga0255783, IMG submission 179981) | Coastal salt marsh microbial communities from the Groves Creek Marsh, Skidaway Island, Georgia - 011507BT metaG (version 2) | ecosystem: Environmental > Aquatic > Marine > Intertidal zone > Salt... | reverse complement strand
AGTACGCGCGCGCGGGGATGCGATGGTGGAGGGGTGGGACGCGCGCGCGGCGCTCAAAGATGAGTGACGCTTTTGAAACGCGCGCGAGCGAGAGACGGGGGCGCGAGAGACGTCATCGAGCGCGAGAGAGAGCGCGAGGCGTGCGGGCGCGTGTGAGAATGGTGTATGATTTTTGAGTGTTTTGTACTAACCAGGTTAGTACGTGTGCGCGTGCGATGATTGTATAGGTTGGTGTGTGTTTCCTCGTAGTCGGCGACGAGTGAATATTCTCCGCGCGACGCGACGAAAAGCATGGGCGTCGCCGCGGCTGCTGCTATGGTGACGCCGACGCAGAAGTTTGCGGATTTCATGGCGCAAATGTCTGCATTTACGGCTGAGAATGTGAGGTTTTCTCACGAGGATTTTGTCATCTTGTGCTTGAACATGTTCGCGTGCGCGTGCGTGTACTACACGCTCCGCATGATAAAGTTGCCCGACCACTCGTGGTACTTGACGTTGTACTCATCCGGGGTGACGTCTTTTATTGGGTTGTACTTACTCTTCCACGTCTGGCACGATGGTTTGGCGGCGACGATTAGCAATGAAAGAGATATTTCGCGGTACGCCGCTATTTTCTTCATCGGCTATTGCATCATGGACTTGGTGATTGGAAGCATTCACTACGAGTCATTGTTGACGTACGACGACGGGTGGACGCATCACTTTTTGTACATTGGTGTGTGCTCGTACTTGCTGCACAACGGGCTCACGTCGCTATTCGCGGTCGCGCTCGTTGAAGAGTTGCCGATTGTGCTGCTGTCCATGTACGAAGTAAGAAACAAGCAAAAGCCTTCGCTCTTGTTTGGGATGTTATATTTTTTCACGCGCATCATGTTCCACACGGCGCTCATCTACAAGGCTGCGGCGATTTCCAACGTCATTTTCGCCGTTGGCTTGAACTTGCTCTTATTGCATGTGCGTGAATTCCAGCGTTGGGTGCGCGGGTACTTGATGCGCTCGCACAACCGCAAGAGAATGAACTTCCGCGTGAAGCTCGGCATGTTCTTCGCCATGTTGGCGTCGTACGTCGCCTTGCATGGATACGCCGCGTACGATTTGGTATTCAACGAATACCCGCAGCCGCCGAGCGCACCGATCGTGGCCATTCATTCTGCTATTTTCCTATTCTTCATGTATCGCTTCGGCATCGTCGTGCACGATGTGTACACGCAAAACTTCATCATGACGTCCATCGGCCGCAAGAAAATCATCTACAACATTTCTTGGGAAGATCCTGCGGTCGATCACAAGGTGATGCACATGACTGATCAAGATGTCGTCCTTACGATTTCTTCTGCTGGATGCAACGTGCTCGACTACTTGTGCGAAGGTCCGAAGAAGATTATCGCCGTGGACATGAACGCGGCGCAGTTGCACACGCTCGAGCTCAAGCTGGCGTGCATTCGCGCTTTGGATTGGGAAACGTTTTTCGCCATTTGGGGTCGGTCGGATTACAAGGTTTTCAAGTCCGTGTACGCCACGAAGCTTCGTTCGCTGTTGAAGAAGGAAACTGCCGAGTTCTGGGACGTGAACGACAAGCTGTTCCGCGATAACTTCATGTTTGCTGGCACGTCGGGATTGATGGCGCGAATTTTGTGCCTTCCTTTGCGCTTGTCTGGCGTGCGTAGACGTGTGATGGCGCGCGAAGAATTCTCCGAGTCTGGTGGCTTAATGTTCAAGTTCACGTGCTGGATTTGCTCGTGCACGTCGCTTTGGAGTTGGATCGCACCTCTTGGTGGCGTGCCGCTCGAGCAACTCAACTTGATGAACCGCAACACCAAGGTGTTTGTCGACCGTTTGATTGAAGTTCTCACCGTGCGCATCTGGAAACCGAACAATTACTTCTACTACGGCTATATCGTGGGTGAATTCGCCCCTGACTGCTGCCCGCGCTACTTGGAAGAGAAGAACTTTGCCAACTTGAAGGCGCGCGTCGACCGCGTGGACCTCTTTTACGGCACCTGGGCCGACGCCGCCGTTCGCGAAGGCCCGGGATCGATCACCATTGCCTCCCTCCTCGACTCCATGGACTGGATGCCGGCTGAAATGATTGCGGAGAACATCTCTAAGGTTGTTGCTAACATGGACAAGGAAAAGGGTCGCATCTTTTGGCGTTCGTTCGCCGACCGCGTGCACTCTCCCGTGCTCGCCCATCTCGACGGCGAATTGGTGCCCGAATACGACCGTGTGGGTTGGTATTTGACCCAGTTCATCGCACCGACGCCGAAGAATTACAACCCCGAAATGATTGTTCAGCAAGGCAGTGGAAGATCATTCAAGAATTCCTTCTTTGGTGACGTCCAAGTCATGACCGCCATGGCCAAGCAAGGATTGAGTCGCACCAAGTGCGTGAAAACATTCTACAGCTCTCAGGGCGCTCGGTACGACGGATTCCGCGAGGGCTTGTTACCGAACCGCGACATTTTCATGCGCCACGTCATTCCTTGGGCGAAGGAGCCGAAGACGTGGATCTCGGTCGGATGTGGTACCGCTCGTGACATTGAATTCGTCGTCGGTCACGTAAAGAAGTGCGGTACCAAAGTCTACCTGTGCGATTTATCCGACGCGTTGCTCGACATGGCGCGCCAACGCGTGCGAGAGCTCGGATTGGAATCCCAAGTGACGCTCGTAGAAGGCGATATTAACAGCTTAGCGGTAAAGAAACAATTACCGGATGAAGTAGATTTAGTGACGTGCTCGTATTGCGTGACTATGATTCCAGATTGGAAGGAAGCCATGCGAACAATGTCCAACTTGGTCAAGCCCGGAGGCCACTTGGCGTTGATTGATTTCATCGAACGCGAAGGTCGCGAGTCGTGTTGGGATCAAAAGCTATACAAGTGGTGGTTCGCCATGGATGGCGTCTTCTTCAACCGTAAACATCGCGAATGGCTCACGTCCCAACCTGGGTTCAAAACCATGTGGTATGGCGAGGATGAAGGTCGAGTGCCGTACACGCCGCTCAACCCCACGCACTACATGTATTGCGGCCAGCGACTCGTCTCGCGCTAGACTGATTCATAGTTGATTACCCCCTCGAAGTCTTCTCTCGACGGCGCGAGGAACACGCGTATGAAACGAAACCATACAACCACAGTAGTACACTAGTACGGCGCACGTCAAGGTGTCGTTATGTAGTAGACATTTACTCACACGCATGACGCGCGCGCGAGGGAGAGGAAATTCCTCTGAGGAATATTTATCGTTGACCTGCTGAAACCCTTTTGTGCACATTCGCCATTCCTCGACGCCACGGGCGACGGGAACGACGAGTGAGGTCCTCGCGGCGATCGCATCGAGTCGAGCCCTCACCATCCCCATCGTCGTCTCCGCGGCGATCGCATTTAACGCGAGCGACGTCGACGCATTCACATTCGCGTGTCGCGTCGTGTAACGCGAGGAGACGCTGCGCCGCGTGCGCTGTCGGACGCCGAACATTGCGCGTGACATCGACGTGAAACGCCATGAGTCGAGAGTCGAGCATGGATCGCGCGTCGAGTGATCTTCCAGTGGGGGCGTCGCCGGGCGCGCGCGCGCCTTTTCGCCTCGTGCACGAAGACGACGCGGGCGCGAATGAAGGCACGAATGAGTACAGCGAGTACAGCGGGCACGGTTCGGACGGGGGCACCACGAGTGGGGATGATGGCACGAATAAGCCGGGTACGACGAAGTTTGTACAGTATGCGTCGAGGCATTTAACCAGTGAGCTGTTGTTTTGCTCGAGTACGGGGAATTTGAAGCGTTTGAAGCGCGTGTTGGAAAAGGCGGGGAAGTCGATTTCGAGCGAGTCGTACGCGGATTACGATAATCGCACACCTTTGCACGTTGCGGCGAGTGAAGGGTCATTTGCCGTAGCAGATTGGTTGGTGAAGAGTGGAGTACAGATTAATCCAGTCGATCGATGGGGTTCGACGCCGTTAGAAAGCGCAGTGTATGGCAACCACGTCGATTTAGTCAAGATGCTAGCGAAAAATGGGGCTAAGATTAAAGATAGAGTGAGCGGGACGCTGTTACCATTAGAGGAATCGCATTTGTCCGGTGCTGTGCGCACATCTTTGCCCGTGGACACTATGGCTTGGGAAATTCCAGACGGTGAGTTTTCGAGCGTAGTAGAAGTCGGCGCGGGCGCGTTTGGCGTGGTGTACAGCGGCACGTGGCGCGGCACGCGCGTGTGCTTGAAGCAATTGCACAAGCACTTGAACGCCGACGAAGTCGCGCAAGCAGAATTCAGATTGGAACTAAAAATCATGCAGCAACTGCATCACCCGCACATTGTGCAATTTCTAGGTACAACCGTGAGCGCCGACGGGTTGACGTCCATCGTGTCCGAGTACATGGCTGGAGGAAGCTTGGAGCAAGTGTTTAGAAATGAAGAGTTGCTTTCGCTCAAAGTGGCGGTCAAGATGGCACTCGATTGCGCCAGAGGTATGGCATATCTTCACGGCCGTTCGCCGCTTCCAGTGATTCATCGTGACTTGAAGCCTGGAAACTTGATGTTGACGACGTCTCGGTTGTTAAAAATTGGTGATTTCGGCTTGTCCAAGACGCTATCAGTGCGGAACAAAATGCCGCAAGAAATGTCCCAGGCATTCAACATGACGGGTGAAACCGGGTCGTATCGATACATGGCCCCTGAAGTGTTCCGCCACGAATTCTACGGCCCCGCCGTGGACGTCTACGCGGCGGCGATGATTTACTACCAGTTGTTCTCCTTCCAGCAGCCATTCGCCGGACGAAACCCCGTCGACGCGTGCCGCGCGGCGAGTTTAGAAAACCTCCGCCCACGCATCCCTGACAAAACCATGCCAAAAGAACTCTCAGACCTGCTCGTCAAAATGTGGGACCCACAAGTAAAGAAGCGTCCAGATTTCATCGAAGTCATCAACATGCTCATCCCGGTGTTCGATTCGCTCAAAAATGCCCCCGAACCGGGCGCCGGGTGCTGCGTCGTGTCCTAGTTCATCGACTTCAAAACTACAATCGACCACCCTCTAACCATCAGCGGGTTCGTCCATCCTTTTTTGTTTCTACTAATACGGTAATAATACACGGTACAGCTTACGTTTACGAGAGGTCCTCGCGCGTAGACACTCATCCTTCAATCCTGATCCTGATTGGTCAATCCATATACTACTTATACCCTAGCCCAAAACACCGAGCGCGAACTCGCCGTCCGTTCGATCGATCGGTCTGCGGCGGCACACGACGCCGCTTGACGACGACGACGGGACGCGTTGCATGCGCGACGACGAGGACGATCAAGGATACGACTACGCATCGAGCGATAGCGAAGCGTACGCGTACGATTCAAGAGACGAGCGAAGCGAAGGCGAGAGCTCATTCGAGGCGTACGAGGAGGATTTAACCTCGGAGGAAGAATTCGTTGACGACGACGGAGTTGGACACGACGAGACGGCGTACGACGACGCATACGAGGACGAACACGAGGAGAGTATCGTTGTGCGTGACGAGGACGACGGCGAGGACGAGGACGTCGACGAGGGTGAGTTTGTTGGGGATTCGACGACGCGCGACGAAACCCTGGACAACGTCGAGGGCGGAACGATGAGCGCCGCGGATGCTGAGGCGTATGATGATGAACGGGAGGAGGATATCGACGAGTACGTAGATGACGAAGGTGACGAGGAGATTGAAGATGCGGGCGACGATGACGACGATGATGAATACGAGGAAGAGACGGAGACAAACGCGGCGGCGGGCGCGGATGCCGCCTCAAAGTTTCGCGCCGCGGGCTCGGCGGCACCAATGTTGGCCAAGTCTTTTGCGAGTACGGTTCGTGAGGCGGCGGGGAGTGCGTTGACGGCGATTAAGCCCAAGGCGGCGCCTGTGGAGCCTTTGGTCAAGCCGGATCCGAGCGACGAGGATGCGATGCGAGCGTACAATTTACAAATGCTTCGCATCAAGCTCTTGCGGTTGGCGTCGAGATTAGATCAAAGCCCGCGGAACACCGTGGTTGCACAAGTGATTTACCGACTGGAGTTGGCAGAGCAGCTCAAGGCTGGTCGCGGTGGGCAGCGCGCGCAAGAGGCGAATAATTCGTCATTTGATCGCGCCGTGGCGCTCGCCGAACAAGCGGAGAAGGACAACGCGGGTGAAGATTTAGAGTTCACCTGCACAATCTTACTTTTGGGTAAGAGTGGTGTTGGTAAATCTGCGGTGATTAATTCTTTGCTTGGTGAAGGGTCAGCGCCGTCGGGTACGAGCGAAGCCGACGCCACCAAAAAGGTGACGTTGATTGAAAAGAAGGTTCACGGGATGACCCTTCGTCTCATTGACACCCCGGGTTTGCAAGCGTCTGCGGCGGATATTCGTTACAATTCCACCATCATGAACGACGCGAAGCGGTTCACAAAGTCGAACAAGCCGGATATCGTGCTCTATTTTGATCGCCTTGACATTCCTTCGCGCTCAGACGCCGCAGATTTACCCTTGTTGAAGCAAATTACCAGCACGTTTGGCCAAGCCGTGTGGTTCAACGCCATCGTCGTGTTGACGCACGCGTCTGCGGCACCGCCAGATGGCGCGAACGGACAACCAATTTCATACGAAATGTACGTCGCGCAACGGTCGCACATTGTGCAACAGACGATTCGTCAAGCCGCCGGGGATATGCGTCTGATGAACCCCGTGGCGTTGGCTGAAAACCACCCGATGTGCCGCACGAACCGTGTGGGCGAGCGCGTGTTGCCGAACGGCCAAGTGTGGCGTCCTCAATTGTTGCTGCTGTGTTTTGCATCGAAGATTCTTACCGAGGCGAATACGTTGTTGAACTTGCAAGCTGAGCAGCAAAAGCAAGGCGCCGGCGGCCGAGGTGGTATGCCTGGTCAACAAAAGGTGCCGCCGCTTCCGTTCTTGTTGTCTTCGTTGATTACCACGCGCAAGCCGCGTCGATTGATTGAGTACGCCGATGATGACTTTGAAGATTTGGAAAATGAAATCATCTCTGGCGAACCGTCTCCGTATGACATTCCAGCGGATCAAATGGAACCGTTGCCGACGCCAAAGCAAGTTGCGATTCCTGCCCCAGATCCAGTCTTGCCACCGTCGTTCGATGGTGACACTCCTGGACACCACTACCGTTTCTTAGAATCCAACCAACAGTGGTCGTGCCGACCCATCGTCGACGCGCACGGTTGGGATCACGAGGCTGGCATCGAAGGTTTCTCCGTCGAACACCAATTCGTGCTCAAGGACCAAGTCCCTGGTGTGTTGCAAGCGCAGATTTCAAAGGATAAAAAGGACAGCAACTTGGGATTTGAGGGTGAAATGTCAATTCCACATTCCAGAAACTTAATCTCTACCACTGGCGTGGATATTCAAACCGTCGGTGGGGAATTGGTGTACACGGCGCGAGGGGAAACGCGTTGGAAGTTTTGCGCCGTTGATAAGCTCATCGGTGGTCTTTCGGCGTCCCTCGTCGGTGGCGTCGTCGCTCTCGGGACTAAGATTGAAAACCGTTTCAAGGCACGCCCTGGGATGAAGGTTGTCGTGAGCACCGGCGCGGTCACCGCGCAAAAAGATGTCGCGTACGCAGGTAACCTCGAAGCCATCGTGCGTCATAGCGAAGACCCATCCAACCCGAACTCGTCCACTGTGAGCGCGAGCTTTATGAACTGGCGGGGTGATCTCGCTCTCGGTTGCAACGGTATGAGCTCCATCCAAGTTGGAAAGGATACTCAACTCACCGGGAGCTTTAACATCAACTCTCGCGGGACGGGTAAGATTTCCGTGCGTGCGACGACGAACGAACGCATGTCCCTCGGAAGCGTGGGCTTGGTACCAATCATCTGTGCCATTTGGGGACGAATCCGAGGAGATTGAGGTAGTTTACGCGAGTGAAATCCGCAATTTAATGTCATTGCTAGTTCAAAAAAACAATCCAAAGTTTCATATTTCAAAAATCAATTCGCTAGGCGACATTTTTGTCGCTCCTCGCGGTGCCTATCGAGGGGGCTATATGTTTAATGTTATATATAATCGTATACTGGACGTCGCTTCAGCTTCTTACGCAGCGTCGACAGCGTTCGTTCGCATGATGCGTCTGAATACCATCGCACTCGTCTCGCGCAAAGACGCAACGTAGCGATCCGGCCATCCGGGGGCCTCTACGACTTCCTCGTCAATCGTCAACGCGTCGTCGCCTTCGTCAACCGAGTCGCGCCACGTCGAGAGCTCCAATCGTAAGCGTTCCAGATTTTTCGCATTCAACGACGTGGGGAAATCCGCCACCAAACCTTGCGATCCGTTGAAAATTTGCACGTACGGTAACACCGGAACGTTGAGCTTTTCTAAGAAGGCGTCGTCGAAATCGCGAACGTTAACCTTTAAAAACACCACGTCGGCAAACTCAAGTTCGCACAACTTTTCAAACTTTGGCGCCAGCGACCGACAGCTGGGACAATCAGGTGCGAAATACTTGACGCACAATACTTTCGCACGCGCACTGCGATCTCGCTTACGTCGAGCGAAATTCGCAGCGGCGTGTAAAAACGCGAGAAACTCGTCGCTCGTGCGCGCGGTGAAGACGTTTGGCAACGCCTTGCCCTTCTCATACCACCGTTGCACGCGTTCCTGCACGTTCGCCGTCGCCGCTTCGATCGTCGACGGTGAGGATTCCTCTATGGCAATGTTTTCGGGCTCACGCACCGCGCGCAATCGCACCGACGCCCACGCGCGCGGCGACACCCCACGCGTGCCCAGGGACGCTTTATCCACAACGCTCGGGTGCTTTTTGAAACCCTTCCGACGCCCGTGCGACGTCGGTGCGCCCGCGCACGCGATGTACGCGCGCGCGGGTGATACGCATGCCATTTTCCTCGCGGTTCGCGCGCGCGTGAGGGAGTTTTCGTCGACGCGCGCGAGCGAGCGAGGCAAACACTGACGCGCGAAGGGGGATAACGTGCTGAGTCACGTTTGAAATATTCCATTGGTGTTGCGTGTGTTGTGCATTAAAAATGTGCGAGTGATTATCCCTGACCGTCGTCGCTGGTGATTTTACCGACGCGCACGGATGATAAAGCGCTGACTTTTAAGTCGCTATCGAGGAAATCTGCGATTCTGGCGGCGGTTTCGTCGACAAAGTCCTCTTGAGGCATGTGTCCGACTTTACGCATGGCGCTAAAGGACGCGCGGACGTCAGAGCACCAGTCGTAAATCGTGGCGTCGTCCAAGTAGCGATCAGCGGTGCCCCAAATGACGCGAATTTTCGGCAATCCACGCGTTTGTAACGCGTCTATGACTTGTTTAGAAACCTTTTTCAAATCGCACTTTGTGACGTAGGCCTCCGCGGCAGCTCGCGCGGCTTCGGCTTGAGCGCCCGAGTACGGTTTTTCATACTCTTCCAACACCTCACCCGGGAGGGCGAATTCATTACCGTTATACAAATATCCCGCAGCGTCGAACGCCGCGCCCTTGCCCATGCCAAACGGTCGCGTAAATGTCGCCATTTGCGGGGCATATGCGTGCGCGTTTGTCAGCGGCGTGTTCATCAGCACGACGCGACGGAATTTCTTAGGATTCTTCGCCACGTACAACAATACGTGCTGCGGAATCACAAAACCATGCATCACCAAATCCACGGGCTCGCTCGCCAAACCAGTGGCGGTTAAAAACCCTTCCAACGCGGCGCCAGTCGCCGCAGCGTCGTATCCAGCTGCGCCTCGTCCAGGCGCGGGCTTACTCGAGTCCCCGTGCCCAGTCGCATCGAATGCATACGACGTAAACCCGCGTTCCTGCAACGCGCGCTGCACGTTACGAAACGTGTACGCACACGCGCCCAATCCGTGCGCAAATACAATCTTCGTCGACTTGAGCGTCGCGCAATCCTCCGCCGGAACTCCTTTGCGATAGGACCACGTCGCGCCGTCGCCCACATCCACGGCGTGCACGCTTTGCCACAACACCTCAACGTCCTGCCCGGTGGTAGCATCGAAAATCTTCGTATACGTCGGCGCGTCCGCGTCCGCACTCGCCCGCGTCGTCGTCGGCAGAGATGCCGAAGCGTTTCGTGTTCTCGCCGACATCATCTTCATCTTTCGCCCGGCATCTGTATGC
>Ga0255783_10006419_pt1 | contig 10150 bp, 7 predicted proteins | sample 011ome_22_FD_179981 | JGI IMG/M metagenome (GOLD analysis project Ga0255783, IMG submission 179981) | Coastal salt marsh microbial communities from the Groves Creek Marsh, Skidaway Island, Georgia - 011507BT metaG (version 2) | ecosystem: Environmental > Aquatic > Marine > Intertidal zone > Salt... | reverse complement strand
TGATGAGAACGACGACGACGACGACCGCCGCCGCCGCACGCGCGCGCGAGAGTCAATGGCGCTTTCATATTCCCAATCACAAAGTCAACATCACCAGCGCGAGCTCAATCGATCGACGATCGCGCATCGATCCACCATCGCGCGCGATGCGCGACGCGCGCGCATTTTTTCGCTCGCCGCGTCGATTCGCGCTCGATTGGCGCCGCGCGCGACGCGCGACAGAGCGGATGACGCGCACAAAATTTGAACAGTGAAAAAATTTAAAAGACAACTCTGACAACGCGCGCGCGTCATATCGCGTTGACGACATCGAGTGCGCGCGCACGGGTCGTCGCGAAACGTCGGACGCTCGCGTTCGTCGCGTCAGACGATGTCCGCGCATGGGTTTAAGATGGCATCGAAGCGCACGGTGACGGAGGACGATGCGGATGTCGTCATTCTCGATAGCGCAGCTGGGGGTGGCGATGCGGCGATGTTGACGACGACGGAGACGGGGAAACGCGCGCGCGATGACATGGAAACACGCGAAGACGATAGTGAGGCGAATACCACGCGTGGTGAGAGCGATGAGGACGAATTCGATGTCGATGACGCGTCGGATGGCGATGAGAGCGAGGACGACGAAGACTTCACGGTGGCGTCGCGCGGACGAAGCGCTCCGATGGGCGCTGCGGCGAGACTTGTCGACGGCAAGGTTATATCCGCGGATGGTGGTGATAGTAATGCAAAGCGAGTGAAGATTACGCCTGGGGCGATTCGTGCCGATCGGAAAAACGTGGATGACCCGTGTCCTGGCTTGCTCGAGAGCTTGCGGGAGTTTGTGATGAAGGCGGGCGGCACGTTATCGGATGATTGGAGCTGCACGGCGACAATGCGTACGAATGGCGCCACAGCGGGGTCGTATGATGCGATTTACTGGTCTCCCGATCAGCAGCGTTACCGTTCTCGTTTGGAAGTGTTACGAGCGTTAGGACTCGCTCCGCCCAAACCAGAGGCAAAATCCGGATCCAAGGCGCCAAAAGCAAAGATTCAGCACATCGAGCCGATTCCTCGCGCTGAAGCCGTAGCCAATGCGAAGGCGAGCGAGAAGCCTGTGCTGCCGATGGAATTAGGTGATAACACGGTCGTTGTTGATTTTGGTTCTGTGTTGCAGAACACTGAAGAGTTCCACGACGAGGTTCACATCTGGCCATTTGGTTACAAAACAAAGTGGACAAATGACAACGGCGACGTCTTCTTTAGCCAAGTTACGAAGGCTTCCGATGGTGGACCTGAATTCATCGTAAAGATGGAAAAGGATGGTGAAAAATATACCGCATGCGCGGCATCTCCCCTCGGCGCTTGGATTGAGATGTGCGATTCCGTCGGTCCAGCAATTCCAGTTGGAATTTCCGACCATTTCTGCTTTGAGGACGTTCGCATAGTTCGCGCCATTGAAAGCTTAGCCGGTTCGGATGCATGTGAGAAGTATCAATTTGTCGAGGAGCGTGGAGGGTGGGATGATGAGCGCGTTCGTCGTGCGAAAGCTCGAGTCATGGACTCCAAAGAAATTCTCAAGCAAATTCGCCTCGTGACGCAAAAAGTAAAGACGGAACAAGTTGCGCAAAATCGCGTGCAGCGAGAAATCTCAAAGGTTCTTGATCGTCTCGTCTCTCGCGTTGATACCGCGGTAAAGCGTGAAGCAGCTAAGAAGCAACGCGCCGAAACCAAAAAGGCGCTCTCTGAGATTGCCAAGAAGCATCGCGATTCATTGAAGGAGGCGTCAAAAGCTGAAAAAGAAGCTGCAAAAGAGTCTGAAAGGATGCAGCGCGAGGCGAAACGTGAGCAGGAAAAGTTGGCTAAAGAAGCACTCAAGGCACAGCAAGCCATCGAACGCGAAGCTCAGAGGGAAATCAACAAAGCGAAACGTGCAAAGGAAATGGAAGAGAAGAAGAAACGTGACGCCGAACGTGCGGCGCAAATGAGCGTTGTAGAGAAGAAGCAGAAGGAATGGCTCATGGGCATGCAGCAGCGCGACGCGGATAGTTCGGACACAACTTTTGCGCCTCCTATCATGACGCCAAATTTGAAAATTGAACCCGATTTCACGGAAAAATCTGAGTTGGGTGATATTTTAGAAATCTGGATGTTTCTCGATCGGTTCAAAAGTGAGCTTTTTGGTGCTGACGCCGATCGAATCTCTCCCCCAACTGTACAAGCTCTCGCGAACATTTTATCCAATCCGAAGAAGTCCGAACCTTTGTTAGCGGCATTGCACTTAGGTATGGTTGCTCCGTGTATCAGCGATGTTTCGGCGTCTACGGATTCGTCAAGCACAAGCGCATTGAAGCTCATTCCGGATGCCAAAGCGCACTTCTCTGAGACTAAAGGCGTTTGGCAAGAAGTAATTCGTCGATTCTTACATGCAAGTTCGATCATCTACGATTCAGCGCCCTATGAGCCGTACTTGAAGGACGCCCCGCCAATCTTGCCCGAAGCGGCGGATGTTTTCACGCGATACATGTGCGCGGGTAACGCTGGATTTGATCCGCTTTCAAATGAAGAAGGTCCTCCTTGGAACGGACATCCCGTGCCGAAATATAACGCTAGAATTGCCCCGGATCTCGCTGCCGCTGCGGACGCCGAAGTGTTAGCTGCAGTCGAGGTTGAATTGTTTTCAAACGGTGGAGGCTTTGATGTTCCAGCGTCGCGCGTGGTGGAAACTCGGCGTCAGAAAGCTCTTGCCGCAATTACTGAAGCCAAAAAGTCCCAGCATATCCAAGCCGTGAGATGCGCTATTCGTAACTGCGCTTGGTCGCACGCTTTGAGTAACGTCTCTTGCAGAGGCGATGCAGCGGCGGTGAAGGGATCGCAACCGCGAGGCATGGATATCCGTCTCCTTGATGCTCGCCTCGAGGCTGGTGTTTACAACGCTGCTGCGCACTCCGTCTCGAACGCAAATGAGGTTGATGACATGATCCGCGCTGATGTAGTGGAAGTTGCCAATAACATGGCTCATCTGACGAATGGAAATGGTCCCAAGGCGAAGCAGGAGCTCATCGCCGCCGTCGACTCTGCGCTCAAGCAAACCAAGGCAGCGGAAGAACTTCATTCTTCACCATGGGATCAAGGATGCTCTGTGTGTGGTTTAGACGTCGTAGCTGGCGTGGTTCTTTTATGTGACTCTTGTGACGCGGAGTATCACATTAAGTGCCTCGATCCGCCGCTCCTTGCGGAGCCAGAAGGTGAATGGTTCTGCCCCAAGTGCGTGCGAGAACAAGAAAACATCAACGTCGTCAGTATTCATGAATGCAAGGCTTTCGTAGGAACAAGACTTGAAAAGGCTGCGACTGGCGAAGCGATCGCGGTGAAGGATGCCATGTTAGAAAACGAAGCAGAGGATGACGAAGAAGAGAGCGGATTCTCGGACGGTGGTTGCCGAGGCGCCATGGCGCGGCGCCTGCGCTCCTTGGCGCGAGCCATGGAATCTGTTGGTTTCGACGGATTATCCACGCAGTCTCGTCTCGTGTTGTTGCGTACATTGATGACATTGTGCTTGGATTCGGTTTCGTTGCGTGAGGCGATCGATAGCGGCCTGAACGCGACGTCCGAGGTCAAGCGTGAGGTGAGACAGCACATTAAAGCTTGGGATGAGTATCGCATGGAAGAGGTGCGCGCTTCCGATGCAAAGAAAGCAGAAGAAGAGGCGAAAGCGGCGAAAGAGGCGGAGGCAAATAAGCCAGCAGATGCTCCAGAATCCGCGAAAGCGGATGAAGACGTGGTGGAGGATGAAGTTGTCAAAATGGACGTCGATGGCGAAGAATCTGTAGCCAAGGCGGATGCGGCAAAAGAAAAGCGAGAGAGGAAAGTTGTGCAACGCGCCCCGACCGACGATGAGCTCGCGCGAGCCCGTGTTCGATGGCAAAGCAAATGGCACGAAGTCGAAGCGAGTGAGCTCGAAATCGCCCCTCGTCGCACGCCTTTGGGATCTGATCGTCACAAGCAAATGTACTGGCGACTCGGAAACTGGGGTGAAGTCATCGTTCAAGCGGCAAAGGATGCCGAACAGTATGACGTCGAGCCTGAATACGGACTCTTGAACACAGAAGAAACTAAAGCATTGATTGGAAAGTTGAACCCTAAAGGACGTAAAGAAGGTGATCTTTGGCGCGCGTTGCAACGTCGTTTCGGTGCTGAAGCCTCGGCGTTGAGTGACGTGACGGCGGTGCCCGCAATTCCAGATATTAGCGAATGGGGAGCTATTGAAGAGATGAGCGATCAAGAGGAAAGCGGTTTGGCGCGAGTGCGTCAAACATTCCTGACTTTAGAATCCGAAATTCCCGATATCGCTTTCAACAGAGCTCTCGGTAATGCTGAGCGTCGTACAATGTGGCTAAATGTCGCCGCTTCGGCGAAATCGCTCGTCAGTCTTGCATCCGCTATCATCGCCTTCGAGCGTGCTCTCGAACGTGATTGGCTCAACCCGGGATGGTTGTCTTGGAGCTGGGCGTCGCCATTAGTACGATGCGCATCTGGTGCGAACGAAGCGAGTAGTGCGCGAAGCATTCGCCTTCACCTCGTCGCGTTGCGCCGAGCGTTCAAGTGGAACAAGGCGACACGCGCGTCTGGTCGCGTGGCTGGAGAGGAAGCCAATTTAATTCTTCCTGAACGCTCTACGCGTACGCGCAAGCCCGCTGTTGTTGTCGAATCTGACTCTGACGACGAATACGAGGAATTGGAAGATTCTGAGTCCGAAGAAGTGATCACAAAGACGCACGCTCGAGACCGGTCCTTCCGATTGTGACGTGGAGAAAGTAAGAATTTGAAATTGAATTGCATGCACGCCTACATTGTCTATATGAGAACTTTACGAAATGAAATGATGCTCAAGCAAATCAAAACAACGCGTGCCCCATGAGAGTCTCGAGAACGATCATCGACGCAATGCCAACCATAGCCGCGCGGCCGTTGGTCATTTCAGCTTCCGGCGTGAGCACTTTTAAGAGCTCAGGAATCGGGGAGCCGCGGATTACGAATTGCCATTCCTTGCTTCCCGCAATCTTCTTCGGGTTCGCTTCGTAGCCTTCGTTAGAGCTGAACGCTGGCGCGAGGGACGCCAAGCTCCACACGAATGCCGTGTGTAAAACTTCCCCAAAGTTCCCAAACGCTTGCGTGGTGAACGACTGCCCCGTGGCAAACTCGCCGCCCAACGCGAGCACGAAACCAATCATCGCCACTCGCCCATTAATCACTTCCGGCGCCCAACCTTCGAACGACAAAATTTCTTGCGGCGTTTGCACTTTAGCATTAATCGAAAACGCTGGGAAAACAACCTCATCCACGACGTGCACAACGACGTCGCCCTCCGCCTTATCCGCCTCCGCCACCTTCACGCCGTCCACCGTCACCCCTCCAGACGCGCTGCTCACAACCGTCATCGAGCGCCCATTCAACGTCTTCACCTCACCGCTCTTCATCGCCTCAGCCTTCACCGCACTCGGCAACACGTGGTACGTCAAAATCTCCTTCAAGTTGTCCCGCTGCGCGAGCTCTTCAAAGCTCAGCGATCGCTCAATCGACATCTTCTCAAACGCCGCATCGGTCGGCGCGAACACCGTGAGCGCGCCCGTGAGCGCCCCAGACAACTCCGTGGCTTCAAGCGCTTGTCGAAGCTTGGAGAATCGCGCGTCGGCGAGCGCACCGGTGAACACCACTGGGGCAGCCTTGGCCGCATCGGCACTCGAAGCTTCGGCGCTCGCGACGGCGGCGCGCGCGATCGTCGGTCGCGACGACGACGACGACGGCGACGTGCGTCGCAATACAGTGGAGGATGAAATCGTGCGTGCGGCAAGCATGGTGTGCGTGCGTGCGTGCGAGCGACGCTGTCGAGCGACAGTGTGTGAAGAGCGTGGATTAATCAGCCGCGTGAGTGGCGATGACGTCGCTTTATCATCCAAAAAGCGCGGGCGCGGACTCGACTGCGAGGGATTTCGACGAGCGCAAAGGACGAATGATGGCAGATACAACGCATTGATGTGATGTTTCAAAGGATTAGCAGCAGCCACTATTTGCAGCTTTTGCACCGCTAGTATCGACTTGAATAGTATCGGGCAAATATACGTCTTCGTCCTTGGATTCATTTTGAATGGCGGATCGCGCGACGGCTTCAAACGCCGTGGCGACGTTGATGTCTTCCTTGGCGGATGTTTCGAAATGCATCAAGCCACCCTTGGAGGTGCACCATGATTTTGCTTTCTTTTCACTGATCACTCGCTTGCTTTCTTTGCCCTCTTCTACGTCAATTTTGTTTCCTACGATGACGAATGGGAACTTCTCCGGGTTGCTCGGCGACGCTTGGACGAGGAACTCATTCCGCCAGTTCTCCAACGACTCAAACGATTTCGCCACGTTGACGTCGTACACACACATCACGCAATCGGCACCACGGTAGAACGAAACACCTAGCGATTGGAATCGTTCTTGGCCCGCCGTGTCCCAAATTTGCAGCGTGACAATTGTATCGTCGATAACAATCTCCTTAGTCATGAAATCCGCCCCGATAGTCGCCTTGTACTGCTTGGAAAACTTGTTGTTCACATATTGAGACATGAGCGACGTTTTCCCAACCCTGTGCGTGTGAAAGCAACGTATGGTGAGTATATCATTCGCGCGCTCGTACCTGCGCTCGCGGCGCTCTTTCAAACGGCGCGCCAGCACACACGTACCCCGAATCACCCAGGATAATAACCTTAAGGAGAGTACGCTGTGTGTGTCAAAACGAAAACATCACGTTAGTCACTTTTGTGCGCCTTATAAACACCACGCGCGTCCCTCTGTCGTCGTAGAGTGCATCATTCACTGAACACCATTCAATCGCTCACCGATGCATTCGCGCGCCTAACGACGCCTACGCCCACTCGCACGCCACCGCACGCGCGTGTAAACCATCGCAATCATCGCGCATACGTCATCTCCGTACCTTTTTTGTCGACATGATGCGTTGAGCTCGCTCCGTTTCAACGCACGAGTCGCGCACTGCGGAGGCCCAACGTCCTCTTCCTGCCGCCGTTCCGGCGCTTCACTCGCGCGCGCGCGGCACGCAGCGCGACGGCGCGATCGCAGTCGCGCATCGGACGACGGCGGTGATGGTGATGTCACCAACGACGCCCGTCGCGGCGGCGGCATCGGCGGCGCCAGCACCGTCGCCTTTGCGAGGCTTATCGCTCAACGACGTCTACGCGATGTGCGAACAAATAACCGAGCGCATGCCGAGTCTGAGTGCGAGCGAGCTGAGCGCGCAGCTCGCGGCGATTGAAAGTTCATCCCGAGCGTTGATCAATGCGAACGCACGCGCGGGATCGAGCGCGAGTGCGATTGGTGGCGAAGTTTTAGATGAGCTCGCGAAGACGGTTTCGCGCACGGTTGCGTTTGGGGAGAAGTATCTGTGGGAAACGCAGCTCAGCACGAACACTGGAGCAAAAGAGCGGGAAGTGCTCGCGGAATTAGATAAATGGGCGGAGTCTCGAGGTGAAAGGCAGAACACAGAGGTTTTGTGTGTTAAAAAAGATGACGAGTGGTTGACGACGTCGGAGGACGCCAACCGTCAAGCGCTTGATTCAACCATCGCGCTTCGAGACCTCGAGCGACGATTTCCCGAACGCCCGCGCACAGTATTAATTGGCGTTGACGACGATGAACTTCGTGCAGCAGGCAAGAAGCGTCGAGAAGAAGTGTTGCTTGAAATCGACAACGCGCTGTCATCGCTCACCAACGAGCACGCCATAGTCGTCGCCCAAACCGTCGGTGATGGCTCTGCCGCGACGTACATCAAGCCAGTCATCGATTTCATACAAGGTCAATCGGATTTCGTGCGCAAATCCATCGCGATAGCCATCGCATGCACCATCCTCGCCATCTCGCTCATCGAGTTTTTCGTCGAAGAGCGAGCGAGCGAACTCGAATCCATCGTCGCCTCGTCCACATCTCCCTCGGGATAGCCCGCATAGCGTCGCATAGCATAGCAGTGTAGTTCTAGATCGCGCATCATCGCACGCGTCACCTCTCGCGCCTAGAGTCGCGCACACGCGACACCGCGCGCCCCTAAAAAGTCATCCTCGTCATCATAACGACCCCCCCTCGTTCGACGTCATTTCACGACGTCACCCGCGCGCGCACGCACGCGACATGCACGCAAGCATCACACAGATCACCCGAATCATCGTCCCCGCGACCGCGCGACCGCGATCGCGCTCGCGCACCGTCTCGCGACGCGCGTTTGACCACGGCGGGCGCGACGATGGTGGGCACGGGCGCGGCGGCGACGGCGGCGGTCGCGGCGGCGACGGCGGCGGCCACGGCGGCGGCGGCGGCGGCGGCGACGAGGAAGGCTTCACCAATGGTCACTGGAGCGCGCCGTCGGATACGATGACCGTCATCGTCGGCGCGACGGTGTTGACGCGGGCGAGAACCGCGCTCACGCGTGGGACGTTTGGGCGCGCGACGGCGTCCGGACAACGACGAACGCGACGTTGACGACGACTTTGGATGGTGGTTTCGTGGCGATGACGCGCGAGTGCGATGGTGTATGGGTACATGTATCGTGCGGGCGTGTGTTTGGCATGTGTGAGACGTTCGGGGAGGCGAAGATGCGAGAACGGATGCGGGCGCGTTTCGGCCCGTCGTTTGACGACTGTCGTCCGCGGCGGTGTTCAAGTTGAAACTGTGGCGACGCTTTCGGAGAGACACGTGTAAAAGTAGTCGTCGTCGTCACCACACGCGCGTGTGACGACGGCATGTTGTAAATGAAAGCTTTTTGGTATCACAAGACGCGACTAATTAAACGGATTGTGAAAGGAAATACAGCGCTCAATTTCCCAACAACGAGTAGGTCGTCTCATCAACGATCGGGTCGTCTCAACGAGCATGTCGTCTAGTCGGCTAGACGATCTCGATTGAGAAATTACCTCGGGGAGACCGTGATGTTTTCGGCCTTCTCAGTCAACTCACCGTTGCGTAATTCCATGGCGGCGAGAAGCGGCCACCCACCCGCTTGGAACATGAGGCCGAGCGCCTTCGGGACATCAATGATGATTTCACCCTCCGTCGGCTTGGCGGTCTCCTTGTTCATCATCACGTAGCTGCGACCCGCGTAGCCGATCCAGCCCGCCACGTAGAGGAAACCCAAGCCCGGCACGGCGAACTCACCGAGGTGCTCGAGGTTACCATCGACAATCAAGTGGGGAAGACCATCCTTGCCGCAGAGCAAACCGGACTCACCATAGTTCGCGAAGCGCGTGTTGGTCTTTTCAATCGTCGCGTTGAGCGCGAGCGCGGGCGCGGAAGCGGCGTCGTACTTCTTCAAGCGCTTTTCGAGCGCCTTGATTTCCGTCTTTTGGCGCTTGGCGAACGCCTTGTTAGACTTGCACGGGGTGAGACCAGCGTACGGGGCGACGTCGCGCGCAAACGCTTCTTCAACAGCAACCAACGGCGCGGCGGCGACGGCGACGGCAACCGCCAAGGACGCCGCCTTGCGCGTCGCATCCGCCGCGGAGCAGCGCGCCTCCGTCTTGACCGCGGCGCGTTGCGCGCGGGCGGTCGGCTTGAGACCAGCGACGGTCACTTTGCTCGTAAGGTTCATCTACAACGCGGACCACACACGCAATCGCCTCGTCAGTCATCATCATCGCGCGCGTACGCGCGCGTCAAGTGTATACGCATACAATCAACACGAACACCCCCAAGACGTCCCGTGCGTCACGTCCGCCATCACGCACACGCACGCATCACATCTCCGCGCAGACACACACAACCACCCCTCCCGACGTCGCCGCGCGTCCCGCGCGCGATATCCCCCACGCGGTAGGGTCGCGCGCGCGATCGTCGCGATCCCGCGCCGATCCCACCCTCTACCCGTCGCATACACCCACAACGCACGCGCACACGATGACCACGCACACACGCCCCACGCCATCGCGCATCACCCGTACGCGCATCTCACGCGCATACGCGCGAGACAACACACGACGCCCACGCCGCGCCATCCGATCCGCGCCCGCTGGAGATACGACCCGAGCGCGCGCATCATCCATCATCGTCATCGCATCCTTCGTCACCGCGTTCGTCGGCGTCTCGCGCCACCGCCGGCATCACCATACGCGCGTCACGTCATCAC
>Ga0255783_10006403_pt1 | contig 10164 bp, 10 predicted proteins | sample 011ome_22_FD_179981 | JGI IMG/M metagenome (GOLD analysis project Ga0255783, IMG submission 179981) | Coastal salt marsh microbial communities from the Groves Creek Marsh, Skidaway Island, Georgia - 011507BT metaG (version 2) | ecosystem: Environmental > Aquatic > Marine > Intertidal zone >... | reverse complement strand
AGGTGTAAAGGCAGTAATGTCATAGCCGAGTGATACTAATTACCCGTAGGCCTATCGTGGCACTTTTTCTTTAAAAAATAGTAGCTATAGAATTTTAGTACTGAACTTTATTATTTGCATCTTTTTGATGTGTCAACACATTAGGTAGCGTTTACTGAGCATGTCGAAGTAAACAGTTACGACAAGTAAGGTGGTTCCGCCAGAGGCGGACAGGTGTCGCAAGTAGGGCACACACCAAACAATTAAGGTGGTTATAGCAGTAGGGCTCACCTCTTCCCATTCCGAACAGAGAAGTTAAGCCTACTAGCGCAGATGGTACTGCCACTGGTGGGAGAGTATGTCGCCGCCTTCTTCGAGACCCTTCAAGTTTTACTTGGAGGGTCTTTTTTTTGGAAAACGGTTAGTGTATGAGTTGTAGCGAATTAATTGTTGCTATTTTGTAAATACCAATGTACTTAATTAAGCACAATAGCGGTTTGAGTACACACCCAAACCGCTATTACAATACACTTTGTTATGTGCTTTTTTAATTTCTTCCCGCAATAACACCCCCGTCTGTATCCCAAATTGCACCGGTAACCCAAGATGTTTTTTCTGAAAGTAGGAATAGAATGCTATTTTGAATAAAAATAAAAATAGTTCATATATTTCTTTTGGTTTGTTTAAATGCTCTACAGCGTTGAGTATATACACCGTTGCGAAATTGAATAATAACTTTTAAAATATAAACAAATGATAGCATTAAGAAGATTTTGGTTTGATTTAAACCACCCAAAGCAATGGGGTATATACATTGTTATAAGCCGTTTTTTCTGGAAGATAAAAGATTATGACAGACTTGAATGGGATTACTGTAGTGTATTGTGCCACGCCACAAATGACAGAATGAGCAAACCAAACTATGACGTAACAACTATATACAGCGAAATAGATGATGCCCAAAGTAATAGCTATTACTCAATAGTAAAAGACGACTTAAGCGGCCTTATTAATTATGGTGGGACAATAGAAGATGTGAAAAAGTATTTAAATGGCCTATAACTACCGTATATCAGAACTGGTTCCGATATATCGCCTTTATCGTTTTTCTTTTATTTATTTATAATATAATGATTATCAGGTTTTTGATTTTTCAAAATTCGATCAATAGGGCTTTCAATTCGTTTTAACTTTCGTTTAGAAACATGGGTATATCGTTGCGTTGTTTTGGTAGAATTATGTCCTAATAGTTCCTGTATGAAGCGGATATCGGTACCATTATCCAGTAGATGAGTGGCAAAACTATGCCGCAACATATGAGCAGAAATATTGACTGATATACCTGCTTTTTTTGCATTATGTTTTAAAAACTTATTGATGCTCCTAGGTGAATATGTCCCTCCCAACTGCCCTTCAAATAAATAATTCTTGGGCTGATAGATTTTTAAGTATTTTTTTAACACCAGAGCAGTAGCCTCTCCCAGAATACTTACACGATCTTTAAATCCCTTAGACTGCTCAATTAGGATAGTATGATTTGTAAAATCTAAATTCGATTCTTTTAAATGTATCAGCTCACTTATTCTCAATCCTGCAGCATAGAGTAAACCTGTGATGGCTTTGTGTTTTAGATTTTGCGTTACTCTCAATAGTTGTAAAACTTCTTGTTCTGAAATGATTTTGGGTAAACGATTTTGCTTTCGTGGTCGTTCAATAGTAATATCTACCTTGGGTTGTTTCAATACCTTTTCATAATAAAACTTAATGGCATTGATGTATTGATTTTGGGTGGAAGCACTTACTTTTTCTTTTTCAATAAGGTGGAGTAAAAACCGTTTGATCTCCTCCTTGCGAATGGTTTCCAACTTTTGGTTCTTAAAAAACAGCCTAAATTTTAAAAAACAGGAGGAATACGTTTTTACGGTATTTTTACTGTAGCGTTTGATAACGAGCTGTTCTAAATACGCTTTAGGAAGCTTTAGGGTTGGTTTTGATTGAGCTGGAGTTGTTTTTTTGTCGGGCTCGAAGTCTGTTTTAACTTGGAGTAATCAATGTAAGCTTTGCCTTTTAAACTTTGATAAAAGGTATTCAGATTAAAATCGGCTTTTGGAAAATACCAGCACTTTAATGTTTGACTCCAGCGTGCACCCTTTTGTGCCTTAACCAAAGAAATCAATGCCTCATCATAGATAAAGTCAGCTTTAACAATTTGTTCTTTGCTATGAAATTCGGGAAGAAGTCGTAGGTTTTTCATAAAATGGGAACAGATTTGGAGCTGTTACACACTCAAATGTAGTAAAAAAAGAGAATCCACGGTCTTGCGGGTTTTAAAAATAAATCCGGCTGCTGCAGATGGATTCGATCTGGAGGAGTTTTCCGTTGTACAATTCGGCTTAAAGTTCCGCAACAGGGGTAGTAAAAAAGAAAAGCTCCACTTGGGGCGGTGGAGCTAATCAGGAAAAATCAAAAAAACAAATCAAATAAAAAATCAGGGCAAATTAGAATCATTTAAGTTAGGGAGGCTTAGGACATGTTTTTGGTGTTGTAGGGCAAAGTCAAGATTTGTGCGCAAAAAGGATTTACAACTAAAAGTGGTAACATTCCGTGCCTCCGGGAGGTAATTTTTATATGTGTAATGAACTTGCATTCGTTTTATTTTCTGGTACTAAATTGCGATAAAAGAAACGAAACACTAGTCTCAAAGTACCCTGTGGCATAACTAAATTTTTAACTGGTAGCTACGGTGTAACAAGCGGTTATTTACTATAAAACATAAGAAAGACCAAAGGCCAGGAGGATGGTCAGCAGCTTTCTCAGGTTAAAGGCATGTCCTTGATTGCTTTCAAATAGGATGGTGGTTGCGATATGGAACAACATCCCGATGACAACCGAAGTGATTTGAAATTGCCAGACCTGTAAGTGGGTAGAGTAGTCGTTGAGAAGACTCCCCAAGGGACTCATAAGAGCAAAGAGGAAAAGCGTACTGACTTTCGCAAAAGTAGCAACTCTCGTTTCCCACACCAGAAAGAAAACTACCATCCCAATAGGGATTTTATGTACAAAGATTCCCCAGAGCAATTCGTTTTGGTTGGACAGCGGGAGTCCCTCAATAAAAGCGTGAATCCCTAAACTCAATAAAAGCAGCCAAGGGAGTCCTTGGTTTTCTTTTACATGAGCATGACCGTGTTCTGCTCCTTGCGAGATATACTCCAAAAGAATTTGAAACACCAATCCCGCAATGATCCAACCACTCGCTTGAAAAGCAGTTTCTGAAAAAACTTCAGGCAAGAGATGAAAAATGGTAATCCCGAGAAGAAAAGCCCCGCTAAAAGCCAAAACCAACTTAAAGGCCAAAGGTTTTTTAGGACGTAAAACAAAAACGATACCCATCCCCAATACCGCTCCTAAAAAAGGAAGCAGATAATTAAATAAAGGAAGGCTACTCATGGATGTTTTTAGAACTGTGTTGGTAGACAAAATTAAAGTATTTTTGAGGGCGAAAACGAGCAATGGTAGAAAATTTTAAAATGCTGGCCAAAACCTTTTATGGTTTTGAGGAAATCTTAGAAAAAGAAGTACGCCTACTGGGAGGTAAAAACATCCAAAAAGGAAATCGTGTGGTTTCTTTTGAAGGGGACTTAGGCTTTCTTTACAAAGCCAACCTCTCCCTGCGTACCGCCTTAAAAATTTTAAAGCCCATCCACAGCGAGCGAGTCCAAAACGAAGAAGAATTGTATCAGCTCTTTTACAATTTTCCGTGGGAAGACTATCTGGAGGTTCATTCCAAATTTGTGATCGACAGTGTGGTAAACGGTACCCTGTTTACGCATTCGCAGTACGCATCTCAAAAAGCCAAAGACGGGTTGGTGGATCAGTTTAGAGACCGCTACAACGAAAGACCCAGCGTAGATTTAAACCGACCCGATTTAAGAATCAACCTACACATACAAAACGACCTCTGTACAATCTCCTTAGACAGTTCAGGGGCTTCCCTGCACCACCGCGGCTATCGGACGGCTACCAATATCGCTCCGCTAAATGAAGTCCTTGCAGCTGGTTTGATTCAATTGTCGGGTTGGCAAGCCAACACCGACTTTTTAGACCCCATGTGTGGGAGCGGTACTTTTTTAATCGAAGCCGCTATGTTTGCCTGTAACATTCCAGCCAACATCAACCGCAAAAGCTTCGCTTTTGAAAAGTGGAAAGATTACGATACAGCTCTTTTTGATCTGATTCGCGAAAGTCAATTGAAAAAAGTAATCAATCCCAATGTTCAAATCAAAGGATCTGACAAAGCCCCTTCTGCTGTGGAAAAAGCACTTCAGAATATCGAAAATGCCAACCTCAGTGATTTTATCCAAGTTGAAAAAAAGGATTTCTTCCAACTGGAAAAGGAAAATCAAGGCCCTCTGCACCTGCTGACCAATCCACCCTACGGAGAACGTTTGGAAGGAGATATGAACGCGCTTTATCAGGGAATTGGAGACGGCTTTAAACAGAGCTTTCCCAATACTCAGGCCTGGCTTATCAGCTCAAATATGGAAGCCATTAAATGCATCGGACTGCGACCCAGTAGAAAGATTAAAGTTTTTAATGGAAAACTAGAATCCCGTTTGTTGTTCTTTCCAATTTATGAAGGAACTAAAAAAGTACACAAACTGCGAAAAGAAGAATAGGCTATTTTTTGGAGCCAAAAGGCAAACTGTAAGTCAAAGTATAGTTGAACCCCGCACCAAAAATATTGTCCTCCGTTTTTTTGTTAAATCCAGGGATGTAAATATTGTCAAAATTCTCAGGCAACTTGTCGTTGAGCAAACGATTCAAGCGCAGACTCAGCCCCATATAAATATTTTTTAGGAGCTGTACTTTAAACCCAACCACCACTTCAAACCATTGTGCATTTAAATTGGGACGTTCTCCCGTGGCATATCCGGTGGAAATGGGGATATCAGAACTAGGCCAAAAGCGAGTGCGATCCAAGACGGTATAGTTGTTCAGAAATTGACTGTGACTGCTGGAAGCAAAGCGAAGCCCAACGGTGACATGATTGTCCATCCCTTCCCAGTTTTCATACATATTGTAGTCAAAGCCTACTTTCAGGTAAGTACCCTCTGTGGTAAAATTTACTTGCTCTACTTGCTGGGTGGTTTCCACATTTCCGAGCTCTAGCGCCAAAAAGAACTTTTCACCTACTCTAAGGTCTGCCACGGCTTCAAAACCATTAAAATCATCCGAAGTTTGCGAGCGTATAATTCGAGATAAATCAGCACCAAAACGGAGCGTTAAAGGAATTTTTTCCTTTACTTCCAGACTGTCTGCAACGATGGAAGGAAGTACTTCTTCCTGCTGCCCCAGTCCCCAGTGTAAGCCTCCTAAAAGACTAATGAAGAATACCCAAATGCGCACGGTTTTCATTTTCTGTGATGGTGTCTTTTAAAATGGTGAATCCCTGAATCCAATTGTCTCCGGGGTTTAAAATGAGTACAGGTTGGGACTCTAAAATATAATTCGAACGATAGCCGCAAGCCGCATTGATAAATTTGTCAAAACGTTGGTAATTAATCTGCAGCGTATCGATGTTTTCATTTTCAGTCCCTTGGTTGAGGATGAATTCTAATTGAATAAAATTCTCTTGTATTTTCAAGGGAAGTGCAAAGGAGTCGGAGGGCTGCGTTGCTAAAACCTTTTCAGTCCCTAGCGCCCGAATAGAAAAGCCTGCGGGTGTTCGAGTTTGCTCCGTATTGTTTTTATCTAACATCAGTAGAACTAAATCGGGACTTTCCGTAATAGTTTCTATACAGATGTCGTCTCTTTCACAACTAAACAGGAAAAAGAGTGCTCCCAGATAAAGAAATTTTTTAAAATACGGCTTATTCATTCGTGGCTCTGAGTTGTAAAAGTACAACATTTTCAACATGATGGGTTTGCGGAAACATATCTACAGCTTGACTTTTTAGAACCTCGTACTTTGATTTCATCAAATTCAGATCGCGGGCTTGCGTGGCACTGTTGCAACTGATATAGACAATCCTTTTTGGCGCTAATTTGATCAATTGGTGCACCACATCTGCATGCATTCCATCTCGGGGTGGGTCCGTAATTACAAGGTCAGCTTTTCCATGTCGGGCTACAAAAGCATCGTTAAAAACGGTTTTCATATCGCCAACCTCAAAGTGGGCGTTGTCAATTTGATTCAAAAGGGCATTTTCTTGGGCAGCTTCTATGGCTTCGGGGACAGACTCTACTCCGATAATTTTTGAACAGGAGCCCGCCAGACTCAAGGCGATGGTTCCCGTTCCCGTGTACAAGTCATAGACGACCTCCTCGGCTTGTAATGCAGCAAAATCCTTTGCAATCTTGTAGAGTACTTTGGCCTGTTGGGGATTGGTCTGAAAAAAAGATTTGGCAGTGATTTTAAATTGTAAGTCTTTTAAACTTTCGGTAATGAAGTCTTGTCCGTGATAGCAGTGAACCTCTTGATCGTAAAGACTGTCGTTTGCCTTTGGGTTGATACAATAAAGAAGCGACGTAATTTCAGGAAATTTTGAAACCAGAAAATCAAGCAGTGCCTCGCGATTTTTTTTGTCTTCTTTAAAAAATTGGAGTAGCACCATGACTTCTCCACCCAAGGTGTTGCGTATCATAAGGGTTCTTAAAAACCCACTTTGTTGTCGAGGATCAAAAAATTCCAATTCATTTTCAAGGGCATAGCTGCGGATCGCATTTCGGATGGCATTGGAGGGTTCCGCCTGAAGATGACAGTGATTTACATCCACAACTTTATCCCACATCCCCGGCTTGTGAAATCCCAGCCCATTGCGCTCGATCGCCTCTTCGGTTTGAATTTCTTCTTCTGTCAGCCAGCGGTTATTGGAAAACGAAAACTCCATTTTATTTCGGTAGTAGTAGGGAGTTGTTACACCTAGTATGGGAAGAACTTCCTCCGTTTCTACTTTTCCGATATTTTTGAGGTTGTGCAACACCCCCTTTTCCTTAAAGGCCAATTGCCCTTCATAGCTTAAATGTTGCCATTTACACCCTCCACAAATGCCAAAGTGTTCACATACGGGTTCCGTACGTTGCTTTGATTTTTGAACCCATCGTGTGGGTTCCGCCTCAAAATAACCTCTTCTTTTTTTGTAAATACGCACGTCCACCACATCGCCAGGAACTACCTTTTTGATAAAGCAAACCGCTCCTTCCTCAGTTTTTGCTACGCCCATACCCTTGGCATTGATATCGATGACTTCCAATTCGTTCTCGAAGCGTTCTACACGTTTTCTACCCATGCTGCAAATGTAGTGGGCTTGAGAAAATAAATCATCTTTTCAGCTAGGTTTTTGGAGGGGATATTTAGTATTTTTACTCAAGAATTTTAGCCCTAGAATAATTTAAACACCTTTGAAATGGAACCACTAGTTGAAAGTTATAATTTAATTGAATTAGAACACCAACACGGCGCGCATGATTATCACCCTATTCCCGCTGTATTGGAACGTGGTGAAGGCGTCTTTCTATGGGATGTGGAAGGGAAAAAATACTACGATTTTCTTTCTGCCTATTCCGCCGTAAACCAAGGGCATTGCCACCCCAGAATTGTTAAAGCACTTCAGGATCAAGCGCAAACACTTACCCTGACTTCTCGTGCGTTCCACAACAACAAGCTGGGGGAGTATATGAAATACGTGACAGACTATTTTGGTTTTGAACGTCTGTTGCCCTCCAATACAGGTGCAGAAGCGGTAGAAGCCGCCATCAAAATCACCCGAAAATGGGGCTATACCAAAAAAAACATTCTTGAAAACCAAGCAGAAATTGTCGTGTGTGAACAAAACTTTCACGGGAGAACGTCAACCATTATCTCATTTTCCAGCGATTCGGGTTCCAAACAACATTTTGGCCCCCATGCCTCAGGATTTATCTCCATTCCCTACAACGATATTGAGGCTTTAGAAAAAATCCTACAAAACCATCCCAATGTGGCTGGTTTTCTGGTAGAACCCATACAGGGAGAAGCAGGCGTTTATACCCCCGATCCTGATTTTATTCGAAAGGCGAGAGCTTTGTGCTCCCACTACAACGTATTGTTAATGGCAGATGAAATTCAGACTGGAATCGGTAGAACAGGTGCACTACTCGCCGTTTGCGGAAATTGTGACTGCGGCGGTTCTTGTGAAAGACAAGAAGCTACCTACACTCGTCCGGATGTATTGATTTTAGGAAAAGCCATTAGTGGAGGAACCTATCCTGTTTCTGCAGTTTTATGTGATGCTGAAATTATGGATGTCATTCAACCCGGTCAACACGGAAGTACCTTTGGAGGAAATCCCATGGCTTGTACCGTTACCAAGGAAGCCCTAGAGGTCATTCGAGATGAAAAGCTAACTCAGAATGCTCGAAAACTAGGAATTAAATTTAGAAATGCGATGCAATCGTATATTGACAGCAGTTCCATTGTTTTGAGTGTTCGGGGGAGAGGTTTGTTAAACGCCATTGTGATCAACGATTCTGAAGAAAGTAAGACCGCTTGGAACATTTGTCTTAAGCTAATGGAAAACGGGCTTCTGGCAAAACCCACACACGGCAACATCATCCGATTTGCTCCGCCGTTGGTAATGACGGAAGCACAACTGGACGATTGCATTTCCATCATCACTAAAACGCTCACTGAATTTGAGCCTTAAAAGTGGAGTACCTATGAATGTGTATTTTGACAATGCCGCAACTACTCCCATGCGAAAAGAAGTAATCCAATCGATTGCTTCTGTGATGGAGGAATGTTTTGGAAACCCGTCCTCTACACATGCTTTTGGACGAACTGCGAAAACTCATATTGAAACAGCTCGGAAAGGAATCGCTAGCTTATTAAATGCAGCTCCCCAAGAAATTATTTTTACTTCCGGAGGGACGGAGTCGGACAATATGATTTTGAATTGTGCTGTAAAAGATCTTGGAGTTACAACATTGATTTCTTCTCCCATAGAGCACCATGCAGTACTTCACGCTTTGGAAGCTTTACAGAAAGTACATCAAGTCCAAGTAGCTTATGTAAAAATTGACGCTTCGGGAACTGTGGATTTAGATCATTTGGAGGCTTTACTCAAGCAAGACGATTCCAAAAAGCTGGTCAGCCTGATGCATGTCAACAACGAAATAGGAAATATCTTAGACTTGCATAAAGTGGGCGAGCTTTGTCACACGCAGGGTGCCTTTTTTCATACCGATGCCGTTCAAGGGATAGGCCATTATGCTTTTGATATGGAGCAACTTCCCATTGATTTTCTTTCTTCAGCCGCCCACAAATACCACGGGCCTAAAGGAATTGGTTTTTCCTTCGTAAGAAAAAATGCAGGACTGAATCCTTTTATTCACGGTGGAGCACAAGAGCGCGGCTTGCGAGCGGGAACAGAGTCCGTTCATAATATTGTTGGGATGCATAAGGCTCTAGAACTGGCCTATCAGGATTTGGAGCAGGAACGCACTCAGGTGTTAGAATTAAAAAAGTACTTTAAGTCGTCCTTGTTAGAAGTTTTTCCAACCGCACATTTTAACGGTCTTTCGGGAGATGATTTGTCAAGTACCTACACGCTGGTCAATGTAGCCTTGCCCATTGCTGAAGAGAAAGCAAGTTTACTCGATTTTCACCTGGATTTAAAAGGAGTGGCGTGTTCTAAGGGAAGCGCCTGCCAATCGGGTAGTAGCTTCGGCTCTCATGTCTTAAACGCGATCCAAACGGAAGCTCTTCAAAGCAGTCCCTCTTTGCGTTTTTCCTTTTCTATCTTCAATACCCGCCAGGAAGTAGATTATGTAATCGCTGCCTTAAAGGAATTTGTAGTGTGAGCTAGGTTTTTAGTTCTAACTAGTTGTACTTTCTGTAAAAATCTCGTTTAAAAACTGTTTTATTCCCTACTTGATCTTCCGCCTCAATGGTCAATTCATGTAAGGCTTCCTCAAATTCAAGGTCACTAAAATCATAAATAAGGCTATTGTTTTTAGGTTCGTGCTCCAAGCGAATCCATCGCCCGTTAATCTCCCCACGAAATTTTTTTAATCCCGAATAATCATCAGAAATTTTGAATCGTAAAAAACTGTAATTGGAAAGCCATTGTCCACTCTTGAAGTTTACCGCTTTAATGGTGGGTGCCACACTATCTCTGCTAATGACATAACTCCCAAGGGTTTTAG
>Ga0255783_10006401_pt1 | contig 10165 bp, 7 predicted proteins | sample 011ome_22_FD_179981 | JGI IMG/M metagenome (GOLD analysis project Ga0255783, IMG submission 179981) | Coastal salt marsh microbial communities from the Groves Creek Marsh, Skidaway Island, Georgia - 011507BT metaG (version 2) | ecosystem: Environmental > Aquatic > Marine > Intertidal zone > Salt... | reverse complement strand
ATGCGTCGTTGATGCATTCCTCCGTGTCGACGAGGGAGCGTCCGTCGTCTTTGTTTCCTCCTCCTCGGGGAAAGCTTCCGCTTCCTCCATTTTGAGTGAAGATTTTCGCACGCGCGAGCGATAGAATGTGCGCGTAAAATAAAGCGACGACGGACGGGCGAAGCGCTCATTAAGGTTTACTTTTCGTCGCGCACATACGGTTGATATCATCGCGTCGTCACCTTCAAAGGACGCGTCTAAAAGGTGCTCGTAAAGGGCGTGTACGAAGGCGGAATGAAACGGCGAAATCTTGGTCTCGTCGTTGCGTTCGTCGCGCTTTTGTTCGCGCTCTCGCGCCTCGCGTGGACGACGAAACAGCGCTCGAGTTTGCCGCTGATGTCGCCGTCGTCGTCTTCTTCTTTTTCTTCGACGACGACGTTTGCTCTCCGGGACGGCGACGGCGAGAAGAGTTTGCAACGAAAAGAAGAAGAAGAAGAAGAAGAGGAGGACGAAGAGGAGGAGGAGGAGGAAGAAGAAGCCGCGAGGACGAAATCGTCGACAGGAACGGATGAGATGCCGTGGTTCCCGGAGAACATGGAAACGAGAACGCGGGATATCACCGCGGAAATTAGGAAAACGCTCGTGGAAGAGAACGGATGGCGGCGACCGAAGATATACACGCGGAGAGAGGATACGGACGCGTTGAAGATGTTCGATGGAATTGAGAAGGAAATCGAGACGTTTAAAGGTGACGCGGAGGAGTGGAAGAGAGTGCACGCCGTAGGTGGTGCGGATTCTTTGGGCGTGGTGTACATGGCAACTGGGAATACTCGGTTTATCGATCGAGCGGCGATGGTCGCCAGTCGATTGAAAGCGCACTCGAAATCTAAGTTGAGTAAACGAGTTCGATTTTGTTTGTATACCGATCGCAGTTTGTACGAGAGTTGGATGAGCAAGTTGGTGGAGACGAGAGAAAAAGTGGAGAAGGAAGGCTGGGATACCGTCGGCGTGACGGACGGTGGGGGATGGATTTCGCCGATCAATTCCAGAAAGAAATACATGCTCGGGAATCCTTTCGATGAGGTTGTGTTTTACGAAGGGTTGGCAGACGTGTTGGTGGACGAGAAGTCGGTGAAGCAAGTCGAGAAGAGCGTGGCTAAACGAAAGTCGAGCGGTGGAAAAGCGACGAATACGAATTTACCGCTGATATTTTTCTTGAAGAAGATTGTTTCTTTAGCGGGAGCGCCGTACGCGAGAACGATTTTCGCCGACGGCGATACTTGCTCGTGCGGCGATTACGTTGGGGAGATGTTCGAAGAATTAGAAGGAAGGTTTCCATCGGATCTAGAAGTCGAGACTGGGAAGGTAAAAAGCAATAGTAATAGTGGTAGTGGTAGTAGCGATAGCGATATCAATAGTAATATCATTAAAAGGCAAAGGAGAAATGAGAGTAGCGCAGAGCCGGTGCCGAAGAATGGATACGATTTCATGCACATCGTCGACCCGGCTCGTAACCAAGGAGGCAATCATCTCGGTTATGATTTGCGCGAATTTTACGAAACATCGATCACGTATCGAGAGGCTAAATTCAGAAGAGTGAACAAAACGTTCGAGGAAAGAAACGTCGGTTTTATCGTCTATCGTCCGAATAAACTCACGACGACGATTTTTAGACAGTTTGCGGAGCTTTTACTCGGCGCGATCAACCATAACGCGATGGTACGAAACGAACAACCCGCGTACACGGAAGTGCTGTGGATGTGGAAAGACGTCATACACGAACGCATTCTGAACAATCGCAACGACGTGTGCAGGAAACTTTCGAAAGGCGAGAAGGAGTATTGTCAGAAGCCGCCTTTCAAGCCGCACAAGTTGGCGAGACCGGGACCGTTGTGTAGGAGAGGTTGTCGGTTCGCTCACGAGAAGTGCGAATGTTGGAAGAATCGATATTTGAACTCGCAATATAAAGGTGGTGGTAGTGATACCGGTAAATGGTCGAACGCGACAGTTAACTAGCGTTTTATGCGTTGAAAATCATTGAATGAATGAAAAATTATAGCGTCGCAAAATTATGCTCGTCGAGTTTCGCGTTTTGCATCGCGCACTCCCTCAACCAGTTTCCGTTGACGATGAACAACCCTCGTTTTCTTCCCCATTTTACTTTCTCCGTATTATCCGCTCTCGCTAGAACGTGCGTGACGTTGTCGTTCATCGCCGTCGCAATGGTCGCTCCTAGTCCTACGGCTACGAGTAAAAGCGGGTGTCGATCTGGTCTTTCGTCGTTCGACGGCGTAATGCCGCTCGGTAAAATGACGCACCCTTTCAGAAGGAGTGAAGAGGACGCTGGATCAACACTCTCAACATTACCACCATTTTCGCCTTCACTCGCCATGCCGTTACGTTCAAATACTTCTCGCACGTCTTTATGATCTTTCTTTTCTCGATGACCACTACCATCGCTAAACGCCATCATTCTATGCGCAACCGTCAACACCGCCAAGACGTCTTTCAAAACTTCTCTGTGTTTCGCCGGCGCGCCTTCCTCCTCCGCCTCGCCTTCGTCCAAACCTCTCTCCATGACGCTCGACTTCTCCATTTCCCTAAAACTCGTAGCCGATTTCCGAAAGAAGTGGTATCTATCCACGCGTATGAGATTCCTCGCGTGTCTCGGCCACACCCGGCTCGTATCGTCCACGATCATCGTACAATCGTCCCCGCCTAAAACTATATCTAAATCCTTCGTCTTTGAACACGTAGAATCGCTATTACCTATAATCCTTCCGTGGAAATATTTCCCTTCCGGATCAATCAACGACGCCATCTCGTGCGCGTAATTCTTATCCCCCATCGTGTACACGTGCATCCTGCATATCTTCGACGCTTCTTCCAAAAATTCAAACACGTACGGTCGAAGCTTCGTATACGTCGAAAAGTGACTCAAACAATACAAATCCGGAAACCGAGGCCGCCTTCCTCCACCCGCATCTCCACCACCAACTAACCCGAGCAACTTACTCCTCAACTCGTCCTCCTCCTCCCTCTTCTCCACTTTCCTATCCAACGACTCTCTCTCTTCGTCGTTCAACTCGTCGAACCGACAGGAGTTCAACAACGTGTGGTCCAAATCCAACACCAAGAAAAGCTTCCCTTGATTCAACGTCGCCATTCTCTCCTCGTTCTTCGCCTCCCTCAAGAGCTTATCGGAAACGGTTAACCCTTCGTGTAAGTATCGCACGGCTGTTTCCGCGTTCGCGCCGCCGCGCTCCTCTTTTTTTTCTTCGTCTCCTCCTCCTCCTCCTCCATCATTTTTTACCGTCGTCGCTCTTTGCCCGCAGTGCACGCAAATCCCAAACATAAACGCCGGGTGTTCGCACTCCTCCGCGGAGTTCGTTTTCTCGTTGTTCTTCGCCGCATCCCCGTCTCCGCGCACAAAAGTTCCCGCTCCATTGTTCACCACTTTTCGTCGCTTCACCAACCGTCTCGCGCCGAACGGAATGTTGCTCGTTTCAATTTTCCCCGTCGTCGTCTGCACCGTCGTCCGCGCTTCCTCCTCCTTTTTCTTTTTCTCGCTCTCTTCTTCTTCTTCTTCTTTTCCTTCTTTCTTCCTCTCCAGGAGCGATTCGGTCATCTCTTTGGCCAGAGAGTCCTCGCTGCTGCTGCTCGTCGCGCTGCCGTTGCTTTTGTCGTTCGACATTCTTTTTTTTTGAAGCATCGACTGACACAAAGAAAAAACGTCTTTTTTTCTCTCTCTCTCTCGCATGTCTGAATGCAAATACGCTTTTTGTGCGCGTTCATCATCCTCGGCGCGCGCGTAACAAAACATAAAACGCGATGACGCATACTTCACGCGTTATGTGTGTATATATGTGTGTGTGTGAACGAGAACAAGCGCACGCGTCGTCACATCATCATCACACACTCTTCCCCTCCTTTTTTGTATTTTTTCCTTCTTTTTTGCTTCTTTCCTTTTTTTCCTCAAAATCTGCTTACAAAAATGGCTCGTTTTTCCCTCCTTTTCCTCAGCCTCTCCTCCGTGTTGCGCATCCTCGCTCTCGCGTTTACTTCGGTGGGAGTGTCGATGGTAACGGCGGCAGATTTTGAAGGTCGAAATGCTCCTGTTTTAGATTTCGGTGGGAAAATCGGGAGCAAAAACTTCGAGCGCGGGAGGAACGAGGAGGACGAAAGGAAAACAGTTGGCGAAAGCATTTTGGGGAAGACGGTGCCTCCTACTTTTACTCTCGAAGAAGAGGATACCACCTTTGAGGAGGAGAATACTCACGAGAAGAACGAGAACAAATGCGAGGAGTGCTTATCCTTCTTGCACAACGCGACCGAGAAAGTCCGCTCGAAAGAGTTCCGAGCGAGACTCTATAAAGTCGTGGACGAGATGTGCCAACGGGTTTTCCCTGACGATGCAGGGGAGGAGGATGATAAAAAAATCGCCGAGTGCGAAGCGCTCGGGAAAACGTACGCGAAGAGAGCGATCGAGTACGTGAAGACGCACGAAGAAGAGACGGACGAGTTCGTGTGCGAGAAGTTGAACCTGTGCGCGGATGATGATGCTACCGTTTTCGATGCTTTGAGAAGGACGGTTCGGCGCGCGCGAGAAACGTTTGCCTCTGGCCGCAGATTCTTCGCGTCTTCTTGGTTTCATCCTTCTTCTGCTTCCTCCTCCGCCTCTCCTCCAACCTCGCTCTGCGTGTTTTGCGAATACGGAGCCTCTAAGCTCGCGGTTGCGATGAACGACCCGGATTTTGCCGCCGCCGCGAGGCGAGATTTCGTCGCCGCGTGCCGAGCCGCCGAGGACCGTTTTTCCGATAAAGAACAAAAGTGCGAAGCCGCCGCCGCGGAGTACGAATCAAAAATCTACGACGCCGTGCAAACGTGGTTGGACGACGGAGAGGCATGCGAGGATCTGTTCAGCTGTTAAATCGTGCGATTTTGCGAGCGTTCAATGCGCAAGAGAGAGAGAGACAGATGTATAAATACAACGTACACATATAACACTAATATGGACGAAAGTATCTGTAACACCACACTTCAAGCCTCTGTCTCACGCGCGCGCGCGAATATATATATAATACTAAATGTCCTCCGCGTGCTTCGCGGGGACGACGACGACGAGAGGTTACCACTTGACCTCTTCCACCGCCTGCGGTGCCGCTTCGGCGACGGCGACTGCGCCTTCCGCCGCTCGTTCTCCGCGCAAAACCATCACCAATTTTTCCCGTCGTTCGAGCGCGATGACGACGACGACGACGACGACGAGGGCAGCGGCAGCGGCGGCGGGTGAACACCTGGCGTACGAAAAATGCCTCGCGCTCCTCGCGTCGACGCCACCGACCGTCGCTCTCCCTTACCATCCGACGCAAACCGTCCAAAACGTCGTCCGCATCGCGTTGGAGGAAGACGTCGCAAACGTCGGCGACGTCTCGTCGTTATCGACCATCCCGGAAGATTTACGCGCGACGGCGACGTTACTGGCGAAAGCGGACGGCGTTTTAGCCGGGGAACACTTAGCGAACGAGATTTTATCCATCGTGGACGAGGACATCGAGGCGTTCTGGCAAAAACGAGACGGCGAGGAAATCGAGAGAGGGGAGATTTTCTGTTACCTCAGAGGGTCGGCGAGAGGGATTTTACGCGCGGAACGCGTGGTGTTGAATTTTATGCAACGCATGAGCGGGATCGCGACGCTGACGAAAAAGATGAGCGAAGCGGCGAAACCGGCGAGGATATTAGAGACGAGGAAAACGGTGCCGGGACTGCGGGTGATCGATAAGTGGGCGGTGTTGATTGGCGGCGGCGAGAACCATCGGATGGGATTGTTCGATATGGTCATGATTAAAGATAATCACGTGGCGGCGGCGAGAGGGATTAAGAACGCGTTGGCGTCGAGCACGACGTTTTTGATTGAAGGTGGAGAGAAGTACGAAGGTGTGATGATTGAGTTGGAGACGAGGACGATGGAGGAGGTTAGGGAAGTGTGCGGTTTGTTGGAGGACGCCGGGACGGACACGAGTCGCGTGCAGAGAGTGATGTTGGATAACATGTCGATGGAGGATATGCGAGATGCGGCGGGGATGCTGAATAAGTTTGGAGTAGAAACAGAGGCGAGTGGGAACGTAACTTTAGAGACAATAGGTGGGATTGGCGCGACCGGGGTGACGTTTATTTCGAGCGGACAGTTGACGCATTCAGTGGTCGCGTTGGACATTTCTTTGAACATCGAGAATAACCAATAGTTCTTTTTGTTGTTGTTGTTGTTGTTACAAATATGAATAAATACGTACTATATATTGTAGAAAAGGAAAGAGAGAGAGAGGGAGAGACGAGAGAGGTTATAAGTGCACCTCGTACTCCAGAAATTCCAGAATTTCGCCTCGCTGTAACGATTCAGTCAACCAATCGTGTCGGACGACTATTTTCCTAGATTCGCTCAGCGCGCTTTTAATTTCGCGACTCAATTTTTCGCTCGATTGAATAACGACGGCGTGTATCTCGTTTTGCTCCTCTTGCGCTCGTTTTAACGCTTGGTTCAACGCTTTCTTGGTCATTTTCCCGCACGTCATCACCGTGTTTGCGCCGGCGTGGAGCATCAAGTTTGAAAACTCGTCTTGGAAAAACGTGTTCCCGAGTAAAAGAAACGACGTGCCTTGAAAGTTCAACTTTGTCGGTTGCGTCGCGTTTTGACCGTCGTTTTCCATAATTCTGTTCTTTTCCAAGGATTCGCGGACCCATCGGACCGAACGTAATCTCGCACCAATTGCTCGCGCGTATAAGCACTTCGCGGTTTCTTTCCTTTTTTCGCTGTTGTTGTTCATCGTCGGGAGGACGACAATTTGCTTGCGCGCCGGAACGCGTTTGCTCGAGCTGAACTTCGGAATGCTATCGAATAAGCGGCCACCATTTTCGGTAATAGAAGCGCGCATTTCGTTCATCACGCGCGAGCTTGGCATGCTCGTAATCATGAAGGATAATCCGGAAAAAAGAGCGGTGGTCTTTCCACCACCACCACCACCGGTGATTGATTTCCTCTTCTCCGCCGAGTCTTCGACGGAATTTCGTCGCCGACTTTGTTGTACGCTTTGGGTCGATTTCCGTCGTTTATCCGTCGCTGATTTCCTCGATTTTGTCGCGGTAGATGTTTGTTTTATCGGCGTCAAGGACATACTTATGGTCCTAGCGGCGGCGTGGACGGACGAAGTTCGTCGCATTCGGACGTTTGATGCCTTTGCTTTTTGACCTAACGACCTCGAGGCGCTCGCTACTTTTTCCTCGCGTCTTTCGTTCCATTTAATCACGCGTTGTTGCGCGCTTTCGTCTCCGTCGATGGCTCGAACGTGCATTGGCCTACACGCGTTGCACGAACTGTAGCGGCACTTCGGACATCCAGAGAGGTAGTTCGACCACGTTTGCCCTTTTGACGCGGACGAGAACGTCGCCGTCGACGTCGGCGTTTTGCTCGCCGGCGGCGGCGGCGCTGCTTTCTTCTTTTTGGTGAGAGAAGTAGAAGCTGGAGGCGATATCTTTTGCGTCGTCGTCGTTGCTGCTCTGGCGCTTCTTCTTATTTGAGTTGTACCTCGCGGCACAAACGGTGGTGGTTGAGGCGCTTCTTCTTCTTCTTCTTCTTCTTCTTCTTCTTCCTCGATATCGACGTCTTCTTCTTGTCTTTGCGTGTCGTCAAAGAACTTTTTCGGTTTCCTTTTCCTCTTTGACGCGCGCATAGCGTGTGAAGAAATCTCACTCGTCCTCTTTCTTCCGCGCGGTTCTTCGTCCTCCTTGTCTTCCTCTCCAAATTCTTCATCGTCGTCGTCCTCCAAATCGTCAAAGTCTTCTCCTTCGTCCTCTTTCCCATCTCTCGCATTTCTGCAATCATCATCGTCCTCTTCCTCTTCCTCCTCCTCGGACGAAGACATTTCACCATCGCCGAGTATGACAGGCATGGAGAACTTTACGTTCTTTGGTCGATGCAGCACACCACCTTCGTCGTCTTGTTGCGTCAGTTGCGATCGATACACGATTTCGTCCTCCTCCTCCTCCTCGTCGTCGTCCTCTTCGATTTCGTCCTCTTGGTCTGTCTCGTTGACGCGTTGCGAGTAATATTCAGCGAGATCCGGCGACTGGTTATGTTTTTGTTCGTCGTCGTCGTTCTTATAATCGTCACCATCACCTTCTTCTTGTTCTTCTTTTCTATCTCCTTTACTTCGTTCTGTTTGCATTTCCACGTCGCTGGAGTTTGGATTTAAAGACTGCGGCGCTACGCTTTCAATCCCAAACGCTTGTTTCTTTCTCGTTTCCATTTGTTTCCTCAGCGCGTTTTCAGCGGCTGAGGCGACGACTTTAACCGTCGCCACGTGCGCGTTTCCGGACGGAGCCGTGGCGGAAACGTTCTGCGTTCCCACGGAAAGTTCCGTGGCGGGAATAACGGAGCCTGCGTTTCCACGTCTCGGCGGAAGCGGCGGCGGTTGTTTATTTTTCGCCGGTGGCGCATCCGCCGGCGTGGCCAGAATTGGTGCACCAGCACCTTCTTCGTCGTCTTCTAATGCTACATCTAGCGCGGCTTCCGCGGCGGTATCTTCTATGACATCATGTGCCGCATCGCGTGCGCGTTGCTGCGTGTCTTCTTCCTTGTCTTTTTCTTCTTCTTTTTCTTCTTCGTCCTCGGACGCGATGACTTGCGTGCCTACAATTTCTATCTCTTCGTCATCCTCAGATTCCCCCTCTTCTTCTTTTTCTTCTTCTTCTACTACTACTACTTCTTCTTCTTTTTCTTCTTCTTCTTCTTCTAAATCGTCCTGCGTCGCCGCAATCGTCGTCACGGGCACCGGTTCCGTCGCTCTTTCTCCTCCACCTTCCTCTTCCTCTTCCGCAAAACTCGGCTCTACGCGTTGCGTTCCTTGCGGATCAACCGTCTCGCCTCCGGCGATCCCGCTCGCTCGAAACAAATCGTTCCTCGACTGTCCGACGCTGTTATTGTTGTACTCATTATTATTCGTTTGCGTTTGCGTCGGCGTCCCGCCGTACTTCTGCGTCCTATCTTCTTCCTCGTCTTCTGCGCCTCTTATTTCTTCTTCTCCTCCGTCTTCTTTTTCCTCGAACACTGTTCGTCGCTCTTCCATCTCTTCCTCTTCTCGCGCTTTTCCCGCGCCGTCGCCCTCGCCTTCCTCCTCCTCCGCGACCACCGTCTCTTCCGTCTCCCATCCTCTCGATTCGAGTTCAAACGTCCTCTTCGCGCTCTCCGTGTTCATCTCCGTCAACTTCTCCGTCCTCTCTTCTCTCTTTTCAATTTCGTTTTCTTCGTTTTCTTCTTCTTCTCTCCTCGTCGTCGTCGTCGTCCTCGAAAACGTAAACTGGTCCATGTTTTCTTTTTGCCTCGCCATCTTCAAAACCATCCGACCTTCCCTGGCTAAAATCGACTCCTCGTCGTCCTCCTCGTTTCCTTTTCCTCCTCTTCCATCGTCATCGTCTCCGTCGTCTCGACGCGCTCGACCTTCGGCGGCGGTCGTCCTCCCGACGACATCACCAAAACCACCAACGAGGGACAACGCGGACCGAATCGCCTCTCTCTCGCCACCAGCCACGACGGCTCGTATCGCGTTTATTTCGTTCCCTCGTTTCGTCTCTTCGCACTGCAGGAGTAACTCTCGCTCGGTCGTTTCTAGATCTGTTTTCGTGAATCGAAAGTACGAATTCTTTGAAGCGTTTGGTGTTGTTGTCGTCGTCGTTGGATGATGATGATGATGAGGAGGTTGTTGTTGTTTCTTCGAGGAGGAAATCATGTATCTCGTCGTCTCTCGCGCTCTCGCTCGGAATGCGTTCACGCGCTCTTCTGTCTGTCTCTCAAAACTCCCAAACGCTAAAATGTGTTCTTCTGAACGACGACACCGAGAGAGACTGAGAGAGACCGAGAGAGAGACTTTCAGAGAGAGAGAAAGGTGTGATATGTGCTAAAAACAAGCTTCGTCGTGCGAAAAGAATGGCGCGTTTGAATGTTTTTGACGACCGCAGAAGACTCTCTCTCCTCGCGAGAGAAAAAAAAATCGAAAGAAACACAAGAGAGAAAACACACAAAGAGAGAGAGAGAGAAGCGAACGAAAAAAGAAAAAAAAGCTCCTCTTCTCTCTCTTTGTTTTTGCTGTTTGCTTCTGTTTCTCTCTCTCTCTCTCTCTCTCTCTTGTTTTTT
>Ga0255783_10006388_pt1 | contig 10178 bp, 8 predicted proteins | sample 011ome_22_FD_179981 | JGI IMG/M metagenome (GOLD analysis project Ga0255783, IMG submission 179981) | Coastal salt marsh microbial communities from the Groves Creek Marsh, Skidaway Island, Georgia - 011507BT metaG (version 2) | ecosystem: Environmental > Aquatic > Marine > Intertidal zone > Salt... | reverse complement strand
CGCGTAAAAACAGGAACAAACCGCTAAGCGTGAGGCGGGTGTTTACATCGAAGCGCTGTTCAAGATAAGCATAGACAGATACCAGTTTCAGATGGCGAAACAGAGGGATGAGAAACAGTATCAGACCGACCATAGCCAAAGGCACTGCCAATTCATACTGTAGCCACACCAGCCCGCCACCGGCAGCAAAAGCAACAAAGGCCGGCGCCCCCAGGATACTGTTGGTTGAGCATTGTGTGGCCATAATAGAAATCGCAACCGGCCACGCCCCCATTTTGCGACCACCGACATAATAATCTTCTCGGCTCTCCTGGCGGCGGGAAAGCCAATAAGCAAAAGCGATCAGAAAAACCAGATAGACAGCAATCACCAACCAGTCGATTGTCGCGAGATTTTCACTCATGCCGTTGCGCCGTCATCTGTTGCTACCCATATCAGTACTTTAGAAAATCATTCTCGCTGCATCCAAAGCTTGGCTCAAGCGTTGTCAGAATCTACCCTTAATATTGAAAACGACCTGCACCTTGTCCACCGCAGGGTGATTTCGGTTAGTTATGGGAAAGGCGATATCCAGATGGGCTATGCGGCTGGAAGCTGCCTTACTGGACATCAAGCGCAAGCCAAACCCAACATGGGCCAACCAGTGATCCGGTATACCAGAATCTGCTCCTGGCTCCCAGGCCCTGCCGACATCGAAAAACGCAGCAGCACCAATGCGAATCAGATTGAACAGGTGCAAGTCGGTGTAGACCCTCTCTTCCAGGCTCAACACCGCACTTCGGTCCCCTACCTGTAGCCGGTTGTCGAATGCCCGGGCACCGCGATTTTGCTATTTGTGTTGCCAACACTTGCCATAAACATCAACTACGGGATCGCCGTGGCCGAAGGCTATGTGGCGTTATGTAATCCCTATTGGGATGGCTGCACCTCAATCAGCGCTACTGGTCGCAATGGCACGGCTTTTTTCTTTTTCAAAGCTGCAATGCTGCCACTGTCATTGCTCTATTTCTACTACTGGTTACTATGCTCGAAGCGGCTCAATAGCATGGGTTACGAGAGGCCGACGATTCGTAACCTGGGCTTATTTGCTGTCGCCGCTCTGGTTTTATATACCCTCTCCCTGGGTGCACTGGGAGACAATTTCCGATTGATGCGCCGTATTGGCATCATCTTCTATTTCACCCTCACCTATTTATGCCAGCTTTTAATCGTTCGTCGCCTGGGCGTATTAGGTCAACAAGACTTAAGTCAGACCCTGCAAAAACTAATGTGTCTCTTCATTCTTGGCATCGGGGTACTAACATTGTTTCTCGATGCACTGCTACCCAATTATGATGACTATGAAGACGCCTTCGAATGGAGCATTGCCTTGCTGCTTCATATCAATTCCCTGCTGGCAGCCTGGGATTGGCGGTTTATCGAAAAGATGAAGGTGGACAGCTTAGAAACGTCAGAGTAACTTGCAAGCGACAAATCAAATCTGTAGCTGAAAGCCTCTAAGCGCATCAACTTCGAATTTTTAGGCAGGTCCCAAGACAAATGAAAGAATTCCAAACTTTAAAATCAGACATCACCCAAGTCCGCCTCGCAGAATCTCAACTGGACGCAAACGCGACTCTGGCCGAGGGAGAACTTCTTTTAGAAATCGACAAATTCGGTTTCAGTGCAAACAATGTGACTTACGCGGCAGCTGGTGATCAGCTAGGTTACTGGCAATTCTTCCCGGCATCTGACAATGCCGAAGGTAATTGGGGGGGTTATTCCGGTCTGGGGTTTTGCAAACATAGTTAAGAGCAGCACAGCTGGTGTCGAAGTGGGCGAACGGGTATTTGGATACTTTCCCACTGGAAGTTATCTAAAAATGCAGAATGTGGAGGTGTTCGACAATCGTCTCGTTGATGGCGCTGAACATCGATCCATACTGGCGGCGGGATACAATACCTATCGGCGGGTAGATTTTGAACCGGGCTATGACAGCAGCATGGACGCTTACCGCATGCTGCTATGGCCTCTCTATATTACTTCATACTGCTTATGGGACAGCCTGCAGCATAAACAGTGGCACGGCGCCAAGCAGGTGCTCATTGTCAGTGCTTCAAGCAAGACCAGCATCGGGCTGGCGTATGCATTGGCGGCGGATGCGTCGGCACCCACGTCAATCGGCCTGACCTCAGCGGGCAATCGAGACTGGGTAAAGAGTCTTGGCATCTATGGCCAGACCATCAGCTATGATGCGCTGACCGAAATCGATGCCTCTAAGCCTTCAGTCATTGTCGATATGTCCGGAAACGCCGGTCTCCTATCCCGCATAGCACAGCATCTTGGAAACAATCTGGCCTTCTGCCTTAATGTCGGCCTGACCCATTGGGATGAGGCTGGGCAGGACACGGGCATTCCTCAGGATAAGCGCGAGTTTTTCTTCGCTCCAAGTCACATTCAAATGCGAATGAAAGAATGGGGGCCAGCAGAATTCGAGAAGCGCTCGTCCCGGTTCGTCCTGCAAGCAACGCAGCAGAGTGCTGAGTGGGTACAGTTAGAAAATCTGTCAGGCGTAGAGGCGCTGGCTGATGTGTACCGCGATGTTTGTGACGGCACGCTGGCGCCGGAAAAAGGTCTGGTAATCAAGATTGCAGGAAGCTAGTTCGGTATAGTGGAAGCCATCAGGGAACGAAACTGCATGCCCCAGCGTCCGTCGACTCTGGCGATCACCCAGGTCGCGGGAATGCGCATATAGACTTCACCCGCACTGTTGATCCGTTCAAAGGTTAATTCGAATATTACCCGGTCAGGCGTGGCGCCGCGAACGACGATATCGGAGTACTCGCTGCGGAGCCAGTCTTCCCTATCCCTGAGTCCATCAAAGTCGGTTTCAATCAAGGGAGAATTCATGGATTCTGCGAGTATAAAGCGATTATCTTCATACACGATGGCCGCCTGGGGAACGTGATTCACGTAGGACAAGGCAAAGCGGTCATTAGCGTTGAACGCAGCAAAGAAATATTCCACGGCCGCAAACGCATCACGCTGTGCTTGCGCCAACTCTGCCTCGTCGAGGTTCCCGGAGCCAAGATTACCCGCCCGGTACTGCATCGCCCAGCGACCCTCTTTCTTGGTAAATATATAAAAAACATAGCCACGAGCGATGACTTCGCCGGCGGCGTTTAAACGCGAGAAGTCGACACCCAGATTTACCTTTTCATCCGACACCAGATAAGTTTCGACATTGTCCCAACGACTGCGTGCCCAGCCTGACCCCCGATTAGACTCATAAGGGATAGCAAAGTCTGCTGGCTGATCTGCGACAAAGATTGAGTTGGCCCGATGGGTAACGTGGGGGAAATGCAGCTGCTGTCGCACCAGCTCGTTGTCTCCGGAATTGAATGCTATAAGGAATCTATCCAGCGCTGCACGCGCTTCGGCCTCCGGATCACTGGCAGGCTGTGCGGACAGCGCAGAAACCGCGAGCAGCTGCATCAATAACACGCAACTCAACTTGATTAAAGTTCGCTCTGGTCTCATTCGCAATCCTTTGTGCATGTCTTCTTGGTTTACCTGCCGGTCAAAACCAGCTGTCTTGCTGGCGCTGCTAATCCACGCCCAGGCTATGACTGAGCGTGAATTTAAGCCATTGCTTAAAACCAGGATTCAAGCCTATAGTTTAAATCCGAGGTCCAGATCCAAGGCTAGATCAAAGACCCTAGGCCGCAGACAATGCCTGCTCGATATCGGCAATTATGTCGTCAATATGTTCGATACCTACACAGATTCGCAGGGTTTCAGGTTTCACACCAGCCTGCAGCTGCTCAGCTTCGGTCAACTGCCTGTGGGTAGTCGATGCGGGGTGACAGGCCAGGGTCTTGGCATCACCAATGTTAACCAGACGTTTAATCATCTGCAGTGCATCGTAGAACTTAACACCCGCCTCGAAACCGCCTTTGATGCCGAATGTCAGCAGTGACGCAGGAGCGCCGCCACAGTATTTCTGCGCGAGGGCATAATTTGCATCTGACTCCAGCCCGCCGAAGCTTACCCATTCAACCTTGTCATGGGCTTCCAGATATTTGGCGACCGCCACCGCATTTTCACAGTGACGCTCCATGCGCAAACCCAACGTCTCCAGACCCTGCAGCAACAGAAATGCGTTTAGCGGTGCCAACGCAGCACCCGTGTTCCTGAGAGGTACTGTACGCGCCCTGCCTATGTAAGCTGCCTCTGCCAGAGCCTCGGTGTAAACCACACCATGGTAGGAAGGTTCAGGCTCATTCAGCTCTGGATAGCGCTGAGCATGCTCAGCCCATGGGAATTTGCCAGAATCAACAATCACACCACCTATAGAAGTGCCATGTCCCCCAATATACTTGGTCAGAGAGTGCACCACGATATCAGCACCGAACTCAATGGGGTTGCACAGCGCTGGGGTTGCAACAGTGTTATCCACAATCACAGCGACGCCGTGTTTATGCGCGGCAGCGCAAACTGGTTCGAGATCAATAATATTACCAGCAGGATTACCTATTGTTTCGCAGTACACCGCCTTGGTTTTGTCATCGATTAGTTTTTCCAGCGCCTCTGCAGAGTCGTCTTCTGCGAATCGTACCTCAATGCCCTGGCTCGGCAGCATATGTGCAAACAGCGTATAGGTGCCGCCATACAGCTGCGGTGTGGAAACGATGTTGTCGCCAGCCTTCGCCAGCGTGAGGATCGCGTAGTTGATGGCCGCCATGCCGGATGCCACGGCCAATGCCGCAAGCCCCCCTTCCATGGCAGCAACACGTTGCTCTAACACGTCGTTGGTTGGATTCATTATGCGCGAATAGATATTGCCAGGCACCGCCAGGTTGAAAAGATCGGCACCATGTTGGGCATCATCGAATTCATAGGCGACGGTCTGAAATATTGGCACGGCGACTGACTTGGTGGTGGCATCGGTTTCGTAACCGCCGTGAATAGCGATAGTGTCTTTCTTCATGGGTTTCTCCCGCGGTAAATATTGGCGCCAAGGTCAGAGCGCAGTTTACACCGACTCGGCGGTGCTGAGTACAATGAACTAATAAAAATTTGGGCTAAGCTGGATCGACCTGATCAAGAATCGAACCGAATCAGAGAGGTAAAACCTCTGCGACTGTGAAAGCAACAAGGCCTTGAATTCAATCAGTCCTGGCTAAGCTAGTCGATTTCCAGCACGCGTATCAGATCGGTGCCGCCTGCACCCTGCTGTGTGCCGTGGGTGATTACGACTACATCGCCTGTCTCGAGGAGGCCCAATTCGCGAGCACGCCCGCAGCCGAACCTGGTCCGCGATTCATCACTATCCGCATTTTCCTCATCATAGAGCAAAGGAATGACGCCCCAGTTCATAGCCAGGCGGCGCGCCACTCTGTCAGACGCGGTTACTGCCAGGATTAAACTCTCTGGCCGATGTCTGGAGATTAAGCGCGCTGTATACCCGCTATCCGTCAAGGTGATGATGGCGGCGGCCTGCAGCTGCTCGGCCAGGCGCGCTGCCGCTTGCCCGATAGCCTCGGCAATCTTGGCGGCCTCAGTCATCCTGATGGTTTGCAGGAAGCCAAATTCCCGCAATGACGCTTCTGCCCGCAGTGCGATCGCGGACATTGTTTGTATAGCCACCACCGGATACTGTCCAACCGCCGTCTCACCGGACAGCATAACTGCGGAGATACCGTCGAGAATCGCATTGGCCACATCACTGGCTTCCGCCCGGGTGGGTTTGGGGTTGGTCTCCATGGAGGCCAGCATTTGGGTTGCCGTGACCGCAGGCTTGCCGTTTGTCACCGAGCATTGAATCAGCTTTTTCTGGGTACTTGGCACTTCTGCCAAAGGCAATTCCACACCCAGATCGCCTCTCGCTACCATGATGCCGTCTGCGGCCGCCACGATCGCTTCGACGTTGTCGACGCCGGCCTGATTCTCGATCTTGGCGATGATTGGAATATTACTGCCGCGCGCATTCAGCCTGTCTCGAATCCCCTGGATTTCGCTGCCGGACTGCACGAAAGAAGCCGCCATATAATCCACCTGCTGGGCGACTGCAAAGTCGATTTCGTTCTCGAGATTTTCCAGGAATTCCGGGCTGATTGCGCTAATTGCCAGCTGAGCACCCGGCAAGTTGACTCCCTTTCTTTCACCAAGCATCCCCCCATGCACCACCACACATTCGATTGCAGCCGCGTTGACTGCGGCAACTCTCAGCTCGATCGCACCATCGTCGAGCAGTATCACGTCACCCTCTTTGACACCGGCTGATAATTTTCGGTAGCTAACCGACACACCTGCCAGGTTGCCTTTGCGATCATCGGCAAAAAGCGTGAAGGTCTGATCCGCTTCCAGAAAAACTGGGCCGTCTTCAAGCAGCCCGGTCCTGACCTCGATACCTTTGGTGTCGACCATAATGGCAACGTGCGCACCCACATTAGATGCCGCCTGTCTTACCTGTGCCACCCGATTGGCGTGGCTTTCATAGTCTCCATGGGAGAGGTTCAGCCGCACCACATTGAGCCCTGCGTGAATCATGTCCTCAAGCGTTGCGACGTCATCGCATGCCGGACCGACTGTCGCAATTATCTTGGTTTTGCGTTGGGACAAAGACTGTGGATCGGGCATTGGGAAAATTTTCTATGGCTGAGTTCAATAATTGAAGCTAGAAGCTTCGCTGTTTGCCTCGAAGCTTACTTTAAAACTTACTTCAAAATTTACTTCGAAACATACGTCAATACATGCGCTGGCACAGTCGCTGAATCTCGCCAAGAAACACCGCTTCGCTGACACCTCAAAGCTACCACAAAACCCTTTCCGTTTTGTGAACAATCCGAACCGGCATAGTTAGCAGCGGCCATGATGACTCGATCTGACAACTCGTTAAACCTGATAAAAATCAGGCCTGCACTTTTCTTGCGAGAGATACTTTTACTGCCAACCTAAGCGCTCAAGGTCTTGATGGCAGACACCAGGGCATTGAGTTCGCCCTTGGTCGTGTAAACGTTTGGCGTCACCCGCACACCGCGAACGCCTGGCCGATTGATTGCCGCAGTGTAGATTCCGTGCTCGTTCATCAGTCGCTCAGCCAGCTCAGCTGGCTCCAAGCCTTCGATGCCTACATTGCCGATGCCGCCATGGCGATGTAACTCCGCCGGGGTATTAATGATTACATTTGCCAACCCCCTGAGCTGGCTGGTCCAGTAGTGCTGAAGGTGCTGTAGGCGAGCCGCCTTACGCTCCAGCCCCAGAGTGTTCTGGTACTCGATCGCGTTCAGAATGGCCAAATCTGTGTGCACCGGGTGGGTGCCAATGTGGTTCAGACGCCGCATGTCATTCGTGCCAAGGTCGCGCTCGGCGAGCAACGGCCAGACCCTGTCAATTTTTTCCTTCTTCACATACAGCATGCCTGAGCCCAGCGGCGCACTTAGCCATTTATGCAAACTGGTGCCGTAGTAATCACAGTTCAAGTCGCTCATTTTGAATGGCACATGGGAATAGGCGTGGGCACCATCCACCATGACCTCAACACCTCTGGCATGAGCCATGTCCACAATCTTGCGCACCGGCAGCACTTGCCCAGTGATGTTGATCATGTGACAGATCATCAGAAGCCGAGTTTTGTCTGTAATCGCAGCGGCGTAGAGCTCAACCAGCTCTTCGTCACTGCTGGGATGATTGGGCACCGAAACCAGGCGATTGACCGTGCCATAACGCCTTTCCACCAGATTGAAGTGGTTGAGCATGGCGCCATAGTCTTGTTCGGCCATGACCGCCTCGTCTCCTGGCTGCCAATCCAGACCACCAATGATGAGATCCAGGGACTCGGTGGTATTGCGGGTAATAGCCACTTCCTCGGAGCTACAACCGACAATCTCGGCTACGGCATTAGCCACTCTATTCTTGTTTTCGAACTGCACCGTACGCATATAGTAAGAACCTTCCCGGTTAACCATGCGCATGTGATCAATGAGATGCTCCAGAGTCTGCTGCGGCAGAAAGCAGTAATAGCCATTCTCAAGGTTGATATAGTCCGGCTTGATCTCATAGTCGCCCCTGACCTTGAGCCAGAAATCTTCATCGGTGGCCAGATCCGCTGGCGACACATGCTCTACCGCAGCCACGGCTTCCCGCAGCGAAGTAAATCCCGCTGAGAGGCCGGCACCCATGACACCCAGGTTTTTGATGAAAGCGCGTTTATCCATGGCTAGCCTCGAGTTAAATGATTCTCGTTATTGGGATCTGCTGTTAATTCAAGTTCGGGATCAATGCTGGCGCGCATGCCCGGCATCAGGCTGTGCACCAGATTTTTTGTCAATGTCCCTGCAGATTAAAGGGAATTCGGCAGGAGTGCAAAGTTTCCCAGCCAGTGCCGAACTGTTCTGAAGTTTCAGCCTGATTGTGTCCGACAGGCTCTGCGTATAAGCTACACCTACCTGCTGTTGCCGCCCAAATAAGTGCGACCGCAACCGGTAAACACATCAATATGTACACTGCCCAATGCTAGAGAAGGAAAAGCTATGCAAGCTCTGATGATGAATTCCCAGCTCATGATTTCGTCGATTCTGAAACATGCGGAGAAGAATTTCCCGGAAGTAGAAATGGTTTCTGTCACTGTCGATAGCCCGCGCCATCGACAGACTTACAAGACTTTTGCCAGGAGATGTCGTCAGCTGGCTAATGCACTTTCCGCCCTCGGCGCTGAATTTGGTGACAGGATAGGCACCCTGGCCTGGAATGATTTCCGCCATATGGAGCTCTATTACGGGGTCTCTGGTTCTGGCATGGTTTGTCACACCATTAACCCAAAACTGTTTCCCGAACAAGTTGCTTACATCATCAATCATGCAGAAGACAAAATCCTGTTTGTAGATGTGCTGGTCATGCCATTGTTGGAAGCGCTAAAGGATCATCTGAGCAAGGTTGAAACTGTCGTGGTGATGACTGATCGAGCACATATGCCAGAATCCACGCTGCCTAATGTTGTATGTTATGAAGAATTATTGGCAGAGCAGTCCGACGAGTACGAATGGCCACAGTTCGATGAAAACACAGCAAGCGGCATGTGCTATACCTCGGGCACAACCGGGCATCCCAAAGGTGTTGTGTACAGCCATCGCTCCACCTTGCTGCACGCCCTTTCGGGCGCATTGCCCGACGTCACTACTGCATCCAATATGGAAACAACCCTACCAGTTGTCCCTATGTTTCATGTGAACGCCTGGGGCGCTCCTTACGCAGCGCTCATGGTTGGCATGAAAATGGTTCTGCCTGGACCCAAGATGGCAGACGGCGAAACCCTCACCGACCTGATGACCAGTGAAGAGGTCACCTTCAGCTCTGGCGTTCCAACCATCTGGCTGGCGCTTCTGGACTATCTGGACGCAAACAACAAGACTATTCCCAGCCTTGCTCGCGTGAGCGTCGGAGGCGCTGCCTGTCCTCGCATAATTGTCGAGCGATTCCGGGAACAGCATAACTGCTCCGTTGTGCAGGGATGGGGCATGACAGAGACCAGCCCGCTCGGCACCATATTCAGCCTCAAGAAAGGCATGGAAGATTACAGCGATGAGCAAATGACCGACCTCCAATGTTTGCAGGGACGCGGCGTATTCGGTATCGAAATGTGTATTGTTGACGAGAACAACGAGGAGCTGCCCTGGGATGGTGAGGCATTCGGCGCACTGAAAGTGCGGGGTCCATGGGTTGCCAAGGGCTACTACGGTCTATCTGACGTGCCGGGTGATGAAGAATGTCCAGTAGATGAAAAAGGTTGGTTCAACACCGGCGACGTCGCCACCATCAACCCCGATGGCTACCTGCAAATTACAGACCGCACCAAAGACGTCATCAAGTCTGGAGGCGAGTGGATCAGCTCCATTGAAATAGAGAACGCTGCGGTCAACCACGAGGATATTGCCGAAGCCGCCGTCATTGGACGCTACCACCCCAAGTGGACTGAGCGCCCGCTCCTTATATGTGTGCTACAGGAAGGAAAGAGCCTCAGCAGTGAAGAAGTGCTGGAGTTTCTGCGCGGTAAGTTACACAAAATGGCCGTACCCGACGGCGTCGAATTTGTCGACGAACTTCCCCACACCGCCACTGGCAAACTGAACAAGCTGGGGCTGCGCAAGACCTTTGCAGATTACGAGTTCCCGGCCGCCTGATACCTCAAACAGACTCAA
>Ga0255783_10006368_pt1 | contig 10194 bp, 10 predicted proteins | sample 011ome_22_FD_179981 | JGI IMG/M metagenome (GOLD analysis project Ga0255783, IMG submission 179981) | Coastal salt marsh microbial communities from the Groves Creek Marsh, Skidaway Island, Georgia - 011507BT metaG (version 2) | ecosystem: Environmental > Aquatic > Marine > Intertidal zone >... | reverse complement strand
CATTTGATCCTACCTCAACAATTTCACCGGCATATTCATGCCCCGTAATCATTGGTACGGGTATTGTCTTTTGCGCCCACTCGTCCCAGTTGTATATATGGATATCCGTGCCACAGATAGCGGTTTTATGAATTTTAACAAGGACATCATTGTTACCGACCTCTGGCTCAGGCATGTCCTCTAGCCATATACCTTCTTTTGCATGTCTTTTGACAAGGGCTTTCATTTAATCTCCTCTGGGATTGCTGTAGGTAAAACCTTAATTATATAATGAATGCATGAATAATTCTTTAGAATTGATTGGTTTATTAGGTGCCACTTTACTCCTTATTTTTTATTACAGGCATGCAATCAAATCTTTCTTTGACGAACCCGCTCAAAGCCTAATTTATGGGCTTGCCATCATTGGACTAGGGGCGGTCTTTTTCCTGTTTTTTCAATCAAAAGGATTTTGAGTATAGAATTTTAAATTTAAAGGGAGTAAAGTAAAAATTGTAGATAGATTGTTATCTGCAGAAAGGAGATGAAACTTCGCGGTTCAAATTTCAAATAACCATCTTTTATAAGGAGTTGTATGAATAACCAAGAACTTAAAAGTAGACATCAAGAGTTAGATAAAATTATTCAACAAGGGTATAAAAATTATGCCAGTGATGAAGTATTAAAGCGGTATAAAAAACAAAAACTAAAAATAAAAGAATTAATTGATAAACAAGGAAGCACGTAAGTGTAAAATACAAACCGGCCAAGGCCGGTTTTTTTTTAAACAGAGATTACGATGAAAGAAATTATTGAAAAACACATTGCGGAACATCAGGCTGTTTTCGGTGAGCTGACAAATCTAATACCCCAGATTGAAGTGGTGGCATCCACGTTGGTTGATGCATTAAAAAATGGGCAAACGATTTTTTGGTGTGGCAATGGGGGCAGCGCCTCTGACAGCCAGCACTTAGCAGGTGAGCTTGTTGGTCGTTATAATGGTGATCGTAGACCCTTAAAATCTATTGCCCTAAACGCTGATTCAGCCGTCATGACATGCATTGTAAACGATTACGGTTATGAATACATTTTTTCAAGGCAGGTTGAGGGTTTGGGGGAAAAGGGGGATGTATTGATTGGTATTACCACCTCGGGTAATAGTCAAAATGTACTCAATGCGTTTAACGTCGCAAACGATAAGGGCCTGAAAACCGTTGGCCTGCTGGGAAAAGGTGGAGGTCAGGCTGCGAGCTTGGTTCATCAATCGATTATCATTCCATCAAACACGACAGCGCGGATTCAGGAGATGCACATTACTATTGGCCACATTTTATGTGACCTTATTGAAGAAAGGTTAAATTTAAAGGCATGACTATTTTAGTGACGGGTGCCGCTGGCTTCATTGGATCAAACTTTGTCCTCAATTGGCTAGAAAATAATCAAGAGACAGTCATCACGTTGGATAAATTGACTTACGCAGGTAACCTCGAAAATTTAAAATCTGTTGAAACTAATCCTTACTATGTTTTTGTGCGGGGCGACATCGGTGATTCAGTGCTGATGGCTAAATTATTAAAGGAACACCAACCCCGCGCAATTATCAATTTTGCAGCCGAGAGTCATGTCGATCGTTCTATTCATGGACCGGATGATTTTATGCAGACTAATATCTTGGGTACCTATCGCTTGTTAGAAGAAGCCCGATCATTCTTTAATATCTTAAGCGATGATGCAAAAAAACAATTCCGTTTCCTGCATGTATCCACCGACGAGGTCTATGGAACATTAAGTCCAACGGATCCTGCATTCAAAGAAACCAACCAGTACGAACCGAACAGCCCTTACAGTGCTTCTAAGGCGGCATCAGATCACCTTGTCCGCTCTTGGCACCACACCTATGGCTTACCCGTGCTCACCACCAATTGTTCCAATAACTACGGACCGTATCACTTCCCCGAAAAACTCATCCCGCTCTGTATTTTAAAGGCTCTGCAAGGCCAAGACCTGCCGATTTATGGGGATGGACAGCAGATTCGGGACTGGCTCTATGTGGTCGATCACTGCAAAGGCATTGAAACTGTATTAGAGAAGGGCGTTGTGGGTGAGACCTATAACATCGGCGGTTGGAATGAGAAGACGAACCTGGAAGTCGTGCACACCCTGTGTGACCTATTAAATGAGCTCAAACCCCTCGAGGATGGCAAGTCTTACAAGAATCAAATCACTTTTGTGAAGGACCGTCCGGGACACGACCGACGCTACGCCATTGACGCGACTAAGATTTCCAATGAGCTTGGCTGGAAACCCGAAGAGACCTTTGAGACCGGCATCCGTAAGACGGTCCAGTGGTACTTAGATAACCAGGACTGGGTCACTAATGTCCAATCAGGCGAATACCAAAATTGGCTCAATAAAAACTATTCATGAGAATCTTAATTACTGGTATTAACGGGCAGGTGGGTCATGCGCTGATGCAAAACTTAACCGAGCATGAGCTGATCGGCCTTACCCGTAAAGACTGTGACCTGACTAACCTAGATCAAATTAAACAGGTCATTGACCAACACCAACCGGAGTTGATTATTAATCCGGCGGCGTACACGAAAGTGGACCAGGCGGAGGATGAGCCGGAATTAGCTTTTTTGATTAATCGGGATGCACCGAAGGTGATGGCAGAGAAAGCTCGGGAATATAATATACCGGTCATTTACTTCTCTACCGACTACGTGTTCGATGGCGAAAAAAAAGAAGCTTATTTGGAAGATGACCCAACACAACCTTTAGGTGTATATGGACAATCAAAGTGTGCGGGTGAGGAAGCCATTCAGGAGGTGGGTGGACTAACTTTTGTATTTAGAACCAGCTGGGTGTATTCGAATATTGGCCATAACTTTTACCTCACCATGAGAAGGCTTAGTCAAGAACGAGCTGAGTTGAAAGTAGTTTCTGATCAGGTGGGCGTCCCGACCTCAAACTATTTTATAGCGAAACAAATTCAACAAATCATTCCACAGCTTACCGCAAACAATACAGGGATCTACCATCTAGTCCCGCGTGGATCCTCTTCATGGTATGAGTTTGCCAAACAAATTATTTGTCACACCAATCCCCAATTTGATCTGGGTAATTTACATGCAATTAAAACCCATGAGTTCCCGGCCAAGACTCTACGCCCTAAGAATAGTGTTTTAGGCAATAATAAAATTAAACAGACATTTAATGTAAATTTGACCGACTGGTTGCAAGAGTTAAAAAAACTAATTTATTGATAATAACAAACAACTCCAACACTTTTAGAGCTTTATCAGAGGATAACCATAGCTGAGGGGCACATAATTTTAAAATAAACGGAGGCCATGTGAGATCAATACTTTAGACCAACAAATTTGGTTTATAATAATCTCAAATATTTGCTGGAATGGTTTGCTGTGAGACATATAAATTTAAAATTTTTTTTGGGAAAAAAGTGTGAAGCGTAAGGGTATTATTTTGGCGGGAGGCTCGGGTACAAGGCTTTATCCTGTGACACAAGTCGTTTCTAAGCAGTTACTCCCAGTATATGACAAGCCTATGATTTATTACCCATTAACCACATTGATGTTGGGAGGTATTCAGGAAATCCTTATTATTTCTACCCCAAAAGACCTTCCTATATTTGAGAATTTGTTAGGTGACGGCTCTCAATGGGGATTGAAATTATGTTATAAGTCACAACCCAGTCCAGACGGGCTTGCACAGGCCTTTATTTTGGGAGAAGATTTTATTGGAGATGACTTATCGACTTTAATTCTGGGCGATAATATTTTTTATGGCCATGATTTAGAACATCTTCTTCATTCAGCGAATGTAAGAGAATTCGGCGCTACCATTTTTGCATACCATGTGAACAACCCTGAGCATTATGGGGTGGCAGAATTTAATACTGATAATCAAGTCATTGCTTTAGATGAAAAGCCACAACAGCCGAAATCTAATTATGCTGTAACAGGATTGTATTTTTATGACCAGAAGGTGGTGGAGTTAGCAAGTAATCTAAAACCTTCCTTACGAGGTGAATTGGAGATCACTGATCTCAATAAACTTTACTTGGATAATAATGAATTATTTGTCGAGATGATGGATCGGGGATTTGCGTGGCTAGATACTGGAACACATGACAGTCTATTAGACGCAGGCCAGTTTATTTCCACTATTGAAAATCGTCAAGGATTAAAGGTAGCATGCCCTGAAGAAATTGCTTATCGCAAAAAATGGATCACCAAAGTTGAATTAGAGGATTTAGCTAAACCGCTTCTTAAAAACCAGTATGGTCATTACCTTTTAAAACTTATTAACTAATTGTGAAAGTATCCCCTTTAAAAATACCAGACGTCAAATTGATTGAGCCCGATGTGTTTGAAGATGAGCGTGGTTTTTTTTTCGAATCTTATAATCAACAAAAATTCAATAAAGCAATTGGTCAGGAAATTATTTTTGTACAAGATAATCATTCAAGATCATCGCAGGGCGTTTTGCGTGGCTTACATTATCAGGTGGCACCTTTTACTCAGGGAAAACTAGTTAGAGTAATTACTGGTGAGGTATTTGACGTCGCTGTGGATATAAGAAAAGAATCTCCTACATATGGTCAGTGGGTCTCTGAAATTCTATCTGGGGATAATAAAAAACAGCTATGGATCCCTGAAGGCTTTGCTCATGGTTTCTTAACTATCAGCACAGAGGCAGAATTTGTTTACAAAACAACAAGTTTTTACTCCAAAAAGCATGAGGTAACAATAAATTATTTAAATAATTCGTTTGACATTGAGTGGCCATTGAAAGAAGTTTTTTTGAGTAAAAAAGATTCAGATGCACAGAACAGAATCAAACAAACATGATTGATGTTAGGGTAAATTAATCGTGAACAATTATTATGCATTAATTTTATGTGGCGGTTCTGGAACGCGTTTGTGGCCATTATCTCGTCAATTGCGTCCAAAGCAACTTTTATCCCTTAACGGAAAAGAAACATTGCTTCAACAAACTGCAAAGCGCTTATTGCTGCACGTGCCTGCTAAAAACTTATTTACCGTTACTCATGAAGATCATAAATTTGAGGTGAAAGGGCAGTTGGCTGAGGTTGCTCCAGATGCTGTAGCTAATGTGTTAGCTGAGCCTTTTGCCAGAAATACACTACCAGCCATTGCATGGTCAGTGGATCAAATATATCAAAAAGATCCTAATGCCATTATTGGGGTATTTTCTTCAGATCATGCCATTGATAATGAGGTAGCTTTTATTGGTGCATGGCAGAAAGCGGAAACTTTGGCTCAACAAGATTATTTAGTACTTCTTGGCATTAAACCAGATGCTTTAACTACTGGTTATGGTTATATCAAACCTGGAAATAAAATTGTAGATGGCAATATGCCAGTTTTTGAAGTAGCGCAATTTATTGAAAAACCAGAACTGAAATTAGCAAAACAATTTATAGCAAAAGGCTATTTTTGGAACAGCGGTATATTTGTTTTTAAAGCCAGTATTTTTATGCAAATGCTTACCCAATATCAGCCACGGATGGCAAGTCAATTAAGTAATATCAATACAGATAATTTTACTGAAACCTATGCTAGCTTTTCTAATATATCGATAGATTATGGTTTAGTAGAAAAAGCAGACAAAATTGCAATAGTACCTGTTGATATGGCTTGGAGTGATTTAGGCAGCTGGGAATCAATTTATCAAAAGCAAGCAAAGGATGAAGATAATAATGTGGTGCATGGCGATGTCTTTATACAAGATACAAGCAACAGCTTACTTTGGAGCCAGTCTGGTGTGTTAGCCACTATGGGTTTAAATAATGTTGTTGTGGTTCAGACACCTGATGCAACGTTGGTTTGCGATAAAAGTAGAACTGAGGAAATTAAAACCTTAGTTGAGCAAATAAAATTACACAAGGCAGAGTTAGCAGAAACTCACTTAACCGTGCATCGTCCTTGGGGTACATATACCGTGCTTGCCGAGAGTACCAATTTTAAACTCAAATGTATAGTGGTTAATCCTAATGAAAAGCTTTCTATGCAAATGCACAATCACCGTTCTGAACATTGGGTAGTTGTTGAAGGAGAAGCGACAGTTATCAAAAATGGTATAGAATCTACTTTACAAGAGAATCAATCAACTTTTATTCCAAAAACAAACCATCATCGCCTAGAAAATAAAGGTAATACACCTTTAATTATTATTGAAGTTCAGTGCGGTGACTATGTAGGTGAAGATGATATTATTAGGTTTGACGATCAATATGGTAGGACGGAAAATTGAAAAAAGTCGCATTAATCACAGGGGTTACAGGTCAAGACGGTGCATACTTGGCTGAATTGTTATTGAAAAAGAATTACATAGTTCACGGTATCAAACGCCGAGCATCTTCTTTTAATACAGTTCGAATTGATCATTTATATCAAGACCCACATTTAGATAATAAAAATTTTTTTTTGCATTATGGTGATTTAACAGATTCAACTAATCTCATTCGAATAATTAAAGAGGTCCAGCCAAATGAAATATACAATTTAGCTGCAATGAGTCATGTGGCTGTGAGTTTTGAGTCACCAGAATATACAGCGGATGTAGATGGTTTGGGTACTTTACGTATTCTTGAAGCTATTCGTATATTGGGTTTAGAAAAGAAAACTAAATTTTACCAAGCATCTACCTCTGAATTATATGGCTTAGTGAATGAGACGCCGCAAACAGAAACAACCCCTTTTTATCCACGTAGCCCTTATGCCGTTGCCAAAATGTATGCTTATTGGATTACTGTTAACTATCGTGAAGCTTATGGTATTTATGCTTGCAATGGTATTTTATTTAATCACGAGAGCCCTTTGCGTGGAGAAACATTTGTCACCCGCAAAATAACGCGTGCAATCTCCAGAATAAAGCTAGGACTTCAGGAATGTTTATATCTTGGTAATCTAGATGCGCTTCGTGACTGGGGTCACACTAAAGATTATGTAGAAATGCAATGGCTAATGCTTCAACAAGAAAAGCCTGAAGATTTTGTAATTGCAACTGGAAAACATTACAGCGTTAGAGACTTTGTAAATGCAGCAGCTAGTCAACTTGATATGAAGATTTATTGGGAAGGCACTGGCTTAAAGGAGAAAGGCTATTTGATTAATCCTTCATCGAAGAAAAAAAGAGATAACCTGGCAAAGAAAAAGCCAATTGTTCAGGTAGATGAAAAATACTTTAGACCGACAGAGGTAGAGACGCTTCTTGGCGACTCAAGTAAAGCAAAACAAAAGTTAGGTTGGAAATCAAAAATCACGTTTGATGAGCTTGTGTCTGAAATGGTTCGTGAAGACTATAAATCGGCACAACGTGATGAATTGATAAAAAAACATGGTTTTCAGGCAATGAATTATCACGAATGATCATGTTTAAAATTGCAAGTTAGGCAGCGACCAAAGGATGATTAATTGTAGTTATTTAATCTTACAAAGTTGCATTTGATGAAAGTCTCGAGGAAATTTATGACACTACAACTAACGAACTATACCAAGCGGTTAAATTTAATAAAGAATGAATAAGCAGGCAAAAATTTATGTTGCTGGACACAGAGGGCTCGTTGGATCTTCTTTGGTTCGCCAACTCAAAGAACAAGGATATACAAATCTCATTCTGCGGACGCATGCCGAGTTAGATTTGACCAATCAATCTGCGGTAGAAATTTTTTTTGCAAAACAAAAACCAGAGTATGTGTTTTTAGCAGCGGCAAAAGTTGGTGGTATTTATGCCAATAACTCTTACCCAGCTGAGTTTATTTATCAAAATTTAGCCATTCAAACCAATATCATCCATCAGTCATATGTTCATGGGGTAAAGCGTTTGCTGTTTCTTGGCTCAAGTTGTATTTACCCTAAAGATTGCCCACAACCCATAAAAGAAGAATATCTACTTACTGGACCATTAGAACACACAAATCGTCCTTATGCTCTAGCAAAAATTGCTGGTATTGAGATGTGTTGGAGCTACAACCGTCAATATGGCACAAAATATTTAGCAGTAATGCCAACAAACTTATATGGCCCCAATGATAATTACCATACTGAAAATAGTCATGTAATTCCAGCTTTGATGCGAAAATTTCATGAGGCGAAAGTCAACAAGCAAACATCAGTTACAGTATGGGGAACAGGTAAACCGCTTAGAGAATTTTTATATAGTGATGATATGGCTGAGGCCTGCCTTTACTTAATGAACTTACCAAATCTTAAGTATAAAAAATTATTAGAGAGAAAAAACCTAGATGGATTACCACCTATTGTCAATGTTGGGAGCGGAAAAGAGCTATCAATAAAAAATCTAGTTGATATGATAAAAACTGTTGTTGGTTATTCGGGCGAAATCAATTTTGATTTAAAAAAACCTGATGGAACAAAAAGAAAATTGATGGATTCAACCCAAATTAATGATATAGGCTGGGCGCCCAAAAAAACTTTTCTAAATGGACTGCAGTTAACATATCAAGCTTTTTTAAAAAGCTAAGGAATAAATTCTATGAAAATTAGTATTGTTATCCCTGTGTATTGTGAAGAAAAAAATATCCAATCACTATATAAACGCTTGGAACAGATTACCTCCACACTTTCAGAAATAAACTGGGAATATATTTTCGTAAATGATGGAAGTCATGATAATTCGATTTTAGTTTTAAAAAAGCTTTCTCATACTGATAAAAAGGTTAAAGTGATAGACTTTTCCAAAAATTTTGGTAAAGAAATAGCTTTGACTGCAGGAATTCACTATGCTCATGGAGATGCTGCAATCTGTATTGACGCAGATTTACAACATCCACCAGAATTGATACCTAAGTTGATAGAAGAGTGGGGCAAGGGGGCTGAAGTGGTCGCAACGATAAGAGAGAGTATTGACAAGCAACCACTGCTTCGTAGTATCGGTTCGCAAGCATTTTATTGGTTGATGAACAAGTTTTCTAACCTGGAAATGGTTTCTCAGACAACAGATTTTCGTCTTTTAGATAAAAAAGTGATTAAGGAGTTTCAAAAGATAACAGAACGTGTGCGCATGTTTCGTGGAATAATTGATTGGATGGGTTTTAAAAAGGTTTACGTCAAATTTCATGCAAGCGAACGACAGCAAGGGGTGGCGGGTTATTCTTACGCAAAATTATGGCATCTCGCTTTAAGTAGTTTAACCTCTTTTTCTTTGATGCCTTTGCGTTTAACTGGTTACTTAGGTGTATTGATCACAATAATAAGTGGCTTGATGTTAGTTTTGATGCTTAGTAGTTTCTTCCTTGCTGATCAGGCGGCTTTCACACCGCTTGCCATTGTTGTTGTTGCAAACACTTTCCTTATGGGTATAGTGCTCATGGGAATTGGTTTGGTGGCTATGTATGTCGGCGCCATCCATACTGAAGCAATTAACCGACCAATTTATATTGTAAGTGAAAGACTAAATTTTGATGAAAAACCCGACCTAAAATGAAAGCTGATGTTCCAAAAATAAGCTTGCAGTTATACCAAAAAGGTGTTCAGTTTTTTTCCAGCAAGTTTGCTCGCGCTAGCGCTTGGATGATTTTAAGTACCCTCGCCGCAGGGACTTTAGCTTATGTCTTTCAAATATTAATGGGACGAATACTTAGCCCTAATGAATATGGCCTTTTTAGCGCAATGATGGGGCTCTTTGCAATACTTGCTGCGCCTTCAAGTACTTTGATGATGGTGATTTCTCGTAAAGTATCTCAATACCGGGCTGAACATGATGCCGGAAGCATTACCCACTTCTACTATTGGATCAATATTCGCACTGTAATCTTTGGAGGACTTGTTTTTGGAGTTTTCCTTTTTTTTGCACCACAAATTCAGTTATATATGAAAGCGGCAAGTATTATGCAAGTTTATCTAATTGGTTTTTTGGTGCTTATTACCTTTATGCCGATAATTAATAATGCTTTTCTGCAAGGTATACAAAGCTTTTTGTGGTTATCTGCTTCAGGTTCATTGTGGGCTTTACTAAAGATTATATTTTCATTTGCTCTTGTCTTCATAGGTTTTGGTGTGTCAGGTGCTATTGGAGGCATAATCTTGTCATCTTTATTAATCTCGTTTATCACTTATTATGCTTTGTATCAGCAATTATCGGTTGGGCGAGATAAGTCTTACCGTGAACAACATTTAACCTTCAAACCAGTGCTACCAGTAT
>Ga0255783_10006356_pt1 | contig 10210 bp, 8 predicted proteins | sample 011ome_22_FD_179981 | JGI IMG/M metagenome (GOLD analysis project Ga0255783, IMG submission 179981) | Coastal salt marsh microbial communities from the Groves Creek Marsh, Skidaway Island, Georgia - 011507BT metaG (version 2) | ecosystem: Environmental > Aquatic > Marine > Intertidal zone > Salt... | reverse complement strand
CCAATAGATTGGACTCACCACTTTGGAACCCATAAAGGATACCGTAACATTGCTGGAAATTGGGTTTACTCGATAGTTTATCCCCCTGATACCACCCATTGCTCCGGAAAAGACATTATGTCTTCTACTTTTTGACCCACCCAAGCATGAAAAGGATAATTGTATTGTTTCACTCCCAAGCCTTGGCCCAAATAAAAAGCCATGTTCACCAACAGGGTTACCCAGCATAGCAAGAAGTTTTTGACCGTTTATAGTTCGAACAGAAAAATCTCCCTCCAAAAGAAAAAAGTCTTCTGGTAGACCTCCCTCTTCTATCTTTTCAAAGTCTTGTTCATATACAATCTTCCAAGTATCTTGTTGCTTTACTAATGCTGGCAAGCCCTTACAGGATAAAATTGAAAGTATCACAAGAAGAGTTAGATTATTCATGGCTAAGCAAGTGAATATTTTGGTATCTCAAGCCTAAAAATACACCAAAGTAAACGAACAATGTTGAGAGAAAAAAGAGACAGATTCCAAACAAAAATACATTCGACGGGAAAAATGAACCTGCATCTGACCAAATAGTTGGTAAAAGAGCAAAAAGACCAGAAATTAAGCCAATAGCTAGGCCTTGGCTACTTTGTGCGATATTTTCTTTTAAACTGATAAGTCTTAATTTTTGAGCAGTATATCCTAAACTTTTTAACAATGCATATTCTCTCCTCCTCTCCCACAAATTTCGGAGAACTGAGATCAGTAAACCAAGGGTACCAAGAATAACACCCAGCCCACCCATAGCTTGGAAGATTGAAAGATAAGTATTTTCCACAGCCTTCAGTTTGTTCAACCTCTCTTCAGTAGTTTGTATCATTAAACCATAATTGAGTAATCGATTATTAAGATGGGGTATTATAGATTCTTCTAGTTCCTTCTTAACAGTCATAAACATGCGATTATAACCACCTCTTGCGGGGAAATTAGCCAACCAGTGTTCATCGGAAATATAAATGCCTCCTTGAAGAAAGCTGCCTTTTACAACAGAAACTATTTCCACTTCAAAAGCTTTTCCTTCCCCATTTATGTAAGTAATGCGGTCACCGACCTTCTTTTTTAGTGACCACAACAAGGTGTTCTGATCTACAAGTGCAGGATATACATCCTTGGACATGGGGCTAGTCAATGAGGACCAATCTCCTGCAACAAAAGTAAACCGGTTTTTCATTTTATCGATGTCTACCCCGTAAAGAGGAGGGGATACCGATTGATTTAAGTTTAGACAGCTAGCCTCATCACCTTCAAAAACAAGACAAGGAAGTAAAGTAATCTCAGCCATGATTTTTGAATCTAAGTCAAAGAGCTCCATGCCCTTAGAACTTTTCAGATCATCATAGATGGAAAGGCCCGTCGTTAGGATATGAGAAAATCCACCCGTACCTGACTTAAAATTGAAGGGGTTAGTCTCCTCTTTTTTATAAAATGCTCCGGCTCCCAAAACTAAGAATGACCCAATAGCTAAAATACCAACTACGATTAATTTTCTTCCTGGTTTTCTTTCGAATTGGGAAAGGAGATCGTTGGCTTTATTCACTTGAATGAACTCTTTTTCAGTTCTGTAAAATCTGAGCAAGCCACCCGCTAACATAAATGCTCCAGCTCCAAAAAAGGAAGGCCCAACAGGTAAAGCATATAGCCAGGTTATGCCAACAGTCAGAAACCCTAACCCCCAGCATCCAAATTCAAGGAATTTGGATTTTCGATTTAGCACCGAGAGCTTAGGGGAAGACTGATTTAAATATTCTACACGCGATAATAGGGCATTTAAGCTTAAACTTCTTTGCTTACGAGCTACCCACCAAAGGGAAACAAAACTCATAAGAAAGGATCCGAATACCCCAATACTCACTGACTGGATAGTCGGTTGATAAGTAATCGAAAAATCAGATACTGCCCCACTCCAAGCACCCCCCAACATCCATAGGATACCATGACCAAAAAAGTAGGCCCACCCGATTCCCATAAGAGTGCCAAACAAACATACAACCAAAGCCTCTAGGTAAAAAATATATCTCACTCGAGATAGAGGATATCCCATTGCACGAAAAATGCCTACCTGTTGATTCCTTTGTTCTAACGAAAAACCAAAAATCATTCCACTTAAAGAAAAACCCGCTACCATCACAAAGGCACCAAATGCTAAAAATAAATGACTGAAATCGATTGGGCCCGATTGGGCAACCATTGCACTTCTCTTCAAGTCGATTACCCGAATTCCCGAAGATGCCGGCCTCAGTTCTTTTTCCAAATTATTTTTGAAAGTCTCCATCCTTTCCTTACCCTTGACTCTTAATCCAGTATAGCCCCCCCATCGATTACTCCACATGTCTTGAGCTGCTTTAAGGGACACAAAAGCTTTAGGACTTCCCCGAAAATTATCCCAATATGCTTCATCCTTGGCCCGAATATCATATTTTATTGGAATGCCTATATTCCAATCTCCACAGTTTTCAGCCCCACTTAAACCTGGGAAATTAGGTGTCCAATCACTCTCTTCTCCTGGTAAAACTTTGGTGGGCATGGTCAAGACTTTCCCAACCTGAAAAGAATTCGATTGTTCAACAAGTTTTCTATGCTTCCCGGTCACATAATATTCAAGACTGACCCAATCACCTATACTTACATTTAAATCATCCGCTGCCCATTGGTTAAGAGCGATCTTATGATCTTGCCAAACAGCAGGCAGAATGCCCCTTTTGCCTAGCTCAATGCCCGTGGCCATCGAATAGGGTATAAGCAAATCATTGCTCCTCTTCGAGTCTGATAGTCCCTTTATCGCATTAACTAGATAGGTAAGTTCACCTTCTAAATTTTGATTTACTTTTTTGGCTACTTCTACAATTGAGTCAGGAAGAAAAACACTTCTTGTTCTGAGGCTCCAAGACTCTACGGCAGATAATTTTTTAATATATAATCCGGCATCTGACAAAGTCCAAGCGTCACGAATTTTTTGCTCCAAATCACTCACGGGCAATTCAGATGAGGTAAGTAAGATATTGGCGTAATCGGTTCGATCATTCTCAGGATCAAAGTTAATAAACATTTTTTCCTGTAAGACCGTAAGAGGCACAAAGACCGTTCTCACGGGATCCATATTAGCCCGAATAGAAAAGTTTCCTAAGTAAGAAGATTTCAGTACCCCACGATAGAAATCGTTCCAGGAAACAAATCGTGCATCTCTCTCACCTGATAAAGGAGCATCCCTCGAAAAAAGACTCGGTTCTTCAACCCTTATAATCATCCTAACATCAGATTTAACTCCAAGCTCATGTGCCAAATCAGGGCTGAACCAAAATCCGCCTTCTATTTTGGGAATTTGCTGGTTGCTATCTGCGTAACTGAAGAAGCGGTCATCTATACCCAACACTTTAATCCCACTTGCCTTGATCCTGCCATCAGGCGAAGCAACTGTTCCCTCAGTCATTAAAATAGGAGCGACAACTCCACTTTCTGAACTTACTTGAATGCGACTTGCCAAATCTGCATGAAAATATCCCTCTTCACTGAGAGCAATATGAGTAATGCTTCCAACACGTTCTCGAGCTTTCTTGGAAAGAGCTGAGCTCACCGAATCACCAATTGTAAGAGCTGCAACTAGAATCATAGTGGCCAGCGCAGCACCCAGGCTTGTTCCAAAATGTTGGCGCCTGGAATATTTTAAGTTCGCGAGAACAATACGCCAAACACTCATATTTCTTTCTTTACTAACTCTCCTCCTGTTAGTGTCCAAGCTTCGTCCATTCTACTCGCAATAGAAAGGGAATGAGTTACAACCACCAGAGTGGTTTTATTTTCTTCATTCAAGTGAATCATCAAATCGATCAACGAGTCGGCGTTGTTTTGATCGAGAGAGCCTGTTGGTTCGTCAGCTAAAAGCAGACTAGGTTGATTAACCATAGCCCTCGCAACTGCAATTCTTTGCCTCTCACCACCAGATAATTGGCTTGGTAAATGATTTGCTCGATTAGACAACCCCACTTCCCCAAGTAAATGGTATGCTCGATTTTTTAATTGCTCATCTCTCATATCGATATGTCCAGCAAGAGCTGGAATCATAATATTCTCAACCGCAGTAAGAGATGGAAGCAAGTGATGAGATTGAAAAATAAAACCTAAACTCAGGTTACGAAAACGAGCCGCTTCATCTTCTGAAAATGCTGTAATCGAACGACCATCTATAGTGACTTCTCCACTGGTTGCATGGTCCAATCCAGCAATTAAATTGAGCAGTGTACTTTTTCCCGATCCAGATGGGCCAACTATCGCCAAGGTGTGTCCTCGGATTACCTTTAGGTCTAGATTAGAAAAAATTGGGTAAGAAATTTGATTTTCGCGGGATTGATACGCCTTCGTTAGATTTTTAAGTTCTAAATGTGTTTCCATTGAAAATTAAATTCTATGTCGGTTAAGCCTTTCGGATCCATCGATTTGCTTTCATTTCTGTCCTAGGAAGACATCCTTCTTTTTCTACATAAACAGGGATTCTCAATGAAAAAGCATTTCTTAAGGCAATTTCCAAAGATCGTGCGACTTCTTTTCCACACTCGGCTCGTACAAATATTTCAGCCATTTCTCTAAACTCTTCAATTATTACCTGATACTCACTTATTTCTGGAAATTTCCGCACAATTTCATCCAGCCCAGATGGGTATAAGTTAACCCCCCTTATTACTACCATATCATCCGCACGGCCCAAAACCCCTCCTATGAGGTCAAATGTTTTAATACCATACTTTGTAAAAGTTCTTTTGGGTCGGACTAAATCCCCCGTTCGATAACGAAAGACTGGGGAACCTAAGCGACCCAAAGGAGTTAATACTAATTCTCCAATCTCGCCATCTTCCACTCCACGACCTGTCACTTGATTTATAACTTCTGCATGATAAGCATCTAGATGCACACGTAAGCTCCCCTGCCCTCCGGGACATTCATACGCTACAGGCCCGACTTCAGTCATCCCATAATGATCAAAAAGTAACGATTCGCCAATCCATGCCTGATCAACTTTTTCTCGGATAACTTGCTGACTCCCACCCGGTTCACCAGCGACAATTATTTTTTTTAGATAATTATCCTTCAATGAAGTTCCAGTTTCACGAGCACACTCAATCATACGTAAAGCATAGGTTGGAGTACAAAAAAGGTATTCAACCCGGTGTTTCAAAATTGCAAGTAAACGCGACTCAGTAGACTGTCCTCCAGATGGTATACAAACACAACCTCTTGCAATAGCTGCCTCATAAGCCGTCCAAAAGCCCAAAAAAGGACCAAAAGAAAATGCAAACAGGCAACAGGCATTCCGAGTCACGCCAGCTTGGTTTAAAATATGAGCCCAATTTGCGAGCATCCAATTCCAATCTTCCTTTGTATCCATCCAAGTGATCGACTTTCCACTTGTCCCACTTGTTTGGGAGAAACGAATATAATGTTCGACAGGAAAAGTACGGTTTGTCCCAAATAAAGTATCTGAAAGTCGATCATTCTCGAGTTCTTGCTTGGTAGTCAAAGGGCACGCCTGAGAAAAATCTTGGAAGCTATTCCATAATTGGAAGTTGGCTAAGCCAGGAAAGCGATTTTTTTGAAAAATGTTTGATTGGTGAATTTGTTCAAGATGAACTTTAAAATTAGACCATCTTTCCGACTCAACCATTGATTCATTTGGGGGGGGGACAGACATGTTTGTGGACTTTTTATCCACCTATAGGTAATCAGGTGTCAACTGTCTGTAGCACATTAGCTGGTTTTGGCGGTTTGGGTGCATGCTTGGTAATCAGATAACCACCTACAGCAGCCAAGGCAATTCCTAGAACAAAAGGCCATCTTATGTAAGACCAGTTGCCTTCTTTAGTGGTGCTCACAAAAGCGTTTACCATAGGTGCGCCTGCAAAAATAATCGACATGATTACAGGCACATAAGCGGGACTTGGCATTTTACCAAAAGCTAACAAGACTCCAAGCGCTCCTATCGCACCCAGAGTGCCAGCAAAAAAAGACCATTGCCATCCTTTGGCAGGATAGCTCCAAAATACAATATTCCCGCCTTTTAACTTGAGAATAATCAAAGGAGCAATGACCGCGGTAAGAAAGTAGGCTAGACCAACCCAAAGAAAAGCCATAATTCTCCCATTATCTTTGTCACCCATGTTACTCGAACCTATGTGCATACAAACTCCGTAAGTCCCCCAACATATAACGGTTAGCAAAGCAAAATGTAAATAGTGCATCCTGTTAGTTTCTAATCGAGGGCCAACTCATGCAAACCGATTTTCAAATGCCAGCAAAATTAATTGCCTGTTTGTGAAATTTTCGAAGTAAAAACATCAGGAATCAAAATCGGTGTCATTGATTCGCTCGCTTGGTCAAAACGAACACATGCAGCAACTGTCTCGCCAACTGCAGCTTTTACCTGCTTTCCTTTTTCAGTCTTCCAAAATTGGAAGACATAAGTAATGGAACGCTCTCGCATCTCCGAGACAATCAATCTGATCTCTACCTCTTCTTCGAAACGCAGAGGTCTTTTAAACCGGCAGGTTGATTTGACCCTTGGCCAACCGAAACGGCCGTTCTCATCTTCCATATCGACAGACAAGCCCACACTGCGCAAAAACTCGTGCTCGCAGATTTCCATCCAACGATAGTAATTGGTGAAGTGCATGATGCCAGCGAGGTCGGTTTCGGAAAACTCAACCCGGCGTGTGATGGTATATTCAGATGCCATAATATATTTTTTATCTTTATCTTTCTATTAAGATGCGACTACTGGTGCGAGGATGTTCTCTACTAGCTGGCTTGCTAGTTTTTCATTGGAATAGTTTTGCTGTACGGCCACCCTTCCCTTTTTTCCTAATCTTTGCGTAGCCTCATGATCGTCAAGCCGGGCAGCAAGTGCTCTGGATAAGGAGCCCTTTTCTGTGTGGTCGTAAAGCACACCACCTTCGGTTTTTTCGATGAGTTCAGGAAAAGATCCATGGTTGGGCAAGACCACAGGCACCCCGGCTGCCATCGCCTCAATTACATAAAGCCCAAATGCTTCCGGCACACGTGCGGGCACACTAAAAAGGGATAACTTAGAGAGAAACTGTATTTTTTCCTCGCGAGAGATATTGGTTTTTAAATCAAAATAATCCCCGAGCCCAGCCGCAGAAATTTTTCTCTTTTGTTCCTCAAGAAAAGATTCGTTTTCACGGGGCAAGGTACCGGCAACCGCCAACTTTAAGTCTGGATAATTCCCTGATTGTTTGAGCGAAATAAAAGCATTAACCAAAAGATCGAGCCCTTTTTCTGGGCCTATCCGTGCGAGGTAACCTAGGGTAACTGGGAGGGGTACTGCCCGGGCTTCAGTATACCCATCCAAAGAGATTCCGTTGGGCAGATGAAGGATCTTATTCATCGGAATCCCCAGCCGCCCACCCATCTGTTGGGCAAAAAAATAGCTTGGGGAAATACATCCATTCAGACAACTAACATCGGAGCTTAGTAGCTCCCAAGCCTGCTTTTGATAAACCGGTAATAAGCTATCCAAAAATCCGTCCTCTCCCTGGAGAAAGGATAATACGGGGACACCCAGTTGCTCCCGCACGGCCCGACCCACCGATGCGAGCAGAACTGTGGACAATAAAAGTACATCAGGCGTGCCATGTTGCCTGAGCCAGTCGATCACTTTATCGACCTCCTTCGCCAATGGTCCTTGTTTTCCGCGGAAGGTGGACAGGGTAATTTCGCCCAACTCCCGTGCCGATGTCATCCCACTTCTATTCGCCGCCCAACGAAGTAGCCCTTTTGAATTAAGGAGTTGGTCTAGCCATTTGGGGGTTTTACGAAAAAATCGGAATTTGTGCTGAAGGTATACATTTAATCCACCAAAAAAGATGGGGGGGTGGGTTGTCGATGGTGGCTCGTCTAGGAGATGCGGAAGGTAGGTGGGCAAGACCGTGACTTCATGTCCTTGGTTGATTAAATGGTGGGCCAAAGAATTGTCCCGCATGCATACCCCGCAATAATAATTGCCCGTGCCGGGCGTGAGAAAAGCAACCCTCACGAGGAGGCCTTGGCCAACCCGTGCTCCACAGGCAATGGCAAGCGGGCGAGATCAGACATCGATTCAAATAGCTCCTTAAAATCATGGTCATCTACATTGCCAATTAGGCAATCAGTCAGGGCACCACGAAGGTGCTCCCCACGCTTAACCAAATCTCCAAAACTAAATTCTGGATCGTAAAAGGCGTAGACAATTTTGCGCATCGTCTCGATCGATGCCTGCATTTTTTTCCCATAGGTATCGAAGGATTGTGCAGTGACAGTTCCTTTGGATAGAGCAACATCCACCTCATCGGCAAGCATCGCTCCACTTTTGAGGGCAAGAAATACACCGGAAGAAAAAACAGGGTCTAAAAAGCCAAGAGCATCTCCCGCCAGTACCAGTCCATCCATTGAGCAGTATTGGTTACGGTAGGAGTATTCCCCCGTTATGCGGTATTGCCCCACTTGCTCACCCTCCGATAAATGCTCTTTAATCCATTGGTTGTTTTGTACCTCACGCTGAAAAATTTCGGCGTGGTCCTTCGTGGATCCATTAAATAAATATTCCCGCTCGGCCACAATACCCACGCTGACCATATCTCCACTCAGCGGAATGTACCAAAACCACCCCTTGCCTGGCAGGTAAGCAACAGTAGTGGCCCCTTCATCCAATCCCGGGTCCCTTTTCGCCCCTTTGTAATAGGTCCACAACGCAACCTTTTTTAGCTCGGGGTCGCGCACCATCCAGTTCTCCTTGTGGGCAGCAAAACAGTCCCTTCCCGATGCATCAATTACAATGGGTGCCGTAAGTTCAAGGTCTCCAAATTCGGTAGAGGTTGCTTTGATACCGGTGACTCGGTCACCGTCCTTGATCAATCGGTTGGCTTTCGTTTGCTCGAGCACAGATGCACCATTCTCGCGGGCTTTGTCCAAAATCATCTGATCAAACTCCTCGCGCCAGACCTGCCAAGTGGTGGATGAGGGATGATCAAAGTGCTGGAAAAAATAAAAAGGCTGGGAAAGCAAGCCGTCCTCACGAACAAACTGCACACAATATTTGCGGGGGTTTCCTGAATCCATCAATTGATCCACCAACCCAAGCCTTTCGAGAGGGAAATAGCAAAACGGCATCAGGGACTCCCCCACATGGTAGCGTGGAAATTTCTCTTTTTCTACAATCAATACATCCCTGCCCTTATCCGCGAGCAAAGCACCCGTGGTAGAACCAGCAGGGCCAGCACCCACCACAATAGCATCGTATTCTGTTTTGAAGGATATCATTAAAGGTTAGTAACTATTCAATTTCCAGAAGAGAGAAACTCAAGCACACAAAGAGGTGGTTATGCGGGTGGTAGAATCTCCACGATTTGAGCAATCGTTTCCCCGGTCCTGGTTACGATACGGTTGCTTCGTCCAAAAAGAGAAGCCGTGTTTTCCAAAGCGAAGAGTTCCTTGATCGAATCATCTGGGGTGATTTTGACAAAACCCCGCAGGGAACAGGCGTAAGCAATCCGGCCTGCATTAAGTATACCACCCAGTGGTATTTCACCAGCAATCACCGCATCCTTCGCCGGCTCTGAAAGTTGTGACAACTGGATTTCAATCGCACCATATTCAATCGATCTTGGGTTGGGTTCATTCGTTCGTAAAAGGACTTCGCGGAAGTAGTTTTTCCCATCGTTAGAGGATCGTATGATTTGCACCCCAATAGTAGACTGGTAATAGTTTTCCAACCTGCTGGTCATATCTCCCTCATGAGCAAGCAATTGGCGGTAGGGTTCGGGCAATTCGCCCGAAGCGATTTCCTGGTGTTGCAAAGCAGGTATCCCCCTCGCACGGCGCATCATGCTTAATGGGTGAAGCAACCCAGGGAAAGTTTTTCTAATATCTGCCATGTTTAGCTTGGTCCACTTGCTTAGACATATTTGGCATCCCTGTGCTGAGGAAGAAAAAATTGATGCAGCAAAGAATCGACCCTTAGCAAAGCCTCACGGGAAAGTTCCCAAGATTCAGGTTTTTTTTCAAGGATTCCCTGCTCCTGCCAGTGGGCAAATTCTTTCTGATATCTTGAATTGATATCCACCCCAAATTTTTCAGCAAAGTAACCGGGTTTTACCGCACCTAGTTTCCACTGCAGAATAAACTCACGAATAAA
>Ga0255783_10006354_pt1 | contig 10212 bp, 6 predicted proteins | sample 011ome_22_FD_179981 | JGI IMG/M metagenome (GOLD analysis project Ga0255783, IMG submission 179981) | Coastal salt marsh microbial communities from the Groves Creek Marsh, Skidaway Island, Georgia - 011507BT metaG (version 2) | ecosystem: Environmental > Aquatic > Marine > Intertidal zone > Salt... | reverse complement strand
TTAAAATAAGTTATAGATACCATGGAAGATAATAATGCTTTTTTGTCAATTGCGTGTGCCTTAAATGGTTTATAATACCTTATATCGCCTTCAATTAAATAAAAAATATTATGATTATGTAAACTACATTCATTTAATCTAAAACTTTGTTCTTTATAGCGTCCATCTCTAATACTTGCTGCTAAATCATTTAATGTTTTTCGTTCAATAATTGCTTTTTCATTTTCTAAATCATCGTAAATAATAATATCGCCTAAATGAAGATTTTCGCTGATTAATGTAATTTTATTTGTATTATTTTTTGTATTATTATTTTTTGTATTATTACTATGAAATGTATCATTTATTAATTGTTGTTTAATACATTCATCATATAATTCTTTTTCTCGATAATCGATTTTAATACGCATTTATCTATTTAATAAATTTTATATTTTATTTTTAACTATTATTATTATTATTGATTTAATTAAAAATGAATAATAATAGTTAAATGGTTTTACTTATTATCTATATTTCAGGTAATAAAATAAATAAATAAAATTATTATTTTTTGATGCTAATTATAATATTAAATTAAATGGGTTAAATATAAAATATGTATAATAAGTATATTTGGAAAAAATGCTAAATCATATGAATGATAATGAATCAGAAGTAGAATCAACCACATCAATTATTAAAAGTTTAACGCAGGATGGAGATGTTATTAAATGTGGCGAAAAACTGATATTTAATCCTTATAATTCCGATAATAAAGAGATTACATTGAACGATGTTCAATCTATTCTAACCAGGCACGGAATTACTGCGAAAGTTCATAATTTAGAATTGTATAAACGCGCGTTTGTTCATCGGTCGTATATGAAACGCCCTGAATTAGAAAATAGTATGGCGAATATTGAAATCCCTAAATGTCCTGAAAATTGCGTTGATTTGAAAACAAAATCGAATGAACGGTTAGAATTTATTGGCGATGGGGTATTAGAATTAATCACTAAATATTATCTTTATCGCCGTTTTCCTAAGGCAGATGAAGGGTTTATGACTGAAAAGAAAATCGCATTGGTAAAAAATGAACATATTGGGAAATTGGCATATGATATGCAAATAAATAAATGGTTAATTATTTCAAAACATGCGGAAGAAAAAAAGATCCGCACAAACCTAAAAAAGTTAGGATGTCTTTTTGAAGCATTTCTTGGCGCACTTTTTTTAGATTTTAATAAAATATCAGTTGAAGATGAACATGGATGGTTTAAAAACGTATTTGTTACAGGACCAGGATTTCAAATGGCACAAATTTTTGTAGAAAATGTATTAGAGAAATATGTAGATTGGACAAAACTTATTAATACAGATGATAATTATAAAAATATTTTACAAGTGAAAATTCAGAAAGAATTTAAAACTACACCGGATTATTTAGAGATTTCGCATGATATGGATAATGGGTATGAAATGGGCGTTTATCTATGTGTTGGAAAACCGCTCCATCAATTGGAATTAAGTGATGCGAAACCATTTAGTTATTATGGTTCATTTATTAAAATTCAAACAGAACTAATTGAGCATGATAGTGTGTTTGTTTTTATGGGCAGTGGAACACATAAAATTAAGAAAAAGGCAGAACAGACTGCGTGTGAGATTGCGATTAAACAAATAGAACCACAACTGATGGTTTAATATAATTATAATTTAAGATTAAGATTTTAAGATTTTAAGATTTTAAGATTTTAAGATTTTAAGATTTTAAGATTATAATTATATTAGAAATATTTTATGTATCCATTTTATAGAACATGTCTTCTGCTCTTTTAGCAAAACTTAAAATAAAACCAAGTCCTCAAAGAAAAATACCAATTGAAATTAATATCCCTATTCCAGAAGAAAAAAAAGATGTTCAAGTAAAAACGACTATTATTGATAAGAGTAAAGATAAAGATAATATTTTTGATCGTGATTTATTTATTAAAAGCACTTTTGAAAAAGAAAGCATTCCAGAAGATAAAGATAAAGATAAAGAAGAAGTAGAAATACAACAAAGTGAACCAGAAAAAGTAGAAATAGAACAAAGTATACCAAAAAAGGTAGTTAAAAAGAAACCTGCTAAATTAAAATTAAAGATTGTTGAAAAGACAGAAAAAACAGAAGACGGAGAACAAGATGATAGTGTACCAGAAATAAAAGAAAAAAAACCAGCACAAAAACGATTAACTAAACCACCTATTGGCGTTATTCAAGAAGGACCTGCTTCATTATTAAAAATAGGAACTGATAGCATTGGTAGTCGTATGGATTATAAAGATAAACAAATTATTGTTAGTGCGTCTTCATATTATATGAATAATAGACAAATATTCATTAATTTTATGTCATCTTTATTCGGGAAATATAAAGAAGAACTTGCGATCGAAGCACAAACCGAGACATCATGTAGTAAACGAAGCGAAGGGTTTTCATTAATGACTCACCAAAAAATAGTGCGTGATTATTTAAGTTTATATACACCTTATAGAGGTCTTTTATTATACCATGGGTTAGGTTCAGGAAAAACGTGTTCATCTATTGCGATTGCGGAAGGACTTAAAACCAATAAACAGATTATTGTGATGACCCCTGCTTCATTAAGAATGAATTATATTGAAGAATTGAAAAAATGCGGAGATAGTTTATATAAGAAAACACAATTTTGGGAATTTATCAGTATCAAAGAACGCCCAGAATTAATAGAAACACTTTCAAAAACTCTATCATTATCGGTCGAATATATTAAAAAGAATGAAGGTGCTTGGTTAGTAAATGTAAAAAAACCTTCAAATTTTGATACCTTAACTTCAACTGAAAAAGTCAGTTTAAATAATCAATTAAATGAGATGATTCGATATAAATATAAATTTATTTCTTATAATGGTCTCCGTAAATCGCATTTAGAGACATTAACAAATAATTTCAAAGAAAATCCATTTGATAATAAAGTGGTTATTATCGATGAAGCACATAATTTTGTAAGTCGTATTGTAAATAAGGTAGGTAAGAAAAAAACGGATTCATTATCTATGCAATTATATGAATATTTAATGACAGCAGAAAATGCGCGTGTGGTTTTATTAACTGGAACACCTATTATTAATTACCCAAATGAACTTGGAATACTTTTTAATATTTTACGCGGAAAAATAAAAACATGGCATTTTAAATTAGACATAACTGGCGAAAAAAAAGTAACCGAAGAGTATTTGAAAAAACTTTTAACTTTAAATGGGAATTCAATGGATTATTTAGAATATAAACCAACCTCGACTACTTTAACAATTACACGTAATCCATTTGGATTTATAAATAAAATAAATAATAAAGAATATGAAGGTGTAGCGTTTGATGAACGCGGGAATATACCTGATGCGCCATTTATAAAATTTGTTACAAATACTTTAAAAACCGAAGGCATTACAATTAAACCACGTGGCATTAAATTAGATGCGTATAAAGCATTGCCTGATACATTAGATGATTTCAAAAAATATTTTGTTGGCGATAACAATGAAGTAAAAAATATGATCATGTTTCAACGTCGTATATTAGGGTTAACCTCTTATTTTCGAAGTGCGCAGGAAGGATTAATGCCAAAATTTGAAAAAAGCACTGATTTTATTGTAGTTAAAAACGAAATGAGTCCATTTCAGTTTGGGATATATGAAGAAGCGCGTTCCGCAGAACGCAAATTAGAGATGAATAATGCTAAAAAAAAGGCAAAGAAAAAGGGAAAAGAAGATGATATTTATGATGACGTATCTTCGACCTATCGTATTTTTTCACGATTATTTTGTAATTTTGTTTTTCCTACACCGGCGATTACCCGCCCAATGCCTTCTGGTGATACACTTGAAAACGCAATTATGAATGAAAAAAATGACGAAGATGTCGTTGATATAACAAGCGATGAAGATAAAATTGCGAATATTGATGGGAAATATGAAGCGGATGAAGTATATGCGGAGGGAGAGGGGGAAGTGGTTGAGGGTGAACCAACCAGGGAAGAGGAAGGGTCAGTTTTTGTAGAACCTAAACGATCTAAAAAAGATATGAAACAGGCATATGAAAAAGCAATTACTGTTTCTTTGAAAAAACTTGATGAGAATAAACAAAAATATTTAACACCCGAAGCATTACAAATATATAGTCCAAAATTTTTGAGTATATTAGAAAATGTGAAAGATGCGTCGCATAAAGGATTACATTTAATTTACAGTCAATTTCGGACATTAGAAGGAATTGGAATTTTAAAACTTATTTTAGAAGCAAATGGATTTGTTCAATTTAAATTAGTAAAAGAAGGGGAAACCTGGAAAATAGATATTAGTGAAGAAGATAAGGGAAAACCTACTTTTGCACTATATACAGGAACTGAAACTGCGGAAGAAAAAGAAATGGTGCGTAATATTTTTAATGGAAACTGGAAAGTTCTTCCTAGCGAGATTACGGAACAATTAGAACAACAAGCGTCGAATAATATGTATGGCGAAATAATTAAAGTATTTATGATTACGGCATCAGGTGCCGAAGGTATTTCACTTGAAAATGTGCGTTATGTTCATATTACGGAACCGTACTGGCATCCAGTGCGTATACAGCAGGTAATCGGTCGTGCCCGGCGTATTTGTAGTCACCAATACTTGCCAGAAGAATTGCGGACGGTTACTGTATTTTTATATTTAATGATATTATCTGATGACCAAAAGAAAAGTGATGAATCGATTGAACTCCGATTAAAAGATAAAAGTAAACGTGATAATAAAACACCGGTTACTACGGATGAAGCATTATATGAAATCGCGACAATAAAAGAAGAAATTTCAGAAAAATTATTACAATCAGTAAAAGAATCTGCGATTGATTGTGCTTTACATTCAAAATTTGGAGCAAAAGAGCAATTACAGTGTTTCTCGTTTGGGTCACCGAGCGCGGATAGATATGCTTATGTGCCGTCATTTGCGGATGAAGAAACTGACGCAGTTGCGGCGAAGAATCGAGCAGAACTTACATGGAAAGGTGTAGAAGTTACAATTGACGGAATTAAATATGCTCTTAATAAACAAAATAATAATGTTTATGATTTTGATAGTTATTTACGAAAGCAACCAGTCCAAATTGGTGTATTAAAAATATTTGGAACAGGCGCGAATCAAAGTTATAAACTTGAAAGAATATAATATTTTAACTTATTTTCATATCTAAAACTTTAAGAAATTAAATATCAAAATAAGTTAAATATATAATTATATATTATGAATTTCTTAACAAATATTTGTTTAATAGAAGAATATAAAAATATAATTGAAGAAAATATTCAAATATTCAATAATTTAGAAAATATTTGTAGGAATATAGGTGAAAGTGTAGAAGGAAATTGTTTTACAAAACATTTAAATATAAATGAAAAAATTCCAGTTTTATTATTTAAACAATGTAACCATTTTTCATTGGGTAAAATATCTAATAAAATTATGGAAATTGGGTTTAATGCTGGACATAGTAGTTTGTTATATTTATTATCTAACCCAAATTCTAAAATAGTTATATTTGATATTTGCGAACATAAATATACAATACCTTGTTTTGAATATTTACAATCTATGTTTCCTAATAGATTAGAAATGTATCAAGGAGATTCAACAATAACTGTTCCCGCATATAATAATAATAATAAACTGAATAAAAAATTTGATTTAATACATATAGATGGATGTCATGACACCAATATAGCTAATATTGATTTTCATAATTGTTTAAATTTAGCAAACGATATTATAATATGGGATGATACTCAGATTGAACCATTAAATAATTTATTAAATAATTTTATTAAAAATGGGATTGTCTATGAAGTTCCATTATATAAAACATATGTTTACGAACATAGAATTTGTAGAATTAATCCATTAATTAACACTAAGTATCAATGGAATGATTCTCAAATAGAATTTTTAAGTAATAATAAAATGAATGCGTTTGGGAATGGAAAATATAATTTTATAGATAAATATTTAGTTAAATGTGATTTTGGTGGGAGGGAACATTTTTTAAAATTTAATGAAGATTATTCTAAATTTACTTCTATTAGAACAAATGATTTCGGTTTAGTAAATGGTTATAAATTATAATTTCTTACACCTTTACATAATTTACCTAAATATAAAAGATTTTTATAATAATATAATATAATATAAAGATATATTTTTAAATTTATACATCGGTAACAATATACATTTATTAACTTCGTGAAAATGCAAAGATTCGTAGAATTATTTGATTGGATTATTACAGATAAATCAGTAAGAGGTTCAAAAAAAGATGATAATGGAATGTGGGTGAGTCAATCACCCAAACCTATTTATTTTACACCGAGTACACGAATTATAGAAGTAGAAGGAGGAGATTCTTATTTAATTAAAAAAGAAAATAGTTGTAAAGCGCTTGGATTGGATAAAAAATCAGAAAAATGGTTGAATGATTTGCCATTTCCAAAAAAATAAATTATTATTATTATTATAATACAAATAATACAAATAATACAAATAATACAAATAATATAAATAATAATTCTTATTTATATTATAAATGGAGATTAATGAAAATATAACTCTTAAATTTAATAACGATAATTTATTACCAAATTCAGTTAATATTGAAGATGATATATGGACTTGTTCCTCAAAAATGAGATATGATATTTATTATTTTTTTAAGGATAAACCGCATTTAAAAATAGCGGAAATTGGTTCTCATAAGGGATATTCTACAAAAATTTTATCAAAAATATTTTCAAAGGTATATGCGGTAGATAATAATAATGAATTTACTAATTTTAATAAAAATTTTAATAAAGAATCTACAAATATAGATTATATAATGTTAGATATATACAAAGATAGTTGGCAAACATTACCAGACGATATTGAGGTATCGTTTATAGACGCAGACCACACTTATAATGGGTGTAAAAGCGATATTTTTAATTCTATAAAACAATTTAAAAAATTAAAATATATTATTTTTGATGATTATGGTGTTTGGTCAGGAGTGAAACAAATTATAAATGAATTAATTGACAAAAAAATATTAATATTTGAAAAATTTATTGGAATTAATGATGTACCTGGTCCTTATGGTATTGTAAAAAATACTAATGAAGGAATTATTTGTAGTGTAAATCATTCAATAATTAATAATAATGAAAATGAAAATGAAAATGAAAATGAAAATGAAAATGAAAATAATAATAATAATAATAATCCTCTTTTATATAATCAAATTATTTTAACAAATAAAACATATACATGGGAAAATTCCAGTATAACATTTTTACATGATTTTCAAATGAACGCGTTTGGAAAAGGATATTATCAGTTTATAAATAAACATACTATTATCGCATTATTCGGCAATAGGCAACACACAATACATTTTAATGATGATTATACTTCATTTGATTCTATTAGGAAAGATGATTCACACCATGTAAATGGGTCTCTTGTTAATAATTCCACGTATAATAATGATGATAATCGTAATATTACTACTTATAATACAAAATATGGATTAGTTACTTTATATAATAATGATTGTTATATTGCACGCGAATTTAAAAAAAATAAATATTGGGATGAAGATACTCTATTAAAACTACAAGACTATATAAATCCTAATCGAAATATTTTAGAAATAGGAGGTCATTGTGGGACATCAACTATTGTTTATTCGTCCTTTTTAAACGATAATCAAAAAATATTTGTATATGAACCACAACATAATATTTATAATTTATTGGTTAAAAATATAAATCAAAATAATTTACAACATAAAATTATACCGAATAATCTAGGGGTATTTTGTTATGAAGGAATTGCGCAAATGAATCAAATCGATATAGATGGAGGCAATGGAGTAGTGTTAAAACGATTTAATGAAGAAAAACACCTTGATTGTAATTTTGGTGGTATTGGATTAGGTGATGGTGGTGAAGAAATTAATTTAATAACAATAGACAAAATGGGATTAGAAGATATTGGATTTATTCATTGTGACGCACAAGGTGCTGAAAATTTCATATTTTCAAAAGGGTTAGAAACTATTAAGAAAAATAGACCTGTTATATATTATGAAGATAATGAAAATTATGGATTATACCTTTATAGTAATGTTTGTAAAACATATCCTAATTATGTTGAAGAAAGTAAATTTAATATTGTAAAATATTGTATTGAACAATTAAATTATTCAAAATTTATTACTAGATTTAATGGAGGCATTGATACGCTATTAATTCCATAATTTATATAATTTAGTTTATTTCTTCGTCTATTTTTTGTTCAATAATTGTTGAATTACTTTTCGGTTGCATTGCTAATAATAAATTGTTATAATTTTCGGTTATTTGAAATAGTAATTGTTTTATTTCATTCATTTCATATTTAATGAGGGAAATATCATTTATCTCATTATTATCACTCGATATTGTCTGCGTTTCTTTATTATCTATCATTCGTTTTTTCTTTAATAATGAAAGAAAATTATTATTATTGTCGACATCTACATTATTCTTAGTATTACTGTAACTGTTATCATTTTGAGTTGAAATAGTTGAAAATGAAACTTTTTTATTATTATTATTATTTGATGATATATTAATAATTCCTTTATCTTCTAATAATGTTTCATTCTCTATTTTAAGATGTGTAATATTGTTAAATGATTCATTTGTAGGTGGAATATTTTGTTTTTGAGTTTCCAATGAATTTTGAGTTTTTAATGAATTATCTTTATTTATCCATTGACTTGCTTCTTTTTTATCTTGTATATTTAAAACCATATTCAGTTGATTTTCACGCCAAGCAATTGTTTCTGCCAATTTTTGTTCCATTTCATTGCCAATCGGAGTATCATCAAATTCAGTATTTGATTTATCAGTAAAATCAATTGTTTCTGGTTTAGGTTTTAAAATTAAACTATCAAATTCTTGTTGTTTAGTAGATAAATTATTTTGAAATTTTGTTTGTTTTTCTAATTTGATTTCTTCAAGTGTAACTGGCATATCACGCCCAGTATTTGCATATTGGTTTAGTTGATTATAATGATTAGGTTGTGTATTTTCCTTATATTTATTTATGATTTGAACCATATTTGAAATAACCTTTTTATTTAACCCAATTAAAGTATCATTTTGGTTTATTTTAGATTCTATTACATTTATTTGATTATCCAAATCATTTTTTATAGTAGTTACATATGTATTTGATATACCATCAAATATTCCATTTTCATTCATTAAACCCCACAGGTAACCTTTATTATCAGTTGTATTAAACAATTCTATTTTTTTTGGCATTTATCTATTATATATTATCTATTATATATTATCTATTATATATTATCTATTATCTATTATTAATTAATAATATATTTTTGTTTTTATTATGATTTTTAATTAAAATACTTTTTTCTGAAACTTTCTACGGTCGCATCTTTTACCCAAGTATTCATAAAATAATCAATTGTATGATTTTCAGTTAACAACTCGATAATTAAATATAATGAATACATCCCACATTCTGTATTACTGCGTTGATGAGATTTATTGTTTTCATAAAAAACAAAATCTTTTATTCCCAATTCTTTTTTCCCTTCTTCAAGTATTCGAACACATAATTTTTTTACTTCTTTTGGTGCTTTATCACCGTTACTATCAAAAAAGAAAATATAATTATTATTTTTTTGAATATTTATAAAAAGTGATATCCAGTGTGAACCATCTTTATAATGTGGATCAGTATTAAATACGATTCCTATTTTTTGTTTGCCTCGACTTAAATGTTTTTTAAGACTAAATTTACATAATTCTTCCCATACACATTCATTATTCAGCATATGTGTATCAAAATCAATAGGCGAAGGACCAATAAAATCAAAATTTTTATATTCTTTTTCATATTGTTTCATTACACGTTCAATGTCTAAACTACTCAACCATTCATTTGGATTCTTTGACCATGATTTTGGCGATTTAGGAGCAAAAGTATAATTCATCAATTCATTATTTACATTACCTTCCATGAACTTTTGTCTTAACCAACATGATTCATTCGCGCAAACATCTTCCATATTTATTTTTAAAATTTCCCAAATTTTTTTTGGTTCATCAGTCTCTATTTT
>Ga0255783_10006352_pt1 | contig 10213 bp, 11 predicted proteins | sample 011ome_22_FD_179981 | JGI IMG/M metagenome (GOLD analysis project Ga0255783, IMG submission 179981) | Coastal salt marsh microbial communities from the Groves Creek Marsh, Skidaway Island, Georgia - 011507BT metaG (version 2) | ecosystem: Environmental > Aquatic > Marine > Intertidal zone >... | reverse complement strand
TGAAATCAATTTAAATATTGGATGTCCATCTGAAAGGGTCCAAAAAGGTTCTTTTGGTGCATGTTTAATGCAAGATCCAGAATTGGTTAAAGATTGTATAGTTGCAATGCAGGAAGTTACCACTACCCCAGTTACAGTAAAGTGTAGAATAGGTGTGAATGACAGAGATGATATAGATTTTTTAAATAATTTTGTCTCTAAGATATTAACTCCATCACTGAAAACACTAATTGTTCATGCAAGAGTGGCGATACTCAAAGGGCTAACTCCTAGACAGAATAGGCAAATTCCTCCACTGAAATACGATAACGTATATCAGTTAAAAGATGAATTCCCTGATTTAGAGATCGTAATTAATGGTGGAATTAAAGATATAAATGAATCTCTAGATCATCTAAAAATCGTTGATGGTGTAATGCTTGGTAGAAGCCCATATGATAACCCTATGATGGTAAATAATGTAGATTCTAAAATTTTCCACGAAGTTGATATTGGCTTGGATAGAAAATCTATATTAAAAGCGTATCTTGAGTATTGCGCAGAGCAAATTGAAAATGGCTATCCTCTATCAAGGACTTTGAAACATATATTTGGTCTAAATCGTGGTTTAAAGAATGCGAAAGCATACAGAAGCCTGATTCTAGAAACAATGCAAAAGAATAATTTAAAAGCAACCCAAGAAGACCTGATATCTCTTGTTTAAAAGTTAATCAAGCAAGAAGTCATCCATATCATCAACAAAATCATCGGTCTGAGTTTCACCATTGCTTGATTCAAATTCTTGATATTGCATATAAGAGTCTCTTATAAATGTATATCTGTCTCCAATAATTAAAGTTTCAACTTCTAAGTATCTAGCTCTTGTTTCAAGCGCATCAAGAGCTGTTATTCCAATCCTCACATCTGTCTCTTCAATGGCAAATGTTCCACTTAAAACTGAACTAACACTTCTTCCAGCTAGTCCTCTGGGTGTAGAGGGTCCATATAATGGAATCATCAAAAATGGTCCTGAACTAACACCCCACGCTCCTAATGTTTGACCAAAATCTTCATCATGTCTTTCTAGCCCAAATTTAGATCCAACATCAATAAACCCACCAAGTCCGAAAGTTGAGTTTATAAGAAATCGAGAAAAATCATTGATTGCTAGCAATGGCTTACCTTGTAATAACTGATTGGCAGTATTATCTAGCTCATTTAAATTTCTAAAAAAGTTACTCATCCCTATTTCTACAAAATCTGGTGTAACAGATGTATAAATTTCTGCTGCTGGTTTTGCAAAATTATCATCAAGAAATTCATTAAAAGCCCAAACCTGTCGATTATATTTTTCAAAAGGATCAGACTCAGCAAAGGAGATGCTGCTTGTAAAAAATAAAACAAATATTATGGAAAATTTTTTAAAGTTCATCATATGATTTTTAGAACTTCATTATAGATTGTCTCAAAAAAAATAGATGACTTATTCGGATTAAAATCTGTTAATTCTCTTGTTCTTGGAATTTCACCTAACACCTTTAAACCAATATCACGCTCTAAATTAGCCGGATTAAATTCAGATATGTGTTCGTTAGTATCAGTTGATATTGAATACGACATATTATCAATTAATCCAATGATTGGTATATTTAGCCTATCGAACATTGCCTTAGATTTAATAGTATCTTGAATTGCTAAATTACTCTGAGAAGTTACCAAAAGTACATAATTAGGTTTAATCTCAGCAGCAACAGTTAAATATGCATCACCTGTTCCAGGCGGCATGTCTATAAATAAATAATCCAAGTCACCCCATTGAGTTAGATCTTTGAGTTGTTTGATGGCTCCACTCAACATTGGACCCCTCCACATCGCAGCTTTATCGTTATCAAGAACAAAGCCCATACTGTTAAGCAAGATGTTATTAGTCTTGATTGGTATAAATGTTTTGTGTCCATCCACAGTCTCAACCTCTGGCTTTATATCAAACACATCAAAAAGAATATGTTGATTAGGGCCGTATATGTCAGCATCAAGGATTCCTACTTTAAAATCTTTTGAAAATTGAGATGCGAGATGCGCGCAAACTGTTGATTTTCCAACCCCACCTTTTGCCGAGGCTATAGCTATTATTTGTTTGATGCCCATTGATATAATTTTTTGATTTATAATACTTGATAAGCACTTAAATTAGGTCTCTAAGATTAATAAATCAAGAAAAATAATCGTAACAAATGCCCTTCCATATGCAAATGGTGATATCCATGTAGGTCATATACTCGAGCATATCCAGACAAACATTTGGTCCCGATTTATGAAATTAACAAATAATGAGGTATTAACATTTTGCGCGGATGATGCTCATGGCGCCCCAATTATGATGAAAGCAGATGAATTGGGTCTCAATGCTACAGATTTTATTGATGAGGTTAAAGTTAATCATGAAAAGTCTTTAGCCAGATATGGAATTGAATACACAAACTATCACTCTACTCATTCTCAAGAGAATGAAACATTAATCAATGAAATCTATCATGATGCGCAGTCTGCGGGATACATATATAAAAAAGAAATAGAACAATGCTTTGATGAAGAAAAGCAGATGTTTCTTGCGGACAGATACGTTGTTGGAGATTGTCCCAAGTGCTCAGCTAAAGATCAATATGGAGATGGGTGTGAGGTTTGTGGTGCAACATACTCAGCAACTGAGTTACTTAACCCACAATCATCATTATCTAAAACTGTGCCGACTACCAAAACCTCTGAGCATATATTTTTTGACCTCGAAAAAGCTAAAAGCAATCTTGTACAATTTCTTGATACAGCATCAATACAAAAACCTATTCTTGGAAAATTATCTGAATGGATTGATGGCGATTTAAAGAGTTGGGATATATCAAGAGATAAACCATATTTTGGATTTAAAATTCCTGCAGAAAAAGACAAATATTTTTATGTGTGGGTTGATGCACCGATTGGATATATGGCCACAGCAAGTAATTGGGCCTCTCAAAACTCTGAATCAATAGAAAGCTTATGGGGCAAGGATTCTGAATATGAGATTCACCATTTTATTGGAAAGGATATTACTTATTTCCATGGATTATTTTGGCCAGCGTTATTAATGGAATCAAAATATAAACTTCCTAACAGTATTCATGTGCATGGCTTTGTGACAGTGAATGGTGAGAAAATGTCTAAATCAAAGGGTACTTTTATAACAGCTGATCAATTTGCAGATGCCTGTGATCCAGAATTATTGAGGTATTATTTTGCAAGCAAATTAAATTCAAAAATTGAAGACTTGGATTTAAATTTTGAGGACTTGGCTCAAAAAGTTAACTCAGATTTGGTTGGAAAATTTTCAAATATTTTTAGTCGATCAGCACCCTTTATATCTAAAAATGATGGTTTTCTAAGCAAAGAAATTCATAAAGAGCACCTATCAAGCTCTTATCAATTCATTGATGAGATATTGATCCATTATGAAAAAAAAGAATTCTCAAAAGCAATTAAATTGATAATGCAAGTTGCTGATGAAACCAATAAATATATAAATGAGCACACACCTTGGAAACTTGATAAAAATGAAGCAGCAATTATTGCTACAACTGCCTTAAATGTTTTCAAAAATTTATGCATATTGTTGTCGCCAGTAACACCAATACTATGCAAGAAAATGCTATCAATGCTAAATATTGATAATTTGGAGATAGAAAATTTAGAAAAAGAATTAAAAGATTGTGAAATAAATGAATTTAAACCAATTCTCTCACGAGTAAAACCATTAAATATTCAAGATTTTTATGAAAAGGAAGAAAAGATGAATGAAGAAGATAATAATATAATTCAAATAGATGACTTTATGAAAGTTGATCTAAGGGTTGCTAAAGTAGAAGAAGCTTCCCATGTTGAAGGCGCTGATAAATTGCTAGCAATCAAATTAGATTTGGGTGATCTAGGAACAAAAAATGTGTTTGCTGGAATAAAATCAGCTTATGAGCCCTCACAATTAGAGGGCAAATTAGTAGTAATGGTATATAACCTAGCACCCAGAAAAATGAAATTCGGACTATCTGAGGGTATGATCTTAGCCGCTAGTGATTCAGATGGAGGTATTTTTGTGCTATCTCCTGATTTAGGAGCAAAACCGGGACAAAAAATTAAATGAAAAAAGAAATAGACATATTAGTTATTGGAGCCGGACCCGTTGGTCTCTTTACTGTCTTTGAAGCAGGATTGTTGGGCCTTAAATGTATGTTGATTGACAATTTAGATAAAGTTGGAGGTCAATGCTCTGAACTTTATCCCGAAAAACCAATATATGATATTCCAGGTGTACCAAATCAAACAGCCCAAGAGCATGTAGATGCTTTAATGGAGCAAATCAAGCCATTTGATTTTAATTTACATCTATCTCAAAGGGTAGAGTCGATTGAAGTTCACACTATAGAAGATGGTATTACGACATGGTTGGTAAAAACCAATGAAGGCATCGAATGTATAACTAAAAATATATTTATTGCAGCCGGGGCAGGTTCATTTGAACCAAGAAGACCACCAAACATTGAAGATCCAGATAAGTTTTTAGGTAATGGTGTTAGTTATGCGGTTAAATCTAAAGATCTATATAAAGATAAAAATTTATTTATTTTTGGCGGTGGTGACTCTGCTCTAGATTGGACAGTGGAGCTGGCTAAAATTGCGAAATCAGTAAATTTAATTCATCGCAGAGATCAATTTAGAGGAGCTCAACACACAGAAGCGCAAATGAGAGAGCTGGTCAAGAGCGGTGAAGTTAATCTCATGACCCCTTTTCAAATTGATGAAATAATTGGTGAGGATAAAGTTACTGGTGTGGCATTAAGAAATTTCGATACAAAAGAATGCATTACGCATGATGCTGATGAACTTTTATTTTTATTTGGTCTCAATAAAAAACTGGGTCCAATACTTGAATGGGAGCTTGATTTAGCATCAAAAAAAATATTAGTTAATACTGAAAATTTTCAAACAAATCGAGATGGTATTTTTGCTGTAGGAGATATCAATGACTACCCTGGTAAATTAGATTTAATATTATGCGGATTCCATGAAACCACACTTGCAGTTCAAAAGGCATATCAAAGAAATTTTCCAGGCGAAAGAGTTCCATTTGGATATACAACTTCAAATACAAAATTGCAAAGGAAGCTAGGGGTTGCCGAGTAAGCCTAATGAGCAACTTAATTGAGTTGATTAACGCTGAATTACCTCAATTTCAATGCGGTCGCTGCGATACTCCAGGCTGCAGACCCTACGCAGAAGAAATTGCAAACGGCTCTCCTCATAATAGATGTGTGCCTGGTGGACAAGTAACGCTTGATAGAATTTCTGATATTTTAAATAGGGATTCCTTGCAGCTTGATCATGACTATGGACCCGATTTAAAGCCTCAGGTTGCTCAAATTGTTGAAGAAGATTGTATTGGCTGCACTAAATGCATAGATGCATGCCCTGTTGATGCTATTTCGGGTGCAGCTAACTTGATGCATAACGTGATTGACGATTTATGCACAGGGTGTGAACTATGCATTGAACCATGTCCAGTTGATTGCATTGAATTAATTGATATTGATGAAGATAAATCTTTAATCGCAAGAGATAGCTCAAGTCATTTTTTTGATCTAAAGGTAGAGTTAGATCTACGAAAAAAGAAAAAATCTAAAATGAATAAAAGTATTCTTGAAAATTTAAGTATTGGTGAGTCTATTAATCAAAAATTAAAAAATAGGAATATTGATAGCGCTACATCATTAAAAAAACTTCAGTTAGGGATGCTTGAATCACAAAAAAATGAAAAATATATTAATGCTGAAGATGTCGAAAAGTTGAAAAAGCAATTATAAATCTTTTCTCTTAAGGGTTTCGTTTATAGAAATTGATTTTTCTTTAGAGAAAATTATTGCCTCTCTGACTCTATAAGCAATTTCTTTTAATGCTTCTTCTGTTTTAGCATCATCACGATTTAAAAAATCTTTAGTCAAGCCTATAACTCCGCCTGAATTTATTAAGATATCAGGTATAAAGAGTATTCCGCGTTCATGCAAATCATCTGCAACAGTCGTATTAAGAAGTTGGTTATTAGCCCCACCAGCAATAATTTTACAATTAAGATCTTTGATAGAAGACTTTGTAAATATCCCCCCTACTGCACAAGGAGCTAATAAATCGCAATCGAAAGTAAAGGCATCTTCAATGCATGTAATATTATTATCACTAATGGCTTCAAGCTTTAATTTATCAATATCAGATATAAAAACATTTGCACCTGCTCCTGCCAGATATTCAGCAAGTTTTTTTCCAACACTTCCGGCCCCTTGAATTGCAATTTTTTTCCCCTGTATGTTTTCAGATAAGTGTGTGTTTATTGCTTGTTCTATAGAATAGAACAATCCCTTAGCTGTAAAAGGCCCGGGATCAACATTGTCAAAAACAAAATTACTATGATTTTTTATAAACTGAATATCCTCAAGAGTTATACCTATATCTTCAGCTGATATATAAGAGCCCTCTAATAGATTCAAGAAATCAGCAAATGCTGTAAGTAAAGCTTCAGATTTTATACCATCTTTAAATATTACAGCTTTGCCCCCGCCAAATGGAATTTGTGCGACATTATTCTTATCTGTCATGCCTCGAGATAAGCGCAAAACATCAGTCAAGCCCGCATCAAAGGTATCATATTGTCTAAATCGACAGCCACCAATCGCGGGGCCCTTTGTGGAACTATGAATTGCAATTAAGGATTTAAGCCCAGCTTTTGAGTCTTCATAATAATAAACTTTTTCATGATTGAACTCATGATGGGAAGATATATTAACCCCATTGAAATTTAAATCTGTTATATCTTTAAAAATCATATTTATATTAAATTTTCGTTTATATTATACGTGCATATTAGAGGGCATAAATGTTAAAAGATAGGTTTAGAAAATTCTTACCGGTAGTTGTAGATCTAGAGACTGGTGGATTTAATTCAAAAAAAAATGCTATCTTGGAAATAGCAATTCAACTTATTGATGAAGAAAATTCAATGCTGGTGTTAGGTGAATCTCATAGATTTCATATAGAACCATTTCAAGACTTGTTGGTTGATGATGACGCCTTGGAATTTCTAAAGCTAGATTTAAATCATCCTTTAAGAGTTGCTGTTGATGAGAAGTTTGCGCTTGATTCAATCTTTAAAATTATCAACAAACAAAAAAATAAGTATGAATGCTCTAGAGCTATTCTTGTAGGGCACAATGCCTTTTTTGATCATAGCTTCCTGCTGGAGGCCTGCTTAAGAAATAATATAAAGAAATCACCATTCCACCCATTTTCATTAATTGACACTGTGAGCTTAGGGGTCCTTGCAACCAAGCAAACTGTCTTAGCAAAAGTTTGCAAAGAATTAAATATTTCTTATGACAATGAGGAAGCGCATAGCGCAGCATATGACGCCATGGTTACTGCTGAAGTATTTTGTAAAATTATTAATGATTATGATTTTAATGCTCTCTCTACAAACTAAGCGAATCACCGACTTGCTGGCAACTAGTAGGCAGCAAAGTAGTTTGCTGGTAGAACTCTTTTATACCTAAAAAATAACTTATAAAACCTTTTGTTCGATTGGGAGCTATTCCTGTTGGAATAAAATATTTTGCATTAAGTTTTGATTTAACCAATCTTGCTTGGTTGAGACCCATAGAAACTTGCACTAGCCCAAAGACCTTGACCATATCTACAGTGACGATGCATGCATCAATATTATCAATTTCTGTTTTGTTATTAAACATGTGCGGTTCATGAAAAACCTTAGCCCTTATATTGCTAATCGTGTATGCAAAAGTTGTAGTATTGTATGGTCTACCTGCTTTAAAGATTTTTAACTTCAATGTATTAAGCTCATATTCTCTATCAATGTTTACAACTGTAACGTTTGTAAAACCTGATTTAGCCAAAACCTTAGAAGCTTCAAGAGTTGTATATATTGGAATAGAATTTTTAAAAAGTTTTAATGAATCTAAATCTAGATGATCAGAAAAATGAGCGGTAATAATAATGTGAGTAACCTTTTTAACAAGATTATTTTTAATAAGATACGCATGCTGCGTGGATTCTCTACTTAGTAACCAATGATATTTTGGGAAAACTTGTTTTTTTGTTAACCACGGATCAACAACAACTAAATCCTCCTCATTTGAGTAAACCCATGACTGATAATCATCACCTCTAATAACTTGCATATCTACATAATTTCATAAATGAGAATAAATACCATACTGATAATGATTATCATTAAAAAAATACCTTAAATCAGTGGTTTACAATATTAATAAAGAATTATAAAGTATAAATCATTAACATTTAATAAAGGAAAAATTATGGAAATGAAAGAAATGGATACCAATAAAGTTTGCGACATCTTGAATGAAATTATGGAATATGAGTTGGCTGGTGTTGTTAGATACACCCATTCTTCACTTATGGTTTCTGGACCCTATAGATTGCCGATAGTGACATTCCTTAAAGAGCAAGCAGCTGAATCAATGGTGCATGCACAACAGGCAGGAGAACTATTGGTTGGTCTAGATGGTCACCCCAGTTTGAAAGTGGCAAAGATTGAAGAAACTCATAGACATTCAATCAAAGATATTCTTGAGGAAGGACTTGAGCATGAGTTGCATGCTTTGAGTCTGTATAAAAAATTACTGTCGAGTGTTGCAGATGCATCTGTTTATCTTGAAGAGTACGCCAGAAGCATGATTGGTGAGGAAGAACAGCACACACTTGAATTAAAAGCGATGTTAAAAGATTTCGGTTAATTAATTATGAAACTGCTTCAGTTATAAGCTTTTGAAGCTCTCCTGACTCATGCATTTCAGAAATAATATCGCAGCCGCCTACTAACTCACCACTGACAAAAACCTGTGGAAAGGTAGGCCAATCCGAGATATTTGGAAGAGTTTGTCTTATTTCTTGATTTTCAAGAATATCTACATATGAGAACTCTGCACCGCAATCAATCAATGATTGAATCGTTTTCGCTGAAAAACCACACTTAGGCTCATAAGGAGAGCCTTTCATATAAATTAAAATCTTATTTTCTTTAATTTGATCTTTAATTTTTTCTTCAATTGTCATTAGTTTTTCCTAACAGATTTGATGTATTTTATTATGGTATCAGCGAAACCAAATTTCAATGCATCTGTAATAATTGCATGGCCAATTGAGACTTCATCAATTGATCCACATTCCATTAAATGTGGAAGATTTTGTAAGTTTAAATCATGCCCAGCATTAATTCCTAGATTCATTTGATAAGCAGTATTTATACAATCAGTAATTTCATTTTTGCATATTTCAAAGTTTGTTAGATCTTCATCTGCTAGGTAATTTGCAAATGGGCCTGTATATATTTCAATTCTATCAAAACCAATTTCTGATGCGTATTCAACCGAGTTGATATTTGCATCTATGAATAGGCTGGTTCTGATATTTAAACCATTTAAAGATTCAAGGAAAAGCTGCAATTGATCGTTATGAAAACCTGGTTGCCATCCATGATCAGACGTGATTTGCTTAAGATCATCCGGGACTAGAGTAACTTGATTAGGAGACGCTTGAATGCATAGCTCTTTGAAACCAATAAAATCTCCATCAGGCAGGGAAAATGGATTACCCTCTAAATTAAATTCAATGTCATGATTTTTACAAATTTTAGAAATTGAAATAGCATCTTCAGAAGTTGCATGTCGATGATCTGGTCTTGGATGAAGGGTTAGACCATCAACCCCGAGGTCGATACATTGCTCTGCATAATCGATTAATGAAGGTGTATTATTGCCTCTAGAGTTTCTAATTAAAGCAATTTTATTTAAATTGACGCTTAAATTCATAAAAGATTAATCCTTTAGCCCCTATCTTTAAAATCCTCAACATTAATCTCAATTGTATTAACATTTTTAGGCTGGGAGATTGAAGATTCGTCCCAAAAAGCTCTGCCGCTGGTAATCTTTCCTCTTTCGTTGACAACAAAGTGGTCTACTATAGATATATCCATTCCTGAATTGTCATTTATATTTCTTACTTCCATGACAGCCTTTAAAATTCCCTCATTTGAGCAAACAACAGTTTCAACATTGGTTGGAGTTATTTGCATTCCTTCGGTGTGACCAAAGTCCCAAAAAGCACATATCGCTTCAATTCC
>Ga0255783_10006333_pt1 | contig 10230 bp, 8 predicted proteins | sample 011ome_22_FD_179981 | JGI IMG/M metagenome (GOLD analysis project Ga0255783, IMG submission 179981) | Coastal salt marsh microbial communities from the Groves Creek Marsh, Skidaway Island, Georgia - 011507BT metaG (version 2) | ecosystem: Environmental > Aquatic > Marine > Intertidal zone > Salt... | reverse complement strand
TTACCATCTTCATCCAGGCGTTCTGGTAAAGGAGACAAATCTCCGAACTGTGCCCGGGAGCCAACAACAAATGCAAGCCATGCAGCTCCGAGACTTAGAAAAACTCCAATGGTGAATTTGAGAAGATTATTCACGCCGCAACCTCCTTGCTAGATGAACCATCATTCGAAGCAATGTATGAAAATGGATTGGGGAATATTGCTTTCCAAACATTGATAACGAACACAAGTTGCGAGAAGCCCAACACGATGAAAGCCAATTCGGTGATAAAAAAGTATGGCATGACAGACGATAATACCGATGACGCCCAATCCAAAGATGGTTGCTGTGCTAGAACACCATGGGTTAATCCACCAATTAAGTAAGCGAGCAAAAGAATTAAAACACCGAATGCAGATGTCCAAAAGTGAAAAGCTTTCGCACTCTTTGCTATTTCATTTCCCGTTAAGCGGGGTAAAATATGATACACCATACCAAAAATAATCATACTGAAAAAACCATAGACTCTCTGGTTGAAATGAAAATCATTGATGATTGAGAATTGAGTAATTTTGGCAACAGCTGGAAGGGAAAATATAACACCAATATAACTCGATATTGTGTAGGAAAGAGTTCCAAAAATGACAAACCGAAGCGGCAGGCTATCCCATACTTTACTGATATCCAGAAAAGCTGTGGAGTGGAAATTTGTAGAAGCTACAGCAATGGGGAATATCATTGCGATACTCATGACAGTGCCGATCGCAGGTATCCACATAGGCACAGGTCCACCTTCCAGATGGTGAACAACAGACCAAGGTGCCAAAGTGGCGATGCACCAGAAGCCAAAGACGGCCAAATAATATTTATCGATAGGCCTTCCTAAGATTGCCGGGATAATGTAGTAAGCAGAACCAAGTGCGACAGGTGTCAACCAAAGCCAAATAAGGCTTTGGCCAAACCACATGGATAAAACGCTTTGAACCGTCCCCCTTGCAGGGTTTATTTCCAGGCCATTCCACGCAATTAAAAACAGCATAGGGAACCAAAGGAGAGATGAAAGCAGGAACCACTGTGGGGCGATTGTGTTCTTAATTCTACGCGACCGATGAACAACCAGAATGAAAAAAGCAATAATCGAGTATGAAATGAAAAGGGCTGGCCAAACTTCTGTAGGCATTTCCAGCATTTCATGGGGTGTCATATGCCCATCTAAAATACCGAGAAGACCGAAGGTAATGGCTAGGTTCCAAATGATACCTGCAAATACCAGAATAACTCTTCCCCTTGCTTCCGCTTGTGCTAGACGTGAAACAACCCACAGTGTAACCGCAAAGATCGAATTACCGCCCCAACCATAAACAAAGGCGTTGGCCTGTGCTAATTTTATTTTGCCAAAGGTAAATATCTCAAATGAGGACAAAAAATATGGGTCAGTTAGCTTAGCGGACGCGATATATGCAAAAAGAGCTGCTGCCAGTAACCACAGACCGGCCGAAGCTACGAAAAAGCAAACCACAACTTTGAGGGATTTATCGATGATTTGTTCTGGGTTTTGCTTCACAATCAAATCAATCCTTTTTGTTAGCGGAAATATTGTAATGGGTAACCGTTTTATTCATGAAAACCTCTAATGAAGAGTTGTTCTCTAAGTGAAACTGTTCAATTTTTAAATTATAAGCAGCATTTTCTTTATGAAATGATTGAATCTTTCCAGCACGATCGAGATCAGTCATTGAGGTGATATCATTTGGCTTGTCAGGTTGTAATATACTATGGACCCAAAGAAAGGCACAGGATAATAGCGTAACTATTATCAAAGTGAAAAATATGCTGCAGCCGTCTGCTCTTTGCTCTCTGGGGTTACTCATGGTGATTTATTGAGTCCAAAATCCTAGGATCCCTAATCGGTATAATTTCAGCTGCCTTTGAGGTGAAGCTTTTAATTATTGCCCAAGTACTGAGGCAACCTACCCCAACAAAGGCAAACAATCCCCATAGTAAGTGCGGACCCACTACTTCCCTGGCTTCATATCCAACAAATGCTCCGGGCACTATTTCTCTGCCTGGAATTATATTCCAGTAAAGATCTAGGGCATGGAATAATAAAATCCAGAAGACAATAAAGAGCAGCTTATTGGCATCCACTTTATTGCGGTAAAACAAAAGATAGAGAAATGGGAAAAAGAAATGTCCAAATATCAATCCCATACTTACCCAAAACCATCCGGAAACTTCACCGGTGTTGGGATTAATCTCACGGATTGTATACCAAAAGGTCTCCTCAGGAATGTTTGCGCTGTAAATAAGGAAATATTGAGAGAAACTAACATAGGCCCAGAATACGGTGAAGGCCAATGAAAGACAGGCAAGGTCATATTGGTGTGCTTGTTGATAAAGACCCTTGAGGTTACCTTTAGCTTTGAGATATAAACAAGCAATTATGGTGACAGCAAGAGCGGCTCTCATTCCGGATGCAAAAAACCAAACACCATACATGGTTGAAAACCATTGGTATTCAAGGCTCATGAATAAATCAAAAGCACCAAAAGTCAGTGCCAATGCTGCCGCGGGAATACCTGCGGCGGAAATTTTAGATCCCAGTCTAGTCCAATCCGGGTTCCCGTCTTTGTCCTGCGCAAAAGAAACTTTCCTAAGCCAATGACTAAGTCCACAGAAGACAGCGAAATAACAAATAAGCCTTAGGCTAAAAAAGTAGACATTTAAATACCCAGCCTTCTTCTGATGCAAAACATCATCTTGCACAGTAATCACTGCATTTGCTTCCATGGTTGGACTGCTTGGGTTAACCCAAGACCATAAAATTCCAGAATTCTCACCACCAAACCAAACAACAAGAAGAAGAGGAATAAAGCATATGCCCAACCACGGAAATGCGGCAACACCGTGTTCTAGCTGCCGTCGAACCACGGGACTCCATTTGGAATTGAATATACGGAATATCATGATGAGCATCAGCATGCCGATCGCAATACTGAGCCAAAAAGAACAACCCCATAGCCAACCAAGAAACGGGGCGTTGTCACCGTTTTTAAAACCAGTCGCGAGACCGATAAGACCACCACCCAGCCCTATGACTGCACCAACCAATAGCTTTGTTGAAAAAGCAAAGCTTGGAGTGTCTGAATTTGTTGTGTCTGTACTCATGAACCAATCTTCTTGGCGGAATTGGTGGCTTCGCCCACAAAGTCCTGTAAAGTTCTAACATATAATACCACGGCCCACCGCTCCTTGGGCGTAAGTTTATCACTCAACCCAAGCATGATACCAGAAGCCGAACCTGCACTGATAGCATGATAAAGTTGTCCGTCCGACCATTCTCCTGATGATTCTAAATATGTGCCTTGCTGAGAAGAATCAGAAAGATTTCGAGGAGCAAGACCAAATTTCGAAAGAACCCCTAACCCATTACCGTAATCCCCATGGCATATAGAGCAGTGAATATCATATTTTTCTTTACCTAAGCGGAGAAGGGACATGTTGACCTCAATCACTTCTGATGCATTATCAACCCAGTCACCACTTGATGTTTTACCAGATTTGTAAGCAATTGATTTTAAATTGGGGTTTGCAGAAAAAACATTTTCAAGGTTGTAAGCGTTTCCCCTGGAGGCTGTGCCGACAACTGGCAGACGGTCTGATGAATCATCGGAAAACATAGGATTACGAGTCTGGGCTTTGAATTTAGCCTGCCTGTCCATATCCGGGAAAACTTCAATAGGAGTGTTGGTAGTGGTGCTCCCTCTGAAACCTAAAATAGATAGGGTTATAACGACCAATAAAATATATATAGCAATAAAATATCTCATGGCATCAATCTATTTTTTCCCTGATTGTAGTAACGCTTTTGCCGCCTAAACTTTTAAGGAAAGTAGGGGTTTCATCTTCATCGAACTTAGAATCTTCGATTTCGATAACTATCATAAATTTGTCATCTCCTGTTTTGCCGAAATTGGGATGTTCGAAAACTGCATGATTGTGTTGAGGCAGTCGGTTTAAAAAGAACATTCCAAATAAGGTACCAAAGGCAGCGAATAAAATAGTGAGTTCATAGAAAACAGGGAATGGATAAATGGGACTGAAATAAGGCTTACCTCCAACAATGAGCGGGTAATCGTAGGCATTCATAAACCAAACGATCAGCATCCCAGTAAAAAAACCCGTGACTCCACCGAGCAAAGTAAAACAGGGGACCTTTGACCTGCCCACCCCCATTTGGGCATCAAGCCCATGAACAGGGATAGGTGTGTAACATTCCCAATTCTGATAACCTTCTTCTCGTACTTTACCTGCTGCCTCATAAATATCTTTGGCAGAATTAAAAGTCGCCGACACCCCGTACTTGATATCCATAGTTGTAGCCATAATCAATTAAGAGTGCTTTCCTCCATGTGGGTCTGCTTGTGGCATTACGGACTTCACTTCGGCAAGCGGCATGAGAGGTAAAAACCTAAGGAAAAGAAGGAAGAGAACAGAGAAGAACCCAAAAGTTCCAAAGAATGTAAAGATATCAACCACCGTCGGGGAATAATAGCCCCAACTTGAGGGTAAGAAATCGCGGGAGAGAGTGGTATTGGCAATAACAAAACGCTCAAACCACATGCCTACATTGACAAAGATCGAAATGATCCAAACAAGCGGAGTATTTTCCCGGATTTTCTTAAACCAAAATAACTGCGGGCAAATGACATTGCAAGAGACCATAATCCAGTATGACCACCAGTAATTACCAAAGGCACGGTTAATAAAGGCAAAGCCCTCGTATGAATTTGCACCATACCATGCGATAAAAAATTCCATGGAGTAGGCATAGCCAACCATGCTACCCGTAGCCAAAGTGATCTTGCACATATTATCAATGTGCGTCTGGGTGATAAGATCATGGAGACCGAATACAGCCCTTAACGGTAGTAGCAGCGTAAGAACCATTCCAAAGCCGGAAAAGATCGCACCTGCAACAAAATAAGGAGGGAAGATTGTCGTGTGCCAACCAGGAAGGTTGGCCACAGCAAAGTCAAAAGAAACGATCGTATGTACGGAGAGCACCAAGGGAGTAGACAGTCCAGCTAACAGGAGGTAAGCCATTTCAAAGTTTCTCCAATGATTGTTCGCATTTCGCCACCCCATAGCTAAGACGCCATAAAAGTATTTCCTCCATGTTTCTTTGGCCCGATCCCGAAGAACGGCCAGATCAGGAATCATTCCCATGTACCAGAACAGGATCGAAACAGTAAAGTAAGTAGAAACTGCAAATACATCCCATTCTAACGGGCTCCTGAACTGCGGCCAAATAGCATTTGCGTTAGGTAGTGGGAATAACCACCAAGCAAACCAAACACGCCCAACATGAAATAAAGGAAAAATTCCCGCACACATGACAGCAAAGACTGTCATGGCTTCCGAGCCGCGGTTAATGGATGTTCTCCATTTTTGCTTCAATAGGCAAAGGATAGCAGAAATTAGAGTACCTGCATGCCCAATACCAATCCAAAAAACAAAATTAACAATTGCCCACCCCCAATTCACAGGGTTGTTGTTGCCCCACACCCCTACACCTGTAGAGACTAAATAAACAAGTCCCATACCGGTAAAACTGGCGATTATCATCGAAGTAATGAAACACCACCACCACCATGTAGGTGTTTTTCCCTCAACAATACCGCAAATTTTCTCAGTTACCCAATTAAAGCTGCGCTTATTAAGAACAAGAGGAGCATCATGCCAGGGAGCTGGGTCTACCTTGTCAAGGATGGACGGACGATCCGCAGAAGAATCAGAGTTTGTAACAGATGCCATGATCAGTGCTTACTTGAATGATCCTCGCCGTGATGGGCTGGGTGTGCCTTGTCGTGGTATTCACGGGCTGCATGTGGAGATGTAGAGTGATCTGGCATGCGTGGGTTAGGGTTTCGAACCTTAGCAAGAAATGTTGTTCTCGGGCGGGTGCTTAAATATCCAAGAACGGAGTAATCTCGAGGATTTGATTTTAACTTACTCACTTCACTTTGCGGATCTGAGATGTCGCCAAAGACGATTGCATCTGTTGGGCAAACTTGCTGGCAAGCCGTTTGCACTCCGCCGTCAGCAACTTTTAATTCATTACGATGCATTACAAGCTCTTTTCCATCTTTTCCTGATTCGAGAGTCTTCATCCTCTGAGCTTTCACCTTGGAGCGAATTTTAGACTCTTGAATACGTTGAGTGCAGTAAGTGCATTTTTCCATAACACCTCGCATGCGCACTGTAACATCCGGGTTTTTACCCATTGCAGAAATGTCATCATTCTTCTCCCCTAATGGACCTTTGTATAGATCATCCGTTTTTCTTTTGTTCCAGTCAAAAAAGTTAAACCTACGGACTTTATATGGGCAATTGTTGGCACAATAACGGGTGCCTACGCAGCGGTTATAAGCCATTGCGTTTAGGCCTTCCTCGTCATGCACTGTTGCATTTACAGGGCAGACTGTTTCACAGGGAGCTGTTTCGCAATGCATACAAGCAACGCCCTGAAAAGAAACTTGGACATCTGATGGCAGTTCAGCTCCATCTCGTTCTTTGGAGCTAAAGTAACGGTCAAGGCGAATCCAATGCATTTCTCTGCCTCTTAATACCTGATCTTTGCCAACGACAGGGATGTTGTTCTCACTTTGACAAGCTACAACACATGCACTGCAACCTGTGCATTGATTAAGGTCAATAGACATTCCCCATTGGTGCAAGCCATGTTCTTCAGACTTTTCATAGTTATGATCAGGATGTTCATACGAGGAATTACCCCGAGGTGTAGTCTGTGCCTTAAATGCCAAGTCTTTATCCAAATCTTTGCCATAGATTGGAGGGGAATGAGACTCAGCTCCCATGTGATGAGCAAAGGATGTATCAGATTTATATTCATCTGCATTCGCTTCCCGAACGATGGCACGACCTTCCATTGACCAGTGTTCTTGCACATTTGCTAAAGTCTTGAATTCACCTGAGGGGGAGTAAGTCGCATTGGTGATCACTCGGTTGCCATCGGTGTGCAACAAGCTGAGAGCGTTGTAACCAAGATCATTCCCTACTCTTCCTGCATGATTCCTGCCGAAACCAAGGCTTGCGACTATGGTGAAGTCAGCAAGTCCAGGCTGAACATAAACAGGGCCGGTTAGGCTGTGGTGATCATCAATCTGTAGGGTAATGACTGGTGCTTTCTGCTTGCCGTCATCAAAAACTGCTGCATCGGGTGCAATTTGACCGTTTTTGTTGAGCATCGTTGGTTTAGGCAAAAGACCAATTCCAGGATGCTTTGCTTCGAGGTGCTTGGCAAAAACAGGGCTGACAAGAAGTGCATTATCCCAGGTTAATTTAGATATAGGATCAGGACATTCAAGCATCCACCCATTGTTTGAGAATCTTCCATCCCATGTATGGAAATCGGGAGTTAACAGAATTTCCAGGGAAGAACTTCCAATATCTGCAAAAACAGGATTCAGTGATTTAACTTTTAAGTTAATATCCGTAAAATTTGTCCTGAAAGACTGCTTGATTTTGTGAACACCGATTCGTAGAAAATCGTCAAAGGAAACATTGGATGAGCTTAATTTATTGTAAGCATCAAGCACCAAGGCATGGGCGTCATGCTTAGAACCACACAAGGCTGAAAGCAATTCAAGGTCGGAGCGTGTATCAAATAAAGGGGCTATCAGTGGTTGGACTGGAACAATACAGGAGCGATCCCAGGTGTAACCAAGGTCCCAACTTTCAAGAAAGTGAGATTGGCCGATATGATGATCACAGTGTTGGGAAGTCTCATCAAGGTTGTGCCCAAGGTGTAGTGAGTTCTCTACCTTACTTAATAAATCAACAAGGCCGCTGTTTGGGCAGTTATAAACAGGGTTTCCACCAAGAATGATAAGTGATTTCACTCGACCTTGCTCAATATCGGAGGTCAAATCTTCAAACGAATAGGAGGATTTGGGCTCAGTTGGTAGGTAAGAAATGCAAGACCCGATACATCCAAGTGCCTGGTTAATAGCTAACGAAAGCAAATGAACACCTTGGGATTGATGAAGACCAGCTAGCACGACGGATTGCCTCGGTTTCTTGAGCAGATCTTTAGCACATTCTGCAACCCATGATCGGTCTACCTCAACCTCATTGCTGATCTTGCGGAGGTGATCGATAAGCTTCCCATCTTTGCTTTTCTGAAGCGTAAGAATTTCAGCATAAAAAAGAGCTGCAAATGCTTCCATCCAAGAAGATGAAAGACGAAGCCTGTGGTCGGCAACCCCGCCAGTAAGAGTGAGGTCGGACTCAACCGAATAAAGCCGGTTCATTGCGGAGGCATCGGAAGCACTGAGCACCTTGCGCCCAGACATGAACTGGCGGGAATTTACGATTGAGTTAGGTTCACGGTTGCCCAGGAAATCACAATCCAAAGAAAGCACTTTTTTGGCTTTTCCCAAGTTGGGTAATGTTCGGAGATATTGAGAGTATCCTAAAGAACGAGAAAGAGAAGACTCAGCTTGGTAAGGATTGACTGGTTCGTACTCGAGGTGCTTCACTCCCTTCGACGACAGTTGATTCAACAACTCTTTCCTAATGATTGAATCAGAATAATCGGAAATAATGGCGACACCACCAGTATTTGACCAATCAGAAATCGCAGAAATCAATTCAGCAGAATTTGCCTTTTTCCAACGCGTTGCAGATTTGCTGCCCTGTGTTAGTTTCTCCCTCGTGTAGGAGCCTTTGGCCCGATCTGGATCATAGATATCGAGAATAGAAGCTTGAGAGTATATATCAGTACTGCCACCGGCCTTAATGTAAGAAGGGTTACCTTCTATTTTAGTAGGCCTGCCTTGATGGCTTTCGGCGATAAGTGGGGAAAAGCCAAAAGGCGATGGGCGGGATGTTGCGTAAAAGGAAGGAATTCCGGGGATTAACTCTTCAGGACTTTTGCCGTATGGAAGGATTGTATGCTCAGGCCTTCTGCAACCTGCCATACCAAGACCTGCGAGGCCAAAAGACGCTGCCATTGTTTTAAGGAAACCCCGGCGCTGTACATTATCCAACAATTCAGCCCCTTCAGGGAATTCTTTACCAACCCAAGTCCGGAATTCAGATGTTTCGGCTAACTCGTCAAGACTCTTCCAGTATTGCTTCCCTGAAAGAAGCGGTTGACTTTCATTTTCTTTAATCATCTATGGCAACCGGTGCAACTCAGCGGGGGATTGATTCCCCAGTTTGTTTTAAGTTCAAGCCCAGCATGTATTTGGGCAAGGTCAGAATTAGTTTCGGGGTCTTTACTTGCTGTCCAAGCCAAATTTGTAACCTGACTGTTAGGACGCAGCGCCATCTCGGGGTTCCGGTGGCATTCAAGGCAAAAAGACATGCTTAAGTGCTTCGCATGGTAAACCTCTTCCATCTCGTCTATTCGGCCATGACATTCGACGCAGCTAACCCCGCGGTTAACATGAATGGCATGGTTGAAATAAACATAATCAGGGGCTTTGTGCACACGTACCCAAGGAACAGCAGGACCAGCGTTAAGCACGCCATCACCATTCAAATCTTCATCGCTGGAAAACTGGCCATCCCGATTGGCATCTTCTCCGAAGTAAGAATCCCTAACTACCTCCAATAGAGGAGAGTCAGCTTTAACATTTTTGTGACAAGACATACAAACATTGGCAGAAGGTATGTTGGCATGAGATGACTTTTCTACACCATGGTGACAATACCTGCAGTCAAGACCAAGTTGCCCTGCATGAAAACTATGATCGTAAGGCACAGGCTGGGTAGGTTGGTAACCAACACGGGTGTATTTAGGTGTGGCGTAATAGGTGATAGCTGCCACAACCCCGCCACCAACCATGCCTAAAGCAATGATAAGCTTTACAGGAATAGTATTCGTCCAACGTGGAAATAAATTTCTCACGAACGATGAAGGTGAGTAGTAATTGCAGGCACGGCAATCTGTTTAGGGTAGCAAACTCAAATGCACAATATTAAAATATCTTAACCCCTACTATTAATAAAACTTAATAAAAATTATTAGCTCGGTTTCACAGGCACTCTTTGCTTAAATAAAAAAATTAAAATCCTTGTAATTGAACTTGAAGACTTCATCAGAAAGACACGATGTGATCATCTTAGGAGGAGGTATTGGGGGTATCTCGGCAGCCATCTCTGCAGCAAGGGAAGGCGCCAATGTAGCTCTATTAGTTCGGGGCCTTATTCTCGGCGGCA
>Ga0255783_10006331_pt1 | contig 10235 bp, 10 predicted proteins | sample 011ome_22_FD_179981 | JGI IMG/M metagenome (GOLD analysis project Ga0255783, IMG submission 179981) | Coastal salt marsh microbial communities from the Groves Creek Marsh, Skidaway Island, Georgia - 011507BT metaG (version 2) | ecosystem: Environmental > Aquatic > Marine > Intertidal zone >... | reverse complement strand
CTACCTCCCAAAGTACCTCTATTCCGAATAGCGCTATGTGCAATATATGGTATAACATGTACAATGAGAGGAAAATGTTTTTGAATTATTTCAGATTGTTCTAATTCATAGTATCGAACCATTGAGCCAATCCTTACATAATTGCCTTCTATTATTATATTTTTCAAACTATCTATTTTGTTTAAGTCTATAAGAATATCTGGTTGAGCGACTCTAAAATTCATCATTGGCATAAGACTTTGACCGCCAGCCAATGGAAGAATATCTAAATCTTCAGAGTTTAACAATTTGAGTGCACTACTCAAGTCTTCTGGTAACTCATATTGAAAAGCAGATGATTTCATACGTATAACCCCCCATTAAACATAGATAAATAACCATCATATTTAATCATCAAAACTTAACTAAGATCAATAAAAAATATCCCTTAATTAATAATTCCATAATATTTATTAAAATATTTATTAAATTCATCAATCAAAATCATTGAGTCTTTTTCATTGTATTTGTCTATTTTACCCACCCCCCAAACTGGATTAGGCCAGGCAAAGTCATTTTCGAACCTAGCTAATACATGTATGTGTAATTGTTGAACAATATTACCTATTTTGGCAATATTTAGGATTGATTTTGGGTATTTTGATTTCAAAAAAATTGAGATTAAATTAATTTGTTCATTAAGTTCCAATTGCCATTTTTCTTCTAAATTAAATATTTCTAGAGCATTTGTTTTTGGAACAATAATAAACCATGGATATCGCGAGTCGTTCATTAATAGAATTTGTGAATATGCATTTTCAGATACATAAAGAGTATCTTTTTCGAGTCTTATATTTAATTTAAATACCATAGATCATAAAAACATTAATTAAAATTAGCACAACCATTTAGAAAATCTAAAAGCAATTGTAATGTTTTTTCTTTTTCTTCTAAAAACATAAAGTGGCCAGTTTTCGGGACTGTTTTTATTGTTGTATAGTTATCGTCGGGTCGCGTTGAGTAGCCACTTTTTTCACCTATAATTAACATTTTAGGCAATTTCTGATTAATAAACTTATTATACAAATATGAACTCTTAGACCATTTCACTATAGTCTTAGATGACGCATAAAATACGAAATTTGGAATCATTTTTAATGATGAGGATCTAAATTTCATTGCTGATTCATCACTGTTATCAAGCTCTCTTATTAAATTGTTGTAATAAGGTTTAAAACTCTCAAAAGTCATATTATTAACATTCAGACTTTCACCACAATCAGATAATGCCATATTACCTTCAAGATTAATGAAAGAGAGGATTTCAAAATCATAATCTAGTATATAATTCCCTATCATTCCTCCAAAGCTATGACCAATAATTATTATTTTTTTTATCTTCAACGCACGTAATAAGCTAATTAAAATTTTTACTTGCGATGATAAGTCATAACTAAAATTAAGAGGTTTATCTGTTTCACCAAAACCAACAAGATCAATTGATAATGTACAATAGTTAAGCTCATTTTTGAGCCTATTTTCAAAAAATTCAAATGCTTCTTTTCTTGTTTGCAACCCATGTATAAAAATTAAATAAATATCACTATCGGTTAACTTAATTTCATAAGAAACCTTGATGCCTTCTATATGGATGAAATTAGCCATAAATATTAATTTTTAATTTTCATAATTAAACCACTAACTGTATAGGCTATGAACGGCCTGGAAAATGATGCTATGCCTGTGTGATAATTCTAAACTATTAGATGAATACCCTCCTCCTATAACTGTAGCGATTGGAATTGCCATATTTTTTATAAAACTCAGTACTTTCATATCTCTCTTCAAAATATACTTACTACTAATATTGAGACGTCCCAATCTATCCACAGTATGAACATCCACTCCAGCATCATAAATAACAAGGTCAGGAGAAAATCTCTTTAAACATAATTCTAGCATATTCTGTATTACATCTAAATAATCACTTTCGGTGATATCATCAGCCAATTCAATATCCATATCACTTTTTACCTTATTTAATGGAAAATTGTTTTTTGCATGTATTGAACATGTAAAAATATTAGGATCATTATTACAAATTGTTGCAGTGCCATCACCTTGATGAACGTCGCAATCAATAATAAGTATTTTTTTACAAAGGCCCTCTGAAATTAAAGATTTTGACGCAAAGGCGAGATCATTAAATACACAAAAACCTGACCCAAAATTATGATGAGCATGATGAGTTCCTCCAGCCAAATGACACGCAATGCCATTTGATAAAGCCAATCTACAAGTTAAAGCTGTACCATTTACTGCCAAAAAAGATCTTTTAGACAAAGTTTCTGACCAAGGTAATCCAAGAATTCGTTCTTCTTTATTGGTTAATTTTCCATATACTATTTTTTGAATATATTCACTTGAATGTACTTGGAGAAGATCATCTTCAGTAGATGGTTTAGGAGTGAAAATTTTTGAATTATCTTTTAATTCACTATTTGTAAGAAGACGCCATAAATCGCCAAATTTCGATGAAGAAAACCTGTGGTTTTGAGGAAGAGGAATATCGTAATCCTGATGGTATATCCATGGTATTAGCATAACATAAAAGCAAAATATAAAATGTATTAGTAAAGTAACAAACAGATTATATATTCACAATCATAAATAAATTATAATTGGCTTAGAATTTTATTTATTAAAAAAATAAATTAAACCCATAAAGAACTTTTATTTTTCTTATTTGATTTTTTAGAACTTTTTTTTCTTTTTTTCTTATTAAATTGAATAGGTTTGTTTTTATTGGGAAATTTCTTTTTTATCTTTTTTTCGTTATTACTTATTAATTCATCAACACCATCATCTTTAATATCAATATTTAGTAATTTTTTGATTTTATTCCACTTGAACTTTTCTGATGGTGTTATAAATATTATTGTTTCACCTTTTGCTCCAGCTCTGGCTGTTCGACCAATCCTATGTATATAGTCGTCAGGGTTCTCCGGTAGATTATAATTAATAACATGTTCTATATGAGGAATATCTATCCCCCGTGAGGCTACATCTGTTGCGACTAATATTCTAAATTTCATTTTTCTGAAATTATTGATAACACGTGTCCTAACGTTTTGCCGCAAATCACCATTTATACTATATGCATCATACCCATCTTTTGATAACTTCTTAACAAGAGTTTCCGTATTTAATTTAGTTTTGGCAAATACAATGATGGATCCAGAGCGTTTATCAATCTCAGATTTTAAGTGATCATATTTTTTGTCTGACTTTGTGTATAGGACCTCTTGCTTTATATTTAAAGGTTTTTCATCTGATTTTTCAACTTCCACTCTCACAGGATCAGTCATATATTTAGCAGATAATTTAATTATATTTGGTGGCAATGTCGCAGAAAAAAGTAATGTTTGTCTAATTGATGGAGCAAATTTTAGTATCTCATTAATTTGTATTGAAAATCCCATATCTAACATGCGATCCGTTTCATCTAAAACTAGAAAATCTAGATTATCTAACTGTAAACTTTTTCTTTTTAAATGATCGTTTATTCTACCAGGAGTTCCAATAATTAACCTTGGCTTGTTTCTCAATTGATTTAATTGTTTAAACATTGAGTCACCACCGATTAGTAATGCACTTTTGATTTTAGTTTTTCTACCGAGCAATGAAGAGAATTGGCTCATTACCTGTGTAGCTAACTCACGTGTAGGTGCCATGACTAAAGCCTTACTTGTGGGCTTATTATATAAATTAACAATTAATGGAATTGCAAAAGCAGCGGTTTTACCTGTACCAGTTTGCGCAGATCCTAAAATATCTTTTCCTTCCAATGCTATAGGGATAGCAATGGATTGTATTTGGGTTGGTTTATCAAATTTTAAATGATTAAGGGTGTGTGTTAGGGACTCAGGAAGTCCCATTTCGTTAAAGTCTTTCATTAGTGATGGTTTTCTATGTGATTGAGATATATCTCAATAACACACATATGATCATTAGCAAAAGACTTATTTCAAAGTAAGGGTTAAAATATTATAATTAATCTGTTTAAAGTATAGAAATTTTGCTTATCAAAATAAACTATAAGTTAAAAAGACTTTTGAGTAATAAACTTAGTATTCATATAACCTTCAATTGCTTCCAAACCTCCTTCAGAACCATATCCTGAATCTTTGATACCGCCAAACGGTGTCTCTATTAGTGCTATTCCATGATGATTAATAGAGATCATACCGCTTTCAATTCTAGAACCGAGTTCTCTGATTGAATCGGCAGATGTACTATATGCATATGCAGCAAGTCCATAATTGAGACGATTTGCTTCTTCAATTGCCTCATCAAAATCTTTAAATGGAATTATTGGTGCTATGGGTCCAAAAGGTTCTTCATTCATTATTCTAGTATCTAATGAGACTTCAGTGAGAACGGTAGGTTCGAAAAAATATCCTTCATTACCAATTCTATTTCCACCGGTTTCTATTTTTGCCCCTTTATTTACCGCATCTGTTACAAATGATTCTACAGATTCAACTCTTCTATCGTGAGCAAGAGGACCCATCTGTGTTTCTGGGTCTAAGCCATTACCAACTTTTATATTTTTTACCATTTCAGTAAATCGTTTCACAAATTCATTAAAACATTTTTCATGGACTATAAAACGAGTAGGTGAAACACAGACTTGACCTGCATTTCGATATTTATTTTCAACAAGTACTTTGACTGCTGTGTCTATATTTGCATCTTCACAAACAATAGCTGGAGCGTGTCCTCCAAGTTCCATTGTTACCTTTTTCATATGAGCACCAGCTAATGCAGCCAACTGCTTCCCTACGGCAGTTGAACCGGTAAAAGTTACTTTTTTGATAATAGGGTGTGGTATTAAATATTCCGATATCTCTGATGGGATTCCATATACGAGATTTATTACACCAGCTGGAATTTCAGCATCTGCGAAACACTTTACTAATGCGGCAGTACTTGCGGGTGTTTCTTCTGCTGCTTTTATTATAATTGAACAACCGGCAGCAATTGCAGCAGAAATTTTTCTAACACTCTGATTCAGTGGGAAATTCCATGGTGTAAAGCCTGCTACAGGTCCTACTGGCTCTTTTACTACCATTTGTTGAACTCCATCTATACGTGCAGGTATAATCCTACCATAGGTTCTCCTACCCTCTTCAGCAAACCAATCAATGATATCTATGGCAAGATTAGTTTCGGCTTTTGATTGTGCCAGAGGTTTACCCTGTTCTTGAGTTAAAATATCTGCAACTTCATCAATACGATCTCTTAAATTCATAGCAGCATTCCGCATCATTTTGTAACGGTTATATGCTGAGGTTTCTTTCCAAACCTTAAACCCTGATTGTGCAGCATCTATTGCAAGGTCGAGATCTGCAATTCTAGCATGTGCGACATTTCCAATCGGTTTTCCGGTTACAGGGTTCATGACATCAATGGTTTCACCTCCGATGGCATCTACCCAATTGCCAGCAATATAAAGTTTTGTATTTGGATAAGGCACAGTCATATTAAATTTCCTTTTTGTTTTTTATCTGTTTTATGGTTGGTTAATGAGTTTTGATATACATGGAAACCTAGAGACCCCCACCAAAAAATGGTTCTCTATAAGTTTTAAAAAAGTTAGGAATAAACTTACCTATGAAATTAATGGCGCGTTATTTTCCACCTGGATATCTTAACGGACTTTTGATCATATATCAAACTAACCCAGCCAATAATCACCTATAGGAGTTATTACAGTTGTTGAAGCAACATCAGCACCGGCCTCTTCACGGGCTTTTTTGATATCGGGACGCAAGCCAAATGTTTGCATAAACTCTGGATCAGGAACATCCATCATTACATAAACAGACGACTCGTCTGGGTTTGTTCCAGCCCATATAATTTTCGCCCCATTAGCGCCAGCTTCGTCTTCAAGTGACTTTGCCATATCAGTCCAGGTTTTAAAACCTTTCGATATATTTACAGTTATAAGCATTTTAGGCATATTCTATCCTTTCATACATAAAACTTTATTATTACATAACAAAACTGATGATGTGATAATTAAAATAATTTTTCCAAATTTATATTTTATTTAAATGATGATAAATTTAAGACTTTTAAATATAGATTTTATTTGATAATGATATTTGTATATTTTTTGATTGTATAATCAAAAATGCCGGAGGGGTGGCTGAGTGGTTGAAAGCACCGGTCTTGAAAACCGGCAACGGGGCAACTCGTTCGGGGGTTCGAATCCCTCCCCCTCCGCCAAAACAAATTAAGTATTTGTATTAATTTAAATATCTTTCCACCCAATTTTTTTTTGAAAATCTCTATAGTTGCCATTATAAAAGAAAGCCTTACCTTCATCATAGATAATTAATTTATTTGCAATTTTATTTAAGAAATATTCGTCATGGGTAACCATTATTACTGAACCTTCAAATCTTTGGACTGCCTCCATGAGTGTTTCCGTAGACTCCATATCTAGGTGATTTGTAGGCTCATCTAAAAATAACAGATTAACAGGATTTAATAATATTCTTCCTAATGTAACACGACTTCTTTCACCCCCTGAGAGTATTCCAATTTTTTTATTAGAAGCCTTCCCGGGAAACATCATATGAGCGCATATTGTTCTTACTTTTGTCTCCGGTATTGATGGATCAACAGATTGGATCTCCTCATAGATTGAATTATCATTATTCAATCTATCTATATTCATTTGACCAAAATACCCAATTTCGACTTTTTCATGAATATTAATCTCTCCATTTAGAACATCGATTTCTTGAGAGAGTAATTTTAAAAGAGTTGATTTACCTTTACCATTTTTACCAATTATACAAATTTTATCTCCTTTCTGAACATTGAAAGATAAATTGTTAATTAGTATTTTATTTGGATCATAACCAAAACTAATATCTGTTACTTTCATGAGGTTTTGCTTACTATTATAGTTAAGATAGTTGAAATTAAAATCTAGATTTACAATTGCTTGGAGCTTCTCTTTGACTTCCATTTTTTCTAACATTTTTGCTCTTGATTGAGCTCTGCTAGCAAGTGTAGCTTTTGACTTAAACCTGTCGATCCAAGCCTGAGTTTTTTCTCTTTCTCTCTCCTGATTGATACGTGTTTTTTCATAAATTTCTTCTTCTTGCAAAATTTGCTCCTTAATCTTCTTTGTATTACCTGGAAATTTTCTAAAATTACCACGATGAATATTAAGTGTGTGAGTGATAATACTATCCATGAAATTTCTATCATGCGTTATGAGTATGAGTTCTTCATTCCAGTCTTTTAGAAATTTTTTAAGCCATCTAATGGAATGTATATCAAGATAATTTGTAGGTTCATCAAGTAATAATAAATTAGGTTCCAGGAGTAGTAACTTTGCAAGATTTACTTTAACTTGGTATCCTCCAGAAAACAAATTTGGATCTTGTAACATTTCTTCATCTGAGAATCCAAGTCCATTAAGGATTTTTTCGCCCTTCCATGTTTCATAGATACGCTCTTCTGGCAACACACTAGCAACTTCATCAATTATTGTTTGATGGCTAAATTTTATATGTTGTTCAAGGTAACCAATCTTATAATTTCTTGGAATCTTTATTTCACCAGAATCTGGCTCCAACTCTTTCAAAAGTAATTTCAAAAAAGTTGATTTACCCGTACCATTTCTACCAATAAGACCAATTTTTTCTTTTTGATTGAAATGAACATTTACGTCATTAAATAGTTTTTTGCCATCGAAGGAAATAGATAAATCTTGTATTGTGATCATTGGGTTTCAGTTATTGAAGATCTTATTAGGTTTTAAAGTTAATTTGCATAAAATAATTTATAAGAAAAGAAATATCTTTTATAAATAAATATTTAAAATATTAGTTATATATATTTGATTAACTCTAACAAATAATGAAGATATAGAATTTATTTTTTTTGTGGTTATCCCTGCCTCAGGTATGAGTGCACTAGTTTCTCCTATCATCTTGGCTTCAAGTGAACCACTTATGAAAGTCGAAGCTAATAATATTAGTAATAATTTACTAGTCATTTATAACTCCTTATATTAATTAAGATTATATAAATTGAATCAATAATTATGTCTTGTTTCGGAAACTTTTCAGAAGTATTAAAGAAATGTTTCAATAAATGATTTATTTGGGTAATCACCAAAAAAGATTATTAAAAGATTAGGAGGGATGGCTGAGAGGTTGAAAGCACCGGTTTCGAAAGCCGGCAACGGGGTAACTCGTTCGGGGGTTCAAATCCCTCTCCCTCCGCCAATATTTATTCCGCTCGTTTAATAAATTTTATTATTTTCATTTATTTAAAAATAACTAAAATTAAACAAGAGTTAATAAACATCTTCATAAAATATGAATAAAAACACACTTTACATAACAGGAGCTGGTGTTAGTGCAGATAGTGGTATTCCTACATTCCGCGGTCAAGATGGCTATTGGACTATTGGCAGTATTAACTACACTCCGCAGGAAATGGCTACTAGAAGTATGTATTTAAACAATCCAGAGGAATTTTTACTTTGGTATTTTAAAAGATTTGCGTCATATAGAAATGTATCACCTAATAGCGTTCATCATTTTTTATCGGATAAGAAACTGATCACTCAAAATGTTGATGGTTTAGATGGCAAGGCAGGAAATCCAAACTACATTTCAATACATGGAAGATTAGATAAGGCTCTTTATTTTGAAGACATGAATAATATGTGTGATCTAGTCGATGCACCCTGGGATGATGTTATAGCACTTACAACTGATATCGAAAACAATGAAGAAATTAAGAAAAATCTACTAAATGTATTTAAAATATCAGATAAGACAAAAAAACCAGAACTAAGAAAATCCTTACGCCCATTTATTTTATTGTTTGACGAATACTACACAGATCAGTATAGAATAACAGAAGCTGAAACTTGGATGTCTAATGCAAATCATTTTGTTTTCATGGGTACATCTTTTAGTGTAAATATCACAAATATTGCATTGAGATTTGCCCTCCAAAATGAATCAGATATAGAGATTGTTGACCCGGATCCTATAGATCTTGGAATAAAAGGCATTAAATATCATAAATTAAAAGCACAAGACTATATAAAAGATAACCATACGTCATAACGTTCATGCAACCGTGCATTAGATTTGCCAATATTGATGATCTATCTAGCTTACTAGATATTGAGGAATTATCCTTTTCTCAACATGAATATGATTTATTAAACAAAAAAAACTATATGTATTATTTTAAAAAATCAAATTCAGATATTCGTATTTGTGAGCTGAATAAGAAACCAATTGGATCCTATATACTCTTTTATAGAAAGAATGTTACATTCGCACGTTTATATTCTATTGCGGTTATTCCCCAATATCAAAATATGGGTATAGGAAAACTTTTATTAGAAGACGCTGAATATATATCTCAAATAAAAGGACTCACGGAGGTAAGGCAAGAAATAAGATCAGACAGACCTTACCTCTATGCAAGATATGTAAATTATGGCTACAAAGAATATGGACGTTCCAACAATTACTACCCCGATGGATTAGGATGTATCAAATTAAAGAAAATTATTAAATGTTAAAATATATAATTGTTTGCGATAAACCAAAATTAATTAGTGAAAATGATCATTACATTACAATGACAGCCCATGAGTTCATTAATAAAGGGAAAGAATTCGTAACAAAAAAAAATAAAATTAGGGTAATAAATCTATCTAATTCATATGAGTATTTAACTAAAGGATATTACGTATCCCTATTAGCTGAAGCAAGAGGTGGTATTTCCCTTCCGGATTTAAGTAATATAATTTCTACGAATTGGAAGAGAAATTACTCTTTAGCCTTTCCAGAACTTAACACAATATTAGATAAGACTTTTAATATACAATATGAAGAACCACTAATAAGAAGGTATGTAAGTTTTTTTGGACGCCATAATGATCCAAAAGTTGAGCCACTAGCACGAAAAATATTTGATTTATTTAGACTTCCTATTGCTAGTTTTGAAATAAAATATGTTGAACGGAATAAGTGGCATATTACTAAATTAGAAGCTGAGTCTTTTAATAAACTGATAGATGAGCAAATAGCTATATTTAACCAAGATTTAAGTCGTTTTACAGGAAGCGCATGGAGGAATCCAACAAAGAAGAAACAAGAGAAATATTGGATTGCTATCCTTCATAACCCTGATGAGAA
>Ga0255783_10006327_pt1 | contig 10241 bp, 6 predicted proteins | sample 011ome_22_FD_179981 | JGI IMG/M metagenome (GOLD analysis project Ga0255783, IMG submission 179981) | Coastal salt marsh microbial communities from the Groves Creek Marsh, Skidaway Island, Georgia - 011507BT metaG (version 2) | ecosystem: Environmental > Aquatic > Marine > Intertidal zone > Salt... | reverse complement strand
GAAGGTTCGGAGATGAATCTAATCGACAGCGACCGATTTGCTCTTGTGCCTGAGCGAGTCGATTAAGACTGATCGGGGGGATGGTCTCTCAGAAAACTCACGAGGCTAGGACTTGCGTCTTTAGATGGTTCGAAAAGCGAATCACGAGTCTTCGACATCGATCTCTTGCATTCGATTGGGGGCTATGTGCATGACGAGCTGTTGGATTACCGGAATGTCCTTACGGTTCGCGATTTGCAGCACATTCCCCTCAACACCACTTCGACGAGGCAGAAATTGCTTCGAGGAACGCCAGGTATCTAACCTCTATCCGTGCCTCCGAAGCAGTGATCAGCGTATCCGATTTTGTGAAACGTGATATTGTTACTCAGTATGGAGTGAAGGCGGAAAACGTGTTTACCATCTGGAATATTCCTAGCGGAAGCCCCACGAAGCGATTTCTAGACTCGAAAGTGACCAAGATCCTACGGAGAATGGGGATAGATTTTGATTTCCTGTTTTTCCCTTCACATGGCTGGCCGCATAAGAACCATGAAACTTTAGTGGAAGCGTTTGCATTGATTCTGAAAGAGCTGCCGGATCTAAAACTGGTTTTCACAGGGGGCAAGTTTGGGCCTAGCCATTCTGCCGCGGGGAAAATCCAAGCGATGGGCTTGGGCGGCTCCGTTTTGCACATTGGCTATCGCACTCCTTCTGAGGTGCAACGCTTGTACCAAGGTGCCCAAGCGCTCGTTTACCCCTCTCTGTTCGAGGGATTCGGAATGCCTGTGGCAGAAGCGATTGAGGCGGGCACGCCTGTTGTCTGTTCTGACATTGAACCTCTGGCAGAGATCGGAGGAAAAGCTGTTGCTACGTTTAATCCGCGTGATCCTCATGATATTGCGAAAAGGGAGAGGAACAGCAGATGCGTTTTTCAGCAATGGAGATCGCTGTAAAGACCTACAGAGACTACCGTGGTTGCTGTGGGCTTGAGTCAATAGAAACTCAGGAAAATCAAAGAGAGATCGGAAGTAGATGCGAGTCCACACGGCACTGGGGGAGAGTTTGCGAGCGGAAATTTAAGAATGGGCAGTTTGTTTCGGGAGTGATGGGTCTCATGGTAACGGCTTGGTTCTCGCCCCGCTTGGCGAAAGGCGTCTGGTTGTCGTTGAGGAAAACCGGAAATCGCGAGCCGCGAGAATTTGTGGGTCGCTACGGTGATGGATGGATATCTAGTACATATCGTGACTGGTTCGTTGTCCCGAAAGGTAGCAAGCGGCTGGAACTGGAGCTTGAAGCGCCGCCTCATCCTCATGTGGAGGAGCTCGAATTCAGAGTAACTCTTGAAGCGATCCCATTAGGGACATTTCGATTCGAAGATGACGCGACTCTCATCATTCCAATCAGTCTGCCTGGAAATCCGGGCGAACTCTTTCGATTGGGTATCGATGTGAACCGTTCATTCAGGCCGAGCGAGCATGATAGCAATGGCGACGACCGCGATTTAGCTATCAAGCTTGTGGGAATCCGTTGGTTTTGAATGGTCCGAAACGAGGAGATTTTGGGTCATGAGGATGTCCCATGGCGCTCATGAGAGATCATCCTCGATATGATGCTGTTGAGATTCGTTTTAGGTTCCCAACTGAGTAGGCGTTTTGCTTTTGAAGCGTCACCGCAGGTCCCTTTGATGTCACCCGGGCGGTAAAAGCGTTTGTCGATTTTCACGACTAGATTTTGGGAAGAGCGGCTTCGAGCGATTTCGTCAAGGCCTTCGCCAGACCAGTCGAGATCTATCCCTACCTGGTTGAACGCGATATTCACAAAGTCTTTGACGGAATGTAGCTTACCCGTGGCGAATACGTAGTCGTCGGGTTTTCTCTTTTCCATCATGCGAATTACACCGTCCATGTAGTCTCCGGCATATCCCCAATCTCGTTCTGCGTATATGTTGCCAAGAGAAAGCACTTCGTCGGAAGCGGAGGCGATCCGTACGACCGACCGTACGATTTTCTTGGTGACAAATTGCTCTCCTCGAAACTCGCTTTCGTGATTGAAGAGAATCGCGGTCGATGCCCAGAGGCCATAGTGCTTGCGGTAGGTCCTCACCAGTTGGTAGCCGAATTCCTTGGTCAGACCGTAGGGACTTTGGGGTTGGGCAGGGGTGGTCTCAGATTGCTTCCCAGAGGTGATGTCGCCGAACATTTCAGAACTGCCGGTAAAGAGGAGCTTTGTTTGCGGTGATCTGTTTCTAATGGATGTTGCGATATTGGTTAAACCGAGAACGTTGCTCTCGATTGTTTCGCGAGGATGTTGGATGCTTCGAGCGACTGAGCTTTGAGCTGCCAGGTGATAGATTTCGTCGAAATTATTCGAGGCGACAAGCTCATTGATGAACTCTTTGTTTGAGATGTCTGATTCGTGCAGTACGAGCTTCGAGCGTTGGCTCTCCTCGAGATGACTGAGGGAACCAATTCCGTTCGATGGTTTTTCCCGAATCAGGCCGTGGACTTCCTTGTCCTTTTCAAGAAGAAGTCTTGTGAGGAAGTAGCCGTCTTGTCCTCCGATGCCGGTTATCAGTACTTTTCTACTCACTATTTCAGCGGTCTCTTTTGTGACGAGACTTTGGGTTACCTTATGAATCTAAAAGGGGAAGTGTCTGAACTAGACAACAATTTGAACGAGGAGGTGTGAACGTTAGATTGATCTCATTTCCCCGGAATTTCGCTCCAGAAGGTACGATTCATATGTGTCTGCGATACCCTTCTCGAAGGGGATTCTGGATGACCAGCCTTGGGATCGCAGCAAGCTGACGTCAAGCAGCTTGCGTGGCGTTCCATCGGGTTTGGTTGGATCGGTTCCTATCTCGCCCGTGAAACCAACCGTTCTTTTCACAATTTCAGCGATCTCCATGATGCTGTGGTCAATACCGGTTCCTGCGTTTATTAGGTCCGGTGGATTGTCTAGGTTTAGCACATGTACAATTGCTTCGGCAAGGTCATCTACATTCATCAGTTCCCTACGAGGAGTTCCGGTTCCCCAGATGGTCACGGATTCTTTATTAGCAAGTTTAGCTTCGTGAAATCTTCGGATCAAAGCAGGAAGTAGATGTGAGTTTTCCGGATGGTAGTTATCTCCTCTTCCATATAGATTGGTGGGCATCAAAGAATGGAATAAGACATCGTATTGTTTCCGGTAATACTCGCAAAGTTTTAGACCTGCAATTTTTGCAATCGCATAGGGTTCGTTGGTGGGCTCAAGCTCGCTAGTGAGCAGTGAGGTTTCTCTAAGGGGTTGTGGGGCGAGCTTTGGGTAGATGCATGAACTGCCAAGGAAAAGAAATCGTTCCGTGCCTGCTCTAAATGCGGAGTCTATGGTATTGGTAGCGACCGCCAAATTCTCATAGAGAAAGGTTGCTGGATAAGTATTATTAGCATGGATACCTCCGACCTTTGCTGCCGCCATAATAACGATATCGGGTTTGCTATCGGCAAAAAACGATCTGGTTTCGGCTTGATTGGTTAGATCAAGCTCCGACCTTTCGCGAGTGATAATATTCTTGTAGCCAAGTGACAATAAGTGACGAACAACCGCACCTCCAACCATTCCGTTATGACCTGCGATGTAGATTTTAGAACTTAAGTTCATGGGATTTTAGTACCGAATGAAAATAGCTATATAGTTCTATTGTTATAGCAGTTCGCCTGACTCAGATAAATTTTAAGAAACCGAATAGGGAATCAGTCGGTTATAATGGTTATGCTAGAGCAATCTTTATTTTCGCTTCGTCACTCGCCAGTCTTAAGTCAGCGTCCACCATTATTTTGACCAGCTCCTTGAATTTTACCTTGGGCTCCCACCCGAGTTGCTTTTTTGCCTTGGTCGGATCGCCGATTAGAAGATCTACTTCCGCGGGTCTTTCATAGCGGTCATCGTATTCCACATACTTCTCCCAATCGAGGTCGAGTTGATTGAAGGTCTCAATGACGAAGTCCTTGACCGAATGAGTCTCATTGGTGGCAATCACGTAGTCGTCGGGATTGTCTTGCTGAAGCATGAGCCACATCATTTCGACATATTCTTTGGCGTAGCCCCAGTCACGTTGCGCGTCTAGATTGCCAAGGTACAGTTTTTCTTGGAGTCCTAGTTTAATACGGGTGGCGGCACGAGTGATTTTCCGCGTTACGAAGGTTTCGCCACGTCTCGGGGACTCGTGGTTGAAGAGAATGCCGCTGCAAGCGAAGAGATTATAGGATTCGCGGTAATTGACTGTGAGCCAATGGGCGTACATTTTTGCGCATCCATAGGGCGATCTTGGCCAGAAGGGAGTCGTCTCGATTTGTGGGACTTCTTGTACTTTACCGAACATCTCAGAAGAAGAGGCTTGGTAAAAACGGACTTTATCGACGAGCTTAGCTTCTCTGATTGCCTCCAATATTCGGACGGCTCCAACACCCACAACATCACCTGTATATTCAGGAACGTCGAACGAAACCCGCACGTGGCTTTGGGCCCCCAGATTGTAAATCTCATCGGGTTGTAGATCGTAGAGGAGTTTCACCATCTGCACAGAATCGGCGAGATCACCGTAGTGGAGAAACAATCTTATGCCATTTACGTGCGGGTCTTGGTAAAGGTGGTCAATACGATCGGTGTTGAAAGTGGAAGCCCTTCTAATGACGCCATGTACTTCGTATCCTTTGGCAAGCAGAAGCTCCGCCAAGTAGGAGCCATCTTGTCCCGTGATTCCTGTGATGAGGGCCTTTTTCATGTGTTGGTGACCAATGGAGTCAAAGCTAGGGTCCATAACAAGGCTAAAAACGGGATGAAGAGAATTATGGCATTTCTTTAAAGGCCGGAGCTTCCCTTTGTTGCTAGCCTTGGCTTAGCTTCTGTGAAGTCTGATAGCAACGGGCTCAAATGCATTGCTCCGCAAAGGCGAAAAAGAGTCGGGATGGCAGGGCGAACCGACATAAGCAGTCTGGAAGCGATCGGTACTACCACTAAACTAAATTGGGGTTAAAATGCGTTTTTAGACTTAGACAGGATCAAAAGCCGGTCGAGGTGAATGTTTGGACTCATCCAGAGCCGGGAAGGTGTAGTTGGTTGTTCGAGAGGTACATGCTTTGTTACAAAGTTTCTCTCGATGGGTATCGGTTTACTGCCTACACCTATTTACTAGCGTGAAGTACGAGCTGAGGCTTGCCTTGTTCAATGGCAGTGGCATGGTTCATTATTGCGGTCGGGAATTGCAGTAGGAATTCCGATCCGCCCGTTTTCACAGCAATACATTATTTTTTATGACCCACTTTTGGAATAATCGGATATTCGCGATAGCGCTTGGTCTTTCTGTTTGGAATTTTGGACTGGCCCAGGAAAAGCGTTGGAATCTGGATGACCCGCTTCCGGTCGACAAAAGCATCATTGTAGGGCAGCTCGAGAATGGGCTGAAGTACTATGTCCGGGAGAACAAGAAGCCAGAAGGTCGCGTCTTTCTAAGATTGGTTGTCAATGCGGGTTCCCTGCAGGAGAACCAGAGTCAGCGAGGCTTAGCGCACTTCCTCGAGCATATGGCGTTCAATGGCACGCGGCGGTTTGCCAAAAGTGAAATCGTAGATTTTATGGAGCGGGCAGGCATGCGATTCGGTTCACACGTCAACGCGTACACATCCTACAACGAGACGGTGTACATGCTGCAGCTCCCGACGGACAATCCGAGTTTGCTTTCGACAGGGTTTGAAATTCTTGAAGATTGGGCGGACGGGCTGACCCTGGATCCGCTTGAAATTGAAAAGGAGCGAGGCGTTATCCTAGAGGAATGGCGTTCCAGACAGGGTGTTGGCGAGCGATTGAGCGAGCGGCAACGCCCATTCATTTACTTCAAGTCAAACTATGCGGATCGAAACCCGATCGGTTCGATGATTGTCGTGGGAAATGCGCCAAGAGAGCGGTTTGTGGAGTTTTACGAAGATTGGTACCGGCCGAATCTGATGGGAGTCATTGTCGTCGGAGACATCGACAAGCACGAAATCGAGCAGAAGATCTTTGATACGTTCAGTTCCTTAGAGAACCCGGAAAACGCTCCAGAGCGAACACCGACTGAGGTACCGGACCATGAGGAGACGCTTTTCTCCATCGAAACGGACCCCGAGTTGACAATCGCCTCGTTTCGCATGCTGACCAAGCAGCCGGTCGGTCCCGACAGCAGCGCCGCGGATTATCGTCGGATGATTATAGAACGTCTTTATTTCGGAATGCTCAATCGTCGCTTAGACGAGAGGTCACGTGAGCCAAATCCTCCGTTCATCCAAGCGAATGCCGGAAGTAGCCGGATCGCTCGGGAGAAGGAAGCCCTGCAGCAGTCGGTCGTTTTTCTAGGCGACCGGTATCAAGAGGGGCTGAATGCGCTGATTGGCGAGACCAACCGGGCGGTGCGAGATGGATTCACCAGTAGCGAGCTTGAACGTGTGAAAATGGATGTTCTGAGATCGCTGGAAAACGCGTACGAGGAGCGGGACAAGACGGATTCGGATACCTACGCCAGCGAGTACACGCGGGCCTTTACCGTCGATGAGCCCATTCCAGGTATAGAGATGGAGCTGGAAATGACCCAAGCTTTTCTCGCCGACATTACCCTTGCGGAAGTGAATGCGATCGGGGAAGGATTCGCTCAGAAAGAGAATCGGGTAGCCCTTTTTAGCGGACCTGAGAAGGAGGGACTTAAATTACCCAGCGAGTCAGAGCTGGTTGACGCGATCAAAGTGTCGAGCGAAATAGAGCTTGAGCTCTATGAAGACGAGTTCCTTGACGTGCCGCTATTGGCGACGATTCCAGAACCAGGAGAAATCATCAAGGAGGAATATAATGAGAAAGTGGATACTCACTCGTGGGAATTGTCAAACGGGGTAAAGCTTATTCTGAAGCGAACGGAATTCCAGAATGACGAGATTCTCATGAATTCGTTCAGTCCGGGTGGGCACAGTCTAGTAATGGATGACGAGTACTTGTCTGCCATCATGTCTACTATGATTCTAGGAGAAAGCGGAGTGGGACCTTTCAACTCGATCCAGTTGGACAAGCGACTGGCCGGCGAGTCCGTAAACGTATCGCCCTACATATCCGATCAGTACGAGGGATTCAGTGGCGCCTCGTCACCTAAGGACTTGGAGACCTTTTTCAAACTGCTTTACCTGCAAGCGACTCAGCCAAGACTGGATGAGGAAGCCTACGGTTCACTCGAAACGCGGTTGCGGGCAATGATCGTTAATCGCGAGAAATCGCCTCAATCCGTTTTCCAGGATGCTCTTGAAAAAGAGCTGTATGGCGACCACCCGCGGCATCGACCCTTGAGTTTGGAGCTGATGAACGAAATCGATCCGCACCTTGCGCTCGGGGTCTACAAAAACCGGTTTAAGGACTTCAGCGACTTTACTTTCGTTTTCGTAGGATCTCTCGATTTGGAAGAGATGAAGCGTTACGCAAAGGTTTATCTAGCATCCCTGCCGGCAATCGGAAGAGAGGAGAAGGGACGTTACTTAGGAGATGATCCATTGCCAGGTAAGCGTAATGTGGATATCAGTTTTGGCTTGGAGGAAAAGACGAGCGTCCGAGTGCTGTTTACGGGAGAAGCCGAATGGTCGCCAGAAAATAGATACTTGATGAGTGTCGTTCGCGACCTTTTGAATATCCGAATGCGTGAATCGCTGCGGGAAGAGAATGGAGGCACATACGGTGTAGGCGTTTACGCCAATCTGACTCGTGAACCCACGGAGCGCTATTCCACGGGGTTCGCTTTTTCCTGTGACCCAGCGAATGCGGACTTGCTCATTAATGCGGGCATCCACGAAATACTAGACCTTCAGGAAAGAGGCTTTAAGGTCAAAAACTTGGAGAAAGTACAGGAGATCCATCTACGTGGATATGAGACTGGGTTGAAAGAGAACGGATTCTGGCTGAGAAGTTTGACTTCTGCTGCGAGAGAGGGACGGGAATTCTCCGAGATCCTCGATTTCCCGAATCAGGTAAAGGAGTATGATCCGGAACAGATTTTGGAAGCCGCTAGGAAGTACTTCAGCTTCGACAACGTGGTTGTCGCTAAGTTAAACCCGAAGCATAATTGATACGTTTCGAGGGATCATCCCGACTCCGGTGGCAATCTGATTGAGGGCGGATCGGCTCTCTCGCTAGAGCTAGGCTTGAAGGATGGATTTTATGCGCTCCAAATCTAGAATCTGATGGAGAGAGTCTTCCTGAACGACTTCGTTGGCTAAGGTTTCCTTCTTAAGTTGAAGGCTTTGAATCTTGTCTTCAACGGAGTCCCTAATGGTAAGGCGGTAAGCATTGACAGCGTTTTCTTGCCCTATCCGATGCGTCCGGTCTATAGCTTGGGCTTCAACCGCGGGGTTCCACCAAGGGTCGTAAAGAATGACATAGGTAGCGGCGGTCAAATTTAGTCCGGAACCGGCGGCGCGCAGAGAGAGAAGAAAAGCGGTAATCGACTCGTCCTCTTGAAACTGGTTGACCAGTTCTTCGCGATTTCGAGTTTTTCCAGTGAGCATGAGGTGTTTGCAATCGCGCGATTGGAGTTCGGTCCGGATGATTTCGAGCATCTCGACGAACTGGCTGAAAATGAGTACCTTGTGCCCCTCATCCTCGAGTTCCGAAACGAGGTCCAACAGAGCTTCTAGTTTGGCGCTGTTCATGTCTGCATAGGCAGGGTCGATGAGTCGCGGATGACAGCAGATCTGTCGGAGTCGCAGGAGCGAGGAAAGGATGTTGAATCTCTCTTTATCAAATTCAGCCTTCGTGTTGATAGACCGCAAACTATCTTGAACCCCTTTTAGCTCAGCATTGTAGAGGTCCAGTTGATCACCTTCCATTTCGCAGGAGAGGGTTTCTTCAATACGATCCGGTAAATCGGGCGCTACTTGCAGTTTACTGCGGCGCAACATGAAGTGTCGTACGCGTCCGAAGAGCCGTTTTGGGGAGTCTGGATCGTTTTCTTTGTATTGACGCTTAAAAGTGGTCTGACTTCCGAGGAGACCAGGCATGGCGAACGCAAATAGGCTCCACAAATCCAAAATTCGATTTTCAACCGGTGTACCTGTGATAACGATACGGTATTCAGATTGTAGTGCGTAGGCAGTCTTCGCCGTTTGGGATTGCGGATTCTTGATGTACTGGCCTTCGTCCAATATGGCGACCGTCCAGTTTAGCTCAGTGAAAAAACTCCGGTTAATTCGAAGTTGAGAGTAGTTGGCGACCAGAATGTCCGTTCCCTTTTTGGACCAATTGGCTGCGGTCATGGAACTAGGATCAAAAGTGGAAATTGATAGCAGCTGCGAATGGCGATCAACTTCTTGCATCCAAACATGCATGACAGACTTGGGACAAATCACGAGACACTTGAACGGCTCTTCTGCAGGGCGATGGAGTTTAAGCCACGTAAGCCAGGTAAGGGCTTGCAGGGTCTTTCCCAGACCCATGTCGTCTGCGAGTATTCCGCCGAATCGATTTTGTGACAGAAACGCGAGAAACCGGAACCCATCCTCTTGGTAAGGGCGAAGCTGGGTGGCGATTCCTTTGGGTATATTGGCAGGAGTTCGAGTGCTAACCTCTCTGGCCCGTTTCCGAATACTCTTGGCTAGGTTGTCTGCTACTGCATCTTCAAGCGGTACGCCAGCCAATTGCATGGCGTGAAAGGAGTGCGTATCTCCTGCGGACTCGCTGTCCGTCAAGCCCAGCTGGAGAAGCAGTTCCTTTTGTCTTAAGGCGACGGTGGGTTCAAAGCGTTTCCAGCCTTTGCCTGGCAGGTGCACGTAGCCACCTTTGGCCTTGAGCAGGAGCTGCTGCTCGTTTTCGGTGAGCGTTGTGTCGAGCAACTCAGGCTCCAGGTGAATATTGAACCAATCCTGGGTAGCGTTTGAGTCGATTCGGAGGGCGTATCGCCCGGCAGGTTTCTTGTCTACGAGCGAATCTAGTTCATCATCAGCGATGATCTGTAGTTCGCTTGGAATACCTTGTATCCAAAGAGTGAAGGTATTGGGGAAATCATAGTCAATGGGGCGGGTCCAAAGTCCTTGTTCGACCTCCGAAAGGTCGTATTCATGAAGTTGGGCCAAGTAGGGCGAGGCGTCTGGGTATTCAAACAGAGACCCTTCTTCTGGAATTTCGGACTCCTCGTCTGTCTCCAAATTTGGGGAAGGCGCCCAACCTTGATCGGTTAAGACGAACCAATGATTGTGATCGCGCGAGACGGCGGCGAT
>Ga0255783_10006314_pt1 | contig 10255 bp, 7 predicted proteins | sample 011ome_22_FD_179981 | JGI IMG/M metagenome (GOLD analysis project Ga0255783, IMG submission 179981) | Coastal salt marsh microbial communities from the Groves Creek Marsh, Skidaway Island, Georgia - 011507BT metaG (version 2) | ecosystem: Environmental > Aquatic > Marine > Intertidal zone > Salt... | reverse complement strand
AGAGTGGTAATAGCAACTTTCCAGCCATCTCCAATTTCACCAAGCCTTTGTGAATCAGGAATCCTGACATCATCGAAGTAAACTTCATTAAATCCTGAGCCGCTGCCTGCTTGGCCTGTTATTTGTTTGATAGGCTTCACAGTGATGCCTGGTGATTTCATATCGACGAAAAAGAACGTCAGCCCCTTATGCTTTGCAACATCAGGATCATGACGAACAACTAAGATGCCGAAATCAGAGTAGTGAGCGCCTGAAGTCCAAACTTTCTGACCATTAATTATCCAATCATCTCCATCTCTTTCAGCCTTACTTCTCAGACCTGCAACATCAGAACCTGCTGCAGGCTCAGAGAAGAGCTGACACCAGATTTCTTTTCCTTCAGCCATAGGTGCAAGATATCTATCTTTTTGCTCTTCAGATGCATATTGCATCATCACCGGGCCACACATACCAAGGCCAATCTCAAATATACCACCCGGCACGTTAAATTTTGCTTCTTCTTGTCCCCATATAATTCTTTCTATCGGAGAAGCTTCAATTCCTCCATATTCTTTCGGCCAATGTAACATTGCCCAACCAGCTTCATATTTCTTTTGTTGCCAGGTTTTAGCAACTTTGAGGTGATCCTCCAAAGAAGAAGCATTGTGTCCATTGCTTTTACTTTCTTTGAGTTCAGCATTAGCCTCTAGCCATTCTCTGCATTTAGCTCTAAATTTAGCTTGTTCTGGTGTGTCGTTAAAATCCATAATTTATCCTTTTGCTAAAGTATTTGTTTTTTCTAAGTTTGTCACAAGTTTTTCCTTCCATGTTGCCTCAGATCCAAGTAACACCGAAAGAACCTTTGATCGTTTGTAAAATAAATGGCAATCGTATTCCCATGTAAATCCATTTCCGCCGTGGGTTTGTATGTTCTCCTTTGAACATAATTGGAAGGCTTTAGTAGCACTCACTCTTGCAGTTGCTGCAGCAAGAGGTAGCTCAGCTGATTCTGAAGATAATGCCCATGCCCCATAATAACAATTTGATTTTGCAAGTGTTACGGCAATGTACATATCAGCAAGCTTATGTTTGATGGCTTGATAGGACCCAATTTGTCGTCCGAAAGCAAATCTCTCCATGGAATATGCTTTTGCCATATCCAATGCAGCTTGAGATCCTCCAACTTGTTCAAATGCAAATAATACTGCTGCTTGATCAAGTAGATGTTGGATGTATTGCCAACCCTTGCCTGATTCCCCAATTAATTTAGACGGGGTATTCTTAAACTCAACTTTAAAAAAGGCTCGAGAGGTATCAAGATTTTTTTGTGGAGTAACTGTTACTGAATCATCATTAAGGTCAACTAGCCTTAAATCCGTGCCAGCACTTGATTTAACTACTACAATCATCTGAGAGGCCATTCCGGCATCTGGGACAGCAATTTTTACGCCATTGATTCTTTCAGCTTCTACTGACACGTTTAGATTAGACTCTGTAGCTTGATGCATATCCTCTGCTATGCCATATGTGCCAACAATTTCTCCCGAAACTAGTTTTGGTAACAAATCAGATTTTATTTCTTCGCTACCAAACTTAATTATGGCTTCAGTAAAAAAATATACAGATGATGAGAAGGGGACTGGTGCCAGAGATCTTCCTAGCTCTTCAGCAATTACACAAAGCTCTAAATGGCCCAAACCTAAGCCTTCATAGGCCTCAGGAACCCTAATGCCTGTCCAACCAAGCTCAACAATTTTTTTCCAAAGATTTGCATCACCTTCTAAGCCATCATCCATCACAGTGCGGGCGTTTGAAAGGCCACCTTCTTTATCAAAGAATTTTTTGGCTTCGTCTTGAAGAAACTTTTGATCGTCTGAAAAATCTAAATTCATAATATTGTTAAATAGTTTTTATTAAGGCTTATAATTTAACTTCATATTAGAACACATAATTTAATACAATTTAACATTCACAAATATGTAAGCTATGGCAATAAAAATTTCAGCACAAAAAGACGGAGAATCAAACCTACAGCAAAACTCTCACGGCTTATTTTTAGGCATAGTTTTTGTGCTTTTATTAGTTGGTATTCTTGGCCTAACAATTTGGGTAAGTGAATTATCTAAATCTTCAGCCAAGGTTAATGAAACATTAGACTCAAGACTTCAAATATTAGAAGAGCAATTGCAATTAGCGGATTCAACCTCAACTGAGTTCCTGTCAGATGTAAATTCTCAATTACAATTTTTAGATAAGGAAATCAGAAAGTTATGGGACTTAAGTAATAAAAGAAACAAGGTCAATATTTCTAAACTTACGAGTACAAGCAAAAAACATTCCGAAGCTCTAAAAGAAATAGCACTGACCCAAACCAATGATCAAAAGAATATTAATAATATTAAAAATCAATCAACGCAATTAAAAATTTTAATCGATGAAATTAGCTCTTCAGCAAAAGAAAATAAAGCTGTGCTAAATAAAGTAGCTGAGCTAAATAAATCAATTTTACTTTTGGAGGAAACAGTTCAAGCCTTTGACGCCTACCGAAAACAGAACAATGAATTACTTCAAGAAATGCAGTTGCAAATGTCAAACTTCAGGGCAGAAGAAAATATCGCAAATTAATTTTTTTACTTTTTGGTAAAAAGTTTGGGATTTGCTGAAAAAGCAGGTATATTTTCATAAACATTCTTTCATTTGGAGGGGGAAACCATGAAGAAATTATTTAGCCTTGTTACATTAATTGCATTTACTGCTTTGCCGACAGCAACTTTTGCTCAAGATTCTGAGTTAGTGCTAGAAGAGGTCGTTGTTACCGCAACAAAAAGAGAAGAAAATGTTCAGGACATCGCACAAACAGTTAATGCTGTTACTGGCGCTCAACTTGATAACTATCAAATCAGAGATTTGAGTGAGTTAGCCCAGCTTGTTTCAGGAGTTCAATTTACTAAAATTGACCCAAGAAGACAGCAAATTACCATGAGAGGTCAAAAGTTAGATCCAGACGGAGGTAATGATTCCCCGATCCAAGGATATGTAGATGAGATTCCATTGAGGACTGGAGAAGTCTTCCTTCAAATGTACGATACTGAGAGAGTTGAAATCCTAAAGGGTGCTCAAGGTACTCTTCAGGGAGCAGTTAGCTCAGGTGGTGCGTTGCACATATATACTCGCTCTGCTCAAGTTGGTAGCGGTGAAAGAAATGGCTATGTAAAAACAACATGGGCTGACAATATGACTTCAATTGTTGAGGCTGCCAGTGATATGCATCTTTCTGATACTCTTTCATTGAGATTTGCTGGTGTTCAAAATAACAATGAAGGCACTCAAGTAAGAAATATCAGAACTTCTATTAATGAAGATCATAAATATGTATCTGGAAGGGTTAGTCTTTCATGGGAGCCTACAGATGCTTTATCTGTAAGATTTAAGTTTCAAAACATGGAGGTAGATTCTGTATACCCGCAGCCTGTTGCTGGAAGCAATGGAACTCCTTCATACGCGCAAACTGTTGATGGTTATGTTGCTCAGTTAGCTCTATTTGAGTCCTTAGGTTTTGCACCTCCAGGCACAGCCGCGCAAATGACTTTTTTAAACAGACCAAATTACAGCGATATTCCAAATGGTCTTAAGCCAGAAGACAGAGTCGCACTTCATTTCCAAACTCCAAAGCAAAATACTACAGCTGAATTTCATAATTTAATGATCGATTATGATATGGGCAGCCATGCTTTGGCATTAAGATTTTCTGATTCACAGAGTGATGCTCAGGGTTTAATTGATCGAGATTATGCTGGGGCATACGTGTATGGGTATCCTCAGGAAGTTAGAACAAACACTGGTATTGAAACTTTTGAGATGAGATTGTCAAATCAAGACAATGATAAGCTTGAGTACACCGTCGGTGTTTTTTCTCGAGACTCTCAAACATACACTACTGCTGATCTGGATAGATCATTCTCTATTACTGAGGTAGCTCCACATTTATACAAACCTCTTGCTGGTCCTGGTATGGCATATAAGACACCAACGAATGTTTGTAATGCAATAAATGAAAACCCATCAGCATTCTATGCAAGCATGAATGTGATAACTTGTATGGGTATTCCTGTTGACGCAAAAACAGAAGCTTACTTTGCAAACTTCAAATATAACATTTCTGAAAACACCTTTATCCAATTTGGATTCAGGGAGCAAGAGATCGACTTCTACACCCAACAGAATTTAACTTTACCAAGAACTGCGCTGGTTGGTGTGGCTGACGGTGGAGGCATGACTATTCCATTTGTTGCAGCAGATAATACAAGTCAAACTGCTGATTCAACAACTGGTGGATTTAAGGTTGGACATTATTTAAATGAGGATCTTCTATTATATGTTGCGTCTGAGTCAGGTTATAGAAGACCATCTATCACGATAACAAGTACTGCCATGAACCCAGCATTACTTCCTTTTGAAGAAGAAGAGTCTGATATGTTGGAAATGGGTCTGAAAGGAACTTTTATGGATGGAAGGTTGAGGATAAATGCAGCCTACTACGATGTTTCTTTTGACGGTTTCCAAACAAAATGGGATAACGTTATAGCAAGAGAATTTACTCGAAATGGTCCAGGAGGCTTAACGCAGGTTCAAGGGGGAATTTTCAATAACAATGATGCTTCTCTTTCAGGTATAGATATAGAATATGCATACGTTGTCAACGCTGACTTAACATTAGGTGGTAGCTACTCATCCACAGACAGTGAATATGATGATGGTTCAGTTAGATACACAAATGATGTTTCATACACTGGAATGTTAGCTCCAACTGCAGATGTCAGTGGACAGCGTTTAAATGATGATGCTGAGTCTTCTATGACATTCTATCTAGATCATTCAGTTCCTGCTTTCTTTGGCGGTGAAAGATATACTCGATATAACATTAGCTGGAGAGATAAAAGAACAAGCGCTATCAATCCTGATCTTGAGATCAAAGCTTTAGTACTAGCCAATTTAATTGTTGGTTGGAGATCTGCTGATGATGTTTGGGATGCAAGTTTCTTTGTTAAAAATGCATTTGATGATGTAGATATCTCAGATATTCAAAGTTATTTCTCTGACTATTCTGTGCCTGGCGGCAATCCGTTGCCTTCAAAGTTCTATTCAGCTAACACTAACATGGGTAGACAGCTAGGATTTCAATTAGCATATAATTTTTAAGATATTTTCTTAATCCTATTGAAAACGGCAACTTTAAGTTGCCGTTTTTTGTTTAATGAATAATAAAAGAATTAATTTCATTTACTCTTTGTTAATAGTGATTTCATCTGGCTCACTTGCAAACGATATTCAGCATTACCCCAATGAAGACAGACTTCCCTGTAAAATTTTTGTCGAAGATAAAATGCCACTTTTTGGTGACTTACATGTTCATACAACATTATCATTAGATGCAAATACTCAAGGGACTTTAAATACTCCTGATGATGCTTATAGGTTTGCAAAAGGCAAACCGTTATTTTTGCAGCCTTATAATCAAGATGGCAGCAGTTCAAGAATATCAAAATTAAAAAGACCATTAGATTTTGCGGCTGTTACCGATCATGCTGAGCTGTTAGGAGAAGTTCGGATGTGCCTAGATTCTGAGAGCCCAAAATATAATGCTTTGATATGCAAGGCATATAGAAATTTTCCAAAGCTTTCATATTTTTATATGAATGCAAAAGCCAGTTTGGGTAAATCATTTAATATGTGTGGAGAGTCACGCAGTGCTTGCCTAGATGTTGCACAAGGGCCATGGCAAGAAACGATAGAGGCAGCAGAAAATCATTATGATCGATCAGAAAACTGCTATTTTACATCCTTTGTAGGCTACGAATGGACGGGAGCAAAATATTCTGGGAATAATCTTCACAGAAATATTATTTTTGAAAATTCTAATGTTCCTTTTCAGCCTATTAGCTTTTATGAAGCGCCCATAAAAGAAGATTTGTGGAAGCAGCTTGACAGTGATTGCTCTGATGATTGCAACTATATAGTGATACCTCATAACTCCAATTTAAGTAATGGTTTTATGTTTGAAAAACCAAATCAAAATGAGCTTTATGTTCAAAGCATCAAGGAGCCATTGATAGAAATTTTTCAACACAAAGGCAGCTCTGAATGTCAATTAAATTCCTTGGATCCATTATGTAATTTTGAGCAGTTACCTTATAAAGATTTTAGGTCAAAATTTCGAAATGATTTTTCACAAGCTCCAAAATCTAGTTTTGCTCGTGATGCATTGGGCGAGGGAATGCTAATCAAAAATCAAACCAATATTAATCCATTTAAGTTTGGATTTATAGGAAGTACGGATACGCATTTGGGTACACCGGGAGCAGTTGATGAGGAGGTTTTTCAAGGTCATGGTGGCGCTGGAAAATCTTTTAGAGAATCTATCCCTGATGGATTACCAGATGATATTGAATTTAACCCTGGAGGTTTAGCGGTTGTGTGGTCTGAGGAAAATAGTAGAACCGCAATATTTAATGCGCTCAAACGAAAAGAGGTTTATGGAACTTCTGGTCCTAGATTTTTAGTTAGATTTTTTCTTGGTGATAATTTGGATGAAGATCTGTGCTCTCAATCAACAGCCATCTCAAGTTCTTATAAAAATGGTGTACCTATGGGCGGCACCCTTAATTCTAATGATATATCCAAGGCAACACTCTTTGTTTCTGCCAAAGCCGACCAATTAATGCCCGATCAATTTATTGAAAAAATTCAAGTGGTTAAAGGTGTGTTGCTTGAAGATCAAATCATAACTTCTGTTCATGATATCCAAAGCCAATCTTCAACCGATCTGAATCCAGAAACATGCGAGGTGGTTGGTACGGGAGTTCGCTCAATGTGCGCTGTATGGAGTGACCCAAATTTTAAGCAGGGTGACGAAGCCTATTACTATATTAGGGTTATCGCAAATAAATCATGTCGGTGGTCTCAAAGTTTATGTATTCAAAATCCTGAGTATTGCGAAGATCAAACAGAATTTGAAGTTCCTAAATTTATTCAAGAAAGAGCATGGACATCACCAATATGGCTTGAAAAAACACTGGATATTTGACACATGCTTAAAATTTATGTTCCATTAGGATATGAATAAATTAGCACTACAGTTATTTTTGGTTTTAGCTTTTATTCCTATTGCTATATTAATTAGCTCCATAATTATTACTTTAGCCCCTTTATACTGCTGGGGTCTTGCAATCAATGCATATCGATTTGGTAATACCAAAGAGCTATATTTCTGGTTAGCAATGGGCATAGTAGCTTTCTTCTTAGCATTATTTGTTCTGGGAGTTTTGTAGATGTTAAAAGCTTGTATAGTCTTCTCAGCGGCGTGCTTATTTGTTATTGGTTGTTATGTGATGTTTAAGCCAGATTTAAGTGATTTAGGCTTCATACCTGTTTTAGCCACTAATCCAGAAACTGCCTCTGAGTTTAGATCATTATTTGCTGGCTCATTCATTGCCTATGCATATCTTCTCCTTCGTTTTACTTTTTCATATAACACCATCTCTATTGCAATAAGTATTGCGTACATCATGGGGTTTATAGCGTTTGGCCGGATTGTCAGTTTTTTCTATGAGGGCTTTAATTCATTTGGTTTAATTGTTTTTTTTGGAGAAATATTTTTAATGCTGATTCTTATTTTTGCTCATCGAAAGAGAAAAAATGAAATTCCTTATTTCTAGCATTTTCTGATTCAATAAAACTTCTTAACATTTCTTCATTCTGTAATATAATTCTTTTTCTTTCTGGGGATGTGGTGGAACTGGTAGACACGCTTGGCTTAGAACCAAGTGCCGAAAGGTGTGGGGGTTCGACTCCCTCCATCCCTACCAATTGATGTATATTTAGCTAGGCTTTGGTATATTGTGACTATGAAAAAATTAGTCATACCACTGCTTTCAATCATTCTTGTAACTTCCTGCTCAAAATCAGATTCATATTTTTTAAGAGCATTAAATGCAGACTCAGAAAATGAGTCCTGGTTATTACATGGAAGAACCTATGATGAATCTAGATTTAGCCCACTAAATGATATTAATGACTCAAATGTTAAAGAGCTAGGATTGTCTTGGTCTTTTGAAACTGGAACTAATAGAGGTCATGAGACAACTCCAATTGTGGTTGATGGCATGATGTTCATTACTGCACCATGGAGTGTAGTTTTTGCTTTAGATGCAAAGACTGGTGAGCAAATTTGGTCATTCGATCCTGAGGCTGATAAGGCTTGGGCAAGAAATGCTTGTTGTGATGTTGTAAATAGAGGCGTTGCTGTTTGGGATGATCAAGTTGTTTTTGCCACCATTGATGGCCGTTTAATCTCACTTAATAAAGAATCTGGAGATGTAAACTGGGATGTTTTAACAATCGATAAATCCAAGCCCTATACTATTACAGGAGCACCCAGAATCATTGATGGCAAAATTATTATAGGCAATGGCGGCGGTGAGTTTGGAGTAAGGGGCTATATTTCTGCATATGATGTTGAGGATGGCTCAATGTTATGGAGGTTTTTTACTGTTCCTGGTAATCCTGATGAACCTTTTGAGTCAGAAGCGTTAGCAAAAGCTGCTGAAACTTGGTCCGGAGGTAAGTGGTGGGAAATTGGTGGCGGGGGAACTGTATGGGACTCTATGGCTTATGATCCAGAATTAAATCTTTTATATATCGGAACAGGGAATGGTTCTCCATGGAACAGGTATGTGCGCAGTCCCGGTGGCGGTGATAATTTATATCTTTCTTCAATTGTTGCAATCAATCCTGACAATGGAGAGTATGTTTGGCATTATCAAACTACTCCAGGAGATAGCTGGGACTATACTGCTACTCAGCACATGATTCTTGCTGATATGGATATTGATGGCGAGCAAAGAAAAGTCATTATGCAAGCTCCTAAGAATGGCTTTTTCTACGTAATTGATAGAACAACAGGAGAGTTTATTTCAGCTAATAATTTTGTACCTACCAACTGGGCCTCTCATGTAGACCCAGAAACTGGGAGACCAGTAGAGATCAAGGAAACTAATCATGAATTACAACCAGCCCTAACAACTCCTGGACCTCTAGGCGGCCACAATTGGCATCCAATGTCTTACAGCCCGCAGACTGGATTGGTTTATATTCCAGCCCAAGAAACAATATTTATCTACTCCACAGACAATGAGTTTGAATACAATCCAAATACATGGAATCTAGCCAATCAGATTGAAATGAGCTATCTACCAAAAGATCCCAATGAGCTAGCTATGGTAGATGCTGCCACGGTTGGTTATTTGCTAGCTTGGGATCCTAAAGAGCAAAAAGAAGTTTGGCGAGCACAATACAAAAGACCGTGGAGTGGAGGCGTTCTTTCAACTGATGGAAATCTAGTCTTTCAAGGAACCTCGGATGGGAGATTTATAGCCTATGCAGCAGATTCAGGTGATTTGCTCTGGAGTGTTGATACTGGGCAAGGGATTGTGGCACCTCCAATCACTTACAAGATTGATGGTAAGCAATATATCGCTGTTCAAGTTGGCTATGGCGGTGCCTATGCGCTTACTGGAGGACTAGAATCACCAAATGAAAACCCATCCCGGGATGGCAGAATGATGATTTTTGAAATCGGTGGAACTCAACTTGAGGAGCCAATTGCAACAATTGCTCAATTAAATCCAACTGTCTTTGAATTAAATGCAGATGCTTTAGTTATTGCTCGTGGAGAATATGAGTATCATGAACATTGTCAATTTTGTCATGGAGCGGGTGCTATTGGTGGAGGAGTTTTGCCTGATCTAAGGATGCTAGATGCGCAAGGTCATGCTTCCTTTCTAGGAAGCGTCTTGGGTGGAATTCATGGAAGTGGCATGGCTTCATTTAAGGATGTCTTAAATGTAGAGCAGGCCCAGCAAATTCATGAATACATTAAACAACAGACCGTTTTAACTGGTTTAGCGACTGCTGCAGAACAATAATATGTTTTTAAGGTACAGCCATATATGAAGGATTATGATTTTATTATTATAGGAGCTGGCTCAGCTGGCTGCGTTTTAGCCAACAGGCTTAGCAAAGATCCAAATACAACAGTTTGCTTAATTGAGGCTGGTTCAAAGGATAATGACCCAAGATTGCATGTACCTATTGGTTTTGCTTTCGGGATGACACAAAGTAAGTATAGTTGGTCTTTTGATACAGTTCCGCAAAAAGAATTTGAAAAAGTTTCAGTAACTGAACCTGAGTCGGTGGTAGTAGATTCTGCTGGCGGCAC
>Ga0255783_10006313_pt1 | contig 10255 bp, 7 predicted proteins | sample 011ome_22_FD_179981 | JGI IMG/M metagenome (GOLD analysis project Ga0255783, IMG submission 179981) | Coastal salt marsh microbial communities from the Groves Creek Marsh, Skidaway Island, Georgia - 011507BT metaG (version 2) | ecosystem: Environmental > Aquatic > Marine > Intertidal zone > Salt... | reverse complement strand
TTAAAACTGCTTCTGATGATGACTTCGAGCGAAGACGCGGTCGAGGAGGAAAACAACGACGCGTTGTGGAGGTTGTTTCGAAACGCCGGTGCGTTTTCGGGAGGCGTGTGTCGCGATGTCGTGGAGAAACACGTGCTTCCGAGATTGAATTCGAACGATGTGAAATTCTTGCACGGAGTGAATACGGAGACGAGAGCGTTGGTGAAGAGATCAACTCGCAAGGGGGAGTTGGAAAAGGGGTTTAAAGTGAGCGAGATGTCGTCGGTATCGACTTTAGAAGTTGCGTGGGAGAATCGATCGTTGTGCTGGCGCAAAGACGAAGAATATTTCTGCTGGAAAGTTGCTCAAACGAATAAACTCGAGTTACTCAAGTGGGCGAGAGAGGAGAAAGAGTGTAAGTGGGATAAATGGACGATTTGTGTGGCCGCAGAACAAGGTAATCTGGAAATGGTAAAGTATTGCGTGGCAAATGATTGTCCTATGCATGCGTTTGCGTGTGCATGTGCTGCCCAAAACGGTCATCTCGAGGTACTCAAATACTTACGCGAAGAAGTCAAAGCGCCTTGGGATTATGATACTGCCTATTTGGCGGCTGGAAGTGGTCATCTCCACATACTCGAATATCTTGTTGAGCGAAAGTATGATACATATAGCGAACTTGCGTGTCAGTGTGCGGCCAAGTACGGCCACTTGGACTGTTTGAAGCACTTACACGAAACCGCCAAAGCGCCGTGGAACAGTGACGCCGTACGAGAAGCGCGCGAGAAAAACCATCTCGAATGTTTACAATACCTCCTCGACAACGACTGTCCTCTCCCAGAAGGTTGGTCGTACGCGAACGGAGAGCTCCACGTGCCAGACTATTCAGAATCAGAATTACATTCAGAATCAGAATTAGACCTCTTTGAATAATACTACTTTTGTACTAATAACGCGCGAGCGAGCACGTATCGTAGACTTTGCGCAATCACAACGCGCACACGGAGCAGCACGCTCGAAATGTAAAGAAGCATCAAAACCCAGAAATAAGCAGTGTTTTTAGAGCTAGAGGAGCGTTCGAAGTCGTTTTGCTCCTCATACTCACAGTAACATGTTGGTGTTCAGATTGGACATTTTCCTCTAAAACCTACATATTAAATTGGAAGTACTCGTCACTTACGCCAATACCAGAGCAACGATAATCGCAGAAGTGAGACCAAGGAGAGCGCGAAGTGTGATTCCAGAGGACACTGATGCAGCTTCCGCATCAGTGCAACTCATACTTGCGTAACTGAAAGCTTTACTAGAACTGCCCTTATTGGCAATACCGCCAACGTAAATTTCCGATGGATTGAGTGCAACAACTTTGGTACATGTCGCGCTTGATGCAAACTTGTTGGAGCATTCAGAGCCAGAGACAAGTTTCGACCTTATATCGTTGCCGGCCACATCGACAGATGCGTAGTTTGATAAGGAATTGACAATGGCATTACCATTTTCCAGTGTAAACAATCCTGCGAGAATGTCGGAGTTTACACCATCTGTGAGCGTGATAGTGTATTTTATACAATCAAGTCCAGTCACTGAGTTCGGGTTAACTTCAAAACCAAGTGGACCAATTACACCAGAACCAGAATCGTAATTACTTGAAGTAGAGCATTTGCTACAATCCCCATCTATTGAGTTACCATAGATGGCACATACGTTATTGTTGAAACATTGAGAGCATGCTCCTGCATCATAACAATATTCTCCAGCTTCACAATGACTGTGATTGGTGCAAGTATCTCCTGGGGTAGCACTTACACCTGAAATGGCAATGATACCCACAACGAGTATCCATCCAAACCAGATATTCGACATTTTTATACTTTCTTACTCGTACTCGGGTATGACAAGTAGTCGATGCAGAGCTCTAAAAGAGACCTGTTTTATTTAAAAAAGCCAGGTGGCAAAATAAAGGAGAGGTTTTAGCTTTAATTTAAAAAAGCCGGGAAGTGGGAGCAACGCTTTCCCTGTCGTTCAAGTCGTCCTCTTCGTCCAAACTCGTCTCTGCTTCATCTTCTTTCCGCGGTGTTTGATAATCGCTCATCCCCCCACCCACAACTTATACTAAGGTGCGTAACTTCGGGAACCTTTCGCGACTTTTGGAAAAACGACGACGACGACGACGAACGATTAAAATCCTACTTTCTATTTCTTTACTTACGAGTAGATCCGAAGGCGATTTTCGTTGATTAAGACGATTAACGGAGTAGAAGAAGTGTTGATACTTCTTTTTACCGCGTTTAGGTACGACCGTACTTGTTTTGAAGTGATGTCGTGCGCGCTTGAAAAGTGAGGTTTATTATTCGAGAAATATTCTAATTGTTGAAAAGACACACGACAAAAAGAAGAAGGAGGGAGAAACGAAAACTGTCTGGCAGTCCTTCACTTTTGAACACACACACGCAGACAAATCGATACTCTTATACAAATCAGAGTATTTAACAACGACTAAGAAGAATAAGAACGATGACGACGATTTCTTTCGCCGCGCGAGCTCCTTTTGCTCGTTCGAAAGGCATCAGCGCGAGCAGCAGCTCTGCGCGTTTACGACGAACCCGCGTCGTTGTTAAATCCGCCGCGCGATCGAAACGAAGAAGCGATGCAAATGATGATTTTCCCCCGTCGATGACGACATCACCTCCGCGAGAAGAAGACGACAACGACAAAAACAAAGAAGAGATGGAAACGTACCACATGCAAGGCGTTTCCTCCGGCGGAAAAAGTCTGATCGTGTTCCTGAGTTGGTGCGCGTTCGCGGAAAAGACTGGGATTTTGGAACCGATTTTTGTCAATTCTTCTCCCAAAGAGGAGGAAAAGAAGACTTCAAAGAAAGCCGAGAAACCGACGCGAAGCGCGCGGTGGAAAGATCGCGCGAAACGAGAGTTTTCCAAAAACACTCCCTTTGGTGAGTCCGAGAACTTTCCCTTAAAGTTAAGTTTTCAGCGCGGCAAGACGTACTTCACGGAGAAGCGGTTCAAGAAGTCGATATCGGACGGCACGGAGACGAAGTTTGACGCCAAGGGCGAAAAGTTGAAGGCGGAGTTACAGAAACGCAAGAACGTGGAAATTTTGAAGCGAGAACTTTTGCAAAAGAAGATGGAAGAGGCGAAAGAGATTGAACGAGAACGCGCGAAGACGCAAAAAGAGGCGGAGATGAAAGCGCAAAAAGTGAAGGAAGAGCTCGAGTTGAAAGCGAAGATGAAGATCGACGCGGAGAGGAAGAAACAAGAGCAAAAGGAGAAGGCGAAACAACAGATGATGATGCAAGAACAACAACAACAACAACAACAACAACAACAAAAGACGATGATGGATGCGAAGAAGAATAACAAGAAAAACGATGAGAAGCAGAAGAAAAAGAAGACGAAAGCGACGACGACGACGAGCGCTACTACGTCAAAAAGAACAATTCAGATGCCGAAGGTTTCCTTGCCGGACATGACGCAAACGAAAGAATCACTCTCGAAAAGCGCTTCGTCGTTCGCGGAATTCTCTAAATCCGTGTCCTCGTCGGCGTTTGAAACTTCGAAATCGATCGGATCGTCCGTCGCGGATGTTTCGGTGAAGGCGAAAGACGCGACTGTTTCTTCGGTAAAGAAAACCGTGTCGACGGCATCCAACGTCGCGACCAAGACGAAAGATTCCTTGCTCTCGATTGAATTGCCGAAAAGAAAAGAAAAGATTATTGAGAACACGACGACGAAAAAGAACAACAAGAAAATTCAACAGCGACAACAACAACAACCGAAAAAAGTAGCATCATCCGCGACGGCGAAGCGAGAAGAAAAGAAGAAAAAATCCGTCGAAAAACTGAAACCAATTCAGCAACAGAAGAAAGCGATTTTGACATCGAAGAAGATGGAAAAGACAAAGACGACGAACGCCACGAAAACTTCCGCAGCTGGTTCCACTCTGGCGACGAAGATTTCACCGTCGTCGTTTTCTTCTTTAGCCAAACAATCGAGAACTCTGATTGGCGACAAAGTCACCTCCGCGGTTCAATTCGCGATGACAAACATCCGACTGCCGTCTATCGCTACCGCGCCAACCAACCTCTCCCCGGCCGCGATCCAACAAACCGCGCTCTACGTCTCCTCCTTCCTCTTATTGGCCTTCACCTCCTCCCGCGTGCGCAAAAACCGCCGCGAGCGCGCGCAAAAGCGAGCCGAACGAGAAATCCGCCTCGCCGCCGACCGAGAGCGACAAAAGCAACGCTGGACGAAAGCCATCGCCCAAAACCCAGACTCCTCGCAACTCCTCGGCAACCGCACCTCCAAAACCGCGAAAACAATCACCAAAAGTGACACCTCGAAGCGCTTATCCTCCGCCTCGCAAGACGACGAGTTCGACGAGGTGCGAGAGATGAACGCGTCCTTAAAAAAAGCGAGTTCAAACAACGAATCCGGTTGGGACGAGAAAGAGTACGATAAGATGAACAAAGAGTACCAAAAGTTTTTAAAAGACAGCCGCTTGCCGAAAGAAAGAAAGGGGAACACGAAATAAAAGTATACGGTAGTGCGGTAGTCGTTGTTATGTGTTATGTGTAGTATGTTACGTGTTATGTATTTAAACGCTCTCGTTTTACGTACGAAGGAAGAAAATCCTTCATTTCAACACACGTGAAAAACGCTCGATTTGAATAGAAAATAATGTTTTCTAATAAAAGAAACTTTTGACGATGACGTCGGGAGAAAAAGGCGTCGCGATGACGAGATTAAGGAAGAGGAAGGTTGGTCAGAGAGATTCTTTGTTGTGGGATTTGATCGTGGATAACGACGACATTTGTTTCAAACACATTCTTCCGAAATTGAATTCGAATGATGTGAAATTCTTGTACGAGGTGAATGGAGAGACGAGAGCGTTGGTGAAGAGATCAACTCGCAAGGGGGAGTTGGAAAAGGGGTTTAAAGTGAGCGAGATGTCGTCGATATTGACTTTGGAAGTAGCGTGGGAGCATAAATCGTTGTGGCCGAGTCGGTGGGACGAAACAAATTTCTGCTGGAGAGTTGCTGAAACGAATAAACTCGAGTTGCTCAAGTGGGCGCGAGAGGAGAAAAAGTGTAAGTGGGATTCAGGGACGATTGATGCGGCCGCAGAACAAGGCAATCTGGAAATGGTAAAGTATTGCGTGGCAAATGAGTGTCCTATCGATGAGTTTGCGTGTGCATATGCTGCCTTAAAAGGTCATCTCGAGGTACTCAAATACTTACGCGAAGAAGTCAAAGCGCCTTGGAATTCGTATACTGCCAATGGGGCGGCTCAAAATGGTCATCTTCACATACTCGAATATCTTGTCGAGCGTAAGTATGATCAATTTGTCGAAGATGCGTGTTGGTGTGCGGCCAAGTACGGCCACTTGGACTGTTTGAAGTACTTACACGAAACCGCCAAAGCGCCTTGGGACTCTGAGGCCGTACGAGAAGCGCAGGAGAGCAACCAAACCGAATGTTTACAATACCTCCTCGACAATAACTGTCCTCTACCAGAAGGCTGGTCTTACGAAGATGGAGAGTTACTCAGCGTGGAATCAGAATCAGAATCAGAATAAAACTTAACGTAATAACAGAATGAGAGAGAGAAAGAGACGTTGCGAGAGAAACACTCGCAATAGTATACTAAGAGAGGCGGAAAACGCAAACAACAAACCATCCTCCAAAAGTAGTATATAGTAAACTCGTGTAATAACAGAATCAGAGGAAAAGAGAGACATGTACTAAACTCTGGTAAGAACAGAATCAGAGAAAAAGAGAGACAAAGAGACGAGAGCGAGAGAAACGCGTATTCTCGCTCTAATACGAGAGGAAAATGTGAGTCATCTGCCCCTTTTAAAAGTACGAATATTCCATTTTCGTGCCTCATTTATTCGCGCTCTTTCTCCGCGCTTTCGCTCTTTCTTTTCGCACACAAACACTCAAAACGTGCACTTCTGTGACGAATACCATCGTCACACCACTTTCGCACGAATACGATGAAGAAGACGACGGCAAAGACATCGTCTGTATCGTTCGACGTCACCGCAACAAAGTTCCGCGAATTTCATTCGAACGGATTGAACGTTTTTTTACACCTGATCACGACGCCAGCGATGCTCGTTTCAATCGCAGTTTCTTTGATTTTACTCGCGGAAAATAAGAAGTGGTTACACAGGACGCTCGTTTTGATATACGCGATGAGTTTACCGAGAACGATGGGTGTGGTAAAGAAGACGACGATGACGACGACGTTTCACTTTGATGAGGGAGACCAACGAAAGCGCGGGACGAAATACAAAGGGACGACGCTACTGTTCACGTGGATTTCACTCGTTGGAATGTCTCTTTTGAGCGAATATTTAGTTGAGTTTAAGTACGTGACAAACTTGAAACAGTGCGCGATGTTGTTCGCGTGCGGGTACGTCGGTCAAGAGCTCGCGCACGCGATTACGTTCGAGAAGACGTACCAGCAAAGCTACATGTCCTCCTCAAAAGAGAATCTCCAAAATTGGCAATCGCTGTTGATCGAACACGCGTATTTTTTGTTACCTTTGTGCTTCGACGCGTTGTGGCAGACGAGAGACGTTCCTCTCTTGAGTTGGATCGTCGCGCATAACTATTTGTTGCGATGTAAACTGACCGGAGCGAAAGAGACGAACGCTTTGAGAGATATTTACGATTTCGTGTCGAAGGAAAATCCGTCGAGAGATCGAACCGCGCACTGGTGGTTTGAGAAATTGAAAGGGAAAACGAAAAAAGCGTTCGATACTATCATCGACAGCGAGGCGATTGCGGGGATGTTTGCGAAGAAGTTTCGCTCGGACGCGTGGGCGGTGGAACCGATTTATTCCATGAATGAAATCTACGTCGCGAGTTCTCACCATAATTTCAACAGCGACACGGTGTTTTACATGGAACACTGCGACGGACCGTGGTCGGTATATCCGTGGTGTTTCGTGTATAGGTGCATGGTTGCCGTCAACGAAAATAAGCAGGTGGAAACTATTTTCCCGATGGAAGGTTCGGGGTCGTGTTTATCCGACGGCGACGTGGTTGGTTTCGATTATCACCGCGAAATTCACATCATTCGCGATTTGCCGACGAGAAATACCGATCGAAGAGTCACGATGAAGTTACACTACGTCGTGTACCCGAGATGTTTTGGTTTCCTGGGAAGATTTCTAGCGAAATTGGCGTCGTTTTATAACTGGGCGGCGAGGAACTTGTTCTTGAACACAATCGCGCCGTCGAATTGGTTTTGGAAATTCATGGCGTTCATGGTCTTATTCGTCACGAGGTCGGTGTTTGAGTTGGAGAAACGAGCCGGGTTGAACTCCATCGTCGCCGTCGTATTGGCGTATTACGTCGGTAAAAACTTCATTCACGAACACTTCTTTTTGGCGTTCACCTCGTACACGCACTATTGCATGTACATCGCGACGTACCAAATTCGAGAAGGGATTAACTTTGGGACGTTTAAACGAAACGTCGTGTTTTTCAAAACCATCGCTTTGTGTCATTTGGGGTATAATTACTTCATCAAGTATTTCGAATACGATTTGATTTCGTTAGCGATGATTCTCGGTGGGTACTCGTTATCCTTCTCCGCGGCGTACGCGTTAGGCGTGGACCAAACGTACTTTGGCGTCGAGCTCGGCGAATGCGCGCCGAACTTTGTCGACGGGTTTCCGTACAATCTAGGCATCCCACACCCGATGATTGTCGGGAGCATCGTCGGGTTACTCGGGTTCCACAAGAACGAATCGTTTAGAGAACATCTGCCGTATTTAGTTCCTCTCCATTGCTTGTTCTATTTAGTGCACATGGTTCAAGAACACGTGTACGACATTTACAAGCACGACGAAAGCGCGACGACGATTCAGACGACGACAAAGAAGAAGGCGTCGTCGCCAGGTATGAAGAGTAGTAAACGAAGAAATAGTGTTAGCAGAGAGAAGGAATCGGAGCAGCAGAAAAAGCAGCATCCGCACACGAACGGAACGAACGGGACACACAGCGCGACTCGACGGCGCTCAACTCGCCTTTCGCCGACGAACGATCGATCGCCCGCCTGGGCGCGCGATTGATTGAACCCGAAAGAGTTTCATCTTCAATCCTTCTCCTTCCTTGGTATTATATTCGCAAAATTACATCACACGCGGATTATATTATTTTATATTTACTACATCATCACAAATTAAACTCTTTAAGCTATTCTTCTTCATTAAATCCATCCGGATCACTTCTTCCCGCCTCCCGCTAACACGCTTTTCGTCCTCGGATCGATTTTCTTAAACATCGGCGCGTTTTTCAACATATCCGGCACGATAACCATCCGGATTTTCGATCCTCGCAAGTAACAGTTCTCCAACGACGAGTGTTTCCCTTTAGATCGTAAACGACGACGATAAAGAAGAGTAAGAGAATACATTTTCGCGTCAGAAAGAAAGAAAGAAAGAGAGAGAGAGAAACGAAACATCGAAATGAGAATAAAAACGTCTTACCGTCTCTCGCGGTGTGCGACACGTTCGTCAGTTGACAGTTCCAGTTATCCTCTGCTTCCACCAGAGTTCCTCGGTACAATTCTCCGGATTTCAGTTCAACCTGTTGTGCGCATGAAAGAAACGTTTTCGTTAGCGCTTATTGTTAATACTACTACTACTACTAATAATGTCACGGCGACGACGAGGATGAAAATGATCGCGTTCGTAGTCTCTCGTAAACCTTCTCTCAACTTGGCGGCTCTTTTGAACCATTTTGAGCGATCGAATTTTCCCTAATAAAGAACACACACAAAAACAACATTAAAGAGAGAGACAGAGAGAAAAAGAGAGAAAAGAGTGTAGTGATGGTACCGTAATCACGTGTCCTTCGCTCTCGTGCATCAGTTTGACCGGTATTCCGACGCCTTTGCCTAACCCGACGGAGGACATGATGACTCTCTTACTGGAAATTTTGAGGAATTTTTTGTTTGAGTTTTTTACTCTAAATACGAAATTTAGGGGGAAATGACCATCTTTGACGCGCTCTGGATGTATGCAGAAGTGAATAAAAAGAAGCGATGTGCGCGTCGGTGGAGAGTCACGGAAGAGATTGATCAATTGATGTCAAATTTTTTGTGATTATTGTTCGAATTGATATCTGAAAGAAGTCTTCAAAGTTGGCGTTTTAGATAATAAAACGGACATTTTTCCATTTTTTCTGCATGTCTCATTCATCTCTTGACAATATTAGTAGATATTAATAAAAGAATACTATGGGGAAAAAGGTATCTGGAGCGCAGAAGAGGAAGAAGAGGAAAGAGAAAGAAAAGCTCGCTTTGGAAATGGAGCGGTTGAAGCTTGGACCGACGAAGTTGTGGACCGGGTTGGTGTTGCATCATAAGGATGTGTTTGTCTCGCATGTGATTTCGAAATTGAATACGACAGATCGGTGTTTCTTTGCGAGCGTGAATAGAGAGAGTCAAGATGTGCTTAAGTATGCCGGGGTAAACGTATCGGGATTAGGTTGGGGTGTTTACGAATGCTCATCCGTTTCGACGCTGGAATTGGTGTGGAATCACATGCCCTGGGGAAAGAAAGAAAAGAGAGGAAGAGTGATAGATCAAACCTGGTTTTGCTGGCAAGTTGCTGAAACGAACAATCTCGAGTTGCTCAAGTGGGCGAGAGAAGTGAAACATTGCGAGTGGAATGAAAGGACGATTAAAGTGGCAGCAGATGTAGGTAATCTCGAGATGCTCCAGTACTGCTTCTCTAATGGTTGCCCGTGTGATGAGGAAGAGTCGTGTAAGCAAGCTGCTGCAGGAGGACACCTCGACTGTCTTCGATTTCTTTTCGACAAAGTGAAACCTTCGCGAGAGACGGAAGAAGATGCGGCACATCAGGCAGCAGGAAAGGGTCACTTAGACATCGTGAAATATTTCGTCGAAGAAAGAAAGATATCGGATGATTTGAAGATCAACTGCGTGGCAACCGCTGCGATGCATGGCCGCCTCGATTGCCTCAACTACTTAGTCGAAGAGGCGAAAACGCCTCTTAACCGCTGGGAATACATCGCTTACGCTCGGTACTACGAGCACTCCGAGTGCGAAAACTACTTGCTCGAAAAAGGGTCTCCAGAACCAACGGACGAAGTATACGCTGCCTTTGTCGAAGACATGAAAGAGCAGCACTAAAACACCAAGAGCAGCTTCGTCCCAAGCGGTTCCCCGCCGCGGGCGGCGGGAAAGCGAGAACAAAAACGAGGATCTCAATTTT
>Ga0255783_10006273_pt1 | contig 10290 bp, 7 predicted proteins | sample 011ome_22_FD_179981 | JGI IMG/M metagenome (GOLD analysis project Ga0255783, IMG submission 179981) | Coastal salt marsh microbial communities from the Groves Creek Marsh, Skidaway Island, Georgia - 011507BT metaG (version 2) | ecosystem: Environmental > Aquatic > Marine > Intertidal zone > Salt... | reverse complement strand
AAATGCGATAACAAACCCATCAACAAATTCATACAAGCGACTTGTTCCAGGTTTTGAAGCGCCTGTTATGTTAGCTTACTCAGCAAAAAATAGATCTGCGGCAATTAGAATTCCACATGTTGCGTCTGACAAAGCTCGTCGAATTGAGGTAAGATTTCCAGATCCAATGGCTAATCCATACCTTGCTTTTAGTGCTTTGATGATGGCGGGTCTTGATGGCATTCAAAATAAAATACATCCTGGTGATCATGAAACTAGGGATTTATATGACTTAACTGCCCAAGAAGAAGCAAAGATTCCTCAAGTTTCTGCATCACTTGAAGAAGCTCTGGCTGCGCTAGATAAGGATCGTCAATTTTTAACAAAAGGTGGTGTATTTAGTGATGATTTCATTGATAGTTATATTGGACTTAAGATGGAAGATGTGACTCGAATGAGAATGACACCTCATCCTATTGAGTTTGATATGTACTATAGCTTATAAATTTTTTTTGAAAGCGAGGCCTCGCCTCGCTTTTTTTTAATCAAAATTATGTTGCACTTTTTTTGTGCATTAAATTTTTAAACATGTTTGATAGATTATAAGTTGATATTAAAAATGACTGATGAAGTAACAGAAAAAAAATATGCAGTAATGGAATCTCTTGTCACAGCCATCATTGTTTGTGATAAAAACCTAAAAGTTAATTATTTAAATCCTAGCGCTGAATCACTTTTTGAAGTGAGTGCTAAACAGGCAATCAATAATAATATCAGTGTATTTTTCGAAGATAATAATAACTTTTTTAAGAAAATTCTTCTGAAGGTTGATGAGCAAAATAATAGCTATAAGGAACATGAGTATTTTATACAGACTCATCAAAAAAAAACGATTTGCGTCAGCCTAACTGTTACAGCACTTATTGATTCCAAAGATGAATTTGTGATTGAATTCATACAAATGGATCAACAATTAAAAGTTGCCAGAGAAGAAAGAATGTTTATTCAACAACAGGCAAACACTGAATTACTTAGAAATTTAGCTCATGAAGTAAGAAATCCACTCGGTGGATTAAGGGGCGCAGCTCAACTACTCGAGCAGGAATTAGTTGAGGACTCGTTGAAAGAATACACCCAAATAGTTATTAATGAAGCTGATCGGCTTCAAAATCTCATGAATAGAATGCTTACTCCTCACCAAATGCCAGTTTACAAAAAAACAAACATTCATGAAATTTTGGAGAGAGTAAGAAGCTTAATTTTATCTGAATTTTCAAATGATATTTCTTTTATAAGAGATTATGACGTCAGCCTCCCAGAATTTATTGTTGATCGAGAAAAGCTTATTCAAGCCATCTTAAATATTGCTAGAAATGGTGCGCAAGCAATGAAACAAAATAAACAAGATGACATGCAACTCACCTTTATAACAAGAGCTGAAAGACAGATTGTTTTCCGTAAAAAAAAGCATGCAACTGCTATACGAATTGACATTGTTGACAATGGGCCTGGTATTAAAAATGAATTAATCGATAAAATATTTTTTCCGTTAGTTACTGGAAACGAAAAGGGCTCAGGTCTAGGTTTATCTCTGGCACAGAATCTAATTTCATTACACCAAGGCATGATTGACTGTCATAGCGTCCCAGGAAATACAGTTTTCTCAATTATCTTGCCTATTGAAAATAATCTAAAACCAACAGAGGGTAAGAAATGAGTCAAATTTGGGTTTTAGATGATGATAAATCAATCCGGTGGGTTTTTGAAAAAGCGCTAACAAAAGCTAATATCACTTTTGAATGCTTTAGTAATACAAATGAAGCTATAAACAAATTCAATCATGATAAACCTCAGGCAATTATTAGTGATATTAGAATGCCAGGAGAGTCAGGTATCGAATTTCTTACAAAGGTAAAAGATAAATTTCCTGAGATTCCTATTATTATCATGACTGCTTATTCAGACTTAGATACGGCAGTTACCGCTTTTCAGAAAGGTGCTTTTGAATATATTGCTAAACCTTTTGATATCACAAAGGTGGTTAGTATCATAGAGCAAGCACTCGAATCTATCAGAAAAAAAGCTGATACAGAAGAAACTTTAGGTGAACTTCCAGAAATTATTGGACAAGCAAAATCGATGCAAGATGTATTTCGAGCAATTGGTCGTTTGAGTCAATCCAATGCCATGGTCCTTCTTAACGGTGAGTCTGGCTCAGGGAAGGAGTTGGTTGCAAAAGCAATTCATAAGAATAGCCATAAAAAAGAAAACCCCTTTATTGCTATTAATACGGCCGCCATCCCAAATGAGCTTTTAGAAGCAGAGTTATTTGGGTTCGAGAAAGGAGCATTTACAGGTGCACACTCTCAAAGAAAAGGAAAATTTGAGCAAGCTCATCAAGGCACGCTATTCTTAGATGAGATTGGGGATATGCCTATAGATCTTCAAACTAGGCTTTTACGTGTTTTAAGTGAAGGACAATTTTATCGAGTTGGTGGGCAAGATTTAATTAATGTTGATGTGAGGGTGATTGCAGCTACCCATCAAAATCTTGAGAATTTAGTAAAATCTGGGCAGTTTAGGGAAGATTTATTTCACAGGCTAAATGTCATTCGTATCAAAGTTCCGCCTCTCAGAGATCGCGTCGAAGATATTGCACTTTTATCGCAATATTTTCTAAATAAAAGTGCGATGCAATTGAATGTAAAAATAAAATCGCTCTCACCTGAGGTGATTGAATATTTTAAAAATTTGTATTGGCAAGGTAACGTCAGGCAACTGGAAAATATATGTCACTGGCTTACGGTCATGGCGCCAGGGAATGTGATTAATGTGAGTGACCTGCCTGCTGAACTTAACAGTGAACCTGTATCATCAGGAACAACATCAGCAGATTGGAAAGAAAACCTAGGCAGAGAAGTGTCTAAAATTCTTCTCACTGGTGAAGAGGATATCTTTAAAGATTATACGAATATTTTTGAAAAAGAATTAATCATTCAAGCACTTCGCTATACAAAGGGAAGAAAAGTTGAAGCAGCAAAATTATTAGGCATTGGTCGAAATACAATTACTAGAAAAATTAAAGAGCTCGAGATTAAGTTATCTGACTAAAATAAAGAATAAAAAAAAGGCTCCTAAAAGGAGCCTTTTTTATTGTTACGTTCTTTTAGAATTAAATTCTAGAAGAATAAGATTGCACCTACTGAGAAGATATCTGATTCAGAATCACTTACAGTGTCATGAGCTTCAGATTCAACTTTTGAGTATTCAGCAACTAAGTTTAAGTGCTTAGTTAACGGATGATAAGCACCAATAGTTAACATAGAGTTTTCTTCAACTAGACCTTTACCGCTATCAGCAGCATTGTCATCTAGTTTAGAAATACCGTATGAAACACCTAGTTTAGTACCAGTAGGTATCACGTATGTAGCCTGAACGTAACCACCGTCAGAATCACGCATTTTACCATCTGAACTGAAACCATCACGTAATAGTGCAGTTGTACCTACACCTTCACCAGAGTAAGCATAAGCTACTAAGTTGATGTTAGCAAGAGTTGTTGAAACACCAGCTTCAAACGCTTTAGCACGTTCGTCGCCACCAGCATTCAAGCCTGTCACTTCTTGTGAGAAGAAACCAGCCCAAACTTTACCTGCGAAGTCACCAGTCCATGAGAATGAACCTTGACCTTGGAAGCCAAATTGGTCTGTATCACCTGATGATGAACCACTTGTAGCGTTAGTTGTTCCTGACGCTGTTGCATTCCATGGTTGCATTACACCTAAAGTAAGTGAAAAACCATTCATATTTGGTGTTGTATATGCAATTTGACCATTCCAGTCAGCATAAATGTAACCTGTACCAATACGACCTAATGTAGTTGTTGTACCACCTGCAGATCCAACAATACCTTGTGAACCAACACCTAAAAGTGTCATATCATTTAGAATCGCTGTTGAGCCAAAGATACCAAGATCTTTACCCACTTTAACAGAACCCCATGATGCATCGCCGAATGTTAAGAACGCTTGACGATTCTCAGTACCGCCACCACCAGATAGTGAATTTTTCACAGAAGCACCGGGCTGGAATGAAATGGTTACAGATGTATCAATGTCATTTTGGCGTGTAGTTGCAGTAAAGCCTAACCATGAAGGTAATAGACCTGTGTTAATAGAAGCAGCTGTATCATCATTGCCTTTATTAGTTGTTAGAGCACCTACAGCAGATGTAGAGTCTTTGTTATCAGCAATTATTGCATATGCATTTACGTTACCGTTCATATCCACAGTCCACTCACCAGCGTCCCATGTGATACCTGCATTAGCAACAGATGCTGATGCTAGAACTGCACCGGCTACGGCCGCTTTAATTTTGTTATTCATATGTTTCTCCTTGATTTAAAAATTTTTAAAGCTTTTAACTATCTTAAAAAACTCTAAGATGTTGTACATATTATCTATCACATAAGTAGCCCTCCGCAAGGTTTTTGTCTTTTTTTTGTCACAATTTTGTTATTTTGTTGTTTTATTGCAACAAATTTAACTTTATGTTTAAAATTAACCGAAATTTTGTAAAAAAGTAGCAAATTTTAAAAAAACTTACTTACAAATTTTTTCATGGGTTTGAAGCGCAAATCGGTCTGTCATACCTGCGATATAGTCAGATATCATGATGGCTAAGCCATCTTCATTATCAATATTTTTTATATTTATGAGTTTTGGGTTTTGCATTAATTTTTTAAATAATTTCTCAATAACATCATGAGCATTATCTGTCATTTCTTTTACTCGCGGATGTAAATAAAGCTTATTTCTTAAAAAATTTTTCACTAACTGTTGTTTTTTCATCATATTGTCTGATAAACCAATGATAGGACTTGCATTCCTCACATCATCAATAGATGACAACCGCGCTTGATCAATTTTATTTTGAGAATGTTGACATAAATCTTCAATAAACATACTCATCATTCTTCGTATGGTTGATTTAATGCACTGCTTATCATTGATTAAAGGTGATGCTATTTTCACTTCCTTACATATATCATTGAAAAAAGATAAATCCTTCAGTTGATCAAATGAAATCAGGCCAGAACGATAACCATCATCAATATCGTGATGATTGTAAGCAATTTCATCAGCAAAGTTGACTAACTGAGCCTCCAAAGATGGTTGCGTCTTTTGAATAAATCGCTTTCCTACTTCACCTAATTTGTGAGCATTTTTTTTTGAGCAATGCTTTAAGATGCCCTCCTTTGTCTCAAAAGTTAGATTGAGCCCCTTAAAATCAATATAATCATTTTCTAAAAAATCAACGATCCTTAAGGATTGAAGGTTATGCTCAAAGCCTCCATATGGCTTCATACATTGATTTAACGCACTTTGCCCAGCATGGCCGAAAGGGGTATGACCCAAATCATGAGCCAAAGCAATGGCTTCAGCTAAGTCCTCATGAAGTCCCAACGTTCTTGAAATACCCCTTGAAATTTGAGCAACCTCCAGAGAATGAGTGAGTCTTGTTCTAAACATATCTCCCTCATGATTCACAAAAACCTGTGTCTTATATTCAAGTCTTCTAAAAGCACCAGAATGAATAATTCGATCACGATCTCGCTGAAAGTCATTTCTTAGATTTGAAGCTGCCTCTTTAAACTGCCTGCCTAAACTTTTTTTTGGATCAGCTGCGTAAGGTTTTAAATCCATCTTTAAAATATTTTAATTAGAAGCATTCTCAAGAATTTGATGTAACTTTGCATCATCATAGGTATTAGTTAAAACTGCTTCCCCTATTGATTTTTGAAGCACTAAATTAATCTGCCCATCCTTGGTTTTCTTATCAAGCATCATAAACTCTAAATATTTTTCAGCTGATATTTTAGGAGGGTTTGTGGGTAAACCTGCATTTTTAATTAAAGAAGTAATTCGATCGAGGTCCTTATCTGATAGCCATCCCATACTTTTTGAAAGCTTTGCTGCCATTACCATACCAGCCCCTACCGCCTCACCATGCAACCAATTTCCGTAGCCTTGAGCTACTTCGATTGCATGTCCAAAAGTATGACCTAAATTCAAAATCGCTCGAATGCCAGATTCAAATTCATCTGCCTCAACAACACTAGCTTTATTTTCACATGATCTTTGAATTGCTTCTATTAGAGATGATGCTTTCATCTCTTTAAGAGAATTTATATTATCTTCAAGCCATTCAAAAAAATTTAAATCTCTTATTAATCCATATTTAATTACTTCCGCCAAACCGGCTGAAAGTTCCCGACTGGGTAAAGTTTTTAAAACATTGACATCGCTAATTACACATTTGGGCTGATAAAAAGCGCCGATCATATTTTTACCTAATGGATGATTGATGCCAGTTTTACCTCCAACGGAAGAATCAACTTGAGACAGCAAGGTAGTGGGAATCTGGATAAAATTAACGCCCCTCATATATGTAGCAGCAGCGAAACCTGTAATATCACCGATAACACCTCCACCTAAAGCTATTAAAGTGATGCTTCTATCTGCCTTATTTTTAAGTAATTGTGTGTGTATGTCATAGAGTGAATCTTTATTTTTATAACTTTCTCCATCTGGCAAGACGATTGAAATTATCTCTTTATGTGATGACAAAGACTCCAAAAGTGGATTTAAGTAAATTGCTGCAACAGTGTCATTTGTAACGATTGCAATTTTTTTACTTAATATGTGTTGGCCTATCAAATCATAGTTCGAAATTAAATTTTCACCAATGTAAATTGGGTAACTTCTTTCATCAAATTTAATTTTAATTGTTTTCATTTTTTACTTTGTTAATTTAATAATTTCATTAATTATTTCAGGTATTCTCTTGTTTTTAGTTGTGACCTCAAAATCAGAAATCGATTCATAAAAAGGCTCCCTTTCATTGCAAAGTTTTTTTATAACTGACTCAACATCACCTTCTTTTAATAAAGGTCTTGTTTTGTCATTCTTCATTCTTAAAACTAAATCCTTGTAATCTGATTTTAAATATATCACCGTCCCATTTTCCCTCAAAAGATTTCTATTTAATTCTGAAAGAATGGCCCCACCCCCTGTAGCTAAAACAATATTTTTTTTGCTTACAAGTTCTTTTAAAATTTCTTTCTCCCTTTTTCGAAAACCAGCTTCACCTTCATACTCAAATATCAAAGTCACATCAACCCCTAATTTTTCTTCAATAACTTGATCACTATCGAAAAAAGTTTTGCCTAGTTTTTTAGATAAAATTTTACCTAGGGTAGTTTTACCTGATCCCATGAGACCGATTAAGTAGATATTTTTATTTTTTTTCATATCAAGCCTGCCTAATCTTAAATTATAAATCATTTAAAACTTATAATCAGAACGTTCAGCTCTATAATATACTTATATTGATTACATATTTAACTAAATCAAAATCATGATTTCAAAGATTAAAAATCTCCTTATTCTTTTATCTTTAATGGGTCTATCTGGCTTAGCGATAATTATTTTTATAGGCACGCTTATTTATCCTACTCTGCCGGAGGTTGAAAGCCTCTCAAAATATCGTCCAAAAGAACCATTACAAATTTTCACAAAAGATAATTTTTTAATTCAAGAGTTTGGAGAAGAAAGAAGAGATTTTATAGCGATAGAGAATGTTCCACAAAAAATGATAAATGCTATTTTGGCTATTGAAGATAGAAGATTTTTTGAACATCCTGGTATCGATTTTATTGGAATTGTAAGGGCTGCTGTAAAAAATTTCAAAGGGCAAAGTAGAGAAGGAGCGAGCACTATTACAATGCAAGTTGCCCGGAACTTTTTCTTATCATCAGAGAAGACTTTTAAAAGAAAAATTAATGAAATTTTACTATCACTTAAGATTGAAAATACTCTAACCAAAGAAGAAATTCTTGAGCTTTATATCAATCAAATTTATTTAGGTCAAAGATCTTTTGGCTTTGCAGCTGCAGCCAATACATACTTTAACAAAACACTAGAAAATTTAAATCTTGCTGAAATTGCTTTGTTGGCAGGATTGCCAAAAGCCCCAAGCAGATACAACCCATTATCTAACACAGATCTAGCTATCGCAAGACAACATATCGTACTTAATAACATGTTTAAGTATGGTTTTATTGATAAGCCATCTTACATATTAGCACTTGATGAACATCTTAATTTAGTAGAAAAAAATACTCGATATGAAGTTCAAGCTGATTATGTTGCAGAAATGGTTAGAAAAGTTTTATATGAGGAATATGGTAATCGTATTTATACCAGTGGTTTAAAGGTCATTACAACAATAAAAAAAAGAAACCAACAAGTTGCAAATCAAGCCATTGAAAACGGCATTTTTAATTACATAAATCGACAAGCTCTCAGAATTCCGGAGGGATTTATTGATCTAAATAATAATGAATTTAAAAATGAAAAAACAAAAAATCAATTCTTAAAAAAATCATTACGGAATTTTAAAACCTATAACAATTTTGTTCCCGGAGTTATCTTATCAATCCAACCATACAAAGTTGAAGTATTTTTAAAAAATAACCATTACGTAACTATAAACAAAAAAAACTTTGGCTTATTAAAAAAGGATCTATCTAAAGAAAATCTTGGAGATAGATTAGTCAAACAAGGCTCAGTAATGAGATTTGTAAAAAAAAATCAAGGCTGGAATCTAACTCAACTTCCAGAAGTTGAAAGTGCACTAGTTTCAATGGATCCTAATACAGGTGCAATTGTTGCGCTAGTAGGGGGATTTAGTTTCAAAAAAAACAAATATAATCATGTAACACAAGCTAACCGTCAACCTGGATCAATTTTTAAACCTTTTATTATTTCCAGTGCTTTAGAGAAAGGAATTACTCCTTCTACAATTATTAATGATGGCCCCTTAGAAATTCTCGCAAAAGATTTAGGAACTAATGAAAATTGGGTGCCACAAAACTATAACGAAAAATTTTCTGGCCCCATTAGACTAAGAGAAGGGTTAGCGAAATCAAAAAATTTAATCTCAATTAGAATTTTAAAACATATTAGCCCTGAATATTCACTTGATTATATTGCTAGATTTGGATTTAATCCAAAAAAATATAAACCATACCTATCAATGGCGCTTGGCGTCGGGGAGGCAACAGCCTGGGAGTTGGTCAGAGCCTATAGCGTTTTTGCAAACGGAGGCTATTTAAAAACACCTTATTATATTGATAGAATTATTGATTCAAAAGGGAGAAATATTAAGCTTCAAGCTGGTCTGATAAACGAAGAGACCCCAAGAATAATTGATCCTAGAAATGCATTTATTATGTATGATTTATTAAAAGAAGTAATTACAAATGGTACCGCTCGAAAAGCAAAAATTTTAAAAAGACCTGATTTGGCTGGTAAGACAGGCACTACCAATGATTTAAGGGATGCCTGGTTTGCTGGATTTAATTCAGATATTGTAACTGTAACATGGATGGGTTATGACCAACCTAAATCGCTCGGAAACAAAGAAACAGGATCTCGGGCAGCATTACCTATTTGGATTGACTATATGAAGCCTTTATTAAAAGATTATCCTTTTAAAAATCAGATAAAACCTGAAGGCATAATTCCTTTAAAAATTAATAAAAAAACAGGAATGACAAAAAATGCAGATAATGATGGTTTCTTTGAATATTTTTATGAAGAATATCCTCCCTATGATAATTCATACTTTGTAATCAACTAAGTTAAAAAAGATGTCATCAAAAAATATTAAAATGACAATTGCAAGTGTCGCTGCACGAATGATTATGGAGGAGGGGGTAAAAGATTATTTTTTTGCAAAGAAAAAAGCTGCAAGATCACTAGGGTTTAATGAAGATATCAACTTACCGACAAACTCGCAGATAGATAAAGCTATTGAGGAATTCCATAAAATCTATAACCAAGATATTGGCATAGATTTTCTAGAAAATTTTAAATCTCAAGCTTTGAATATTATGAATATGTTTAAAAACTTCAAACCTCATTTAATGAATAAACTCTCTGAAGGAATCATTCCAAAATTTCCTGAAATTAAAATTAATTTATTTGCTGATAATATTAAAGATATAGAATATGTTCTTTTAAATAGTGAAATTACATACGAATTTTCAGAAACTAAAACAAACATCAAAGCTAGAAAAAACTTAAAAAAATCGATACCAACTATATATCTTGATAGCCATCCCATACCGGCTGAAGTAAAAGTTTATTTTGAAAATGATTTTTTTAGTTTTAAGAAAAATTTTCTACAAAACAGAGGGATGGATTATCAAAAAGTTTTAAATCTTGATATTAAGTCTTTGATTTA
>Ga0255783_10006267_pt1 | contig 10296 bp, 9 predicted proteins | sample 011ome_22_FD_179981 | JGI IMG/M metagenome (GOLD analysis project Ga0255783, IMG submission 179981) | Coastal salt marsh microbial communities from the Groves Creek Marsh, Skidaway Island, Georgia - 011507BT metaG (version 2) | ecosystem: Environmental > Aquatic > Marine > Intertidal zone > Salt... | reverse complement strand
TTTCCGGTGTTGTATCCGACACATTTTAATAGGTTTTGACAAATCCCAAGCAAAACATGGCCTTAATCATACCCTGCTGTCAGGTTAAGGCCAATTTGCTAATTAAAGTTTTTTGAATTTAAAAAAGCTGGGCATAATTCTTCATTAGGGCGGTGAATCCTACCAGGCGGTAAAGTTACCGGATAAACCCTATTGACTGGTTGGCGCGCGATCCGCAGTCTTGACCGATTGTCATGTTCGACGATACACGAACGAAATAACAAAATACGGCTTTTTTACGCCGTTAACCTTTGAGAACAGAATGGAAATCCCATGGATAAAGATCTATTTGAAACTGGCCTAAAAAAGCGCAAAGCAACCCTAGGTGACGAATATGTTCAAAAGTCACTGGACGGCGCGGATGATTTCTCGCGCCCGTTCCAAGAGGCAATTACCGCTTGGTGCTGGGGCTTTGGCTGGGGTGATGAGGCGATTGACGTTAAGACACGATCAATGATGAATTTGAGCATGATTGGCGCGCTTGGCAAAATGACCGAGTGGGAATTACATTGCCGCGGCGCAATCAAAAACGGTGTCACACGCGAAGAGTTGCGTGCGATCATCCATGTTATCGGCATTTATTGTGGTGTGCCGCAGGCGCTGGAATGTATGCGTGCTGCCCGCAAGGTGCTGGACGAGGCTGAATAAACCCCATTACTGGTTCGACAGCAGGAATTAATCCGGGCTGCGCAAGGGCCGAACCGCCTTGTGCAGCCTTCCTCAGAGGCACAAATCACCGGTAGAGTTTCTGCGGGCCTCAGGCTAAAACCATCACCAGCATTCAAAAATTTTGCGTTTTTCGCGTTTTTCGCATTTTTCACTTTCCCCATAGCGAAAATCAAGACAAACTATATCTCGTATGGAACAGGCAAGATTAGATCAATTTGTTGATTCACGGCGTGAGCAACGCCCATCCCAATATTTAACTCTTGACCAACCCAACAACCACCCACCCCAACAACCTTCCTTCGCCAATGGAGTATTGTCATGCGCATGACCGATCATGACTCACGGCAAGATTGCCGCGTCATTCCTTTCGTAAGGCCTGCCAGTAATGAGGATAATGTCGCCACAAGTAGCATCGCTGCAGTTATCGCGGTCACGATTCTGCATCATGAGGGGGAGTCGCCCGAAGAGCGCCTGCTCGAAATTATTGAGGCATCTGGTGAAGCAGAGGTTCTCGATATTGCTGACGTGCTGGATGAGTTTGAGACGCTAGGCCATGCGCCGCTGCCTTGTGAGGGTCCGGCAAATGACAATAAGTTTCTGACCAGCCTGTGATAAAAATAGCCTTTGATAAAAAAGCCCTGGCAAACGCCGGGGCTTTTTCTTTTGTCCTTGAGCGCATTAGTGACGCTTTTAGAGCCCTACTTCTGGGCACCTTTCACAAACCGCCACGCGGCCGGCATCATGCAGGCCGCCACAGCCAGCTTTAACGCATCACCATAGAGAAATGGCAACACACCTGCTGCCACTGCTTTTTCAAAACCGATGAAAGTCGCCAACCAAGAGACCCCCATCGCATAAATGACCGCATTACCGATAAGCATTGCAGCAATGGTGCTAATCATGCCGCGACCCATTCCGCGCTCGGCCAGAAAGCCCATAACAACCGCTGCAACCAAAAATCCTGCCAAATAACCGCCGGTTGGTCCCAGCAATGCGGCCATGCCAATGGCACTACCCGCAAACACTGGCAGCCCCATCGCTCCTTGCAATAGATAGGCGGCAACAGTAGCACCGCCAAGCCGCACGCCATAGGTCATGCCAATCAGCAGCACCACTAGCGTCTGACCTGTTACCGGTACAGGATAAAACGGGATTTTAACCTGTGCCGATACCGCCAATAGCAGGCTCCCAACCACAATGAGAAAGGCCTTTGCCACGGGTATAGACATCGCCTTTGACGCAAACAGGCCATAAAGGATGGCATCGGTTAGCACGTCCTGGCGCATAGTAGCTGCAACTGATGACGATGGTCTGTGCATTGAATGTCTCCTGCAAGTAAATCTCAACAGGTCAGACTATAGGGCCAGCACTAGCACAAAGCAATAAAGACAATCTGAAATCAAACCACGACGCGCCTGCCGGTGATTACGTCCTAAAAGGCAGCAGGATTGATGATGACATCATCACCGCGTTACCGCAGCAACCCGCATTGCGGCATCCAACATTAGAGCAAACACTTCAAAAGGGGCAATAACCGCATAGCCATCGCCATTAGCCGGCTGAATTGAAACCGATTGATCGATCACCCTGTTAGAGGTCCCAGTGCGCGTGCCAACCGCCATGGTAATATCATCAAGCGGCCATTCAAGCCCAGCCGAGGCCTGAAAATGCTGGCGTCCAAGCGGCCAGACCGACAACCGGCTAGCAAGTGGTAAAGTTGCGGTAAAATCACCTCGCAGCCTCAGGAACACGTCATGATCGCCAATCAGCAATACTGGCCGGTCGTAGGGCAGCCGCGCCAGCGTATCAAGCACTGCCAGCGCATGGTCAAACCGGCCGCCTAAAAAGCCGATACCAACAATCAATGGCGCTGAGATGATGTGAAGTGACTTTTCAAAATCAGTGTCATCTTGTCCAGTCAGTAAAATCCGGTGAACCGAGGCTGGCAGCTGATCCAGATCGCTTGCCGAGTCCATATCACCGATTACTACCTCTGGAAGCAAACCGCAATTACGAGCGTTTGCCAGTCCACCATCCGCCGCCAGAACCGGCCAGCCTGCCATGTGTTCGACCGACTCCATTGTTGACTGCATTACCGGCGCCGCACCAAACAACAGAACCGGTGAGGCAAATGCCAGTTGATTATCTTGCTGTTGCGTCATGCTGACCCCTTAATCTTGTCACCGGCGCCGCTAAAGTCATCTTGAGGCACGCCAATGTAGCGCCTGCAGTGGGAGATAACATAACGCCACAGTTCTTTATAGCAGCTTGCTGCATGGTTGGCGTGACGTAAAGTACCATCCCGCAGCGTCGCAGCTAACCCATTTGACCAGCAAGCAATTATCAGTTGCGATATTAGGCGTTGTGAGTAAAGTTAGAAAGTGCTAAACTTATATCATGGAGCAGAATATTTCCCCAGCGACGGACCAGAGAATGGCAACGGGCGGCCTACACAGCCGCGCGAATATTAAACATTGCCTGTTTATTATGGTGCCAGTTTTGCTTGCTGGCTATCTGATGACTAATGCCGAGTCGAAACTTGCCGATATTCTGTTCAAGGCAATTGCCGACTCATACCTCCAGGTCAGCACATTTGTTGCGGCCACGTTTTTCCTTTTCTACGGTGTTGAAAAGCTGCTCAACATCGATGCAACAGCCGCGCTTCGCAAAGCAACTGTCTGGCAAGTTCCTGTGGCGGCGGCGCTCGGCGCGATGCCGGGTTGTGGCGGTGCGATTATCGTTGTGACACAATATGTTTCGGGGCGGCTTAGTTTTGGCAGCGTTGTCGCCGTCTTGACCGCAACGATGGGTGATGCCGCATTCCTGCTAATCGCGCAGGAACCACTAACCGGCCTTGCGTTGATACTACTCGGCTTTGTTATCGGAACGGTAAGTGGCTGGATCGTCAATTTTATCCACGGTCGCGATTTTCTACGCGGAGAAACCGGCAAAGATACCGATATCGAACATATCAACGAAGATGCCAGCACACCGTTTCTGGACGGTATCTGGCTTGTTATAATGCTTCCAGGTTTTATTCTGGCTGGGTTGCTGGCATTTCAGATTGATGCCGACGCGCTGTTGGCTAATGACTATTTAGATAAACCGGCGAGCCTGCTTGGTGTATTAGGCGGCGTTCTGGCGATTACAATGCGGCTTGCACCACAATTTGGTATTAAGGGTGATCTGGCTTTTAGCGGCTGCGGCTCGATTTTGCGGCGCACGATTGCCGACACTAATTTCGTCACAGTCTGGGTTGTTGGGGCGTATCTGGCGTTTGATTTATCAGTCTATTTCTTTGCAATTGATCTTAAACAGGTCTTTAGCGGCTATACGATTTTTAGCCCAATGATCGCTATTCTGATCGGGTTTTTGCCCGGGTGCGGCCCGCAAGTTCTGGTTACAACCATGTATCTTGCCGGTATTCTGCCACTATCCGCACAAATCGGTAATGCCATTAGCAATGACGGTGATGCGCTATTTCCTGCGATTGCGATTGCCCCAAAAGTGGCGGTGGTCGCCACCCTCTATTCTGCAGTGCCTGCGGTCATTGTTTCATATGGCTGGATGTTTCTGGTCGAATAATCTGCCACAACCCACCGCAGGGATTGTCTCGCAATCAAAACTTCTGGTATTGGGTGATGGCTACTGCCGGCCTATTTTTCACGAAGCGCGGCTTTCCACAATTTTTCAATCGGCTTAATAAAGTAACTTATCGCCGTGCGTTTATCGCCCAAAATATGGATAGTTGACGGCATTCCAGTCGAAACATTGGGCGTTATATTCGGCTTGGTTCGCGGGCTTGGTTCGCCGATGCTAATCCCTTATGATTTGAACCATGCGGTGTTCCGCCATCATTAACCCCAAGCTCACGTCGAAGGCTTTCATCTGATGTTCGAGATCATCCTTTTTGCGCCGCAGATTCCGCCAAATACCGGCAATATAATCCGGCTTTCGGCAAATAGCGGTAACCGCCTGCATTTGATCGAGCCGCTTGGGTTTAGCTTGGATGAAAAATCCTGTCGGCGCGCTGGACTGGATTATCACGCCTTAAGCGATGTTCATATCCACAAGGATTTGAGCGCCTGCCTCGACTGGCTGGGACAGCCACGTCTATTTGCCATCACCACACGCGGCAAGAACAGTCTTTTTGAACGCGCCTTTTTACCCGGCGACGCTTTTTTATTTGGTTCAGAGGTATCTGGTTTGCCAGCAAATATTCATGCCAGCATTGCTGAAACTCAAAAACTGCGACTGCCAATGATGGCTGATAATCGCTCGCTAAACCTTGCCAATGCCGTTTCAATCGTGATTTATGAAGCATGGCGCCAGCACGGATTTACCGGCGCCAACCAATAGGCGACCATTATAACAGAGCCAATCCCATGTCAGAGAGATTTATGCCCCCTCATCCCCTGCCTCCTGATGCCACAGATGAAGTCATGACCCCACTTGCAATTGATCCACCCAAAGCAGGCGAGATGGTGGCGCTGGCCGATGATCTCTACTGGATGCGCTTTGCCTTACCGTTCCGGCTAAATCATATCAATCTCTATGCTTTTGACACACGAGATGGCTGGCTATTGCTTGATTGCGGCATCAACAGCGAGGCGATTGCCAATCAATGGCAGGCCATGCTGGACGGGCCGCTATCTGGAAAGCCAGTCTGTGGCATCATCGTATCGCATTATCACGCTGATCATGTTGGGTATGCGGGCAAGCTCGCAGAAATCACCGGCGCTCCGGTATACATGGGAGCGATTGAATATGGTCAAGCAAGCTGGAGCTTGGCGCAAACTGATGCTGGTTATGGAGAGATCATGGGTAACACCTATGCCCGCTTTGGGCTGCCCGACGACGTGGTGGCGCGGATCAGGGCACAAGGCAATTATTTCCGCAAGTTATCACGCGACCTGCCGGCGGTGATGATTATCGACGATAATCACCGGTTTTACACTAAATCAGGTGTCTGGACGCCACGCTTTGATACTGGTCATTCACCCGGCCATATGAGCCTCTTCGATGCTGATCGCAAACTATATGTTTGTGTTGATTTCTTGTTGCCACGCATATCTCCGAATATCTCCGTCAGCCTGCGCGCGATGGAGGTGGATATGCTTGGGCATTATTACCAGTATCTTGAGGAGATGCGTCAGCTTGATAATCGCTGGCTGGTAATCCCCGGACATGACTGGCCATATTTTGGCGGCGGCATTCGGGCTGCTGATTTGATCGAACATCATAATGCAAGGCTGCAGCAATTGCGGGATGCGGCAACAACCGGGCCAATGACAACCGCCAATGCCATGGCGACACTGTTTGCCTTTGAGCTGACTGACCATGAATTATTCTTTGCCAGCTGCGAGGCGCGCGCGCATTTAAACCATCTTGCAGCGCGCGGTGAAATGCGGATCGTGCAAAAGGCGGAGATTGATTATTTCAACCTGTGCTGACCGTGGCAGCATCACGATCGCGCATCCCAACACCCGCCCATCCAGTTTCTGCCAGACATCGGCCAGTGGCTTTATTGACTTGGTTTCATGAAGCAGGCAGAAAGGGGTATTGGGACAAGCAATAAAAGGCAAAAGACAATGAGCGGTGATTATAAATTCGATACGCTAAGTCTGCATGCAGGGCACGTTCCCGACGAGCGTCATGGTTCGCGCGCAGTGCCCATCCACCAGACAACATCCTATGTTTTTCAAAATACTGAACACGCTGCCGCGCTCTATAATCAGGAACTTGGCGGGCATCTCTACACGCGCATTTCAAACCCTACTGTTGCCGTATTAGAACAGCGCATTGCCGCCCTTGAAGGCGGGGTTGCTGCAACGGCAACCGCATCTGGCATGGCCGCGCTTGCAACCGCTGTTCTGGTGTTATGCTCACAAGACGACCATATCGTTTCATCATCGCGGATGTATGGCGCCAATATTAATTTGCTGGAAAACACCCTGCCGCGCTTTGGCATCACCACAAGTTTTGTTGACCCGTCAGATCTCGCCGGTATCGAAAAGGCAATCAAGCCCAACACCAAGATGATCTTCGGCGAGGTTATCGGTAATCCGGGCCTTGACATTATGGATGTCGAGGCGGTCGCAAAGATTGCTGAAAAGGCCGGTATCCCGCTAATGCTGGACTGCACTTTTAATACGCCCTGGCTGCTAAAGCCCTTTACGCTTGGTGCCAATATCATTATCCATTCCCTAACCAAATGGATTGGCGGCCATGGTGTTGCGATTGGCGGCGCTGTAGTTGATGGTGGCAATTTTGATTGGGGACAGAACGATAAATTCCCCACCATCGCGGGGCCGCATTACGCCATGGACGGAATTAATTTTTACGAAGAATTTGGCCCGGCCGCCTTTACCGCCAAATTTCGCGCTGAAGGAATGTATAATTTTGGCCCCTCACTATCACCAACAAATGCGTTTCATATTCTTCAAGGCATGGAAACCCTGCCATTGAGGATGCAGCGTCACATGGACAATACCGCCAAGATGCTCGCGTTTTTGAGCGGGCATGATCAAGTCGCATGGGTTCGCCATCCAAGCCTTGCTGATCATCCAGGACATGAACTGGCAAAACGCATGATGCCGCGCGGTGCCGGCTCAATCATCGTCTTTGGACTAAAGGGAGGCCGCGATGCTGGTCGCACCTTTATTGAGTCGGTTGAACTTGCCTCGCATCTTGCCAATGTTGGCGATGCAAAAACCCTTGTCATCCATCCGGCAAGCACGACCCATTCGCATATTTCCGCCGAGGCCATGATCGAGGGCGGCCTGTCTGACGACATGATCCGGCTGTCGGTCGGGCTAGAAGATTTTGACGATATCAAAGCTGATTTCGAGATGGCATTCCGCGCCACGGCCAAACAGCAAAAAGCCAGGGGATAATGCAAGAGTTGGTCCGAGGGATATGATCAAAGGATAATTGTTATGAAACATCAGCTATTTGACACATCGATCCATATCGCCACCGGTGGGCGCCCGTTTGCGAATGACGGCCAGGCTCTTGTTCTCCTTCATGGCAGCGGCCAAAACCATCTGACATGGGTATTACAAAGCCGGTATTTTGCCTATCGCGGCTTTCCAGTCCTGGCACCTGATTTTCCCGGACATGGTCTTTCTGGCGGCACCCCTTTAGACTCGATTGAGGCGATGGCTGCCTGGCTGATTGCGTTACTGGATAGCCTTGAGGTCAAAACCGCCTGTCTTGTCGGCCATTCACAAGGCTGTCTCGTCGCAATCGATGCGGCGGCACGATATCCAAGCCGCATTACCCGGCTCGGGCTGATTGCCGGAGCATTGGCAATTCCGGTAAATGACCAGCTATTGACGATGTCGGACAAGGCCTTGGCCAAGGCCATTAGCGTGATGACAAGCTGGGGCCATGGGCCGATGGCGCATATGCACGACAATACCCAGCCCGGCCACTCCTTTCTTGGCTATGGCAACCGACTGATGGCTAGCAATAATGAAATGGCACTTCGTAATGATCTGATGGCCTGCAACCAATATTCAGCCGGCCAGGATGCCGCCACAAAAATTACCCAGCCAGTCATATGTATACTTGCTGGCGCCGACCGCATGACACCGTTGAAACACGGCATCGCAATGGCAAATAGTCTGGTTAACAGCCAAAAAATCATTCTTGCCGGCGCTGGTCATATGCTGCCTACAGAACGGCCGGCCGAAGTCAATCACGCGCTGCGCGGATTTCTGGCCACCTAGACCGCAGGGGGTTTAGACGTCCCGATTAGTCGTCCCAACACAGAGTTCTGATCAAGAGGAACATAAAATGAAGGCTGCAAATTTTAAAAATATTGCTGTGATAGGCGCGGGCACAATGGGAAGCGGTATTGCCGCGCAAATTGCCAATGCTGGCCATAATGTTCTTCTGCTTGATCTTAGTGCTAAATCTGCGGGGGACAAAACACCGGCAGAAATTGCGATTGACCGGTTGTTGGCATCTGATCCACCACAATTAATGTCAAAGAAAAATACCGCACGCATTAGCACCGGCGTGGTTGACGATGATTTTGACAAGCTGGCTGAATGCGACTGGATTATCGAGGCAATTGTTGAACGGTTAGATATCAAAAAGGCATTATATCGCCGACTTGATGCCGTTATCAGGCCAGATTGTATCGTCAGTTCGAACACGTCAACCATCCCGATCAAGCTGCTTGTCGAGGATATGCCAACCGCGTTTCGTCAACGATTTGCCATCACTCATTATTTCAATCCAGTGCGCTATATGCGGCTCCTAGAACTGGTGACTGGTGCTGATACCAACGCTGATGTTATCGATCGTCTGGCCGACTTTAATGACCGCGTTCTTGGCAAGGGCGTGGTGCGCTGCGCCGATACGCCGGGTTTTCTCGGTAACCGTGTCGGGGTTTTTGCGCTTCAGGTTGGCATTGATGAAACCCTGAAATGCGGCCTTTCGATTGAAGATGCAGACGCACTGTTTGGCCGTCCGATGGGCATTCCAAAAACTGGTGTTTTCGGGCTTTATGATTTAATCGGCATCGATCTCATGGCCGATGTTGTGGTTTCACTTGGCAATATTCTTCCCGCTGACGATGCCTTTCACGGCGTTGGCGGGGCTAATCCGGCAATCGCCGCAATGATTGCCGCAGGCTTTACCGGCGATAAGGGCAAGGGCGGTTTTTACGGTCATGACGGCGTGCGCATAGCGCGCCAGTTTGCCGGATTTGACGGCGACGGTATACCGCCTTACAAAGCTGCCAAAACGACACTTCCACCGTCAGCAATCGCCGCCGCCAAGGCCGCTGCACGGCAGGATGAACCATTGTTTCCGCTGCTTGACGGCAATGATAACCAGGCTAGATTTTGCCGCAGAGCCCTGGGACGGATTCTGCATTATGCCGCAAGCCTGGTACCATCAGTCACCACCACACCGCAGGATATCGACGATGCGATGAAGCTTGGTTTCAACTGGCAGCGCGGGCCATTTGAGATGATCGACGCAATCGGCGCACAACGTTTTACCGCACTGCTTGACGAATGCGATCTAGATACCCCGCCATTTTTGCAGGATCGAGCGCCAAACTATACCGTTCAGGCCGGTAATTTGATGGTGCGTCACGCTGACGGTCATCGTTATCCAGTTAATTTACCCGATGGTGCTATGCGCTTTCATATGACGCGGCGAACCTTGCACCCTATTGCAAGCAATGATGCTGCCAGCCTATTTGCCCTTGATGGAGATCTGCGGCTGGTTGAATTTCACTCCAAAGCAAATGCGCTAACCGACGCATCAATGGAAATTGTTGCGGCGGCGGCCACCGATCATGGTGCGGGGATCATTGTTCATAATGATGCACAGCATTTTTCGGCCGGGGTTGATCTCAATGCGTTTCGCCGCATGATCGAAGCTGGGCAATGGGATGAGATAGATGCCTTTTTATGGCGGTTTCAACGCGCCGTTGCAGCTCTGAAATATTCGCCGGTTCCAGTTGTAGGCGCACCGTCAGGTCTGGCCGCTGGTGGTGGTTTTGAAGTGCTGGCGCATTGCGACCGCCTTGTCGTTCACACCAATTCAGTGCTTGGCCTTGTCGAG
>Ga0255783_10006252_pt1 | contig 10320 bp, 9 predicted proteins | sample 011ome_22_FD_179981 | JGI IMG/M metagenome (GOLD analysis project Ga0255783, IMG submission 179981) | Coastal salt marsh microbial communities from the Groves Creek Marsh, Skidaway Island, Georgia - 011507BT metaG (version 2) | ecosystem: Environmental > Aquatic > Marine > Intertidal zone > Salt... | reverse complement strand
GCCTCTGCAGTTGTTGTTGCAGGACCAGTGTAGATAACTTCAATTCCACCAATTTCAGAAGCAGCCTCTTGGCCACCCTCAGCAGCAGCTTCAAAGAAGCCAATACCTAAACCTTTAACCACTAATGCTATTCTCATATCAGCTGCATTGGCGTTAAAAGCAAATAGAATCGATGAAATAACAACTAAAAATAGTTTTTTCATATCTTATTCCTCCTAATAAATAATATGTGAATTAAGTATCACTCGAAAAAAGACTTAAATCAATTAATTTAGAATAAAACTGATAATTCAATTTGAAAGTAATTGAAACATTTTGATAGATTTTGATGCTTTTTATAAGAATATTAGGAAAAATTTATTTTTTTTTATTGTAGCCAATTTGCCAATCAATTAAGAATGATGAGATGAGATTTCAAAAGAACGTCGTGAATAGTTGGAGGCCTCAGTACAATAAGCTCTCTCAATTAAATCAGTTAATTAAAAGATCAAACCTTCTTGGAGAAGATTTAAAAGTTACAAATTTTGGTGGAGGAAACACATCATCAAAAATCATTCAAAAAGATCCCATTACAAAAAAAAATGAAACCATATTATATGTCAAAGGTTCTGGAGGAGATTTAGGATCAATTAAAGAAGATGGTTTTGCGAGTCTTTATTTAGATAAATTGAATGGACTAAAAAATATATATCGAGGATTTAACTTTGAGGATGAAATGGTTGGATACTATCCAATGTGTACCTTTAATAATAATCCTCGAGCCGCAAGTATTGACACACCTCTTCATGCGTATGTGCCCTACCCTGAAGTAGACCATACCCACCCTGACTCTATCATAGCGCTTGCTACTATGAAAAATGGTCGAGACGTTGTTAAAAAAGTTTATCAAGGAAAACTAGGATGGCTTGATTGGCAAAGACCTGGTTTTGATTTGGGTCTAAAGATGGAAAAACTAATTCAAGCTAATCCTACCATCATTGGCATAGTTCTTGGTCACCACGGTCTCTTTACTTGGGGACAAGATAGTCAATCTTGTTATTCTAGCTCCATTGCCTTAATCAAAAAAGCACAGACTTATTTAAATGACTCCATAAAAAAGTACTCCTTTGGAAAACCGCAGTTTAAGAAGAAATCGATTCCTGATTTTGAGTCAAAGCTGATTTCCACAATCAGAGGTCATCTTTCCAAAGAAAATTCAAAAATATTGCACATTGATCAATCTGAAGTCACTCTTGAATTTGTCAATTCGTCTAATTTAAAAAAAGTAGCTAGTGTTGGTACTTCTTGCCCCGATCATTTTTTAAGAACCAAACGACTACCGCTGGTCTTGCCGTCCTTAACAGAACTTGAGAAAAATGAGAAAAAAATAAGTGAAATTATTGAAAAAAACCTTGATAAATATAAGGAAGCTTACACAAAATATTACAATAGAAATAAAGAAAAAGGGTCTCCTAATCTAAGAGATCCATATCCCGTTATCGTGCTCATTCCAGAGTACGGGATGATGTCATTTGCCAAAAACAAACCTACCGCTCGAGTGGCTAGTGAATTTTTCTGTAATGCCATCAATGTTATGAAGGGCGCAGAAGGAATAAGCAGCTATACAGGTTTGACTGAAAGAGAAGCGTTTAGAATTGAATATTGGGATCTTGAAGAAGCAAAGTTAAAAAGAATGCCTCCAGAAAAAGAATTAGCTGGTAAGGTAGCACTCATTACAGGTGCTGCAGGTGGCATTGGTTCTGCAACTGCTCTGAAGTTTTTAAAAGAAGGTTGTTGTGTGGTTTTGACTGATATCGATAAAAAAGCTCTTCAAAGCAAACATGAAGAATTTAGTGCTCAATTTGGTAAAGATGTCGTCCGATCATATTTAATGGATGTAACCAATGAACAAGATGTAAAAAAAGCAGTATCTGAAAGCACTAAAGAGTTTGGAGGAATAGATATTCTTGTCGCTAATGCAGGATTTGCCTCAGCTGCACTTTTTGAAAAAACCTCTACAAAATTGTGGGATAAAAATATGGACATCCTTTCTAAGGGTTGTTTTATTGTGAGCCGAGAAGTATACCAAAATATGATTTCTCAAAATAAAGGAGGCTCCATTATTTTTGTATCTAGCAAGAATAGTCTCAATGCCTCTAAAGGGGCATCAGCTTATGCGGTTGCAAAAAGTTCAATTTTACATTTATCCCGTTCCATAGCTCTTGAAGGAGCACAATATAAAATTCGATCAAACGTGGTAAACCCAGATGCCGTAATTCAAAATTCTAAAATTTGGGATGGGGAATGGAAAAAACAAAGAGCTGAAGGAAATAAAATAAGCATCAATAACATTGAGGAGTTTTATAAAAATAGAAGCCTTCTCAAAGAGAGTATTCTTCCAGAAGATATCGCGGAAGGCATTTATTTCTTTGCTAGTTCAAAGTCCAAAAAATCCACAGGAAATATTATTAATGTCGATGGAGGAAATATCACCTCATTTACCAGATAATGAGTGATAATCAAAAACTAAATATCGTCCTCGATATTGGTAAAACAAACGTAAAATTATTATTTTTCAACAAAAACAATAAGGTTGTTAAATCCTTTCACACTAAACAACAATCCTCACGGCAATTTGGAATTAAAGTTTTAAATTCTGCTGAAATTTATAATTGGACTATGCAAAAAATAAAGTCCATGGAAAAAAAGTTTCAATTAGATAAATTTGTCTGTACTGCTCATGCCTGTTCAATAGCTTTAATTGATCATGAAGATCAAGAATTAGTCGCCTGTACTGATTATGAATTTCCTTATCATCAAGTCTCAAGGGGATATCAAAAATTAATTCCACAATTTAATGAAAGCTTTACACCTCAGTTAGAAAATGGACTTAATATTGGCTTACAACTTTATTATTTAAAGAAAAAAAATCCTGCATTAATAAAAAAAACAAAATATTTTCTTAACTATCCTCAATATATAGCATGGAAAATGACCAATCATTATACATCAGAAATTTCCTATTTAGGGTGCCATAGTCATCTATGGGATTTCAAAAAAAATAAACTCTCCTCCTTAGTAAAAAAATTGAATTTAGTAAGTAACTTTCCTTTAAATGAAAAAGCTTGGAAAGTGATTGGATCAAAAGAAGTGGGTAGTTCTAAATTAAAAATTATTAATGGAGTACACGATAGTAACGCATCCTATTTATATTTTAAAAATTCAAATATTAAAAATTTTACACTCGTCTCATCAGGGACTTGGTACATTATTTTTAATGAAAGAAATTCTCTTAGAAAACTTAATCCTAATCTAGATATGCTGGCTAATATTGATGTCTATGGAAAGGCCGTGCCCACCATGAGATTTATGGGTGGAAGAGAGTACGACTATCTTATGATGAAATTTAAATTGTCATCCAGTATTAAACCTATCACTAATTTCAAATTAGAGGATTATCTCATTTATCCTAGTTATGCTTCTGGAGGAGCTTTCAAAATAACCAATATCAATAAAAATAAGTTCAAAAACCTCTCCAAAAGACAGGTCTATTATTTAGTGTGTCTTTACATTGCTTTTATGTTGAACTTTTGTCTCAATAAAATGAATTCAAATAATACGATTATTCTTGATGGACCCATTACTAAAAACCCTACAATTATGAAATTACTATCTTCTCTTCGAACAAAACAAGTTGTTCTTAAAAACAAAAAAGAAATTGGAACAAGCTTAGGGGCTACAAATTTGTTTGATATCAAAAGAAAAAATAAATTGGATACTGTGATTATTAAGAAAATTCACTCAAATTCACTTCAAAACATATTTCAATTATGGGAAGCAAATCTTTATAAAAAAGAATTGTTTAGTTATCCTTAAATTTTTATTTAAAATGAGAATATGTTTAACAGCATAAACAACTGTCATAATTTTAAAGATTTTAGAAATTTAGCTAAGAGCAGACTTCCCTCTCCTATATTTCATTACATAGATGGTGCTGCAGATGATGAAGTTACATATAGACGTAACACAGAAGCCTATGATCAATGTGATTTAGTTCCTAATGTTCTAACGGGTATTGATAAAGTTGATATGTCAACAACTGTAATGGGTCAAAAATTAGAGTTGCCCATTTATTGTGCTCCTACAGCTCTTCAAAGATTATTTCATCCTGATGGGGAGATCGGAGTAGGAAAAGCAGCAGAAAAGTTTGGTACAATGTTTGGTGTCTCTTCTCTTGGAACTGCAAGTATTGAAGAGATAGCAAACTTAATTTCTACCCCAAAATTATTTCAACTTTATGTTCATAAAGATCAGGGCTTAAATGATTATTTAATAGATCAATGTAAAGAACATAACTTCGATACGATGGCTGTAACAGTTGACTCCTCAGTTGGCGGTAATCGTGAAAGAGATTTGTATACCGGATTTACTATTCCGCTGAATTTGTCATTAAAAAGCATTATTAGTTTTGCTACTCATCCAGCTTGGGCTTTCAATTATTTTACCAAACCAAAATGGGAATTAAGCAATCTCAATAAACACGTAACTGAGGGGACAAACCTCATGACTAGTATCGGAGATTATTTTACTAAAATGTTAGATAACTCTCTTTCTTGGAAAAAGATTGAAGAAATAAATAAAAAGTGGGGAAAACCGTTTGCTATCAAAGGGATTATGTCAGTCGAAGATGCCAAAAAAGCTGTTGATGTTGGGGCATCTGCAATCATGATTTCTAATCATGGAGGAAGGCAATTGGATGGATCTAGGTCTCCTTTTGATCAATTGGAAGAAGTGGTTAACGCTGTGGGAGATAAGATTGATGTCATCTGTGAAGGTGGTATTAAAAGAGGCACTCATATATTAAAAGCTTTATCCTTAGGAGCGAAGGCATGTTCTGGTGGGAGAATGTATTTATATGCACTAGCCGCTGGAGGCCAAAAGGGAGTAGAAAAAGCTCTTGGGAATTTAAAAAAAGAGATTGAACGAGATATGATTTTGATGGGAGTCTCCAATATAAGTGAGCTATCAAAGAAGAACCTTCGATTTAGAGTCTGATTTCATTTTAATATAGTGTTAAAATAAAAAATCATGTTACATCCAATTGATAGACAAAAAGTTATATTAGACAAATTAAAGAAAGATTCTGTCACCTCTATTAATCATTTAATTGAACAAACTCAATTTAATGAGTCAACTATAAGGAGAGATTTAAAATCATTAGAAAAAGAAAAAAAAATTCTCATAGTCCGTGGGGGCGTGATTTCCAATAACAATGAAGACAAAGAAGAACTTTTCATCAAAAATTTAAATGAAAAACAAAGAATAGCTCAGTTTGCTGCAAGCTTAATTAAAGAAAATGATAGTATCATTATTAATGGGGGTACCACATGCTCGCTTATTCCAGATTTTATCATTCCAAAAAATATTAAAGTCTTAACTAATTCATTCAGTGTTGCGACTAAACTCATTAATAAAAACATTAATGATGTGACTATACCCGGGGGAAGAATTTATGAGCACAACAGTCTAATTTTAAGTCCTTTTAATTTTGAGACTATAAAACACTTTCATGCTTCAAAATTATTTCTTAGCTGTATTTCTATCAGCGAGATGGGGCTTTTAGAGGATGATGAAAATCTTGTAAAATTTGTAACAGGGTTAATTAGCATTTCAGATGAGATAATTTTATTAGTTGATAACTCTAAGTTTTATCAAAATGAGGGTTCGTTTATTATTTGTCCTTTAGACTCAATTGACACTATTATTACTGAAAAAATGTCTACTAAAGTTCAAAACTTTCAAAAAAAGTTTCTAAAAGCAATAACCATAGCTAATTAATTTTTGGTTAATTCCTTAATGAGAATATTTAAATCAGCAATAAATTGAGTTCGATCAATGTCAGTATTGAGGAGAGAAATGCATTGATTATTAATGAAGTCATTTTCAAGAAAACTTAAAACATTCTCCTCGCCCTTCCAGGTATCACTAAATTCTTTAGCTCCTGAAAAAAAACTATCTAAGGATTCCTCTGGGCAATCATTCCAAAAGGCAGGACAATAATTATCTCCTTGAGTAAATAAATTAATATAAGCATCCAAAAGAATTATTTCAAAATTAGGATAGTTGACCTGAATAAACTTGCTAAGATCTGTTTTTTGATCATCAAAAATAAACTGCTTTATTGAAGAGCTATAATGCAAATTAAAATTTAGAGACTTTGATTGAGGAAATTTCTCATTAAAGAAATTTATGATTTCATCTCGAATTTCTTCTTCTTCTATGGGATCTAAGACCCAATACACTTCTTCAAAATATCCAATACAGTAATCTTCAAAAAAAACATCTGCTTTCATTGGAAAGCTCCATAACAGTATTAGGATAAAATTGATGATGTATTTCATTATGAAAGATATCTGTCGATGCTATAAACGGAATTTATTTCCCTACCGTGATATATAAGATCAGTGATTAATTTTCCTGTCGTAGGTCCTAGGGTCCAACCGAGATGATTATGACCAAAAGCATAAAAAATATTTTTAAATTTTGGCGATCTACCTAGCACAGGCAGGCAATCGGGCATTGTTGGGCGATAACCAAGCCAAGGGTTTTGATAATCTTGAAGTAAGGGCAGTAATCGTTTGGCATCTCGTGCAATATAATCTATACGGGCTTGGGAGATCTCAGAATGTAAGCCTCCCAGTTCCACGGTTCCAACGGCGCGAAGTCGATTATTTAATGGTGTTAAATACATTCCTGACTCCACCAAGCTGGTGGGACGACTTAAAAGTTGTTGTTTTTCAATAAATTCTATGTGGTAGCCTCTTTCTGTTTCCAGTGGGATGAACTGACCTTCCACCTGCTTTACCAGTGATTTTGAGAATGCCCCTGTGCATACGACTACTTGATCATAATTGCTATTATTGATTTGAGTTGAATCCTCTTCGGGATGAATAGCTGAAACCTCTTCTTTTTGAAATTGACCGCCTCGACTAAGAAAGCCTTGATACACTTTTTCTAAGATAAGATCGGGATCAAGAGTGTGATGTGCTTTTGGAAAATGCCATCCTCCTTGAATTTGACTTGATAGATTAGGCTCCAACTCTCTGATTTCTTCTCCAGATAGTTTGATTTGTTCTACTCCTGACTCAGATCGAATATTAATTTGCGAAGAATTAGGTTGTTGGCGAGGGTCGATCCAGACATACAAAACACCTCGATGGGTTATTAGATTTTGAGCTCCTACTTCTTTTAATAATTCTTGATAATTAGGTAGTGCACTTTTTAGAAGAGAGGAAGTATGTGATGCTGTTTTTTTCATTGAAGTGGTATTACAGTTTTTTAAAAATTGAATTAGCCATGGGGTTAGTTTTCCTATTTTGCTCCATTGAATAGCTATGGGTGAGGATTTAGAAAAAAGATATCTTGGCAACTGTTGCCATACTTGAGGTTGGTTGATACCTGGCACACCATAATTAGCAATCATACTCGCATGTCCACGCGATGTACCTGTACCCATAGCTTGTTTATCAATTAAAATTACTTGGCATCCAGCTTTTTGAAGATAATAAGCAGTGCTCAAGCCGACAATGCCCGCTCCTATTACTGCTATTTTTTTTTGGTTCACAGACAAAATTCTACATCACGATAAATGAGATACTATAAGAATAATTATTGTGATTTTCGAAAATCCCATGGGAACATAAAATCCATGCTCCACATGCCATTGCCTTTACTTTGGGCATATTCTTCATCTAGAATAAATTTATCGGAGTACCTTCGATAAGCGAAAGCGTATCCCTCTCTTACTAAATAACTACTTAGAGACTCTTTTCCAAGAAAGCATTCTGCTAAAGTTCTTCCGTATTGATCTGTGCTTTCTCTGATACAACTTACTTGTTGATTTGAAATTTTTTCAATTAAAAGATTTTTAGAAAACTCACCACATTTAAACTCCATTTCTTGATAAATACAGGTTTGCTTTATTTCCGGAGCATCGATCCCACTAAATCGTATGCGTTCATCTCCAATGCGGATAGTATCTCCATCTGTAACAATCAATTGATCTGAATTAGCAGAGGTAAAAATTAATAGTCCAAAAACAAGGTATAAAGAGAGCTTAATTAGTGACACGCAATATTATATTTCTTCAAGCGCCAGTAGTTGTAAGGCCAAGGAGTAATAAACCCAACAAAAAGCATAATAGGAACAACCCACCAGTTAAGCATAGCTCCTCCTGTTAAAAGAACATCCGTGATATTCATGGCGGCTTCCATTGAAATCATAGAGATAAAACTCATGCCAAGCGCGGTTTTGAGTGCTTGTTGAAAATTAAATTGCTGTCGCATTAATATAATGGTCTCTAAAGCAATGCTCGTTAAAAGGCCATTAATGATGGCAAGTGACATGATGGCTAAAGTTGGCCATGGAATTCCCGTCATTTGAAAAAATAAAATAGTTCCCATATCGCCAATAGCACAACCAATTAAACACCACTTGGTGTTATGAGCACTTCTCTTCCAAGTATGCTTACACTTCCAATGAAAATTTGATGCTGCGGTTGTCATTGACGTTAATATTAAATTAATTAATGCCCTCCAGTAAAGATTTTCTGACACAGCCAAAAAATAGAATTAAAATCAGCACTCGATCCGTAAGCTGCTTCATATAACTGTCTGGCTTCATCTATTCGACCAGTAATATGGTTGTAGTAATAATAAGCAGCAAATAGATTAATTAGCACAACTATTGTAATTAAAGTAATCATAGGACCTGATTTGAATTTATCCATGAATAGCATCCACTGCTGTTTTTTGTTTATTCCACATCTCTGCATACTTACCATCTCGACTTAGAAGTTCATCATGTGTACCTCGTTCTGTAATTTGTCCTTGCTCAAGAACTAAGATTTCATCTGCATCGGCGGCTGTTGAAAGACGGTGAGCAATGACCAACGTAGTCCGATTTTGAGAGATAGCTTGTAGGTTTTTTTGAATTTCTTTTTCCGTTGTACTATCTAAGGCAGAGGTGGCCTCATCAAAAAAGAAGATTGAAGGATTTTTTAAGATAGCTCTAGCAATCGCTACTCGCTGTTTCTCTCCACCACTCAGTTTTAGACCCCTTTCCCCTACAATGGTTTGATATCCATCTGGTAGGTTCATAACAAAATTATGGATATCGGCACTCTTGGCAGCTTCATAAATTTGCTCTTCTGATGCCTCGGGGTTTCCATAAGAAATATTGTAATAAATCGTATCATTAAAAAGCACTGTATCTTGAGGGACAACACCGATCATTTTTCTTAACGATTGCTGGGAGATATCTTTGATATTTTGGTTGTTCACATAAACAGCTCCTTCTTTAGGGTCATAAAATCTAAATAAAAGCCTGCTAATAGTGGATTTTCCAGCGCCCGTGGGACCAACGAGTGCCACCTTTTTTCCATTAGGGACCTCAAAAGAAATTTTTTGAATAATGGTTCTTCTCACATCGTAATCAAAGCTGACATTTTCAAATCGAATAGAGGCCTCTTCTGTTTTCTGAAGAGTTATCTCGCTATCTGTGAGATTAGGTTTTTCTTCCCAGAGAGTAAAAAGATTTTCCATATCGGTTAAAGATTGTCGAATTTCACGATAAACCGTTCCAAAAAAATTAAGTGGTTGGTAAAGCTGAAGCATGTAAGCATTAATAACTACAAAACCGCCAATTGTTAAACTTCCTGCTCTGATGTCAAATGCCGACATAACTAACATAACGGTAATGCCTGTCATAATGACAATCGTTTGGGCAATGTTTAGATAGCTAAGAGAGTATTGATTTTTAATAGACTCAGTTTCATATTGATCAAGTGATTCAAAAAGTCTTCTGTATTCATGTTCTTCATTATTAAAATACTTAACTGTTTCAAAATTCAAAAGACTATCTACTAGCTTTGTACTCACTGCATTATCGGCTGCGTTCATTCTACGACGAAACTGCAATCTCCATTGAGTCACGGTAAAGGTTACGACTATATAAAGACTGATTGTTATTAAGGTAACTAGGGCGTATTTTAGCCCATAGATATAAGCTAGAATTCCAGCCACTAAAAAAATTTCAATAATGGTTGGGATGACATTAAAAAGAACATAGTTAAGAAGAAAGTTTACTCCTTTCGTTCCTCGATCAATAAATTTACTCAAGGCGCCGGTTTGTCTTCCTAAATGGAATTGTAAAGAGAGAGAATGCAGGTGTTTAAAAGTATTCAAGGTTAACTGGGTGATGGCATTTTGAGCGACTTTAGAGAAAATCGCATTTCGAAGTTCCCCAAATGCAAGAGCGGTTATACGTGCTATTCCATATGAA
>Ga0255783_10006224_pt1 | contig 10353 bp, 10 predicted proteins | sample 011ome_22_FD_179981 | JGI IMG/M metagenome (GOLD analysis project Ga0255783, IMG submission 179981) | Coastal salt marsh microbial communities from the Groves Creek Marsh, Skidaway Island, Georgia - 011507BT metaG (version 2) | ecosystem: Environmental > Aquatic > Marine > Intertidal zone >... | reverse complement strand
GCACGACTGCACCTTGAACCGACAGCGACTCGAATGGGCGAATGTGAGGCATGACGTGGATGTATGTGTACAAGTAAATTGTAGAAATTTTAAATCAAATACTTTTTAAATTAAAACGTTTTTTTTTAAAAAGTTTTTTTTAGAGTATTTCATTCTGTAATCTCGGCAAAAGGCAACAATATTGATAAATAGAGCTATATAGAAATAACAATCCAACATATCATATCTTCTCGATTCAGAACTCCATCTATCTGTGCTAACGTGTCCAACACATTTCGACTTTATTTTATAAACTCGTGCATTATTGTTCAAAAACATATTTATTGCAAATGGCCCGCATGTATTTAAAAAATCGGGTCCGCGAAATGGCTGAATTTTTTTATACTTTAAATAGTTAAATATATCGAGCCAAATTGGGTCTTTTGGACGGCTTGACATATATGCGTTAGATATGCTATAATCATAAATGCCAATGCCGTCCTTATATGTATCTGGTTTAGACCTAAATATAATATCACTGTCTTTATAAATACCTCCCCATTTCCAAAGAATAACATATCGTGAATAGTCAATTTTTTCAATATGTTTTTTACAAATGTTAGGATAATTCCATTGAACCAAAAGTTTATCAATTTCTTTGTCATGCCAGAGTAAATGGGTCCAATCAGGATAATTTTCTACCCATGTATTTATCCATTCTGTAACTTGTTCTGAAGGATTTACATTGTCCATATGATGCATTATTTTAGGGAATGCTCCATTATAAGTTTTATTTGCCAGAAAATGTATTGGGTCTATTTTTACTTTTGGCGATAATGTATTATTATGTTTAGATTTTTTAAATACATCACAATTTGTTTCAATAATGAGATTGAATATTTTACATATTTGAAAGTCAGTTAAAAATGCATATATATAAATATATATAATAATAGACATTATAGTTATATATTTCCTCATTTTTTACATACAACTATAACTATTTATATTCGTTTCCCCGAAAATGTTGACTTTTAGCTAAAACTTTTAGAGAAAAAATGAAAAAATATTCTAAACATAATCAATTTTGTCTTATGGATTGGTTCAACTTTTGCCCAAGCGAGGTACCAAAGTTGTCGCGGGATTCTGGGAAACTTTAATCTGCTGGCGCGACGACTCGATGACCCGACCTCATCATTTAATTTAATTAAAATTAAAATCACAGGGAAATTTCCGAAGAACTTTTTCGAGTTATTCATTCTAAAATCAAAGTAAACAACATACAAACACACTCGTACGTACCACCACACATCTACAACCCAACATCCAACATGTCTGTATCTGCCGGCCCATTTGTCGACATCTCGACCCTGCCAAACGATTCACAAGAGCAAGACGCGTCGAATGAGCGGGTCGTCGGTGCCAAACGCAAGGCTGGTCAGGTTGAACAGGGGGCGGCGGCGGGCGCCGGGTCGACCCACAAAAAGAAAAAAACAAAAGTTGAACTTCGTATGATTACCGTCGACGAGTTCGTCTTCGAGGTCGCTGCCGTGCTTGCCGAGACCGGAAAACCGGCCAAAAGCACCGCAGAGCTGTCCGCTATCTTTCACAAGTATGAGCACGTCCCGTCGACGCCTGCGCGCGAGTGGTCGGCCGCGGAAAACCGCCGCCTGGCGGCCATGCTAACCGAACTGGGTTTCGAAGGCATTGAGACAGTGGAGCTCAACCAGATGCTTCCCGACGACGCTACGATGCGCGATGGCTCTCCTGTGGAGGAGGCGAACGTCCTGGTGACTCGTCAGTTCGGTCAGCAGCTTGGTATCGACATGGACTTGCTGTACGAACAACTGGAAGGCCGGGACATGGACAAGCTCAAGTGGTCTCGACGTGCCAACAAGTTTGACAAGGATGGAAACCCGACCAATGGTCAGCAGAACAAGCTGGCCCGTTGGAACTGTTGCATTACGAACGCGGAAGAGGACGGAGAAGCGATTGAGCAGGGTGTGCAGGCCAGCCACCCCAAGAACGCGAACATCAAGTTCACTTTCTTTTCGTACGAGGCCTTCCTGGAACTGAAAAAGTTTCGCTGGCGTTGTGCCGCCGTGCTTGGGCCGTTCGGGTACAAGGTGGTTGACCAGTTTCACGAGCTGAACAAGTACTACGACAAGCTACGAGGCATTGGACGCCATGGGGACATCGAAAGAGGCCCGGAAGGCAGCCCGTCGCGCGGTATGGTCAACTGCTTGAAGGTGGGCTATCACATTCCCATGCTGTTCAGCTGGTACAAGAACGCCAAACCTGCGGGTCGTTCCGAGGCCATTGGCCCTATGGACGTTTCCAAAGCTTCTTATCCAGTCGTACCGATGGAGAAGAAGGCCAAGGGCGTCGTGAAGTGGTCTACGTCAACCACGGCGGCCGTGTTCACCCTGGGCCACGGCGATTACTATCAGATGTCGGGTAAAGCCATCGGCAAAGACTGGAAGTGTCGTGATTGGGCACTTCGCCATTGTGCCGGCCACCGCAAGTATACAGGCCTCCCGAAGACGTATTACAACGCCGTGGAGGCCACGTTCGGCACGGTGAAGCCCGTGGCGTACTCTCTGACGGGTTCTGACCGCGTGGAGAACGATTCGGAGACACCGGAGCTGCAGTCGGCGACGCGCTTTGATGGTGCGTAGTTATAAAATGTGGGGTATATTAATCAAGAAATTATATTGTATATTCACATGCCTTACTTTAAAGTGATTGGACAAACGCCTTATTATGTACCTGGTTTCGAAACACGGACGTTCCAGAAGAAGACAGCACGGCGCGTGGTGGCGGGCCTTCGTGGTATAGGGGTAGACACGCGCTTGGTCAACCACCACGGTGGCTGTGATGTCACATATCTCGACAATTTGAGCGTCTACGTGGAGCAATTGAGTCGACCGACGACTTCGTTACTGCAGGCCCTCACGCGGGCTTTTCTGTAAAAAGTAGCCCATAATTGAAAAAGAAAACATTGCACATACATGTAATGTAAGTTCCCCGACCATGTTGTCGGCCGTGGTTCAGAGTCCAGCGGACTGCCACCCCTCTGCCGCCCCAAGTATCAACCCGGGTACTGTTGTGCATGCGCTGAACGTCCCGACATTTTACCAACAGGAGGGGCAATTCTGGCACATGATGCGCTATTTGTTCCAGCTGTACAACCAGAAACCCGTCTGGCAGCACCTGCCCGTGGTTTCACACTACCACCTGGCCAAGCAATTGCACCTGGCCGTCGATTCGTTCGAGTCCGAGGCGGAGATGATTCCCCGGCGCGAGCTGTTCTACCAAGCCTATTTTGCGATAGTGAGGAAGACGCGCGGCGAGCATACGCAAACCGAGTGGCTGGCCCATTCGCCCCAGGATTTTCTAACGAGCATGCACAAAATGTACCGGCTCTTGTTCTCGATGCGGGGGAGCATTCCGCCACTGCCCAATTTCGGACACGTCCACCCATCGTTAAAAAAGTAGACTATATATAAACAGTATTTACTTGAATATTATTATGTGGCAACCTGGCCCGTCTATTACTCTCGCCTCTTCGCAAGTGTACTCGTATACGCACAAGAACAACGGGCTGCGGCTGCTGTTGTGTCCAGTCGAAGGGTCTGATGTCTGCGCCTACATGCGGGCCGTCTCTGCGGGCTCGAAGAACGAGTCGGGCGCGGTGCCCATGGGTTCTGCGCACTTTATCGAGCACATGTCTTTTCGCATCCAGAAGGGAAAGATTTGGTCACTGGCGTCGAAAGGCGACGTTATCAATGCGGAGACGAACATGGACTCGACCCGATTTTACGTGGTGCATTTGCCTCACCAGACGGAGGAAACGATTCGCATCGATTCGGAGCGCTACAAGCAGGCGGCGGTGCCCGCGGACAAAGTGCCTGTCGAGTTGAACGCGGTGATTAACGAACTGGAGCGCGGGCAGCGCGCCGGGAACCTGATGTTTCAGACCACGTCGGCCATTGGCATCTTGGAACACCCGTACCACCACAGCACGATTGGCACGCGTTTCGACGTGTCGTCGACGACTGCACTCGACATGGAGCACTTTCGGGCCAAGTTCTACGTGCCCAACAACACCACGCTTATTTTCTGCGGTTCGTTCGACCCGGAGGCGGTGCAAAAACATGTCGACGCCCACTTTGGCGGCATCGCGCCGGCCCCGGAGCTCAAAAAGGGGTTGACCCCGGAACCGCCACAGATGGGCCGGCGCTCGGCCGAGTTGCACGTCGCAGCGCAGTGTCCGATGATTTGTATGGCGTTCCGTCAGCCCGAAGGGTCTACCCGCGAATCCATCGTGCTCCAGTGCATCTCGCGGCTGGTGTGGCACGGCAACCAAGGTCGCGCCGTCTCCCTCGTCAACGACGGCACGGTGCACGACGTGTCTACATACGCGCCCAGGCAGGAGAATCCGTATCTGTGGTTCATGCACGCGACGCTCGAATCCGAGAACCAGCTCGACACCGCGGAAGAGAAGATGCTCCACGTGCTGCAGTCGTTTGTCACGCACCCGGTGTCCGAGGAGACCCTGCACGACGTCAAGGCCTCGTTGCACGACGACTGGTCTCGTTCGGTCGAGTCTGTGACGGACATGATGAACGAATTGGGCCGGGGCGTCTCCATGGGGAACTGGAAAGATTGCGCGGACAGGCGCGTGGCGTTGGAGTCGGTTCGGCCCGAGGATATATCGGCGGTCGCAAAACTCGTGTTCCAGACACGCCATATGACAGTGACCCGTGTGGTACCGAAGAAAAAGCCGGCCGTGAACAAAGCGCCGACGCGCATGAACGCTGCGCCAGCAACACCGTCCCCAGCAGTGCCCGCGAACGTGGCCAGCAAATCGAGCTGGCAAGTGATGCCGTTGTCCAAGGGGACGAACATTCTGCACGCGCCGAGAGCCAGTTATGTGCGCGTCACGCTTTCCGCGCGCTTTTCGCCGGCACAGCACGACATTGCGACCCTGTTCGTCGGCACGATGAGCGCCTCCAAGAACGAACCCGTGCTGAGCAACATGCACACAGAGCGCAACTTCTCGCACGACCACGAGTTCGTGCACATGACCATGGAAATGCCGACGCAGCCCGCCGTGCTCGGCAAAGCTTCAAGCATGTACTTTGAACAGCAGTGGATGAACCCCGCCCTGCAACGGAACATCGACATCCAGAAGCGCCACATTGTGGCCGAACTCAACGCGTCGACGAAAGACCAGGGCTACATCACCAAAAGCAAGTTCATACAGTCCTTGTTCGAACACACCATGTACCACACGCCTGTGGACGTGCGCACCAAACGAATTATGGACATGACACCGGCCAGTTTGAAAGCTTTCCACGCCACCTGGATTTCACAGGCGCCCACCATGGTCACCATTGTGGCGCCGACGGTCGACGCGGCGTCGTTTGTCGGACAAAAACTGCCCGCGCACGACCACGTACCCGACACCACTCTCGAATGGTCGTCGAAAGCGCGCGCGGCACACGTACAGCACGTTCAACTGCCCGGATACGGCTCGTTCCAAATCATGATGGGCCAGACGGTGCCTGTCAAGCAGTATTCGCGTACTGCTGTCGCGTTGGAGTGCGCGTCTCATATTTTGGGCGGCGGCATGACGGGTCGGTTGATGCACACGGTGCGCGGCGAGCGCGGTTTGGGCACGTACGGGATTTACGCGGTGATGCAATACGTCAGCCCCAAAACGGACGGTATATTTTGCATCCAAGGCACGTTTAGCCCGAGCTCGGTCAAGGAAGGCATGGCAGCCACAAAGGAACTGTTGTCGGCGTGGCAGCGGGCCGGCGTGACAGAAGACGAGCTGCGCCGCGCGAAAGAGCACATGGTCGGGAGCAAGGTCATCGCCATGGACTCCGTAGACCATTTGCACGGCATGGTGTTGCAGTACCTGTTGCACAAAAAATCGCCGCGCGACGCCTTAGACTCGTACCGCACGACAGTCGAATCGTTGACCGTAAAAGAAGTCAACCAGGCCTTGCACGATGCCATTGACCTGCACAAGATGTCGGAGGTCGTCGTCGGCCCCACGAGTATTTAAGGCGCGGTATCAACAAATACATGGACGCGCTGATACAGTCGTTCTGCAAAATGCGCCTCCAGGCGGACACACCGGTGCCCAAGGTGACCAAGAGCCAGCTGGTCGGCGTTGTCCAACACTTGTACGTCGAGAATACAAAACTGAAAAAAGAAATTATACGATTACGAAAAGAACTCCATGTACACGAGCCCACCATCGCTCGGTGGCAACAGGTACGCTAAACATTTTTAATTTCGCGGACAATCTATTCATTTAATAGAAGAGCTGGTCGTCGGACGCCTCTCGTTTACTTGTCATTCTCAGAAGCTCGAGGTCTATATCAGTAAGTTTTGCGAGTTTTTCGTAAATTGGGGCGAGCTGTTCCATGATGTCGTCGTCGTCGGTATATTCCATCAAGCGCATGATACGTTCAATAATTAGCTGTCGGCTCGTCGAGCCGATACCTTTGAAACCATCGGCGAACCATTCTTTGTCGGCGTCAATCTTAAATTGCGTTAATTCCCGAACGAGGTCATCTTTATGGACTGGCTCGTCTGGCCGCTTCTGGGGGCGTAAGAAAATATAGCATTCGAACAAAAGTGCTTTTATTTGGTCCTTGATATTTTGTCCTGACAGAGTGTTTCCCTGCATGAATGCTTCAGTCCAGTTCGTACTACCATCTACGGCTGACTTAAGACCGGGGTTGTACAGTACTGTAAACGTTTTGAATGTCGGCGTGTCCATGATATGGTATGGGTACACAATAAATACTGTCAAATGGTTGTCGCCCATTTGGGCGAATCTTGTACCGTAGTTTTTGCATAACAACCGCTTATGCACACGCATCGCGAATTGCGCTTAAAAGATTGTAATCCAAATTCAGTTTGACCGACCCCACTCTCCACCGCACAAAGTTATCTTCGCTCGGTTCGTAATCATCTTCCAACAGCGGCAGCTGTTTCCGCTGTAGAGTAGAATTTGCATCGTCTTCGCTCATGCGTCCATTTTTGACCGCCTCGAGAATCCCTTTCCACACACCTACAATCCGGTCAACATTTCCCATGTGCTTGCGCATTTTTTCTTCGGCTTCGCGCAATACAGAGTCAATGTACTCGAGGGCTTCACTTCTGGGGTCTGGGGTGTATTTTATGCTGTACACATCGTTGAGAGACATATTTGAATTCCTTTTTGTTTTGCTTTACCATGTCATATTCGCATGCGAATAAGTGTAACATTTTCTTATTCTCATTAATATATAAATAATCCAAAACTAGTTTGGATAAAATTAAATGAATTTTTTGAACTGAAATCCACGTAACCGAAAGTGTAATTGTGGTGTTTTCGTAAACCATTTGAATTCGTGCGCGTGCTTCCCCTCGGCATTGCCAAAACGACTCATCGGCAATTTGACCAACGAAGGGTTGGCACGGCATACGAACAACACATATTTGCACTTTGCGTCATAAAATATTTCGTTGCCGTGATTGGTTTCCAGAATGTCGCGCACCTTGGAGGCGCATTCAGTTGCCTCGCCGCCAAACAAACCGTGATTCGTTTCCTCGCACACTTCGCGCACCACAGTGTCGAGAATTGTCTGGTCTCGTTTGTCGGTCTTGCCCCCCAGGTCTGTCCACTTGCCCTTGTATTTACGAAACAAAGTGTGTCGTTGACCGTCGACTTCCGTCCATATCAACATCCCGGCCGCCTTGACAGGTTGACCCTTGTACTCAAACGTCGGCCGTACCATGTGGCGTATATAAGACACCTTAAATACGCATTATGAGCGTGGAAGATTTGGCTATCGATGTAGGGATTCCCGTCAACACGGAGGAGTTTGACACGTTCGTGTCTTGCGTGGAGAACATTTTAGACCACGGTTGTGGGTATTCGGCCGACGTGACGGTTCAGATATGTGAACGCTGCGAGACGTCAGAGCTGCCGGTCGCGAAACGGGTATTGCGCGAGTGTCGTCGTGCCGCGTCCAACACGTCGCGCATGCGCCCGAGCAAGTTGAAGTGGTGGCAAACGTGGCGCAGTAAACGCGAAGGTCAAGACGTGCCGCGCTGGCCGGGTCGCGCGGCCTCGCCGTCACCGGTAGCCGAAACACGTCCCCGCACTGGACGGAGAGAGATGGCTCTCGAGTTTAAGAAAAACGCGCACCGCAACCGACGCCCACGACCGAACCGTCCTCCGGCAAAGAAAGCGAGATACACGCGACCCGAATCGCCTGTGCGCAGACCCATGGACCAACAGCGTCGTAGAAAACGTCCGATGTCGCCTATGTTTGAATCACGGTATTCACCTCAATACGAAAGACACACAGCAAACACATACTCCAGTCGAAATCAAGACGCTGTGTCACAGAGGTACGCTCCTAAAAAACGACGTCGGCGTTAAGACACTTTTTAATCACCATGTCCACGTAAGAATCGGCGTTGCGGACATGTTCGTCGTCGGTAAGACCGTCAAACTGTGTTTCCCATAAATATGCGTAATCAACCGTCCCTAATGCCAAATGAGTACATTCATGAATCAAAGTAAGTGATTTATGAACGTCTGTCATATCATCGTACTTTTCATTCACTGTAAACACATAATTCGAGTACAGTTCAGGGACCACAAACGCTGTAGGGACAAAAAGCAACGTGCGCGAATAAGGCACCAGTGATTTCGGAACGCGATACACAGTCGTGCCATTGATGCAGTCTTTCACCCTGTGCATATCCAACCCTGGAGTATTGTCTTCCAAACACTCGAGTAGACCATACGATACATCCACCATGTCTCTAAGAATTGGAGAGTGAGGTACCATTCGCAATATGCCTAAAGAGACCGTTTTGTACACACCAGGTATTATCATACAAATGTATACACAGCTCAAACACTTGGGTGTTTGAGGATCCGTAAGCACACGATACAAGAGTATCAGATATACAACGTCGAATACAACAGCAACGCTGTGAAGATTATACATGTGACAATCCATACATATTATCTAACATACATATATTTAACTGTTAGATAACGCGCAGAATGTTCTATTTTATATTACATGACATTATTCTCGTATACGGTATAGGTGAATGCTTATTTGGGTACATATAGCTGAAAATACCCACGCACTACACAACAAACTCCACCGTAGGAACACGGAAAGTAGAGTTAGAAGCAAGATAGACGCCCATATGACAAAAATGGGGACCCAGTCATTGGCGTGTCGACCGCAGCACTGTGCGCAGAGTATTCCGCAACAAAGAATGCTGATGAACAAAAGTGGACCGCCGTGACTGGGCGGCAGCTCGTCAAAGTGGTTGAGCATAACTGAGACATGTAGCACAAACCACACCACGGACAACCACATTCACCTATTTAGAAGACGCTTTATAGACAGGTCTGCGAATGCAAGCTGGACTTCTTTTACTGGCTGGCACAGCGGGCAAGGTTGTAGTTTCCACTGCTATCACGCCTATCGTAAACAATACGATTTCTCTCATCACGTCTCTGCGAAGTATCGACAACACGCCAACACTCCAAGACGTGATTGAAAAACATGACATACCAGCGACTCTACAAACCATCGAATCTACCTGCGTTGCACTCAAGTGCGACGATGAACCGCTCAAAACGGCGGCGGGGCACGTTGTAAATGCTGTACAGCACATCCACCAACTTTTGACACGTATAGCCGATACGACGGCGTCTCACAACGCTGGTTACATTTCCAGATGGAGAACACTCATTCTTGACAACGAAATCGCACAGCTGGAAAGCCTCATGAACATATTGCACCAGCGTTTCAAATTGATGTGCGATATACACTCCGTCACCTCCTAAGACTTTTCCGGTGTCGACGCATCAGGCGCCCCCACGCCGATGTTTTATACTTGTGAGGCTTCTTGGTGGGAATGCGTCTCTGTGCGAGTGTTGCCCACGTATCATCGGCGCGGCGGCGCATGTCCAGACATACAGTACATTTCCAAGTGACAATAATACGATTCAGTTTAACCATTGTAGATAAAATAACCTAATTCATTTAATTCATTCAACCTTGAAACTTTCGGCTTCCGGGCCGACTTTTAATTTAAATTAAATTAAACGCGCGGTGAATTTTTTTTTGACTTCCGGGTCGACTTTTAATTTAAATTAAATTAAACGCGCGGTGAATTTTTTTTTGACTTCCGGGTCGACTTTTAATTTAAATTAAATTAAACGCGCGGTGAATTTTTCGTGGGGCGGGGCCGACTTTTAATTTAAATTAAATTAAACGCGCGGTGAATTTTTTTGACTTCCGGGTCGAATTTTAATTTAAATTAAAT
>Ga0255783_10006223_pt1 | contig 10354 bp, 11 predicted proteins | sample 011ome_22_FD_179981 | JGI IMG/M metagenome (GOLD analysis project Ga0255783, IMG submission 179981) | Coastal salt marsh microbial communities from the Groves Creek Marsh, Skidaway Island, Georgia - 011507BT metaG (version 2) | ecosystem: Environmental > Aquatic > Marine > Intertidal zone >... | reverse complement strand
CATAGGGAAACCCCAACGATCAGATTTGTTTTCCAGCATTTTCGATATCCATCATTGATTAACTAGAGGAATAAAAAGCAGTTGAGCCAACAGGCTTATTAGAACAGTGTAAGCGTCCCTAATGGAAATGAATAAGAGGGAAAATGGCTGGGGTGGTAGGATTCGAACCTACGCATGACGGAGTCAGAGTCCAGGTTATACCAGAACTTGCACGTCATAGCAGCATGGCGACAACGCAGCGATATATTGATGTAAGCTTGGATAAGCTTAGGTCAGCAGTGAAATTAGCCACATTGTAGGAGGGGGAAATGGCCAGATCAGACGATTACATTATTGAGGTGCAGATCAAAGGTGGGACTTTTGTGCCTGCCGGGGCTTCTCATCAGGAACAATCTGCGATCCTTAGAGCCCAGCACATGTTACAGAGTAACCCCTCAGTAACAGGGGCAAGGGTCAAGCAGCGTGGTGGGAGTGTGGTTTGGTCTGGGTAGCAGGGTTCTCAGCACCCTAAAATGCACGATTTTTCTACTCATTAATCAGACTAAGGAGTTAAATTAGGATCTACTGGGAATCTCTATTTACTAGATTGTAAATTCTAATGCGTTTGCCCAAGACAGCAACTTCTTCCTCGTGCACTATTACTTCGCTTCCGGACGAACCAATAACCACTATATAGGGGCTGCTTGGATCATGTCGGCTATTGTTACCAATATGAGGATGAATGGCGCCGAAATCGATTATCAGATTGTTCTCCTTCGCCCAATCTGCCATGCGGGAAGAGGCCCTTGCGTTGTTGATCTGGTAGAGCGTTGCAAAAAGGTTGAGAACCACAAGAGTGAAAGCATAACCAACCCATAAAAACCGTTGCAGGCTAATAGTCCCGCAAACAAGCATAGCCCAGAATGGAATAATGAAAATCAGATATCTCTGGGCAGGCCTGGTGAGCGACAAAATGATAATGTAGAAAATAATGGTCAGTATCAAAACCCTCGACTCTCTGCTCTGGAAAAAAAGGTAACAGCAACAGCAAAAATTCCAGAAGCTGACCGCTTTGATCAATATGATAATTTCATTGCCAAGCAACTGCTCAAAACTGCCGAAATCCATCTCTCCGAGATTCTGGTTGTTGATAGCTATCCATAGGCTGATAACAAACAGGAGAAGTTTCAATTTCCAGGCGTTACGATTGACAAGAGCGGGGATGGTAAGGAAAAACATTCCGGACAGGTAAAAGCCATAACTGAAAATATTGTTCAGCCAGTTCTGGAAAGAAGAAGTAACCATCACAGACCTGAAATGATCAGGGTACAACCAGAAACCTGTGGCCTTGCGGTAAAGCAGCAAAAATAAAATAACCAGGGCAATGATGAATATAATTTCGAACAGGCGATTGCGATGCCAGTCTCGAAACCGACTGTTGAAAACCTCTGCCAGCCAGCTGAAACCGAGATAGAGAAGAAGTACTGGCCAGGCATGGTATTTAACCATCCCGGCAAATCCACCCAGGATACTTTTCAGGTAATAACGCTGATGTATGTCATAAGCCACCACCATCAGATTGACGGATAACAATTCGGAATACGCACGTCCGGAATAAATCCAGATAAGGGGATTTAACCCGATGATGATGAGCAGCCATGGATTACCAAACCGGGCAAGCCAAACCAGCAGCAAAGTGCCCCCACCAAGAGCAAATAAGCGATAAGATGCATACACATCCATGCCAGTTAATTTCACCACCCAGCTGGACAGGTAAGAATATGTCAGCGGGTTTGCCTGGTATTGAAAATAGTCGTTAAGAGACTGTTCACTACCGGTAAGGAAAAACTGGCTGCCTTGCCGATAAGCCCACTCAAGGTTGATGAATGGGGTGTTGATATATGCCAGGTGCAGACAGAAAAAAACCAATACAATGAGCCAGCAAACCAAATTAGCATGTTGCCAGGATTTACAGACCAAAGTGTTCTGAAGGGAATTTTCGCTCATAATGAATTTAAATAAAGGATTTGAAAAAAAACATCTACACTAAACAACTGCGTTCGTGGACATGGTATTGGAAACTGCCCAAAATGCACAGAATTTAGTGGTCTCCTTTAGGCTCAACCTTTAATATAATGACTTTTTCCACGCCTAGTTAGCGTGTCACTTCTATTTTAAGTAAGCAGGTAACGCATTGAATGTAAGACCCATCATTGTCGATCTGGATGGCACGCTCATCCTGACAGACACGCTTCATGAGTCTTTGCTCAAGGCGCTGTTCAAAAATCCCTTTCTGTTACTCAATATGCTGCTCTGGATTTGCCGGGGAAAGGCTGCTTTCAAACATTGTATTGCAGCCCGATCTGAACTGAATGCCGACACCTTGCCCTACAACCATGATTTTCTGGAATGGCTCAGGGAACAGCATGCCCAAGGCAGAAAACTTATTCTCTGTACGGGCGCGAATGAAAAAATTGCGCTTTCCATTGCCAGCCACCTGAGGATTTTTGACGAGGTGATTGCCAGCAATGAATCCGTAAACCTGACAGGTACTGAAAAAGCGCGCATGCTGGAAACCCGTTTTGGCAAAGAGGGATTTGAATATGCGGGAAATTCCCAGGCAGACTTGGCGGTATGGCAGTTGTCCAGCAAAGCTATTGTGGTGAACGCTTCAACCAGTGTTGAATCCAGGGCGCGGCAGAACGGTAACGTTCATAATATCTTCATAAAGCGCCCCCTCACTTTCCGTGACCTGATCGGTACCCTCAGACTGCACCAATGGTCAAAAAACCTGTTGTTATTTGTACCACTTATCGCCAGTCATGGCGTCGACCAGCTGAGTGCCTGGATCCAACTGGTGCCTGCTTTTTTCGCTTTCAGTTTTTGCGCGTCCTCGGTCTATATACTAAATGATCTCCATGATCTGGATAGTGACCGTATCCATGTTCGCAAGCGCATGCGTCCACTGGCAGCAGGGATTATTCCCCTGTGGACAGGATGGCTGCTGGTTCCCTTGCTTCTATTACTGGCTTTTTCCATCGGCACCTTGGTCAATAGCCAATTTCTTGCCATCATTGCCGTGTATTTCCTGCTGACCTTGATGTACTCACTGTTCCTGAAAAGCCTGGTACTCGTTGATTGTCTTACACTGGCAATACTTTACACCTTGAGAATAATTGCAGGAGCTGTAGCGATAGGCCATAGCCTGTCTTTCTGGCTGCTCTGCTTTTCCGTGTTCCTGTTTTTGTCACTGGCATTCGTCAAGCGTTACGCAGAATTGCTGGATTTGCAGGACAGCAGAACAGCACATGGCCGTGGCTATCATACTTCCGATCTGCCCCTCATCCATACAATGGGCGTAGCGGCCGGATATGTCTCAGTACTGGTACTGGCGCTTTATGTGAACAGCCCCGAAGTCCAGGTGCTTTATCAAAATCCCAAACTCATCTGGGCGGCAGTGCCGGTCATACTTTTCTGGATAAGCTGGATATGGATGCAGACTGACCGAGGCAATATGCATGATGATCCGCTGGTATTTGCCGTCACGGACCGGACCAGTCTATTTTGCGCGGCCATTTTCATCGTGGTAATCGTTGCCGGGGAGACAGGGATACCATGGTAAAAGCGACATCCTGGGGAAGGCTACCTGATACTGAACAGACACTAGTGCCTCTCAGTGAAACCCGACATGTTGCCCAGGTGCTGTCCCAGGCCAAACCAGGCATTGTCTTTGGCAACGGCCGCAGCTACGGGGATATGTGCCTGAATCCCGGGGGGCCAGCCTGGGATTCCAGATACCTGGATCACCTGATGGCATTTGATTGTGAAACAGGAATACTTCAATGCGAAGCGGGTGTCCTGTTAAGGGATATCCACCGCATAACGGTTTCTCGTGGCTGGATGCTGCCAGTCACTCCCGGAACACAGCTGATTACAGTTGGCGGTGCTATCGCCAATGATGTCCATGGCAAAAACCACCATGGCTTCGGCACTTTTGGCGAACATGTGCGGCTAATCAAGTTAATACGTACCGATGGTCAGGAGATTGAATGTGGGCCGCAAACACAGCCTGACTGGTTTGCCGCCACTGTCGGCGGTCTGGGTCTCACTGGTGTCATGGTCGAAGTGGAATTGCAGCTGCAAAAAATATCAAGCGCCATGTTGGACATCGAAAAAATTCCCTATAGCAATCTGCAGGACTTCCTTGCTCTGGCTGATGACTCTGAAGCTGACTGGGAACATACCGTTTCCTGGATTGACTGCACAACCCGGAGTCGTGGCCGGGGAATATTCCTGCGTGCCCGCCCATCATCACAACAGCATTTGAAAAACAGCACCGCAAAAAACAGCACAATGCCCTTCGCCCCGCCAATCTCACTGATCAATGGACTGACTGTAAAACCCCTCACTGCAGGCTACTACAAATTGCAGGAACTGACCTCAGGGTCAAGCGTGGCGCATTTTGAAAAATTCCTCTATCCCCTCGACAGTCTTCTGGGGTGGAATCGCCTCTATGGTCCGAAGGGGTTTTATCAGTACCAATGCGTTCTCCCCCGGGAAAGCGGAATTGATGCCCTGAACGCCATGCTCCAGGAAATCAGCCAATCAGGCAGTGGCTCCTTTCTGTCGGTACTGAAGACTTTTACTGACAGGCCTCCAATGGGGCTGTTGAGTTTTCCAAGACCAGGTATCACACTGGCCCTGGATTTCCCGAATGCCGGGCCTAGGACCCTTGCCCTTTTCGACCGGCTCGATGCCGTGGTAAGGGCTGCTGAAGGCAGGCTCTATCTGGCCAAGGATGCACGACTGCCAAAGGGCTTTTTCCGGGAAAGCTATCCTCGGGTTGAAGCGTTTTTACAATTTCGTGATCCGGGCATCAGTTCGGGCATGTCCAGACGGCTAATGGAGAGCTAATTTGGCACATAATAAAATCGTTATCATCGGTGCAACCTCGCTCATTGCCGAGCATTGTGCCCGGATATGGGCTGAACAGGCACCCGCTGAAATGGTCCTAGCAGGACGGGATCCACATAAAATTAAACTGCTTGCTAAAGATTTGAACGTCAGGTCTCCTGATACGCATATCGACAGCCAGGTCATTAATTTCCGTGAGCCGGATTCGATTGCCGCTTTCGCCCGTGCCGTATGCAGCCAGCGCTTGCCAGATATCGTCCTGATCGCGCATGGCTTTTTATCCGATCAGGAAAAGTGCCAGCATGATTTAACCGAAGCCAGTGAAGCAATGTACCTCAATGGAATTTCTCCAGCCTTATTCGCGGAAGCCTTTGCCCACTGCATGGAAAAGGGAAACCTGGGCACTATCGCCATCATCGGTTCCGTGGCAGGCGACAGGGGGAGAAAGTCCAATTATAACTACGGCTCTGCAAAAGGGCTGCTTTCCCGTTACGTCCAGGGCATGCAACATCGCTTTGCCGGAACAGGTATCAAAGTCATACAAATCAAACCCGGTCCCACTGACACACCCATGACGGCACTTTTAAAAACATCCGGCATGAAGCTGGCACCGGTAGATAGTGTCGCCCGAGACATAGTGAGCGGCATTGCCAAGGGCAAGGCCCTTGTTTACACACCCTCCAAATGGTTCCTCATTATGATGATCGTACGCCATATTCCCGGATTCATTTTCAACAAGACAAATATCTAGGTCCGGGGACTGTTAATCAGAGACGCATGATGAGTGATGAGCAAACTATAGATTACAACGCCAGGATCGTTATTACCGGAGGGGCGGGACTGGTTGGCCAGAACCTCGTGCTTGAATTAAAGACCCAGGGATACCGCAACCTGGTGGCAATCGATAAAAACGGATACAACCTTGCCGTGCTCAAGGAAATGCATCCGGATGTCAGGGTACTTCATGCTGACCTTGCGGATCCCGGCGACTGGGCAGAGTGTTTTACCGGCGCCGATGGCGTAATAATGTTGCAGGCCCAAATTACGGGCAAGACCCGGGCCCCATTCATTCGCAATAATATTGATGCCACACGCCATATTCTGGAAGCCATGAGTTTACACCAGGTACCCTTTCTTGTGCATATCAGTTCTTCCGTCGTGATCTCAGTGGCCGATGATGAATACACGCGAACCAAAAGAGCCCAGGAAAAACTGGTGGTGGACAGCGGAATTTGCCATTGCATATTGCGACCGACCCTGATGTTTGGCTGGTTTGACCCCAAACATCTGGGTTGGCTGGCACGCTTTATGGAAAAGACACCGATATTTCCCGTTCCCGGCCATGGTCGCTACAGCAGACAGCCGCTGTATAATCGCGATTTCTGCAAGATCATCATCCGCTGTATGGAAATGCAACCAACCGGCCACATCTACGATATCGTTGGCGATCAGCGAATCGACTATGTTGATATCATCAAAACCATCAAGAAAGTAAAGAAATTGAAAACCCTGATCATCCACCTGCCCATGTGGCTTTTTTCATTATTGATGCGAACCTATGCCCTTTTTACCCGCTACCCTCCCTTTACGAATGACCAGCTGATTGCCCTGACTGCCGGCGATGATTTCAAGGGCGTCGATACCGGTAAGGTATTCGGCATCAGGCAACAGGCATTTGAAGACGCGATGGATGAAACTTTCAATCACCCCGCTTATAGCCGCGTGCTGTTGAAACGTACAGGGATGGAGCAATGAGCGAAAAAATCGGCATCATCGGTGCCGGCCCCATGGGTCTGGCCTGCGCTTATCACCTGTTGAAATCCGGCCACAAGGTAGAGATATTTGAGGCAGATGACCGTATCGGTGGAATGTCCGCATCTTTCGACTTTGATGGCTTGAAAATTGAACGGTATTACCACTTTATTTGTGCCCCTGATCAGCCTTTGTTTGACCTTATGGAGGAACTGGAGATAGCGCAGAATTTACGCTGGCAGGAAACCCGACAGGGATTTTTCTACCAGGGCCAGCTCTACAAATGGGGAAATCCATGGGCCTTGCTGACTTTTCCTCATTTAAATACCGTCCAGAAATTTCGCTATGCACTGCATATCATGTACGCCAAAAATGTCAGTAATTGGCACAAGCTGGACAAGATCAGCGCCACTTCCTGGCTAAAAAAATGGGTTGGGGAAAAGGTCTACAGCATGCTCTGGGAAAGTCTTTTCTATTTGAAATTTTTTGAACACACAGATGAGTTGTCGGCGGCATGGCTGGGCACCCGCATTAAGCGTGTAGCACTCTCACGCAAGAATATTTTCACTGAAAAGCTGGGTTACCTGGAGGGGGGCTCTGACACCTTCCTGAATGCTATTGAAAAGAAAATCCAGGAATTGGAGGGAGTCATACACCTGTCCAGTCCTGTGCAAAAAGTACTGACCGAAAATGGCCGGGTGGCAGGTCTGCAAATCAATAAACAGAATATAGCATTTTCACAGGTTGTGTCCACGGTTCCCCTGCCCTATGTACCCCGGTTTGCGCCTGACTTGCCAAAGGATTTTCAAGACCGTATTAGCAGTATCAGGAATATTGGTGTGATTTGCGTGCTGTTTAAACTGAAACAACAATTCACTGAAAACTTCTGGTTAAATATTCAGGACGACGATATAAAGGTGCCAGGAGTAATAGAATATACAAACCTGAATCCGCTCGATAAAAATACCCTGGTGTATGTGCCGTTCTACATGCCAACGACTCACCCGGATTATGAAAGCCCGGATGCTGACTTCATTAATAAGTCCATAGCCTATTTGAGCCGTATCAACCCAGCTTTTAACGCCGACTGGATACTAAGTAGCCGTGCGTCCCGATATGAGTTTGCGCAGACTATTTGCCCTGTCGGTTTTTACGACATATTGCCACCGATGAAGACACCCCTGAAAGGTTTTTATATGGCGGATACATCCTATTACTACCCCGAAGATCGTTCTATTTCAGAAAGCGTTCGAGTCGCTTACCAGCTTGCGGAGACGGTGCATTGCGATGAAATGGATTAAAGGAGAATTCTATTCGACCGTTTTCCTGAAATTTTTTATGGCGAGCGGTGTTGCTGCAGGGGTCAATTTTTTCAGCCGGATTTTATTCAGCCTGCTTTTCTCATACCCAATGGCAATATTTTTTGCCTTCTGGATGGGCCTCACCACCGCTTTTGTACTTAACCGTCGCTTTGTATTTAAGAATCATTCATCAAACAGCACCAGGAAACAATTCGGCTACTTCCTGTTAATAAACCTGCTGGCCCTGTTGCAGACCATGTTCATAAGCCTGGCTTTTGCATGGTATATTTTGCCAGCGCTGGAGATTGAAAAGGCAGTTAATGAAATTGCACACTTTTTAGGGGTATCGTTTCCTATCTTCACCAGTTTTATCGGACATAAATATATATCGTTCAACCCGAGCAAAGTTACCCCGGGAAAGGCTTATGAGTGATCGCAAACAAATGCTGGAAAACGAATACCAGTTGCGTTTTTCAGACCAGGAAATTTATCGTAACCAGGTTTGGCAGGTGCTTTGTGAAGATTTCTTCAGCTCTTATATAGACGTGGATGCGAACATTCTTGATCTTGGCTGCGGCTGGGGAGAATTCATCAATAATATCAGCGCTGGCAAGAAATTCGCGATGGACATGAACCCGGATGCGAAAGGTAAGTTAAGCAGCGGCATTCATTTTCTACATCAGGATTGTTCAGAACCATGGCCCCTTGAACCAGCCTCGCTGGATATTGTATTTAGCAGTAATTTTCTGGAACATTTGCCCGATAAAGACCACGTAGAAAAAACAATCGCTCACGTCTCCAGGGCATTAAAACCAGGAGGAAGAGTTATTTTCATGGGGCCGAATATCAGATACATCCCTGGTGCCTACTGGGACTTCTGGGATCACTATGTCCCGATTACTGATTTGTCCATGGCGGAATTGCTCAAACTGAATAACTTCGACATCAGCAGGAATATATCCCGCTTCCTTCCCTATACCATGTCAAACGGAAAGCCACCGCCATTATTCATGCTAAAAGCCTACCTGAAACTACCAATTTTCTGGCCCTTATTCGGCAGGCAGTTCTTGGTCATTGGGGAAAAGAAACGAAGCACCACGGATTTTTGATTCCGACTCCCATCGGCGACTACAACCCGAACTGAGCTAGATCTTGCTGTGGTGCTGGATCTATTTTCGAGAAAAGTAATAGGCTGGTCGATGCAATCTCGGATTACTAAGGAGATTGTATTGGACGCATTGCTGAAGGCCGTATGGCGACGAAATACAACTGCTCCGGTAAAAGTGCATTCGGATCAAGCTAGTCAGTATACAAGTCATGACTGGTAGTCTTTTCTCAAAACGCATGGGTTGAAAGGAAGTATGAGTCGCCGAGGGAATTGTCATGATAACCCAGTGGCCGAAAGCAGACGCTCAGCCTCACCAAAATCCCACCAAATAATTACTCCGTAATCTCAACCACCCAACCCTGCAACACAGGGCAAAAAAAACGTACATTTCACACGCTAATGCCTAGCTCTGCCCCTGGGCAGAACATGGAGAACGCTACGAATGGGATTTAAAAAGTGTGTAAGCACTGTGTAAGCAGTTTTTTGGAAGGGATAAAAACTTAATCTTATAATTTATTATTTTAAATCAAGATGTTAATGGCTGGGGTGGTAGGATTCGAACCTACGCATGACGGAGTCAGAGTCCGTTGCCTTACCGCTTGGCTACACCCCAGTAATTTGAACTGAAATCGAATATACGGCGGCAGGACGCAGCCGGATTTTCGAAGGCCGCAATCCTACTAAGATTACCGCCGCTTTTCCAGTGTTTCCGGGTATTTTCCTTTAACAATCCTGTGTTTTAATGCTTATGGGCTCTTAGGATTTTTTAGAGTTCACAGATCAATTTGGAAAATAGCTAACTTTAAGAGGGTATATGGGCCAGGAAATCGAATCCAGCGACTTTAGCGATGCTGAACTGGAAAAGTTCAAGCACCAGTTAGCCGAAGAAACCAGGCTGCTGAAAAGCTACTTTGACCAGTCCCTTTTCACCAAACAGGGCTACAAGGCGGGTTTTGAGCTGTAAGGCTGGCTGCTGGACAATACCAATCTTGCGGCACCGGATAACGACGCTTTTCTAGGCAGCCTCAATGACAAAAATGTGGTGCCCGAGCTTACCACCTTTAATTTTGAGGTTAATGGCGTCGCCACTATTCTGACTGATGACGCGCTGGAGCGGATGTACCGGGACCTGGTAACGAGCTGGCGTCATTGTGCTGAGGCGGCCAGCAGCCGTGATGAAAAAATCCTTATGATCGGCATCCTGCCCCACCTGCGTGAAAGCGATCTGAATTTGGACAATATGTCCTCCCTGTCACGCTATAAAGCCCTGAATCATCAAATCCTGAAAATGCGTGATTTC
>Ga0255783_10006212_pt1 | contig 10366 bp, 19 predicted proteins | sample 011ome_22_FD_179981 | JGI IMG/M metagenome (GOLD analysis project Ga0255783, IMG submission 179981) | Coastal salt marsh microbial communities from the Groves Creek Marsh, Skidaway Island, Georgia - 011507BT metaG (version 2) | ecosystem: Environmental > Aquatic > Marine > Intertidal zone >... | reverse complement strand
GTCTTATGTACTTATTTATATGAATTATTTATAAAAGGACCAACTTGGTGTGCCAATATACTTGCAGGCATTGTTGGTCATGTGCCGTTCTTTGCCGTTCACTTTGATGTATGCTTGGTACGTACGGCAGTATCCGCCTGATATTGGGTAAGAATGTATCACACGCACCTTGCCCGCGGCCAGACGCTTCTTGCTGTACCAACTGACTATCTTGCCGTTCTGTGTGCTTGTTAGGGCGAAGAACACCGCTGATTCGTGCATCTTCTTCTCTTCCCGCTTTAGGCTGAATCTCAGGAACTGTGTGCGTCTGAATAGGAAAGCAGGCATACTGTACTTGAGATCATCTCCCAACCAAATGGGTGCTGGCATTTCGCCTATGTGTCCCTTGGCATCTCCGGGCGTCTTGTCGCCCGCCAGTGCTGTGCTTGACAGCAGTAGGCTAATCAATACTGTGATAACCTTGAACAATCTCATACTCTCCATTCATCTTATGACAGGCTATCTGTCTCTGTGTTACTACGACCTCTCCTATAGGCATGTCCCAGGTGTACATCTCACAACTGTCAGCGATGCCCATGTCAAACAGGAAATCACTGGCTCCGTCCTTGCACACCACTTTCTCCTCGACCTTGCTCTCTATGATGTTGCCGTCAGTGTCCACGACTCTGATCTGTGTGGTCTCGACGTCGCAGTACTGATCATTCCATGGTCCACCCGCGTCGGCGGTAGTGGAGAATATGATCAATCCCAGTGTGAGGAATGCCAGGGCTATGATGTAATAAAGATTCCTCATGGCCCTAGTTCAGTACTTTTTCTGCCGCATCGTCAATTGAAGTAGTATCAATTGTCTTTGCTAGTTTCTCCTGCTTTATGTCAGCCACGATAGTATCAACATGGTCTCTGCCCAACTTAACCATTACATAAACCCTGTAAGATTTATTCTTGGTGGTGTATATAACCTGTTTATCAACTTCGTAGTGGGTAACAAGTGTGTCATTGATAATATTCACAATTATGTCTTGAGCACCTGCTGTCACGGTCATTGACTCGTTAGTACCCGCTTCATCTTTCTTGATGGTGGATCTGTTGTTCATTTCACCATTAAGCCTGTCGGCCAATTTGGCCTTGGCCAATAATGTTGCCTTCTTCACAGCCAACTCAAGGTCAGGAGACACGGCTGATGCCGCCTCTTGATAGTGTTTTTTAGTTGTGTGTGGATATTTCACATACCATTTCGGAGTCTTGTTGATCACACCGTTCTTGCTCATGTCCGACTTCATCGAATATGTAGAACACTGTGCCACAAGTAGACCTGCGAAAAGTATAAGAAATAGTTTGCTTATGTTTTTCATGTTTTCCTTATTGTTAAAAGTTCGCAATCTGCTCTGATATCCAGTTAGATACACCAGCGATGTTAAAGTCGTTGCTGAACTGTGTCCAACCATCTCCTATCATCGGATACACCGCTAGGAAGATTGCAAATAGTATTATTAGTCTAATCATACAACAATTATAGCACATTTTCCAAATACGTCAACCAGGGTTGATCTTGCTAGAAGTGTTGATTTTATTGAGGTTTTATGTCAACCAATTCCAAATTGCTCTGAGCGCCAATAGTAGATACATACCTTCCATCAATGCCCTCGGAGTGTCACCGTCCTTTATGCCCATGTAGATCCAGATGGAACAACTTACCGTTGCGATCGCCCAACCCATCCATTGTGTTTCCACGTTGGCGTTGCTGAGTATGAAGGCCCCTATCATGGCCAGTATGAATCCCAACCAACGCCAGCCGTCTATCTTCTGATAATATCTGATCTTCATTACTTGTTGCCCTTCATTGCGGTAATCTCCTTAGCACTCTCTTCGTCCCACACAGGAACAAGGTTGCTCTTGTGCATCATGCCGATGCCCAGTAACCTTCTCTCACCAGAGTACTTCATCTCTTCTCTCTTGTTGCCACCATTGACGGGGATCTTGTCTCCGCACTTGGGTTGATTGGGATCTGACTTGTACTCGGGTATGTCGTAGCCTTTGAATCCTTTTGCTTTCTGCTTCAATGTGTATGTGTCTAGACCTTGTGATGCCAACCATTCCTCGTGGTTCGCCTGTGCCTCACGATTCCTACGAGAGTTCTCGATCTTGTGTCGGATACGTTTCGGCAGTTTCATTTGTATGAATCCCATTCTAAATTATACTGTTAAGGTAGTTTGTTGTCAACTATGGTTGCGAATATTATGTTTTGGTAGTCTGGATTGGTGCTCCAAGCGGTCATGCCAGATAGTAATAGTTTGTAGTTCCATTTACCGTCCTCTACTTGCTCTGCCCTGTGCTCACGGAACTTGTCGTAGGCAGGATGTGTGTTCAGTATCCGGATCATGTCCTTCACAGATTCGCATTTGGATGTGTATTTCTTCACACCCCATTCTGCATCAAGATTTTCAAGTGCTTTCATGTGAGGTGTGTTCTCCAGATCCCAGGTCCTTACACCGAATAAAGCATTACCTTCTTTGGCGAATCTGCTCTTGCCCCAAGCACTCTCTATGCCCGCCATTGCTATCACGATACTGATTGGTACTCGTTGGTCCTTGTCAGTGGTCCAGTTCAGGTATGCCACACAATTACTGGTGGCGTTGATGAATGAAGTCTTGTCCGTGAATTCAAACTCCGGTTCTTTCAAACCAAGTTCTTCTATGATCCGCATCTCCTTCTTGTGGAACTCATCCTCTATCTTCGTGATCACATGATCATTTGGATGGAAAGTGCCTGCTATGTAGGTGGCAACGATAACGAAGCCTACCACTATGCCAAAGTAGACGAATCTTTTGAGATATTTTCTAAACATTGCTATTAGTTAGTGGGCCGAGATTTTTATGCATATGGCCTTGTTGGCACTATGGGGTACTCGAGCCCACTAATCAATATTATACTGCAACCTTAGATTCTGTTGCTGGTTCTGGTGTCGCCGTTTCGTACTTGGCTTTGTACTCGGCTTCCGCGTTTCTCATAGCATTGTTCCAGTCCGCTTTACTTAGACCAGTGAACCTTGTTATGATACCATCACTCAAGATCTTGAATGATCCACACAACTTGTGAGAACCGTCATCTGCGATCTTGTGCACCACACCTGTAGCCTTGCCATCGGCATTCTCTCTGCCCATGATGTACATGTAGTTTCCTGATCTGCCTCTCCACTTGTTGTTGGTCTGTGTGTCTTCTTGGCATCTAGATCTGATCTGATCTATAACCAAACTTGCTTTTGCTGAACATTTATACATTGTCTTTCTCTCCTTTGTTACCACTATTATACATGGTAATGGTATTTCCGTCAACTGGTGTAAAAGTCGCTATTTTATTGGATTTTGAAGCCTTTTGGATATAAATCGTCAACCGTCTTTGTGGAATTTCTATCGATAGATTTGAATTGTGCAAACACACCAATGTCGCCGTGCCTGGCGTTATTCCTATTGAACCATTTTGCATCATTTATATCGTTAAGGTTTGATATTCCGTTTTGGAATTGTTTGTACACATTTGGAAAATTTTCAGAAATAAACCTGTGTGCCAAAGATTCTTTGTAGTTCAGACCTTCGTGTCCTTTTATTGAATCTGTATTTTTAATTATAAATTTTTTGTGCTTGAGATTCCTTCCTATACTGGCATTCCACAGGGTTTGGTATTCAGTTCCCATACAGACCTTGTTGTATTCCGACTTCGCAGGAATGGCATCAACAATAGCCCTCTTTAACATATGGCATTGTTTTGTAAAAATTAATGGATCTTCAGAATAAAACATATGACTGGTATTTGTTCTTGATCCAAGTTGCCAATCTTGATCCACATCTAGAGCGAATGCATACCACTCACCATTCACATAGTTAAGAAAAGGTTTATCGCAACCCCAGATGTTTGCTGTATGCTTGTCGTTTTCGTGTAGATCTACACACTGTAGTTTCCTGTTCAACCTTAAGGCAAAAAATCCTTCACTCCTTCCTAAGTTTCCGTAATTCTCGAACCAATATCCATTCTTGTACCAATTGGCATAGTCTTCCATCGTGGGTTTCTGTATGCTGATTTTTGTATTGGGTATTTTATCTTTGATAGATCCAAGATAAGGAATGGCTACTTGGTCTACCTCCCAGTCTGCCTCTGGTATACCGCAACCAATTGTTATGATCTCGTCTATGTGTATTCCGTTATCAATGAACGTGTCCAACATATAGGTGCTGTCTATGCCACCACTGAACCATATTCTGAGATAATCATGGTCTTCACGCAGTTGTTTTGCCCTTCCTACACACAAATCTTTCATGCTTTGTTCAGGTTCAACGTGAATTGGCAGTTTTTGTAACCAGTCGGGTAAGTGATACTTGATGGGATCATGAGATTCGCCTGCCCAAAGAATGGCTTGCAGTTTGTTAAAAGTTTTTCTGTCACCTACACTGTAATGGTAGTGATCTTCAAACACTCCTGATTTCTTGTACATGTCAACTATTTAAGGTTGGCAAGGATGGCCGCTTCTCGATTCCTGGCGGCTTCGATTTTTCTATTTTTATCTAGTTCCAATTCTTCTGGGTCTGGCTGTTTCTCAGGTTCCAGTTTGGTAGGTGCCTCTATGGGAAATCCTGTGTTATCAAACCATCTGCCATCAGCGGTGCTCACGCAGGCACTGTAGAAGTTCGTCTTCTCGTTGGTCATTGGATCCTTACGGGTCATCAGTCGTCTCTTCTTGTAAAGTTTACCTGCGTATATGGAGCCATCTTTCTGCAACAGGTGATCGTCATACAGAGAACCATACACCCTGTCTATCATGATGTACTCGTCACCGTCCTCGTCCTTCTTCCTCTTGGCCTTGTCGTAGTATGCCGGCAGTGTGTGTAGTGTGTTGGGGTAGTACCTGTTGGTGTATGAGTGGTACTTTTGTTCCACGAAGGCCTTGGGTGCAGAGTCTGTGATCTTGCCCAGTCCTTCTAGTAATTTTTTAGTTTTTTCGCTTGGCATAATGATTAGCACTCCACCAGTCCGTTATCGACTCCAACCTCGCCTTTCGGCTATCCATACATCATCGACATAGAGTGTCTCTAATATTTAGATTGCAAATGAGAATTGGTACCTTACCAGCTCTGGTGGATTTGCTGTGTTTAATTATACACGAATACTAGGATAAGTCAACCACACCCAACATCCGGAAGTGATCCTGTATGGTGTATGTGTCCAAATCAATGTTGTTGCCACGCACATCCTTGATCACTTTGGTGTAGCCTGCCAGTCGATATCTTCGGAATGGATACTCCCAGTTGCCTGCCTGTTGCCAGTCACCTTCTAATATGTGTTTGTCAGTGTCATCTATTAAACACAACGGCATCTGTAGTACCAGTTCTGCTGATATCTTGTCGTGTAGGTATGCTGAGATGATCTTGTTCTGTGGTATCACGTGTTCCAGGTGTTGTTTGCCTTCCATGTCCTGTGCCCTGTAGTGATATCCCATTGGTGCCAACTGCTTCTGCATTGATCTTATGTACAGCACTAATGAAGTCTTTATGTGCTTCTTTGTTGCTTGACTCCAACGATCATAGAACAAGTCCGCCTTCATGTGGTCTATGTACTCTGCCAGTTCCTTGAGTTCTGGCCTTCCCTTGCTCTTAAATTTGATCTCGGGTAGGTTAGTAAGGTTTTGGAAGTCTATCATTGAACTGCTCCTCTGTTATCATTTCCATCACGACTGCGTCCGCACCATTGTCATAGTGTTCCTCCACAGCATCCATTATGTCTTTGTATGGTAGACCATATCCGTATTCGTCTGTCTTGCCATCTTTGGTGACAAGACAGATGTAGTAACTTAATTTACTTGACATACTTGTTGAACGCCGTCTGTGCTTCTGAGTCTGGTGCTATGTCACCCTCGTCCAGTTTCAGTGTCACATTGGGCATGTAACTGGGTTCGAAACTCTCAGGTTGTTCTATCTGATAGGTCTCCTTCAGCATGTGACCCATGGCCACTGGTGCGTCCCAACCAACGCCGTTGGCGTGTTGCCATTGTTTCTTCGTGGCCGTGTGTAGCAGTGTGGCGCTTGGACACACTTCCTTGAGGCTCATCAGCATCTTCAACATCCAGTCCTCGGGCAGTCTGCTCAATCTCTTGGCCTCCGCACCCATCTGGTACTGCTTCATCAGTCCAATGAAAAGGCCCTGGTTGATCTCTCCACCTTCCTCGTCACCGTATATGACCCTGATCGCCGTCAGTGCGTCCTTCAATCCCTGTTCGCCCGCCATCTTGATTCCCTTGTATGCGTAATCAAAATGTGAGAAGTAGTGCTTGTTTGGTCCACACTTGCCTGGGCTCTTCCTCACACGTTTGGGTTCCAGGTCGATCTCGCACTCGTCGAACACCTTCTGAACCGCGTGTGCCGTTGCCACTCTTTCTGTTTCTGTTTCGCCCATCTTGTATCTGTGTAACAGGCATCTGTGTATTTCTTCTGTTCCTGCCCTCAATATCCCTGAGTCGTTCACTATCTCGAATGCCTCTGCATCAAAGGCCGGTTCATCTGTTTCCACTATAGTGACTGGTATCTTGGTCCAACCCAGTAACGCCAGTGCTACTGCCCTGTGTTGTCCATCGAATATGTAAAGTGTCTCTCCGTCTGAACGTTTGACCGCTGACACAGGACAACACACCCTCGGATCAAACTTCTTCATGATGTTCATCACGTGGCCTGCCCTCACGTCTCTCTGTACGGAATAGTTGAATGCGAAGTGTTCCAATGGATGATCTTCAACACCCCTAGGCAACAGTCTGCCTTTTGCTATTTGATTCTGTAGATTTACTTTGGCCTCTGCCAACTTGCTGTTCCAGTTTGGAACATCGTCTGGTGCTTCTTTCTTGACTTCGTTTACCACGTCTAGAAGCATTTTCACTTTGCTCATAAGATCTCCTATAGTTAATGAGTGCAACCGAGGGTAGAATTCCTACGATAGGATAAACCCTAAATTACTCTATTATTATAGCAGATTTCTGAGATTTGTCAACTAGGCTTCGTTGTTTTGTACCACATACAGGCAGGAGTGTGCCTCGCTGTCAATGTAGTAGCCAAAATCCTTGAATGTTTTCACCATGTTCATGGCTTTCACATCAGCCGCTTTCATGCATTCCGCTTCTGTCTTGTACCACTTGACAGGATCTTCCTCGAACAGGGTGCAGGGATTACCTAGGGTGCATATGACTACGAGTACTTTCCACATAATATTAATTACCTCATCTTCTTCTTGCCAAGCAGGTCCCTCACGGTGTCCTTGCAGGCGTCATGCCAGTATATGCCAGACTCTCGCAGTTTCTCGTTGGATGTACGCAGTCGTTCCATCTTGCGTTCTATGATCCTGAACTGTGCTTTCGTTAGGTCTCTGCCCACCAACTTCTCCAGCCTGTTCAATATAGCATCTATGTCTGGACAGGTTATGTCTGGAACCTTTGGCGCCTTCTTTCTGATCTTGGACCAATAAGAGGTCCTGGTCTTTGGCTTGGGCACACTATTATTTAGGTGCTAGGGGTGTGTAGTTAAGTGCTAGTGTTTGGTTATGACCCACGCTCGGTGGTAGAAGTCGTCTATGTTTCTCTGTATGAGGCTTTTTGCCATGTCCGTGGCTTTACCCTCATCATCATAAGGGCCATGCTGTTTCTCTGTGTCATGATCTATGGTGTTTTGATCGTTAGGATCTGTGTGAGTGCCCTCTATTACCCAGTATCTGTTTGTGATCTTGCCCATTCTATATTAGAGTGACGCAACCGTATATGAAGATTGATGTGTAAACAGCGAAGATAGTCCACATCACCTTGGTCATCTGATCTTGTGTCTCTTCTCGTGTTTACGGTGTCCAGCGTGTCTGCCCATGTAGTACTCACCAGGCTCGTAGTCCCAGACCTTGCCGTGGTGTCCACGTGCATCCGCCCAGGCCATCCTTATTTTGGCCAGCAATTTTACTATCGGGTTCTTGCTCACTCTCACTTGTTGTCTAACGTCCTATCTTTTTCTTTCTACCTAGTGGTAACTTCTGGTCTTTGACGAAGAGCTCTCCACCCTTGGTCATCCACTCGATAGTTATCATCTTGGCTTTAGAACTGCCCTGATATGATTTCACGGCCTTCTTGAAGGACATCGCCTCGACCTCTTTGGTCTCGGTCCCTTCAGTGATCTTAAATATTCTGTTTTTTGGCATATAAACTAATTTAGCACAAAGTTGACAGAACGTCAACCTTAAGGTATAATTATGTTTAAGTTTGTTGACTGACAATTAATAAGCGGACGAGACGCGAGTTCAAATCTCGCCACCTCCACCAATTTATTACTTGGTGGCTTATGTAATCCCTTCCGGGGGTGTTATGGAATCGATCGACGTCTAAACTTGTTACGAGGACTTGGAGATGGTACTGACCTAACAGGCCGTTTTTAAATGCAAACAAAAGAGCATTAGGGTTTGCTGACCTAACAGTCAGTATGCCTGAATTGAGATTAGCGGCGTAATAACCAATAATTTCAGGGGTCTGGCCTACCTTGCAACAGAACGGGCCACTTAAATAGTGTTATGTTCAAGATGTTTGCAGTAATGTGTCTACTCACCAATGGTATATCCGATTGCACCCTGTACAACGACAGTGAACAACAGGTTTTCCCAGACCGGATCACTTGCGAACAGGCCGCTTCAGACAGATTCTATGAGATGATGGACGGCTTCATAAGATACAACATTCCATTCGAAACCATAGAAATTGGTTGCGTGGAATCCGAGGACTAGTCTTTTTTTGAACGTATAAACATCTTGTCCGACTTGCTGGCCATCCCTATATCTTTGTAGTTCCAACTCTCCATAAGATCTGTAAGTTTTTCCTGATTTTGAAACCATTCCAAGCATATCAATGGACTAAATCTTTTTATTGTCTGCTCCGCTCCCATGAGGGCATCGTATTCACCACCTTCTATGTCGAGGTGTATGAGATCACAGTTGTTGAGTCCCAATTGATCTATGGACAGCACGGGTATCGCTCCTGTACCATCGTGTTTTTCAAACATTCCTGAGTTGGGTTCAGACTGCTTGTCCGCAGGATTGCATATGCCGGCTGTGTGTTCTGTGCCTTTGCCCAGGAAGGACTGTATCTTGTAGACATTGTCGTGCTCGGCCAAATTCTGTGTGAGACAATAGAAATTTAGGTTCTCAGGTTCAAACGTGTATAATGTTTCAAACTGGTCAGCATACTGTTTGGCATACACACCACAGTTGCCACCCGCCTGCACGGCCACCCTACGGTTCTCCACGTGTTGCATTATGTCCTGTGGCATCTGTATGTGCCTCATGGTCGCTCTCCAACAACGTTTGTCCTTTATGGGCCAAAGCCATCCGTCTCTTACCTCTGTTTCTCTATGTCTGTCCATGTTGTCTCCACTGTCTTAATTTTGCCCCTGGTACCTTTCTCATGATATATTAAACATTTATTGTGTTCGTTAACATCATAATCTGTTTTAACGTCAAGATGCCGGATCCACTCACTGTGTTTTAGATTGTTGTAAGGCAATTGCTTGAATATCTGCTTTAGGACCAACTGGTCTACTCCTATTGTATCCGTGTCCTCAATCAGTTGTTGCATCTCGAGTGCCGCTTCTTTGGCATTCGTTCTCTTACTGTGATGGAAATTGCAGAAGGTCGCCATCAATCTTCCGTTGTATTCTGTGAATGCCATGTCCGATTCCAATGTCTGCTTCTGGATTTCGTTTGGCTCCCTTAGGGCATACGAATCCACATCCGCGACTATCACTGATTGACCTTCTAACAGATTGTGTCCCAACAGTATGAATCTCTGTGCCTGGCAGTAGGTCACATATGAGTATGGCCATTTTAATACGGCAGGATCGGTGGTACAGCGTGTGTATGTCACATCCAGATTGTACAGTCTTTGCATTGATGCGTCTGATGGATCAATGATGTGTACGTGTATTGGTAACTGCCAGTGTTCTTTATATGTCTTATAGAACCTAGGGAAGTATCTGTAGAAGTACTCGTCGTCACATGAGGTCAGTATGAATCTCTCATGCGTGGGCCAGTCGCCTAGGACATCTTTGAACATTAACTTAGGGTGTTTGCTGACTCGTTGGAGTCTAGTTGCCTTGCTATCTCGTCACGATCGTGTTGGTTCATGTTACGCAACAGTGTGCCACTCAAGGCAGTGATGGTCCTGTTGGCCGTCGTGATGCCCAACTGCTCACAGCTCTTGGTGATCTGTTGTTCCACCGTGTACCTGTCATAGTTGGCCGTGTCTATCCTGGTGTCACGCTGTGCCTTGGCCGCCACAGCCGCCAGGTCAGTCGCATCCGTCACGTCA
>Ga0255783_10006204_pt1 | contig 10373 bp, 9 predicted proteins | sample 011ome_22_FD_179981 | JGI IMG/M metagenome (GOLD analysis project Ga0255783, IMG submission 179981) | Coastal salt marsh microbial communities from the Groves Creek Marsh, Skidaway Island, Georgia - 011507BT metaG (version 2) | ecosystem: Environmental > Aquatic > Marine > Intertidal zone > Salt... | reverse complement strand
TTACACGTTAATCGCTCTTTTGCCTCATTCGAGAAGTCAAGATCTTCAGCAGATAAAGTTAATTCGCTACCTGCTACCTTTAATTTAACCTGGTGTGTTGTTTTGTTCGAGAAAATCGAAACCCTTTTGATTGAATTCAAAAATGAAAGACGATCTACTGTCAATACATTAGGATTCTCCACTGGAATAACAGCTTCGTAATTTGGATACTTCCCGTCAATCAGTCGACAGGTTAATTCAATAGATCCGAATGAAAAACGAGCTGTTGTTTCATTATAGTTAATTTTGACCTCTTCTTCACCCGTCAAATTCTGCTTGAGTAGATTTAATGGTTTCTTTGGGAGAATAAAATCAGAAGCTTTGCTTGCGTTTGAATCATTGCGACCATAGCGCACCAATTTGTGTGCATCCGTAGCTACAAAAATCAATTTCTCAGGTGAAAACTGACAGAAAACACCGCTCATAACCGGTCTTAACTCGTCATTACCTGTTGCAAATAATGTTTTGTCAATAGCGCTGGCGATGATCTCTCCATTTACAGCTAATGTTTCGGTATTTTCTAATTCAGGTGATTTTGGAAAATCATCCGGATTCTGTCCAACCAGTTTATATTTACCATAGTCTGATGAAATCTCAATTCCAAAATGACTACCATCGATTGAAAATGAAAGTGGCTGGTCAGAAAAGTTCTTCAGCGTATCTAAAAGGAGTTTTGCTGGAATAGCAATACGACCTTCTTCTCTTGCTTCGTCTGGCTGAACACTGGTTTTCATTGTGTTTTCTAGATCAGAAGCTGAGATTGTCAAGGTGCCATTCTCCAGTTCAAAAAGGAAATTGTCAAGGATAGGCAATGAGTTGCTGCTGTTGAGCACTCCGCCAATTCGTTGTAAGTTCTTTAGTAATGCCGAACTGGAAATAATGAAATTCATATGACTCTTCGTTTAAATTTAGCATGACAAATATAGCTGAAATCGATAAGCCTAGCAGGTAAGTTTTTCTTTTTTATCAACATTTTTTTGACATGAAAATCTGACGATCTGTCATAAAATTATTTCATATAAAGTCGCAGGCTGACAAAATGTTGATTAAGATGTCAGAAAAGGGCCATGGCATAATCATTGACCTATAGGAATTGAATTTATATTTTGAACAATTTAAAATAACAATATGAGTAAGATTATCGGAATTGACCTTGGAACAACCAACTCTTGCGTATCTGTAATGGAAGGTAATGAGCCAGTTGTAATCACGAATGCCGAAGGAAAAAGAACAACTCCTTCAGTGGTGGCTTTTGTGGATGGAGGCGAACGTAAAGTAGGAGACCCGGCGAAGCGTCAGGCAATTACGAATCCACAGAAAACAATATTCTCCATTAAGCGATTTATGGGTACAAGCTTTAGCAATGTTTCAGCTGAAGTAGATCGTGTACCATACAATGTCGTAAAAGGAGATAATGATACGCCGCGTGTTAAAATTGATGAGCGTTTATATACACCGCAAGAAATCTCGGCGATGATTCTTCAAAAAATGAAGAAAACAGCTGAAGATTATTTAGGACAAGAAGTAACTGAAGCGGTGATTACAGTTCCTGCCTATTTTAATGATTCTCAACGTCAAGCAACAAAAGAGGCGGGTGAGATTGCAGGCTTAACAGTAAAACGAATCATTAACGAGCCAACAGCAGCAGCTTTGGCATACGGATTAGATAAGAAAACAGAGGATCAGAAAATTATCGTTTTTGATTTTGGTGGAGGAACACATGATGTTTCTGTACTTGAATTAGGAGATGGGGTATTTGAAGTATTGTCAACAGATGGAGACACGCACTTAGGTGGTGATGATGTTGATGATAAAATCATTAACTGGTTAGCAGAAGAATTTAAGAATGATGAAGGTATTGATCTGCGTAAAGATCCTATGGCTCTGCAACGTTTGAAAGAGGCGGCTGAAAAAGCTAAAATTGAGTTGTCATCGACAACGTCAACCGAAATCAACTTGCCTTATATTATGCCAGTTGATGGTGTCCCAAAACACTTGGTACGTTCATTGTCTCGCTCAAAATTCGAGCAATTAATTGATGATTTGATTAAAAGAACAATCGAGCCTTGCAGAACCGCATTAAAAAATGCAGGTTTATCTACAAGTGATATTGATGAGGTAATTTTAGTGGGTGGGTCAACACGTATCCCTGCCATTCAAGAAGCTGTTAAGAGTTTCTTTGGAAAAGACCCTTCTAAAGGAGTAAATCCAGATGAGGTAGTGGCACTAGGTGCTGCAATTCAAGGTGGTGTTTTGACAGGAGAAGTTAAAGACGTTTTATTATTAGATGTAACACCTCTTTCTTTAGGAATTGAAACAATGGGTGGTGTAATGACGAAATTGATCGAGTCTAACACGACCATTCCAACAAAGAAATCAGAGACTTTCTCAACAGCTTCGGATAATCAACCAGCGGTGGATATTCACGTATTGCAAGGAGAAAGACCAATGGCAAACGATAATAAGACTTTAGGACGTTTCCAATTATCTGATATTCCACCAGCACCGAGAGGTGTTCCTCAAATTGAGGTTACGTTTGATATTGACGCAAACGGTATCATGAATATTTCTGCAAAAGATAAAGCAACTGGAAAAGAGCAGTCAATTAAAATTGAATCTTCTTCAGGATTGTCAGATGATGAAATCGCAAGAATGAAAGCAGACGCAGAGCAAAACGCAGAAGCTGATAAAAAGCGAAAAGAAGAAGTAGAGAAATTGAACGCGGCTGACGCCTTGATTTTCCAAACGGAGAAACAACTCAGCGAATACGGTGATAAATTACCAGCTGATAAAAAAGAGCCAATCGAGTCTGCATTAGCAGAACTTAAAGCAGCTCATGAGTCAAAGGATTTAAGTTCGATTGACACGGCTATGGAAAAGCTAAATACAGTATTCCAAGCAGCATCTCAAGAGATGTATGCAAATCAGGAAAACGCAGGCGGAGAAGGAGAAGCAACAGGAGCGGAAGGCTCATCTGACGATTCAGATGATGTTAGTGCAGAAGATGTAGATTTCGAAGAGGTAAAAGAAGATTAAAAAGGAATTTAATCTCTAAAAAATTGGGGTCATCGCAGTCATGTGGTGACCCCATTTTCTTTTTAAACAAGTTCTTCACAATTCTAATGCTAGCACTCTTCCGGTATCCCTTATGCTTTCAGTTCATTTAATCGATTGAGAATCGGTCTGATTCACGCGATTAAAAATTTGTTATTTGAGAAAATATAACTACATTGCGGGATTAATTGATTTATATAAAAAAAGCAGCTTTACTAAAAGAACTAGTTATGAAAAGAATTTTACTATTTGGACTTGCCTTAGGACTTACTTCTGTAGGTTTCGGGCAATGTGACATTTCAGGTATTTCTCCAACCATGTGTTTCGAGGATGCACCTGCAGCAATGTCAGTTGAATCACCAGGTGCGGTTTATACTGGTCCTGGTGTTGAAGGTAATGTATTTACGCCATCTGTAGCAGGTATCGGAACTCACACAATCAATGTTGAAGCTCCTGGTGAGGGGTACTCAATTGATGAAGCGGTTCCATTCTCAATGGACGCAATTGGTGGGTCTTCAGTTTTTCTTGGAGATGATCAAGTTTCAACTGATTTATCGATCGGTTTTACATTCAATTTCTTCGGAAATGACAAGACAACTTTCAGAATCAGCTCAAATGGTTTTGTAACATTCTCACCTGAATCGGACAACGGTTGTTGTGGTGGAGAATTGATTCCTTGGTCTTCGGCGTCTGAACCCGGCGAGTTAATCGCTCTTTGTTGGGATGACCTTCGTCCACCGAGTGGAGGGTCAATTCGTTATGAAACAATTGGTACTGCTCCTAACAGAGTATTGGTAGTTGAATTCAACGCGATTCCTCACTATTATTCCGGTCCAGACTTTGTTACTGGGCAAATCAAATTATTCGAGACTACTAACTGCATCGAAGTGCACGTTCAAACACAGAATGAGACTTCAGGTTTCCACACTTTAGGAATTCAAAATGCCGATCAAACTGAAGCATATGCAGCACCTGGTAAGAACCGAACTGGATGGACCGCATCTAACTTCGCGATTGGATTCTGCCCGAATGTTGGGTGTACAGGTTCATTTGACGTTGAAGTTGTTTCTGGACCGAACGTTTCAGGAGCAATTGACGCTGAAGAAATCTGTTTAGGAGAAGAAGTGACAGTAACAGCTACTGGTACTGCTGATGAATATGATTGGGGTGTTTCTATCGAAGACGGGGTAGCATTTGCTCCTGAGACAATCGGAGAAAACTTCTTTATCGTTGCAGGTACTGATTTAGCAACAGGTTGTGTATCTACGGATATGGTTAGTGTTTTCGTACACGATATTCCTTACGTATATGCTGGAGATGATATGAGCGTTTGTGAAGATGATATGTTTACATTAGAGGCAGTTGGTGACGAAGCGGATTATGCTTGGGATAACGGAGCTGTTGATGGTGAACCAATGATGCAAGATGTAGGAGATGTAATATACACTGTTACTGCTACAAATGCAGGTGGATGTGAATCTACTAGTTCAATTACGGTAACTTCAATGGAAGCTCCAACTGGAACGGGTGTTGTAACAATGATGACTGGTGATGGATATGATGGATCAATCGACTTTACACCTGAAGGTGGAACTGGTGGACCATATACTTACTCTTGGTCAAATGGAGCAACTACTGAGGATATTGATGCCTTAACAGTGGGATCTTACACAGTAACTGTCTCTGACGGAATGTGTGATTCAGATGTTACATTCATCGTTGACTCACAAGCAGGTGTTGAATTGAATGAGTTAGATAACATTTCTGTTTATCCTAACCCAGTAGTTGACATCTTAACGGTTAACTTTGAAGGACAGTACAACTGGTTGTTGTATGATGCTTCTGGTAAAATCGTTGCAGCTGGACAAGGAAACGGAATTGAAGAAATTTCAATGGACGCTTTCGAAGCTGGTAACTATTTAATTAAGATTGCTGTTGAAGGTGCTGCATCAACTATCTCAGTTGTGAAGCAATAACAATAAGTATAAATAAATTATGAACTGCTTGTTCGTCTCTGACGGGCAAGCAGTTTTTTTATGCGCTCATTTTTTGCCAGGACTGAAAAGGTAAAGATCAGGATTAGCACTATTTAAGGCAAATGCTCAGTCTCCAGATAAGGGGAGTTGTGTATAAGTCTCTGAACCTCGTGTCCATTTAAATTACCCACGTTTTATCGATAAACAAATTTGATTATTTGTTGCACTTACTTTGCCTAGATGGTAATCCTGGGGAACTAATAGGGGTTGCAGAATAAATGCACCATATTATCATGCCAAGTATGCCTTGTTTGTTAATGGAGTAATGCAGTAGAACGACGAACCTAGATCGTCATCGAAAAGACACGCGTAGTTGGTTTGTTGCGCAAAAGACGAAGGTCAAATGCCATACAAACGTTTCGCACAAATGGACGAGCCTTTTCTGGTAAACACAAACCAGTTTCAGTCATTTCGATTAGGCCGTCCGCTTCCATTTCTTTGAGAAGTTGAATGCAGTCTGGTAATTCAGTGAATTGCAGGCGCTCTTCAGACCAGTCCGTTTCAAAATGACACATGATGTTTAGGATGTGCTCGCGAATGACCAAGTCTTCAGGTGTCAATAAATGACCTCTTAGCAGCGGAATCTCTCCCTGATTGACCAAGGTTTGATACTCTTCGACCGTTTTTACATTTTGAGCAAAGCTATACCATGAATCGCTAATCGAACTCATACCAAGTCCAATCATTAATTTAGATTTACCGGCGGTATACCCCATGAAATTTCGGTGTAAGGTCTTGTTCACCATTGCATCATGCAAATTGTCCGTTTTAAGCGCAAAATGATCCATGCCAATCTCAATATATCCTATTTCACCAAGTAGACGTTTACCTTCTTCTTACATAACCCGCTTTTCCTGTGCTGAAGGCAAATCATTTTCATCATAACCACGTTGCCCCACCCCTTTAATCCAAGGTACATGAGCATAGCTATAAAATGCAATACGGTCTGGTTTTAATTGCCGGCTCTTTTCGATTGTATCCTTAATACTCTCTAAGGTCTGATGCGGTAATCCAAAAACCAAATCATGACTAACCGATCGGTATCCTACTTCGCGCGATAAACGCGTCACTTTTTCGACACTCTCAAATGGTTGAATACGATTTATCGTCTTCTGAACCTTTTTGTCATAGTCTTGAACACCGTAGCTGTTGCGATGGTAACCAAGATCATAAAGTGTCTTTAAATGGGCTTCTGTCGTTTTGTTTGGATGTCCTTCATAACTAAATTCAAATGATTCACAACGGTCTGCTTTCGCAAAAATACCGTCCATCATTTTCTTTAGGTTTTCTGGACTGAAAAAGGTGGGTGTTCCTCCACCTAAATGCAATTCTTTTATTTGGGGGCGTTCTGGTAATAATGCGCAGTATAAGTCCCATTCTCTTAATAAAGTGTCGATGTATGGTTCCTCAACCTCATGACGTTTTGTAATGCGCTTATGGCATCCGCAAAATGTGCAAAGGTTTTCACAGTATGGGAGGTGAATATAAATACTGATACCTTCCGCTTGATTACTTTCTTCAAATGCCTGAATGAATGTTCTTTTCCAATCTTCCATGCGAATGCCTTCCTTATCCCAATAAGGAACAGTGGGGTAACTCGTGTATCTTGATCCAGGAATATTGTACTTCTGTATCAGTCGTTCAGACATCTAAGGTGTATTGTCAGATAAAAACCACTCGGCAAAACTATTGTCTGTTTCCTGTAAACGCGCATACTTTAATGAAATATCAGCAGGCAGTACCTTTAGAATGCGATCTACCATATCAACAAGCATATTCTCGCAAGTTGGTTGATAATCACAAAGCATAATCTTGGAAAAGCCAGATTCGACTTCTGCATATTTTGCATGTGGCGTTTTTCCGTTCACGAGCAAAGCGTGATCAAAATCTTCAACCACCGCAGATTTGATGATTTTTTTAAGATCGCCAAAATCAATAATCATTCCGTTTTTCACCTCGTTGACATCATCAATAATGTCACCCGTTATTGAAACAGTCAATTTGTACGAATGCCCATGAATATTACGGCATTTCCCATCATAACCCCAAAGAGCATGAGCTGTTTCAAAATCAAATATTTTCGTTACGCGTAAATTCAAATTGTGGTCGATTTTACTTTCTTTTGCAAATCTATCAAAAATTCGTCAATGATGTGCTTTTCGGCATGGGTCATTACGACGATTTCCACCATTTTGGGTCATTAAAATTGTCTGCTACTAAATGATATTTTCGAGCAAGGTCATCATCCATGTCCTCCGCATTGATAGCAACGATATTCATTTTAGGATTTCGGAAGTAGCGAATTCCCATTTGATCCAGTGTTTCACAGATATGATCAGTGCGGTCAACAAGCTTTTCCATGAGGTATTGCCAACCGGAATGGCCATGGGTCATTAAAATCATCTAAACCGCTATGGCATTGGCCCCGGATCGACTTCCACATAAGGTGAAATCTGTGCCTTGCACATAAGAAGCTTCAGCTGTTTGTGCATATTCAATCAATCCTTTTTTACAAATAAATATACCGGTTCCATAGGGTGCTTGAAGCATTTTATGGCCGTCGATAGTCACTGAATGTATATCTGGATTGCTCAAATTAAAGTCATTATTTTCAGAAGTGAATGGATAAATGAATCCACCAAATGCGCCGTCAATATGAGAGAAGAAATAGTTAAAATGCTTTTTGACAATTGGAAGAATTAGATTCGGATCATCTACACTACCATACATGGTTGTGCCCATGGTCATATGAACGACCAAATAACGAATTCCATTTTCTTTGGCATTAATCAAGGCTTTTTCCAATTCTGCCAAGTCCCATGCTCTGTTTTCATCTATTGCTACTGAAATAGGTGTAAGTCCCAATAAATTGCATCCTTTATGAGCAGAGTAGTGGGCATCACTTGAAAAAAGTAAACCAATCTCTTCTAGTTTGGCCTTATGCTCTTTCTGAAAATAATTGCGGTAGACCCATTGCGCTTGAATGTTGGCTTCAGTTCCTCCAGGAGCAACATTAAGTTGCTGGTAGACCTAAGATATTCGTTTCGCGATAGTTTAGGTTTTTGCCCAAGGCTTCAAAAACCGTTTTTTTAATTTCTTGGGTTGGCTTTTTCTTCCATTTCATGGTTGATTGATTTAATCGATAATAAAACTAAGGATAAAAAAAAAGCATCCGTCAGATGCGGATGCTTTTCAAAATTATTTTTTTGGATTACATCCCTTCAACTGGTGCCCAGTCGATTAATTCGATTTCAAACATTAAGGTTGATCCACCTGGGATTTCTCCGTTGTCGCGATCACCGTATGCTAGTTCTGAAGGAATAATCAATTTTCCTTTTCCACCTTTTGCGAACAAAGGAATTCCAATTTGCCATCCTGAGATTAATTGGTATAGTCCGAAAGTTGCAGGCGCTTCACCTGTTCCGTCAAAACGGGTTCCGTCTAATAAATATCCTTGATAGAATATCGTTACTTCATCCATTAAACTTGGGTGCTCATCACCTTCACCTGGTTCGTCGATAACATAATATAAACCGCTAGCATGCTTTTCTGCTTCCCAACCTTTTTCTTCTAAATAAGCTTGAATTTCTTCTTCTTTTGTCAATTCTGGCTCAACCTCTTCAATCACTTCTTCAACAACGTCGGTAACTACCTCTTCGTTATTCGTGTCTTCTGTTTGCTCTCCACATCCAACGAACGCGAAGAAAGGAATTGCTAATGCTATACTAAATACTCTTTTCATAATTTCAAATTTTACACAAAGGTATAGATTTTACTCGACGGGATTCATATTGATCGCCGTAATTTCATACCCCTCTTTTTTTAATAGATCAATAATTCCTTGTTCACCAAATAGATGGCCAGCACCTACGGCTACAAAAGATTTCTTTTTTTGCATTTCAGCAATCAGCTTTGGAATCCAACGTTTGTTTCGATCATATAAAAAGAGATCAGCAAACTCCATAAATTCGGGTGATTGTTTCTGTAATAACGGAATCAATTTATCAACTTTTTGTTTGGCATAGAGTTGCATTAATTTATCCATTTCCTTTTGCTCTTGTTCAAATGAATAGACGCTTTCCATTACCAAGTCAGCCATGGCTTTACGCGATATTTGATCAAAGAAACCCAGCTGCTCCTCAGTAGTCTCCAGTCCAACAATAGGAATTTTATTTTCGGCTGCCAAGGCCATGATCATCAAGTCGTAAGATTGTGCATCTGCCTCGAAATACTTCTGGGTAATGGTTTGCATGATGAGAAACGGTTTCATTTTACCATACGTCATATCAAAAACCTCAGGGGATAATCCCATTTTTTCATCCATAAATCGTAAGAGTTCAATATGTTGCTCTTTGGTAAAGTAAGAATGTACCGTTCCAGTATCTAAAGCAAGCATTTGAAAAGTGGTTAAGGGATTTGGTATGCCGTCTACCTCCATGATAATCGTTTCACTTGCTTTGATTTTTGATTGCAAAAAATCTGGAAAACTAAAATATTCCTTGTTGATCATGTGCATGGTGCCATAGAGGTAGGAGGTTTTGATATCCGGTCCATCTACCCGCCACAACAAAGAATTACCATTTTTAACAATTTGGTCGAGGCTATCTTGTTCAAGCACATCAGAACTGGCATCACTCTTATTGGACGCGCAGGAAAAAACAAGCAGAAAAACAAGTGTTTGAATAAAAAGAAGCGATCTCATCATCATTATTTTAATTGAGCTAAGTAATTATTACTTTCTCCCTCTAAGATACAAGAACAGTCTAAACCAACGGCTTTTGCATGTTTTTCTAACGTTTGATAATCCAAATACAACCAATCAAACCATGGTGTTGAAACATCCTTATAGCACATTTTAAATTGCATTTCGCCTGGATATGTGCTGTTCAAGTCAACCCATAAAGATCCATCCTCCTCTTCATAGAGATAGGAGATATCCGTTGAGTCAAAGAGAATTTGTCCACCGGGATTAAGTTTTGACTGAAGGTGTTTTAAGAAAGACTCTAGTCGATTAAGCTTACCGGCCAGACCAATTCCATTCATCAATAAGAGAATAGTGTCGTAAGTTTCATCAATCTCCCAAAGATCCTTTTTTTCAGCTTTGATCCCATTTGCTTGCATATAATCCACCGCACCTTGAGAAATGTCAATAGCTGTAACGTCAGCGTTTTTTTTCATTAACCACTTGGAATGACAACCTGTTCCAGCCCCAATATCGAGGACCTTTCCGGTTGCCTTTTTTAA
>Ga0255783_10006200_pt1 | contig 10379 bp, 10 predicted proteins | sample 011ome_22_FD_179981 | JGI IMG/M metagenome (GOLD analysis project Ga0255783, IMG submission 179981) | Coastal salt marsh microbial communities from the Groves Creek Marsh, Skidaway Island, Georgia - 011507BT metaG (version 2) | ecosystem: Environmental > Aquatic > Marine > Intertidal zone >... | reverse complement strand
GCTCCACATCCCGATTTAGGTGCGATTCAAATGGCCTTGGCCCCCCTTGAAGCATACGAGCTCGAGACGTTCATCCTGTCGACCCTGAAAGACGGAGCTGCCCTCACGGAAGCCCTGACCAAATCCGATGTGGTCATCGCGCATAACGTGCTAGGCACTTCGTTTGGCGGTTTGTCGTGGCCACGGCTCCTCGGCATGAACGAAGTCCCCGTATGGTGGATCGGTGCCTCTGAGGCGACCACCGCCTTTCTCCAATCCGAAAACACCTTGGGCGTCCAGCTCACGAATACGGGAGACCTAAGCCAAACCCATCGCTGTCGCTTGAACCCGAATTTCAGTATGCTCTCCTTTCCGCAAAACACGGAGGAAGCCCTTCGATCGTACCCGCCATTGCTGGGTCCGTTTGAACAAGCGAATTGGACACCCGCTTGGTCGCCCATCCTCTTCCGGCAATTTGGAGATGTGGAAACCAACGATGCATTTTGGGCGGCGCGGAATACGGCGACCGGTCCGAGGCAAATTTTGACCATCGGTGAAGGCATTTGGCGTTGGCGAATGCGTGGATTCATTCGCGAAAATGACCACACCTTGTTCAATGAGTTCATTCAACGGCAAGTCCAATTTCTCGCAGCAAAGGATTCACGCAAGCGGCTCACCGTCCAGACCGAAAAACGCACTACGACGGATGATCGGGTCCTGTTCCAAGCACAAGCATTCGATGCGGCCTGGAATCCCACGGCAGATGCCACCATTCAGTTGGCACTCACCGACGAACGCGGCCAAGTTTTCTCCCAAACCATGCTGCCCGCTTCCCGTGGTTATTCGGCAGATTTCGGAAGAATGCCCGAAGGTCCCTACCAATGGGAGGCTGCGTGCAACTTGCAAGGGACAGAATACACGTCATCTGGCAACATCATTGTTGAAGACAAACCCATCGAGCAAATCAGCCTGGCAGCCGACTTCGGCATGCTCACCCGAATCGGGAATTTGACGGGAGGTGAGTTTTTAGGGCCATTGGCAGCTACTTCTTCTGAAAGCGTCTTGGCCCGCATGCAACAGGAAGGCATCCCTTCGGTCATCTTGCATGAACAGACGACCCTGCAAGACGCGGTCGACTGGTGGGTGTGGCTTATTCTCTGCTTGCTCTTATTGAGCATCGAATGGGTGGTGCGTCGCAGAGCATTGGGCTATTGAGCGAGTCTCCAATTTTTATGAAATTCCTGATGCTGAGCCCGTGAAGCTGTGCAGAAAGCGTAAATTGGCTGCATGTCACAACAACCCAACCCCGCAAACATGCGGCGCCTCCTCTACCTCGTTCTTGCTTTTGCTCCTGTACTCTTATTATGGGGCTCATTGACGGTCACCATTCCCTCCGGATATGCTGGCCTGCTCTTTCATACATTCGGAGATGGCATTGACCCCTCCGAAGATCCCATGAGTTCTGGTTTTCATTTCAAAGCACCTTGGAACAAGGTGTACGAATACGAAATTCGACAAAAGGAGCGCATGGAACGCCTGGAAGTCCTGAGTTCCAACTTGCTCAAAATCGAAATGGACATGACCGTATTCTACCAGCCTGATTTCAGTCAGCTCGGTCTCCTCGAAATTGAACGGGGGAAGAACTACGAAGAAAAAGTGGTCGTTCCGGCCATGCGTTCCGTGGCGAGGGAAGTCATCGCCAAATACTTGCCCGAAGAATTCAACACCACCAAGCGCGAAGAAATTCAAGATGAAATCGACGAGCGCATGCGGTTGAAATTGTCAGAAAACTACCTGCAGCTCAACGACGTATTGATTCGCAATATCCGACTGCCCAAGAAGCTCGAAGAAGCGATTGAGCGAAAGCTGCAGCAGGAGCAGGAGTCGTTGGAATACGAATTCCGATTGGAAAAAGCGTCGAAAGAAGCGGAAAGGATGCGCATCGAAGCGGAAGGCATCCGGGACTACCAAGAAATTGTTTCCCGTGGAATCAGCCAAGAATTGTTGAAGTGGAAAGGCATTGAAGCGACCTCTGCGCTCGCGAACAGCCCCAATTCCAAAATCGTGGTCATCGGTTCGGCAAAAGACGGATTGCCTTTGATTTTGGGCAACAACTGATGACCAGGACGAAATCTAAAATTGATTGAAACAAAAAAACCCGCCAGTTGGCGGGTTTTTTTATGTCCAGGATCAACCTGAACGGATATCACGTAAGGCTTACGCCTCTACGTAGGTTCCTTTTGCTTTTGCTTGGGCAATCGCCGCTTTCAATCCCATCTTGCTGATGGTGCGCATGGCCGAGGTAGAAACACGCAAAGTCATGTACGTTCCATCTTCTGCGTTGTAAAAACGCTTCTTTTGCAAGTTTGGGTAGAACGTACGCTTCGTGCGACGCTTGGAGTGGGAAACGTTGTTTCCAACCATTACCTTCTTACCTGTAAGTTGACATACGCGGCTCATAGCTTAGCTTTTTTCGGACGGCAAAGAAACGAAACAAATTGCTTCATTCCAACACTGCAATCAACTTCTCTGCGAATTCTGCTCCTTCAATGCACGAACCAACCAAGCCAAGCACTCCAATACCGTCCGATCGATGTTGCGGCCTCGGTGATTGCCCAACTGCAACAGCCGTGTTTGAGTGCCCTTTTCGGATGCCAACGCAATCCAAATGGTACCCACGGGTTTCTCAGCTGTTCCCCCTGTAGGTCCAGCAATGCCGGATGTTGCCAATGCGTAAGTAGTACCGAACCGTTCCCGTGCTCCCGCGGCCATTTGTCGAACCACGGGCTCACTGACTGCGCCATGCGCCTGCAAGTCATCCTCCGAGACCCCAAGGAGCCGACACTTCACCTCATTGGCATACGCAACCACCCCGCCCTGAAAAACTGCACTCGACCCGGATATTGCTGTGATTCTCGAGGCGATGGTTCCGCCCGTGCAGGATTCAGCGGTCGCCACCGTTGCCCCCGATTTTGTCAAGGCTTCCACCAATACCTGCGCCAAAGGCTGGTCCTCCTCAGCCACGACATGGTCCCCTGCCAGGCTCAGGAATTCGGAATATGCTCGGTCCACAAGCAATTTCGCATCATCACCCGTTGCGCTCAGACGAACCCGCACCTGACCCGGAGCGGGAAGGTAAGCAATGTGAATTCCTTGCTCAGCAAGCGCCTCTTCCCATTCGGCCACTTGTGCACTCAAAAAACTCTCTCCTACCCCTTGTGTCAACGCGGTCCGGTAATAGCGAACGGGCATTGTCCATTTCGAAAGCACCCTCGGAATGACCTCCTCGATCATCAGACCTTTCATTTCATAAGGAACACCCGGCATACTCACCACCACCTGGTCCTTCCCATTTCGTCGCTCATCAAACCACATGCCCATGGCCGTGCCGCGTGAATTCGGCAAGACTTTGCAATCGTTCGGCAGAAGCGCCTGATCCACGTTAACCGGAAGCATGGGCAATCCGCGGCCTTCAAACCATGCCGTGATTCGAGCGAGCACGTCTTCATCTCGGACCAATTTCATATCAAAGAAGTTTGCGAGAACCTCCTTGGTGATGTCGTCTCGGGTCGGCCCTAACCCTCCGGTCATCAGCACCAAATCCACCCTGCTCAACGCCTCATCCAATGCGCGTTTGATTTCGTTCGCTTCATCAGAAATCGATGTGATGCGATACAGCGCTATGCCATGTTTTATCAACTCCTGCCCCATCCATGCCGAATTGGTATCTACGGTTTGGCCCAAAAGCAATTCGTCCCCAATGGTGATGATTTCTGCAGTCATGGCGCGAAAATACGGCGCAAAAAAAGCCCCTCACCGGTTGGCGAAGGGCTTTCACAAAATGGGTTCAATCTTACTGAATCGCCAATCGGATAACGGCCTGGTGATCGCCTTGCGAAATGTTCACTAAGTAGATACCGGGGGCCCAACCCGACGTTTCCAATCGTTCCACCAATGCTGAAGTCTGCATGGACAGCACACGCTGACCGGTCATGCTCCAAACGTCGACTTGGTGAGCTCCGGGGCGGTTAATGACCAATTCCACTTGGTCGTCCGCTGGGTTCGGGTACAAGTTGATGTCATTGAGGTCAATCGGTTCGGCAACGCCTACCCAATCCTCATATTCCAGGCTTGCACAATCGCCCAAATCGTCCGCAGGCACACGCAAGTGCACGATGTCATTGATGTCCGCTGGGTCTTCATCGCCCCGAACGTGCAGTCCAGGCTCAAAATCTCGTTGGTAAATGATCTCCAACTGACCGTTTACTACGTCCGGTGCAATGGACCCGAAGACAGCTTCGTATCCATCGAAGTCTTCGTCAGGTGTAAGATCGCACGCTTCATCAGCGTTCCACGTCATGCCGCCATCGGTCGAATGCACGAGGAATTGGTGACGGTAGTTCTGTGCACCCGTAGAGAAGTTCTCCATGATGGCGGAATACGTCACGTAAAGGTTACCCGAGGCATCCGAACCGATGCTTGGGAAACCTGCACAACCCACATAGTAAGCAGCAATTTCATCGAAGTCCAAGGTTCCACTTTCATCGTAGTCGTAGGAGTATCCGATGATTTGAGCGCTGTCAGCACCCATGGATTCGTTCCAGTACGCCAAACCATTGGTTCCGGGGAAGTAGCTGGTGGTACCGTCAATCGTGTCGGCATCCATGTAGTACATGCTCCCGTATGAAACGTGCACTTGGCCGTAGGTGTCAATGTGCACATCCCCTGCACCGTCGGTGTTGAAGTACTCTTGGAACAATCCGTCGTCGTTATAGTCCTCAGCGTATTCCTCGCCCTCTGGCAATCCCATGTCTGCAACGTACAAATCCACTGGGAAATCAACCAACAACTGCTGTTCCCACGTCTCACCGTTGTCTTGTGAAATCATGACAAATGAATCGCTGAAGTCGTTGAATGCTGCGAAAGCTACCGTGTTTCCGCGTGCGTGAATGGCATAGGTGTCTCCGCTGAAGTTGGCAAAATTTGAGCTATCCAACTCGGGGAAGGTGTGGTCGATGACGTCCCAGGTATCACCGCCGTCCTGAGAACGGTAGTAGAGCATGGCACCGTCCTGACCGTTGTGCACCACCCCTCCGTTAGCGGTAGGCGTGGTGATGCAAATGACGTGAAGGCTATTGCCGTCTTCGCCACCTGCAGCCATTCGAGGCCACAATTTTCCAACTTCGATATCGCTGGGTACAGAAGCTTCGTTCCAAGCACCTGAACCTGCATCGCGCCACGCCATGTGCAATGGCGTGTCAATACCGGGGTGACTCACTACCACTTCTCGGCCACTTGCTGTGTGCACAATCGAAGGCCAACCGATGCGGACCGACTCGATGCGTTCGTAGGCAATCTCGCCCCAAGCGGTTCCGTCATAGAAGTTGTAACCCGTTCCGCGGTCGCTGAAGGGCGTCAATTCGAGGCTCATCGTCCACGCTGCTGATACGGCGTCAGCTCCGCCCGCCATACGATCGTCAATCGCAGCGTTTGACTGGAGGTCATACTGTGTGTAACCGATAACCTGGCGCTGAACCACCAACTCACGGTTTTGAATGTGCTCAATGTCCGTGTCGGATTGGCCTTCCAACGGCTGCTGGGGTCGATCTGAGAAATCGGCAATCTGCATTACCGGCATGGGAGCCGCAACGCGCAAGGCTGGAGCCATCTGCGGAACATCTTCGAGCAAAGTTTGGCCCGGCGACTGAACCGACTGGGCAAATCCTGAAAGGGCGCACGCGCCTATCATCAGGACAATCAGGGTAAAATGCTTCATATGGTTTTTGGTTTTGAGCTCAAAAAGTACCTCAAACCAACCAAAAATTCCAATTCTGCGGCCGTTACTTATTCAGATTTCGACAAACGCGCCAAAATGGTTTCGCTTCCAGTCACCTTTTGGTCGAGTTCCACGCAAATCTCAGCATCCAAAGGAAGGAAAATATCGATGCGCGAACCGAATTTGATAAAGCCCACTTCGTCTCCTGCTTTCAATTCTTGCTCCTCTTCCATGTACCAACAAATTCGTCGGGCCACGGCGCCTGCGATTTGACGAAAGAGCACGGTCCCGTGTGTTCCTTCAATGACGTGCGTCGTACGTTCGTTTTCGGTGCTTGATTTGGGATGCCAAGCCACCAGGTATTTTCCAGGATGATAGCGCGCAGCCAAAACCTTCCCCGAAAGTGGTGCCCATTGGGCATGCACGTTCAGCGGACTCATGAATACGCTGATTTGAATCCGTTCATCTTGGAACCATTCTGTCTCTTTGACCCGTTCAATGACCACCACCTTTCCATCGCTCGGACAAAGGATATCCGACGCGTCATGGCTTCCAAGTTCACGTGAAGGCATGCGGAAAAAATTCACCACCAAAGCGACCAACACAGCACACAAGATACCTGAAACCACCAAGCCCCATGAGGGAATGAGTGCGTTCATGAGGCCCATGAAAGCCCCTGAAAACAACAATGCAATGACCAAAGTTGCTTTTCCTTCGCGATGAAACGTCATGGGAACAAGAATTTCAGGTTGGATTCAAACGGCAACAAAGATAGCAGGATGGCGTATACCGGTGCCGTCAAAATAAAGCCATCAAACCGGTCCATCACACCGCCATGACCGGGCATGATTGAACCCGAATCCTTGATGCCATTCCGGCGCTTCCAAGCGCTTTCAATCAAATCCCCACTGGTCGCCAAAACAGCCACCACCGGTCCCATCCAAACGAATGACCATCCCCACAATAAGCCTGCAAGCATTGCCGCAGCCGCTCCACCTCCTATGAGACCTTCCCAAGATTTTCCAGGCGAAACGCTCGGCATCAACTTATTTCTACCCCATGGTTTACCCACAAAATATGCGCCCGAGTCATTCATCCAAATCATGAAGATCAAACCGAGCAATACGGACGGCTCATAGCTACCCGATTCCTGCCAAGGAATTCCGACCATCACACTCAACCACAACGTCACGAAAGCTGCGAAACCCCATACCGTTATGGCGGATACTCGCTTGGTTCCTTGTTGGAATTCGCGAACAGCCAAGGAAGCGACAACCACCCACAAAGCGGCGTGTGTCCAAGGGCCAAGCATAATCGCTCCGATGACCACCACGCCAAAAATCAGTCCGGAAGCACTTCGAATGAGCGTTTCTTTCACGTTGCTTCGAATTCAGTTGGATCTTGAGCGGCCAGGATTCCCTTTGCTCGCTCAGCATCTTCGGCTCGAACCAGCAATTCAACCATGCCAAAAAGGTAGCTGCTATCCCGTTTGTTGAGCACAACCGCTGGAATGTCGTGGCCCTCAAGCACACCGCGCCGCAAGGCTACCGCCGGAGGAAAGCCGTCGGAATATACGACCGTCCAACCATTCATTCGGAAATCGGCTTATCCTCTCTCTCCCCTGAATCAGCCGATGGAGAATCACCTGATGCCGGCGGTGTAACTTGATCTTCTACCGTAGGTTCTACCGTAGGTTCATCCGTCGATTTATCTTTCGATTCATCCCGAGGAGCGAACTGTGGCTCTTCCTTCTGAAATGGTCGTGCGCCCAAAATGCGCTCTACATCCTCCCTGAAGATAACCTCATTTTGAAGCAACGAATCGGCGAGCGCACTGAGCTTATCGTAATTCGTTTGCAAAATTTCCTTTGCGCGCTCGTACGACCCCTCGATGATTTTCCCCACTTCCTCGTCAATGATGCGAGAAGTCTCCTCAGAATACGGTTTGGTGAACATTTGATCTCCTCGGCTATCGTAGTAGCTGCGGTTCCCGATGCGCTCATTCAATCCATAAACAGACACCATCGCGTAAGCTTGCTTTGTCACCTTCTCCAAATCACTCAGTGCACCCGTTGAAATTTTGTTGAAGACCAAATCCTCAGCCGCACGGCCGCCCAGCGCAGCGCACATTTCATCCAACATCTGCTCAGTCGTCGTGATTTGCCGTTCCTCAGGCAAGTACCATGCTGCACCCAAGGATTGGCCTCTAGGGACGATACTCACTTTCACCAAAGGGGAAGCGAACTCCACCAACCAACTAACCACGGCATGGCCTGCCTCGTGGAATGCGATGGTACGCTTCTCCTCTTCAGAGATGATTTTGGTGCGTTTCTCCAATCCGCCAATGATCCGGTCTACCGCATCCAAGAAATCCTGATGGGTCACTTTTTCACGGCCCTTGCGCGCGGCAAACAAGGCCGCTTCGTTGCATACGTTCGCTATATCCGCTCCACTGAAACCGGGGGTTTGGCGTGATAAGAAGTCCACGTCGATGGACTCATCCACCTTGATGGGACGTAAGTGCACTTCAAAAATTGCACGACGCTCCGTCAAATCTGGCATGTCCACATAAATCTGCCGATCAAATCGACCTGCCCGCATCAATGCCTTATCCAAAATGTCCGCTCGGTTTGTTGCCGCCAAAATGATGACTCCGCTGTTCGTCCCAAAACCGTCCATCTCCGTCAGCAATTGATTCAAGGTGTTCTCGCGCTCATCATTCGAACCGAGACTCGCGTTTTTTCCACGTGCACGACCAATGGCGTCGATTTCATCGATGAATACGATGGCCGGCGCTTTTTCCTTGGCTTGCTTGAAAAGGTCACGCACACGGGAAGCTCCGACACCAACGAACATCTCGACAAAGTCCGATCCGCTCAAAGAGAAGAAAGGAACCTGCGCCTCACCCGCGACGGCTTTAGCTAGCAGGGTTTTTCCTGTGCCGGGAGGGCCCACCAATAAGGCGCCCTTTGGAATTTTAGCTCCGAGGTTGGTGTACTTCTCTGGCGCTCGAAGAAACGCTACGATTTCTTCCAGTTCTTCCTTGGCTCCATCCAATCCAGCGACATCTCCAAAATTGACATCGGTGCCCTTGCCTTTTTCAAAAAGCTGAGCCTTCGATTTCCCGATGTTGAAAATTTGACCGCCACCGCCGCCACCGCCGCCGAGTCGGCGCATAATCAGCACCCAAACACCGATCATGAGGGCGAAGAAAATCACGTAGGTCAGCATCTGTTGGCCCCATTCATTCACCGGCTCGTAGACATAGGTGAAAGCGTTGGATTCGGACATGGTTTTCAAATCGTCCAAGTACGCATCACCGGCAGGCACATTCACCCAATAGTCCGCACCTTGGTAGACCGATTTTAACAAGCCCGGCTCCTCCGCATCGCTTTTCAAGGCATCCCGCGCCTCCTCGGTCAGATAGACGCTCGCGCGCTGCCCATCAAAAACAAGGCGCTTTACCTTTCCGGCTTCAACGTTTTGCTTGAGCTCCACCCACTGAATTTCTCGTCCATCTTGGCTCGTGTTCATCATGAGCATGCCCAAAAGCAAGATGCCAATGACCGCGTAGATCCAGTAGAAATTCATTGAAGGCTTTTCACCCCCCGTCGTGCCCGAAGGCTTTTTTTCTTGCTCTTCCATCGATTAATTCAAACTTCTTCAAGGGTCTCAATGTTCGCATCACCCCATAATTCCTCCAACGCATAGCGATGTCTAGCCTCCTCATGAAACACGTGCACCACAATGTCACTGTAATCCAAAATGGCCCATTCTCCGTTCCGTAACCCCTGCTTGCCCCATGGCTTTTCATCGACTTTCTCGGCTGTCACCCGTTCCACAGAGTTAGCCAAGGCCTCAACTTGGGTGCGGCTGGTGCCGTGGGCAACCACAAACCAACCCGCCACAGCATGAGGAATTTGACGCAGATCTAAAATGGTAATTTGCTTGCCTTTAACTTCTTGCAGACCGTCGATTACGGCTGATAACAAGGGCGTTCCGGGAAACGTGGCAGGGATCTTCATTCAACGGTATTCAGCCCGAAAGATACGATGCATAAACGGATACGCGATTCAGCGGTCTGCGAAAACATGCCAACTTTGTCACGTAATTTCACGGTCGGCCATGAATCCATTGTTTGTTCATCATCAACAGCTCCCGAGCACCAACGATTTTGCGCTCCAATGGCTAAAGAGCGCGCATTCTGGGGAAACGATGGTGGTAACAACCGACCACCAATTCGAAGGTAAGGGCCAACGGAATCGCGCATGGGATCAACAACCGAACCTTGATTTGGCTTGGACCTTGGCACACAAACGGGTAACCTCACTCCTCGGAGATGTTCATACTTCGGCCCCTTTTGCATTCAACAAGTCAATCGCTTTGCGGGCATGCGAAGTCGTTGAATCCATCCTTCCCATGCATGTGGAAGTCGGCATCAAATGGCCCAATGACATCATGCTACGCTCCAACGCAACGCATGACGCTTGGCAGAAATGTGCCGGCTTGCTCATTGAAAATACGTGGCGCGGCAGCCATTGGGAGGGTGTGGCATTGGGCATCGGCATGAATGTGCATTCGGCACGTCTTAACGAACCGGGACGGATTTCGCTCGCAGACCTAGG
>Ga0255783_10006172_pt1 | contig 10403 bp, 3 predicted proteins | sample 011ome_22_FD_179981 | JGI IMG/M metagenome (GOLD analysis project Ga0255783, IMG submission 179981) | Coastal salt marsh microbial communities from the Groves Creek Marsh, Skidaway Island, Georgia - 011507BT metaG (version 2) | ecosystem: Environmental > Aquatic > Marine > Intertidal zone > Salt... | reverse complement strand
TGAAGAAAAACTTGTGGACGAAGACTTGGCCCCCCTGATTGCAGCACTTAATGCACAAACCGCTTTGACTGTCACCGAAGTCAAAGTGTCAACATTTGTCCTACGAATACCAAGTCCTCCTCCTCCTCCTCCTCCTCCCTTTCCTCCTCTTCCTTCTCCCCCTCCTCCCTTTCCTCCTCCCCCTCCTCCTCTTCCGTCACCCCCCCCTTCCCCACCGCCGAACCCACCTCCCCTCGTGCCAGCTGGAGACAACTCTGTCATTTACAGTATGATCTTTGAAATTTCGGATGTGAAATTACTGGAGATCGACGAACGTGGATTGTCAGCTGATGGGAGCACTCGACGCCAAGTTATCCGACGATCTTTGATTGAAGTCATTTCTGAAAAATTTGGCATCAGTAAAGATAATATTCGAGTGACAGAAATAAGAGCTGCGTCTTCAACGAGCCTCTTCTGTGAAGTCACTGCTGTAACAAGTCTTATGTTTGGAAGTGTTACTCAAACAATTATAAACATGTTCAAATACAATGACATTGCCTTGCTAAATACATTGAAAGGTTCGATGTCTGATTCTGGTTTAACTGCAGTGCGTGTGTACCAAGTTAAAGAGACTGTTCTTGCATCGCCACCGCCGGCCATTTTATCTCCGCCGCCGAGGAACATGCCCCCACCGTTTGCTCCTAGTCCACCGCCTCTTCCACCTCTGAAAGTCTTCGAGGAATACCCACCTTTACCAGCACCACCGCCGCTACCATCGCCTCCACCTCTCATCATTCCGCCTCCACTACCGCCACCACCGAGTCCCTCACCTCCACCTGATGATATTCCTCCAGTTATTACCCTCATTGGTTCGAAGCATGTGAACTTGGAGCAGCTCGAAACATACAAAGATTCCGGGGTAACATGCTCAGACGGCACAGATGGCACCATCTCAGTGATTACAGTGACCGGCATTGAGAGTATTAATACGGATCTTCCATCCGTAGAACCCTACGTCATTACGTTCGAGTGCTCTGATGTGCTCGGAAATAAAGCTACCGTCCAGAGAACTGTTCAAGTCAATTCTCCTTGCCCTGAATTTTCAAGGTTGTGCACAGAATTGGAACCAATGGTGTGCGCCTGGGTCGATCCAAATACCAAAGTCGCGTATTGTATTCCACCTACGGATGATGCTGATGTTGTTGAAGAAAAGTTTGTCGCCGAAGAGTACGTGCCGCCGGAGAACATGTATAAACCAGTATTGACACTTTTGGAAGGCACTTATACTTCTGAACTTGGCAAAGTTGAGCAAACCAACGCGAATGGCGAACTGGAAACTATTCTAATCATGCGCACGTACGTTGAACAATTCGATGTGTACGTTGATCCAGGAGTATTAGCATGGGATAACGAAGACGGCAATCTCACGACGTCGGTCCGAAGCGCGGGTAAAGGTCTTGTGAATACCGACGTGCTGGTTTCGCGTCCATTTACTATTAAGTACAGCGTAGATGATTTAGATCCGTTCAACCCGAAGAGTGCGACGGAGGTGCGTCGACAGGTGTTTGTTTTGAACCCGTGTAGGGGAACGCTTCATGAAGATGGAGTAACTGAAGAAATTGCTTGCTCGAAGGACGCTTCTGGGACCGTTAGTTGTAGTCGAAATGGCATTTGTGGTTTAGATATCGTGATCGAAGAAGCATTCATTGTGAAAGCACCTGAACCACCAAATATCACGCTTCTTGGTCCAAAAAGAATCGAGATCAACCAATACGAAGTGTACAAAGTTTGCGGTGATCTAAAGCTTGCAGGAGAATCTTGCGATGATGGAGCGAGAGCAGTAGGTGAGTTCGACGGTCCAATCTCAGTCGCAAATAACCCGGATCAAATATTTGCGTGCGGTTTGACCTTCGCCACAAGAGGAGTATCTGGGTGCAGTATTGATACTCATGTTGCAGATACGTACGATATCACATTCTATGCGATGGATTCTTCCGGTTTACAATCCGAGACTGTCACGAGGAAGCTGGTCGTTATTCCATCGTGTCCGCCGGGAGAAGTGGCGTGCAAAAATACACCCTGTTCTGTAGATGGAGTTTGCTTAGAGGATGTTGAGCTGGAAAGTTTTTTCGACATTGAGGAAGATGAAGTAGCAGATCTTCCAGTCGCCACCTTGAAAACGTATGAAGGATATGGTGAAGTAATACAGATCAAGCAATACTCTCCGTACTATAAATGCGATGCCGATCAGATTCCAACAGCTGAAGTCCCTTGCGAACCTGGGATTTTGGTAACGCAACCCCAAGATGGTTATGCAGATCCAATTGATATTTCAGAATTTGCTCTGTCCTGTCCGCCTCCTGACTGCTTAGGCTTTATTCCTGCCTGCCCGGCCCATTACTTTAAGAATAAAGGAGTTATTGGTTGCCCAATCAATGTGAACGCGAAACCGGGTACTACGTTTGATATGGAATTTATTGTTTTAGAGCAAAATGTTCAATTTCCGAGGCAAGTCTCTGTGAAACGCACAATTGTTATCAGCGAGCCGTGTGGTACGGGCCAGAATCTCTGTATCGTCAATGGCGTGCGGCAGTGCAGCGAGTTGGAATGCGACGTGCTTCTCAAGTTATCCGAGTCAGTTGTTCAAGAAGATACGGCGCCACCAGTCATTCATGTCGTGGGAAATGTTTCTTACGAAGTCACATATGGTGAGACGGACGACACAATCTTTTTGAATGCCTGCGCGTCGGACTCGGATCGCTCGAACTGTTTGATGTATGCAATTGATGAGGAAGACGGAGACGTGTCGAGTTCGATTTTATCATCACAGAATGTTGATTTGAGCACTGGAGCGTGCGGCATAAGCGACGTCACTCGAGGCTCCTGCATACCTGGAACGTATTCGTACACTTACACCGCTTCTGATTCTAATTTAAATGAGGCGAGCGTGGAGATCATCGTAGAGATTGTAGAATTGGGTAAGATGAATACTACAATTACTGTTGGACCGTACTATAGTTTAGATTCCGCGAACGTCGCCGCCGGCAACTATTTGAAAGATGGAAGCAATGCGCGAGCGGCGATTGAAGCCGGTCTCGCTCAAACGCTTGTTTCATCTGGCGCGGGATCTTTTGAAGCGTCGGATGTATCAGTAGTTTACACGGCGGTAACACGCTCGTCAAAAAGTACGTGGTCTATTTATATCACCTGTGAGATTTATATTTCAACTGGGAAGGTGTCTTCGTCCAGTACTGCAAAGAAACGTCGCCGCATCTTGTTGGAAGAAGAAAGTGATGCTTCTGCAATTGACGGCGCATTATCCTCAATCGAAGCATCCCTAACTGCGGCGGCTTCTAGTGGGACGCTAGGATCGTCTTTAGAGGCAGCTTCGAGCGCGGCTGGCGTCGAGTCCGTACTGGTATCGCCAGAAGTGATGACGACGAAAGTTGCCGTGACAAAGACTGTTGATTTGGAAGCTTCCAAACTGACTGCCGTGAAGGCGACGGTTGAAAGCATCTCAGCTCGCCTTTCCGCGCTAAGCACTTCAGTTAGACGCGTACAAACGAATATCAACAATGATATCGATTTTGAAGGTTACTTGACATTCAATGAAAAGGCCTGGGATACTTCAATGGAGGCGAGTTTAGAAGAACATGCAGAGTTGACGGCGTACGCGAGTGAAGCTTTTCAATTACTTAATGCCACTGTTAGCGCGCAAACTTCAAATAACGACGTGTTGATTACGCTTCAAGAAAGAGCTGTGGAGTTGAAGAATGCACTTGAATCCACTCTTGAGACATTGAATGCGATGGATTCTGGAGAAGACGGGACTGGCTCTGAAACCGCATGCGAAAATATTAATTCTTGTGCATGTCCAAAGCGCGATAAAGGCGAACTTCTCGTTTTTTTCAACGCAACGAACGTATTCACCTACATACCAGACGATTTTCCTGCATCGCCTCCACCACCCCCTCCTCCTTCTCCACCGCCCTATCCACCTGACGTGCCGACGGGATGTGCGCCGGAATATGTTATGGCCTACGGCGGCTGTGCAAGCGCCAAAGACCAGAAAGTGAAAGCTAGACGACTCTTGAGAGATTTGAAATACTCCAAAACAGACTCCGTTAATGGTGTTGTAGATGGTGACATTATGACGACGGGTAATTCTGGCAAGTTCTATTTCGGCTACGATGTTGAGTATAAGGTCAAGAATGAAGTTGAGAAGAAAGTTACGTACGTTCCAGAGAGAAAAGTTCTTGGGAAAAATACTTTGATTGGGGGTGTTTTGATTACGCAGCATCGCACCAAACTAATGCATGGGTCTCAGTGCTCAAATCGATTCCCGACTTTGACTGCCACTTGCCGAGACTTCAATCAACCGAGCGTGGATCCATTCGGAGTTGATCCCGTCTTCTCTAGGTCTTCCAGCCTTTTCGGTGGTGTGGACTTGGAGAACAATATTGGAAAATATTACAACATTTCGGAGCTTCCAGTTTCAGGTGTCCCGAACGGTTTCAGCGTTCGCTCTTCTGATTTGGAACAGGGCCGGAATGGCTTCTCTGTATTCATCGATATAATGTCGAGTAATAAGCAAGCGAATCGGATAGTTTCGTACATGCGGGAAGGGAACTTCATCGATACTTCGACCAAGTCTATAGTTGTGAAATTTGCAACATTCAATCCATTGTTAGTAAGATTCACAAATACGGAAGTTCAGTTCGAATATTCGAAAGGCGGCAGCGTGGAAGTGAAACCCAAGTCGCGCGTCCTTATCATGGGGGCGTACGAAGGTATAGCGGGCTCCCTTCTTCTTGCCGTGGAAATTGTCGTGTTGTGTTGGATTATTTACACTGCGCGCGCTGCATTGGCAGATTCTCTGATACTAAGGCGCTCGGAAGATGTCGCAGTCATGCGAACTATGCAACCCAAAAAAGTTGTTTCTACGACCTCGATAATCATCGAAGTAATAATTCTCTTGCTTCAATTGAGTGCGTTCGTCGTATGGTGGATTCATCAAGGTGTGTATGCGTACAGATTCTCACCTTCGCTACGTTACGATGTGTATAACTCTGTAGGCGAGCCCAACTCTAATTTCTTGTTGCCTTTTAAAGATCAAACCGGAAACGAAATTTCGAATGGGGGAGTAGTAAATGGGACATATCGAGTTCCTGAAACTCCTAGATATGGCTGGGAGTTACCAGAGGACGACAGTGGATACGTATCTTTACTCGAAATGTATCAGGACCTTGATATTATGACAACGCTGAGCGTTACGTACAACACAATCACTGGCATTGTTCTAATATTGCTCTTTATTCGATTTCTTTTACTATTGAAATTTCAGCCTCGCTTAGCCATCATCACGAAAGTGTTAGAGCGAGCGAGCGTAGATGTGGCTCACTTTCTGATGATTTATTTTGTGCTTCTTGCAATGGCGGCGACCTTGGGAAATGCCATGTTTGGAGCATCGATTGAGTGTGTATCTTCTGTGCCTCGGGCTTTTGAACTGTTGTTTCTTTTGCTCATTGGAGCGACGTCTTTTACGGAGTTTGATCCAGAGGGACAAGCTGGAAATGCAATGGATACATTCTTCTTGGTTTTCTACTGCGGCTTGATTCCGATAATTTTCCAATGGATATTATTTGAGTTCTTCTTAGCAATTATGGGTGATGCTTTTGGAGAGGAGAAAGAAATTTTACATGACATCGAAGCCACCGGAGATACGCTGGGAAACGATTTCACGAAGCTCACAGAATATAAAGTAATGACGCTTAAAAAAAAATGGCCAAAATTTGAAGACGTGATTGATTTATTGAATGAAGCGTTGGAGATTCAACGTAGTGAAGGGGTTACTATGAAAGAGGAGGACCCCTGTGATGTCTCAGTCGGTTTGGACGAGAATTTAGAAGAGGGTGATTTTGAAACAAATCTTGCAATTGTCACTCACGTGGTCGAGAAACAATTTACACCTGAGGAGCAACTGCTTTCAACCAGTTCTGATATGCGAAGGTATGAACCGACACTTATAGCCACGTCTCTTATAAAGAATAAACCTAAAGTGGAAGACATTCACAGAGATTTGAATCGAAACAAAGAAATAATCCAACGCATGAAGTTAAACATATTTCGTCAATTTCAAAAATTGGTACATGAATCGCGTGATGAAATGAAATTATATGCTCACCATCAAGAAATATTGGCAAAACGTTCCGAAACCAATGGTACTCGATGGAAGGGAATCAAAGAACTCGCCGAGGATATTGAAATTGCGTTACAAGATGTAACGAAGGAAACTTTCGATAAACATAACATTAAGTCCAAGGTGAGAGAACTTCAAGCCATGCGAAGAGAAGCAGAAAATGCATACGAGAAAAAATGGAAGGAGGCCATTGAAAAGGTGAAAAGGTACAGAAGTGCTCCTCAAAAATCGGTATATGTTGCAACTCGAGCGCTTCTGCGTTCCAAATCGAAAGGCTTGAAAATCCAGCAAGCGCTCAAATTCCAAAAGTTGTTTTCTCAACATGGGTCGAAGTCATCAAATCGCCGTCACAGGGAGAAACAAATCGAAGAGAGCAAAGATATTGAGGCTGAAATGAGTGCCTTGCGCGCTCTTTTAAATAAGAACCAGAGATGATCTAGTCAAAGTCCACGTGCTGTTGAACGTTGTGATGTAGAGCACAGACATTTTTTATTTATATATAAATAATCACACGTACTAGTATGATACTACTGATCGAACAAAGTAGTAAACGAACTAGCAAACTAAGCTACACTTGAAACATTTTTCTCGCCATAGTTTTGGTTCACCGTCCTCATATTCTTTTCGTCGTGTGTGTGTCTTTTCGACAAAATGAAATCTTTTACCCGACTAAATATCTTCACTTTGTTGTCGTTGTTGTTGTCGTTTGTGATAGTGTGTTTGTGTTTTTTGTTTCATCAAAAAGTAAATAAAAAAGTGAAACGAGAGAGATGAGAGAGAATTCTCTCGAAAAAATATATATGGTTATCCCCTGGGGACCCCCAGTTCAAAGGCTCACCTCTTTTTTCAATAAAATAAATTTTTCAATAATTCGCCAGAAAAAAGACCGTCTACAGACTCTACAAACTATTCTCCATAGAATAGGACCGTTCGTATCCATTCTCGCGCGCTCCTCTGCGCGCACCCATACCCCATCACAAAACTGCTACGGTTTGAACAAAATTGCTGACGGTTTGAACACCCAGTTCTAAGGCGAATTTTTGAAAAATTTATTTTTATTGAAAAAAGAGGGGGGTTCGCCTTTGAACTGGGCGTCACAGGGGATATGTAATAGAGGACAGATCAGGAAAAATTAGAAAATTAGTACTTCTGTCTTTGTAACGAAACAACTTACACCACAACTCACTTTTCAAGCGCGTACTACCACACTTCAAAACAAGTACTCGTACCTAAACGCGGGAAAAAGGAGTATCAATACTTCATCTACTTCATTAATCATCTTAATCAACGGAAGTCGCCTTCGGCAGTACTCGTAAGTAAAGAAATAGAAACCGATTTTTTTCGTCGTCGTTTTTCCCGAAGTCGCAAAAAGTTCCCGAAGTTGCGGACCTTAGTATAGTTTGCACGTGTCCCAATTTGTAATGTCGCCGTTGAATTTTCTTCTATTAGAAAATGCTTTTAATTTTTCGTTTGAGGCTTGTCTTTCTTTCGTCCGAAAGACGCCATTATTGACGCTCACAGCACGAAACCAATTCTTATAGAGATACAGAGGAAGGATTTAGCGATGATGACGACGACGTTGATGACATCACTTTCTCTCATCGCGACTGCTTTCGCAGACAAGAATTTGCTCGCGTCTTCGTCAACAACAAATACCGGACGACCAAAAAAAATCTTGACGTTTATGATTTCACCAGGACGAACGAGTACGAGAAGCATGTGCTTGCTTTTCAATAAATATCTGCACCAGCGATGCGCACATAACCTGTTCGGGGAAGCCCGAGTGGAAGATGTGGAATCGTTCGTTGAGGGGATTACTCAAAATCATCATCCAACGACGACGACGACGACGCGTAAGAAGGCGCGATTTGAAAGTGCTCTCGATGAAGCCATCGAGAGAAAAGGCTTGACATTTTTCACGGACGTACCATTTTTTATGCCAGGGATGCCGTGCCGATTGCTCGTGGAGTACCCTGAGGCACGATTTCTTTACGTACACCGCGATAGGATGGAGCATTTTGATTCCGTGCTTCGCATGCATTGTAAATGGGACGCGCCGATTAACTGTCTAAATGCGAATAATAAGGCGTTGCGAGAACTATCGTGGGGTTCGTATTTTCAAACGTTTTGTGATGAACACTCGAAAATTTGCGGAGAGAAAGGCGATGAAGTTCAGAAGAATAATCTGACCTCACTGATGTCATCGATTTGGTTGGCACATTTGGAAGATTATGAGCAATCGGTGAGAGAATGTATCCCAACTTCTAAATTGCTTAACATATCACTTGGTTGGTACAACGAGACGAGCGAGACGAAGCTCTTCCAAAGTTTTTTTGAACTTCCAGAAGACAATAATGATTCGCTGGCATTGCATTTTTCGCGCCTCCATATAAATGATGATTTGATGCCCAGAAGACGGCAGCGGATGTTTAACAAGTGGCGTCCTCTCATTATGCTCACCGGTCCCGAACAAAGCTCAACGTTAGTTTCTGGCGCGATGCGAAAAGCGTTAAACGAGACGTTTGAAGTAGGCATAAAAAAGATTTGTCCAAAGGAACTCATAAATCCAGCGTGCCAAACGAGTAATCATCGAGCGGAGTTGTACGCTAAATGTATCCCATCTCTCTACAGGCAAAAAGCAGAAATGTGGAATACGTGCTCGTCCTCTGATTTAGAAAACGTGTTCCACGAAGCACAAAATCTAGGAAGTTGGAAATTTACAAAAGATGTACACTTGAACGGATGGCATTTGAAGACTTTGTATAAAAGGGGGCATCCTTTGTTCGTCGTTTTCCGTAAACCAGAACATACGTTTCCCGCATCAAGGGATCGAGGGGGAGGGGGGATTCATTTTGCTTTTTGGCGATCGTTGATATCTACTACACCTGAAAGTGTACGAATGCTTCCCGCGGGCGCAGATCTTCTCAGACTTCGAAATTACGCAAAATATGTGTTCGACGCCATCGTGAAACAACGAGATCACCATATCTTTGCCGGTACAACAGGTATTAGAGGGATACAAGAGTGCTTGGGCCATTTCTTCCATTTCTGGCATCTCATAACCGTAGCGAAGAGTTTAAACGTCCCAGTGTTTTCTGTTGAATCTTTGTTGCTGTCCAACTCTAGAGATGAGGCTCTCATAGTACTGAAGGCTTCTGGCGCGTGCACTTCGTTATCAATTGGTAGCGCTGAAATGTGTGAAGCATTTGTAGATAATCTCAGAGAAATGCAAAGTGTGCCTACTTGGATGCACGTGAATGTTACAGAAATATTCAAAGACGCATCGTCGTTTTCGTCGGTTTCTTTAATGCTCGATCGAGAGAAAAAGTACTACGAACACACGAAGTGTGCCCCGGTTCTTAGTACATTAACGTCTTGGTGTCGCGATAATATAAAAAATTGCGCAACCGTTTCCGACGTATATAGCGGGGCAACCGTCGGAACAACTCTGGATTACCTGTCGCCGTTGAAACAAGGTGGGGTGACTAATATTGACGAGATATTTAACAGAACGTTTTCGCCGCGAGGCTTGCTTCTTCCCGGCGGCGAAGAAAAAAGGACAACTGAAGCGAAAAGGCTCCAGGACTCTGTCGTATACGCGGCGGTGATTATGGGCGCATTCTTCACGCTCGCCGGGCTCGTTCGCTTCTTTAGGAGTCGGAAATCTCTAGAGGTAGTACAAGTCATTTAGCAAAATCATCAGTTTTACAAAATAGAGTTTATTATATGTATATATAAGCTGCTGCTAGCCAAGTAGAAGCATTTTTACGGATATGCACCATTTTTTAAGGATTTAAGTGTCTTCGCCAAAAAATTTGCTTGTGTGAAAAGTTGAAGTCACGAAAAATTCACGATACTATTAATATTACCAAAGACGTGACTATTCAATTCTAACTGATGAACATTCTTAGCCTTCAGTTGACATTTTCTATCAAAACAATTCCAATCATTTGTCTTTGTAGAGAGTTTATCGTAGCATTCCACAACAGTATTAGAGAAACATTCTATTAAAGATCTGTCGCCATTCTCAACCAAAAACCAACGATTACGAATAGAAAGCCTGACGTAATTGTTAAACCCTCCGCTGTCATAAAATTGAGGAATGACTTCAATTATCAACGTTTCTGGATAAGTTGCAAAAAATGTCGCAAATTGCGCCCCGTGCGGAGAAATTATCGCCTTGTAAGGTCTAGACACCGTGCAAAACTGTACGCATGCGTTTTGA
>Ga0255783_10006165_pt1 | contig 10414 bp, 7 predicted proteins | sample 011ome_22_FD_179981 | JGI IMG/M metagenome (GOLD analysis project Ga0255783, IMG submission 179981) | Coastal salt marsh microbial communities from the Groves Creek Marsh, Skidaway Island, Georgia - 011507BT metaG (version 2) | ecosystem: Environmental > Aquatic > Marine > Intertidal zone > Salt... | reverse complement strand
CGAGGAGGTCGCCATTCTCGCCGCCGTCATCGTTCTCTCGCTCCTTCTCTGTCTGTCTGTCTGTCTCTGTCTTTGCGTCGCAGCGTCTGACGAGTGCGTCGAGCGTTCGTCACTCGGGGTCGCTGTGTCATTTAGTGTTTCATTTAACACCCTAAATTTTGAGACGCTGCTTTGGATTTCAAAATTTCCCTCGAGACGCTTCTTACTCATAAAGAATACGCGCGCGCGTTTAAGAGAGAGAGAGAGAGAGAGAGATGACGACGACGATTCAGACGATGATTTCATCCTCCTCCTCTTCGTCGTCCTCAAAAAAGTCGCTCCTTTGTTGTTTTACGTCTTCGTCTTCAAAGTCGTCCTCGTTTTCGAGAAGAAGTAATACGAGTAACGCAGTTTTCGCGTCGAGAAACGTGAACGACGAACGAGATTTTCATCATCATCGTGGGAAAAGCGGCAGTCGTCGTTGCCGCGGCAAAAACATCGTCGGAGCGTCGTCGTCGCCCGAACAACAACAGCAACAACAACAACGAGTAAACGAAGAAGTCGAGCGGTACATGGCGAGAGGAGTCTCCGCGTCCAAAGAAGACGTGCACAAAGCGATAAAAAACGTCAGCAAAGGATTGTTTCCCAAGGCGTTTTGTAAAGTGGTTCAGGATATCGCGATGGACCCGGAATATTGCACGTGCGTCCACGCGGACGGCGCGGGGACGAAATCATCGCTCGCGTACGCGTACTGGAAAGAGACGGGAGATTTGAACGTGTGGAGAGGCATCGCGCAAGACTCTGTGGTTATGAATACGGATGATTTGTTGTGCATCGGGTGCGCGGACGATATATTGTTGTCGTCGACCATCGGGAGGAATAAAGGATTGATTACCGGGGAGGTTTTGACGAATCTGATCGAAGGAACGGAGGATGTGTTGAAGACGATGCGAGAGTGTGGGGTAGGGATTACGAGCACGGGAGGAGAAACCGCAGATCTCGGGGATTTGGTGAGAACGGTTGTGGTCGATTCCACCGTGTGCGCGAGGATGAAAAGAGAAGACGTGATTTCGAACGATAAAATCCAAGCCGGAGATATCATCGTCGGGTTTAGCTCGTACGGGCAAGCTTCGTACGAGACGGAGTATAATGGCGGGATGGGATCGAATGGGTTAACCAGCGCCAGACACGACGTGTTTGCGAAATCTGTCGGCGAGAAGTATCCGGAGACGTTTGATCCAGCCGTGCCGGAAGATTTGGTGTATTCTGGGAAGTATCAGTTGACGGATATCGAGCCAGAAACTGGGATGACGGTTGGAAAACTCGTCCTGTCGCCGACGCGAACGTACGCGCCGGTTGTGCGAGCGATTTTGGACGAAGTTGGCGAGAAACGAAAAGAGGAAATTCACGGCATGGTGCATTGCTCGGGAGGCGCGCAAACGAAAGTTTTACACTTTGTCGACGACGGGTTACAGATTATTAAAGACGACATGTTCGACGTTCCTCCGTTGTTTCGGTTGATCCAAGAGTGCTCAAACACGGATTGGAAGGAAATGTATAAAGTGTTCAACTGCGGTCACAGGCTGGAGGTGTACGTTCCGTCGGTCGGCGTCGCGAATAGATTGATCGAGTGCGGGAAGAAGTTTAACATCGACAGTAAAATTATCGGACGAGTGGAAGAGAAGAGCGGGAAGAGCCAAGTGACGGTATTGAGCGAGTACGGCGAGTTCGTGTACGACCCTTAATGCGACGACGACGACGACGACGACGGTTATTTTTATGTACCGTTATTATTATTGATGTTGTTGAGAGAAAGAGAGAGAGGAACGAGAACTCTTGCGTTATGTCACAGTCATGCAAAGACTCTACTACACGTAACGCATATGCTTATATTATTATATCTCGCACGCAACAAATTAGTATTATTATTATTATTATTAAACGACGGATTGCGCGGACCCACCGGTTGGTTTCTTCTCCTCGCCTTCCTCGATCTCTTTCAGTCTTCGAAGTTCTCGTCTCCTCTTCAACTCCTCGATCGGGACCCCTCTCAACTCGCTCCTATAATACACCAACCAATTCGCCGCTTGCGCTCGTCTCGTCATGTTCGGCGTCAACCCTTCCATTTTAAACCCTTTCCACCCTAACGGTTTCAACTGTTCTTTCAACCCGTTCTTATATTCGCTCGAGACCGATCTCGTCAAGCTCGCGCACGCTTCCTTCACCGGTTGGTCGATTTCCGGGTAATACTTCCTCGTCACCCCAATCACATCCGGCGGTTCTGGAAACCGTTTCGCCCAGTTCGGGAACACTTTATTCGATACTCGCCACGTTTCTGTCGCGGTTAACGTCTCCGGGTCGAGCTCTATCGTCATTTCGTATCCTAAACACCGCCAGACGAGTTTGTTCACCTCCTCGTCTGAAATCTCGGATTGGACGATTCGTAACAGAACTTCGTTCCGAATCGGATCTAACTCGCCGTCGTTCTTTGAAGGGTCCCACGGTTCCGCCCCCGGGGAAAATCCATCATCTCCAGACTTCTTCAGAGAGGAGGAAAAAGAGCGACGAAAAGATGATCGTTTTTTTACGAAAGGCGGCTTGTTGCGACGAAAGCCTTTTGGGCTCGTCGTTGTTCGTCTCTGCGAGAACATCTTCACATCACTTAGGGGAAAGTTTTGCCGCACATTCGCCACTCCAAAACGCTTTTGTTCGTTCCAAACGCGCGCAGCGTAAAAGTCTTCCATCACGCGCGCTGAACGCATCATCACTCGCAGAAATACCAACCCATCGCGCTCGAGAAAGTAAAAGATGAGAGTCACGTTCGCGTTCGTCGCGTCCGCGTTGGTCGTCGCTTTAGTCTTGCGTACGCTGAACTATTTCAGCGATAAGAGGAACAACCCGGTCTCGGTGAAAGCGCAAGTGTTTCTCTCCTGGACTCTGAGCGTTTCTATTTTAACCTTAGTCCCCTTGGACGTGGGGTACGCTCTGTCACAAATGGGAAACGAGGAAAACGGAGGAGCGCACGAACGAACGGACGATGGCAACGTGATGACACACATGTGGGGGGTGACGTACTGGTCGACTTTTTTACTCACGTGGGTGATTTTACCGTTGCACCAGATTTACGAGGACAGCGGAGACTTTACGTTCGCGTCGAGATGTTCGACCGCGCTGAGAGAAAACGTGGTTTTTTACCTCGTTTTAGTTGGGATTTTGGCAATCGGCGCGACTGGGTTACTGTTTTTCGGGTCGCTGGATGCGTCGAGTTTGAGCGCGTACGGTATCGTCGTCGCCAACGCGTGGGGTATTTCGACGGGTATTTTACTCGTCGGGTACGGATTAGTCGAAGTACCGCGAGCGTTGTATAAGAGATCGTTTTTGGACGACCGACCGACGAGGGCGTATAAAAGAGTCGCGCACGTTTCTAGGAGTTTGCAAGAAGCGCACGAAGATTTGAAGAAAGTGTGCAAAGCGGTCGCGACGACGGCGAGGGTGATGCCGAGAAGGCACGAGTTGAGATGGGCGATGGATATCATCGAAAGCGAAGTGCCGGACGCAGAAACATTGAGAATGGATAATAATAATAATAATAATAATAATAATAATAACGGGGGAGGACCGTCCTCGTCGTCGCCTATGCATGCAACAGGAACGAGTAGTAGTAGAAGAGGGTCGTACGGGGAAATGAACGCGATGGGGGTGATGATGGACGACGACGACGACGACGCGATGTTAGATTACGATTACGATTTAGAGAAAGACTTAGCGAGGTTAAGAAGACGATTGAAGCGATCTTTGCGAGTGTACAGACGAACACGAGCGCAGTACGTGGAAGCGGTGGAAGACGCGTTCCAAGCCGAAGCGACGTATCAAACGAGTAAATCTGCGCACGGAAGATTGATCAAACCTCCATCCGCCAGTGGAGGCATAATTTCGCAAGATTTATTACAGAATGGATCTGCGTTACGAGACGGTGGCGGCGTATCGTCGTCCTCGTCGCCCTCGCCATCAATCAGAAGCATAAGAGACTCGATTGAAAAATTTTACAGGTGCACGTTTGAACCGATGACGTGTAAAGTCTTGGCCTTCTCTTTCGCCTTTTTGTCGTTGGCGATTATTTTAGCCGAGAGTACGATTTGGACGGGAGACGCGTTAGGTGAGCACGCCACTCTCTCCTTATTCGGCGTCATCGTAGAACGCAACGTGAATAACGTTTTAACTTTACACATGGCAATTTTCGTGCCTTTGTTTTACGTGTGTTTTTGCGCCTACTTATCGCTCGGTCGATTGGGGATGTTTTCGTTTTACACGTTGGTACCGTACGGAACGGACAGTTTATCTTTGTTATTCAACGCGTCGTTGGTGTGCAGATACTCCGCGCCGTTGGCGTATAACTTCTTAGCGCTGTTGCCGGTGTTGTCTCGCCCATCGGTGCCTCCGACGACGTTCGCGAAGAAAATGGCCGAACACATTCCGGAAGCCGCGCAGAGGTTTAACACGATCGTTCCTGGATTTTTAGCCATTTATTGCGCGTTGATTGCCTTTGATGCGTTCGATGGCATTGCCGGTTACGGATGGAAAATTTTGTGTTGTTGCTGTCCCGCTCGGTTAAGAGGAGGCTCGAGCGGTCGAAGCAGTTTGCACCATCGAACTTCAATCGGCTCCGACGGGTTCGGCTCGAACATGATCGGCGACCAAAACGCGTTTCACTTCGCATCCGCTAAAGACGAAGAGATGGAAGACGACAGTCTCGGGAGGTCCATAGTCGACCGCGAACGCGCGGAAATTGTCGAAGGCGGTCGATTAGGGTGCGCCAATCCGGAATATTACTTCGACGAACCGTCGCCGAGCAACGCGAGAGCGCGCGGGAGTAAAAATTTCTCCTCTTTTACCAGAAACCTGGAAGAAGAACAAATTAGCATCGACGACGACGAGGACAGAGGAGGAGGAGGACCAGGAGGACGTAACTTAGAAAGCGTAAATTTACTCTCCGGAACTGGCGTGGGATCATCGTCTTCTCCGTCTTCACACGCCAACCGAGACGAGCGATGGGCGCAATCCAAGGAGCGATTGAAACAAGCCACCGCGCGCGCCACCGCGGTCAATAATAACAAAGAACCCGGAGCAAAACAAACCGCGCACTTAGACTCGATGTTCTCCGGCTTACGACCACCGGCTTCGAAACGATAATACTATAAATCTACTACTAATTACATTCTACCGGTACTGCGTTCTATTCTATTTTCGCCAGCGCGAAGCCGTCCACGTACACTTTCCCTTCATCCTCCGCGCATCTCACCTTCGTCTCAAACTCGACAATCTTACCACCTCGCGTCTCCTTAACTTTCCTCACCGTCGCCGTCACTCTCGCGCCGACCGGGCACTCGTTTCGAAACATCGCCGTTTGGCGCAAATATTTCGCCCCTGGAAACGTGCTTCCCACTATCGCCGGGAACATCGAGACCAACAACGCCCCGTGCACGATGTTATTATCATCAGTAGTAGCAGTGCGACTCACGTGAATTGGATTTGAATCGCCGGTTATCTTTGCAAATTGCTCCACGTCTTCTCGCGCGAACGTTCGCGTCTTCGAGAGCACGAGCGCACGTTTTGCACCGTCCTTTTCGTTCGCAGAATTGGATTGAAATCGCTTCGCCGTCGTCTCGTTGTCGTTGCGCGTCTTTCCTCTTTGCGCTTCTCTCGACGAGGACAACGACGAACGCATCGACGTCCTCGTGCAAAAACGCGAGGAGGAGCAAAAATGGAAGCAGAAAAGGGCATGCCCTCGCCTCGAGGCGCGAGGAAGCATATCGAATACTTTTTGTCGCGACAAAAGTGTTCCGCGCAGCGCGTCGCGGTTGTGATGACATTTTAATTGACCTTTTCCCGCCACGTTCTCGAACATCTTCATTTGTACGCGCGAGGGAGGCGAGACTTACAAATGCGGACCAACGCGAAGCAAACGCGCGATCCTTCGTTTCATCGTCGTCTCGACCAAATCGTTGTCGTTCAAAAGAAAGAGGGGGAAGAGGAAGAGGAGGAAACCCCGACGAAAACATCCCGGAAACGAAGAATCGCATCCGAAAGCGCAGACGCGATGCGAAAGCGAAGAACAACGAAAGCGAACGCGAACGAAGAGAAAACCAACAAAAGAGGCACACAAAAAACATACTTCGTCGCGAGGAAAAACGCGGGAATGTCGAACAACGTGTTCAATCTGTATCATCGCGATCGCGTCGAACACGCCTCGGAAGAGGAGGAAGAGGAAGAGGAAGAGGAAGAATCCATCGCCGCTTCCTCGTGGGAAAAAACATCCACCGAAGGAGAGGAAGACACAGAGGAAGAGGAAAATTTTACGCCGCCGCGCAAAATTCGAGAAAAGAAGCGCAAACACAGGTTCCGATGGGAATGCGTTCGTTTGAGCTGGAAATCTTTGGTCGATGCGTATTACGTTTCTGAAAAGGAGGAGAAGGACGCGATGCCGGGACGAGTGTTTATAGCGATTCCGGGACGGGCGTGGATGATGAACTCGAACGAGGAGGATCCGGAGGACGAGAACGACGACGACGAGGATTTGCGGAGCGAATATTCAGGAGAAGAGGAAGAAGAAGAGGAAGACGAGAATGCGAAGGCGCTGAGAAGGACGCGCGAAGACTGCGCGAAGTTTTCGAAAGAAGTCATCAATCGCATCGTGTTTGGCGTCGCGTGGAAGAAAGTACACGAGAACTGTTTGGGTACGACTACTACTAATAATACGATCACTTGGAGCAAGTATAATCGAGACCCGTTGGATACGATGAATACGGACGAGTACGAGGAGGACGTGTACGAGAGAGAGTTGCACGCGAAGGCGAGATTCGATCGACGGTGGGTTTTGGAGGAGAGGGTGAATTGGTTAAACTCGTTTCGTAAAATAGTGAGAAAGTTTAGGGAGGAATCGTTCGGTATCGTCGGCGGTAAGAGTCGAGGTGGTGAAGAAGAAGAAGGAGGAGGAGAAGGAGATGGAGGAGAGAAGAAGAAGAAGAAGGAGAAGAGCGACGCGAGTTTGGGTTTGCAAAAAGCGTTGGTGGAAGACGCGGTGTTTAGAGACGCCGCGATGCAAGCGACGCGGAAGTGGCCTTTACCGGTTGAAGGAGAAGAGAAGGCGTTCCCGATGTACGACGAGTGGGCAGAGAAGGAAGATCCAAAGAAGAAGAAGAAGAAGAAGAAGAAGCAGAAGAAGAACAAGAAGGAGGAAGCCGAAAACGATGGAAGAGGAAAAGCGAGGAAAATAGACGACGAAGACGTCGTAATCATCGAAGAAGAGGACGACGACAAGGAGACGAAGGATCTGGTGCGACTGGTTCAAAATATAAAGCGTAAATTTGGTTCGCCCACTACGAGAGCGCCAGGACCGAGCGAAAGACTACACGAGACACCAGCAGAGAGAGCGAGTGCAGTTATCGCGCGAGATTTATCTTCTCTCGCGATAAACTTAGAAAACTACAAGCGCGCGTTGATTATCTTGATCAAATGCGTGAATGAAGAGAGCGCGAGCTGGGAATCGGCGGAGCAAGAGCTGATAGCGAGAAGAGCGTTGCGACGTCAAATGCAATATTCCTATCCCACCAATCCGCGTAAAGACGAGTTAAAGAGAGAACTCGTAGAAATTCGAAAGAAACGCCTCGAAAATCTCAGATTACAGTCGAGGAACGAGTTCGATTCGGAGAGATACATGGCGGAGCTCTTAACCGAAGAAAAAGAGAAAGAATGGAAGAGGCAAGAGTTGCAGGAGAAGGCGATGGCGACGCCGCAACATTCAACCTACAACGCGGAGCCAATGACCTGGTTTCCTGGCGTTCAAAACATTGGAAAACAAGATGGAAGTAAAAGTAATGATAAAAAGCAAACGACGACGACGAAGAAGAAGAAGAAGAAGAAGAAGCCAAAAGAGCCGAAAATCTCGACGAAGAAGGCGAAAAGAGTCCAAAAGAAAGAGAAGAAAAAAAAGGAAACGGAAGAGGAAGAAGTCGTTACCGGGAAAATAGAACTCGAGCACTTAGCTCCGGGCATGTCCATCGAAATCGACTCGGGAGATCCCGAGGACCCGTGGTGGGGAGAAATCGTTCGATTGAAAAAATCCGACGCGTCGATCGAGTCGAAAGACGAAGACGAAGTGGAGATCACGTGGATCGTCAAAAACTCGAAAGGTAAATACGAATATTTGAAAGAAAAAGGAGGTCGGGGTCGCCAAAATGACGTCATCAATGTCTATTCGATTAAAGAGTGCGGGTTTCACTTGCCGTGCGCGCAAGCGTCGCAGAAGAAACGGCAAAACATCGCCGCCAAAAGGAGCGAGCCGCCAAAAAAGTAACGTCCGCTCGATTCTTCGCGAGAGCGTTGTTAAAGGTTTCACTTGACGCTTGAACACAAAAACACACGCACACACGCGCGCGTACACAGAGCACTACTACGCGCAAAACAAAGCAAAACAATGCTCAGAAGAAACACGTCGTCATCGTTCGCATACAAAATCATCCGTCGCGAAAGCTTTAAAGTTGTTAAAAATTTCCTCACTTAAAATGCTTCCGTTATGTATGACTCCTACGAATTCAGCGCAAAATCGTGCGGTTGTTTTCTCCGTCAACAACAAAAGCCTTTCCGCGAGGACGACGAACTCGACGAGACTGACTTTTACGACAAAAACGACGACGCTTCGTGGCAGCAGTAATACTAGCAGGAGCAGCGTCGCGGGTAGGTTTTCTCGTCGTTCTTCTTCTTTGAATTCTTCATCCGCGTTGGGGAGAAAAATGGTCAATTTTGCGGTGAACGAAGCAGATGGAGAAGCAGAGGACGACAGAGACGAGGAGGCGTTCGAGACGGACGAGGAGAGAAGATTTAGCGCTGCTTTGTCTTCGTCCTCGTCGTCTTTTAAAAACGACGACGGGGGTTTTCAACGGCAGCGGCGAACTGGACGGCGGCGGCGAAAATTGAAGAATTCGTTGGACTTTGAAGACGATATCGAGGAGGAGGAGGATGTCGGAACGGGAAGAGGAAGAAGAGAAGAAACAGAAGAAAGAGACGACTACGACGAACGACGACGAGGAAGAGGAGACGGACGACGGGGACAACGGGAGCGAGAACGACGACGACGACGGTCTTCATCGTCATCGTCTTCTTCTTCTTCTTCGTATTCTTCGCCGGCGCTTCCGAACGTGACTTTACTCACCAACGGCGAAACGGAAAAGTGCCTTCCCATAGCGGCGACTTCCAACCAGTACGGATACTTTTGGGGCACCACCGATGCCGCCGTGCAACGCGTCGCTATTTCTTTGCTCGGCGTCGTTTTATGTTCGACTATTAATGATTTTGAAATCGGGACGGCGTTGCAAGTGCCGTTCGCGACATTTTTTCTCTGGGCGCCCATCGCGTTGGCGGCGAGAAGGAACGCAGCCGCGCGCGCAGGCGAATTCGTCGGATTGTGGAGAGCGCGAGTGAAAGACATCGAAGTCGTCCCGGTCGTTGCGAAAACCTTCGAGAACGCTCGAAAAAAATCATCGTCGCGGGGACGAAGAAATACTCGAAAAACGACGAGCGAGATGCTCTTGATTGATTTCATCGACCCAATCTCCTCGTTCGAAGTCTCTTTTCGCATACCAAACGAACGCAGATACGACGACGTGCAAATAGGAGACGCGTGCGAACTCATCGTCTCCTCGGACGACGATTTGTTCCGAAACTTTGTCGCCATTCGGGAGGCGTACGTCCCCGAGTTGGACGTTTGGGTCGGCGAGTACCCTTTTCTGGACAGAAACGGGTTCGTCTTGGTCTCCAAAAGAGTCTCAAACAACTAGAGAGCGAGAGAAAGAGAGAGAAAGTTGTAGTCAAATGTTTAGAGAGCGTTTAGAGCGTTTTTACCATTTTTCCTCCCTCACAAAGAAAAGTTCGTTACCGAGAAAAACTCACTTTAAAGAAACAACCAAAGATGTCTAACGAAGATAAATCTCTATCTCTCGCCCGCGAGCGAAAAGCATGGATCGGGTACGATTTCGCGAACAGCTGTTACGCCACCGTCGCCATCGCGACGTTCTTGCCGTTGGTGTTAAACGCGTACGCGGAGAGTGAAGCGTGGCGAGGGAAACTGAAACCGAAAATGTGTTCAACCTTGGACGTAGAATACAGCGAGAAATGTTTGGAGTGTCGAGTTGGAGAGGGGAATTTGCTCTGTTCCGGTGAGGCGTTTTGGTTTTGTGGTCGCGTTGAATCGATTTATCTCTTTTAGAACGCGTAGAAACGCATCAGCCGCTCGCGTTTGTATGCTCTTTTGAATTCTCTCTCTCTCTCGCTCTAAAGGAGCAGAGGAAAGATATTTTGTGTTCTTTCTCGCTCACATCTCTCTCTCTCTCTCTCTCTCTCTCTCTCTGAAATCGGATACGAACAGGTCCGGGATTGAATC
>Ga0255783_10006151_pt1 | contig 10426 bp, 10 predicted proteins | sample 011ome_22_FD_179981 | JGI IMG/M metagenome (GOLD analysis project Ga0255783, IMG submission 179981) | Coastal salt marsh microbial communities from the Groves Creek Marsh, Skidaway Island, Georgia - 011507BT metaG (version 2) | ecosystem: Environmental > Aquatic > Marine > Intertidal zone >... | reverse complement strand
ATTAGAGGCCACAGTAATATTAGTATTACTTCCTCCAGTCACTACTCCTTGAATATCTGAAACAGTAGGAACGCTTTGATAGCTTGATCCGTCGTTAGTAAATTCCCAAGTTTCTGATGTTTCATTCCAACGAACTAATACATTCGGGTCTAATCCTCTTTCTACCTCAATACCCGCATTTTCTGTAGCATTTGTTTGAGGACTGTCTGCCATATTACTATTTAAAGTAATAATATTATCTGCTAATAAAATAGTCTCTGTATTGACAGTGGTGGTGGTCCCTTGTACTGTAAGATCACCGGTTATAGTAGTTTGTCCAGCATCTAAGATAATATCACCGGAACCATTAGGATCCAGAGTTATGTCACCATTAGTATTTGTACTTGATAAAGTATTACCATCTAATGTAAGATTATCAATGTTTAGAATATCAATCTTACTAGAAGCATCTACAACTATAGCACTAGAGGCTGTAAGAGTTCCGGCAGTGTGATCAAGCATATCAATGTAGAGTTTACCTCCAATAGCATCAATATCTCCCGTACCTCCTCCAGGCCTACCTACATATAAAATATTGGAATTAGAAGAATACGCTAATTCTCCATTCGCCAGAGAAGTAGGCGAGGCTGTTCCCGTACTTCTTTTGATTTGTATTGTTTGAGCCATTTGTAACTCCTATAAGCCTTAAAAGGCCCCCGCGTCTATATTATCCGAATCCTCAGAAATATTTCCTATCATTATAGGAACCCACTCTAAGGTAGCCGGACTTACTTCTCTATAGACTTTTAATTGGTTATTATCTGGATTATACCATAAATGTCCCTCAGCTATAATTCCTGTGGGGGTGGTACTAGTTCTATAATGCAGAGACAGTTCTTTTCCGTCTGCAAAAATTCTGTTATTTTGATTATCTAGTATGATAGCCATTAAAAACTCACTTGTGTATATTGAACTTCTGCAGTCCATTTTGTTATATTTGCAGAAGCTGCAGTGACTTCTAGCTTTAATGTATCATTAGTATCATCAGCACTAATAGAAGCGTCGAATCCGCTTGCATCTTCCCCTAAAATTGTTTTTCCTATACTTCCTATAATTTGTGTGGTGCTTGTGTCTTTTTTAATAGCTCCATAAAGTTGAAAAGCACATGAGTCTCCAGTAGTATTATCTCTACCAGCTATAAGTGCGTCGAAAGCTAATATACCTTCATCTATTATAGATAGTCTGGAGTTAGAGACTCCGCCTAAAAATATTTCTGTACTACTTGTTGAAGAAGTCTCTCCTGTATATAAAGCTCTGCCTGCAATGGAATCAGAAATAATAACGCTTCCACTATAGTCGGCCGTTCTAGTAATGTCTGCTCTGACTTTAATTTTTCCAATTAAAAGAGTTGATACCGTTCCATCATTTTTTACTTCCTGAAGATCGTAGTTATATGTAGCAGGAGTTAAGAGAGTAGTTAAACCCCCATTAATAGAGATATTTACTATACCCTGAGAAGCTTCTCCTGCGGGTACGGAAAGAGGTCCTACCTGAAGCTCCGCTTCTTGGTCGGAAAAGTTAATATTAGATTTTAGCGTAAACCAATACTGATTCCCTGTAACATCTAAAGAATTTCCGTTAGAATCCTGCATTAAGAATTGCAAATTCCAAGTATCTCCGCGAGCTTGAGAAGTTAAATCTTGCTGTATAAATGACATTTAAAAAGCTCCTTCTATATCTAACGATGATACTTCTACGGAAACTACCTCGATTGTGGCTACTGGTACATTCTCTACAATGCTTATATTCACTAAACCTTCGTCAAGAGAAAGTTCTTCGTTTATATAAAACTTCTCTCCGATATTTCCCCGAAAGCCTCTTGTAGCGATTGCTAATTGTCTTGCTGCGCTCATTATGGGTTCACAAAAGGAGTTCCACCTTCTTCATAATTTCTATCCGCAATTTGAAATAATGAGACGGCAGTATCTTGACTTGAAGACAAAGTTACATCAGTTTTAAAGTAGTTGTACTCGATATTTACTGCAATTATTCTCACTCCTCCGGATTCTGTCGCTGTATCATAGTTATAAGTTGCTCGAAACTTTGTATTTCCCTCCGTATCTGTGTAGGAAAGTACGCTATCAAAAGTACTTGTATCAGGAGGAGACTGTGCTAATTCTACTCCCGCAATTTCTGTGTAAGTTGTTGGGTCTGATAAAGTAGTATACTTATAAACACGAACTTCTGTGTCGGGCTGTATATTATCGATAGTTAGCTGACGAGTGCTCACTATTGTCGTTGTAGCTCCTGCCCCATTTCTAATAGAAGGAACATCTCCTCCGGAAATAACTAACTCCAAAGCTCCTTGAGTATTATTATAAATTGCTGCGTCAGTGGGTCCGGAGTTTGGGGTAGGGTTAGCTCCTGTTGTTGCGTTAAACCCACTAAATCGAATATCGGTTAAAGTAACACTTGAAGCTGTGCCAAGTGGAAATTCGATTGCATGGCCGGAATCTCCCTGAACAAACGTATTATTATAAAGTCCTGTAGAGCTACCAAAAGTTGGATCATTTATAAGAGCCAATCCTGAAGCAGTATCACAAGTAATTGTATTTCCATGTACGTCTGAGTCTCCTTGTGTAATGTCAACCGCTGTAATAGTGCTCTCTTTTATCTCACATACGGAAGTAAGAACTAAACTGTCTAAGCCAGAAAGACTGCATCTATCAATAGTAGCTGTCCCGTTAGTTCCTGTAAATACTAATTCAATATCATGAACTCTACTAGCCTTTGTAGGCTCTCCTGCTAGATAGTTACAACGAGTCATTGTAAAAGAAGGATTTGTTGCGTCCATTCTTACGGTCCAACGAGAATGGTTAGCTCCGCCTGCAACAGTCATGGTAGGAATATTTACAATTACAAAAGTTTCTCCAGTTTCGCTGAAAGTAAAGTCTGTTAGAACAGGAGTTGCTGTACCATCCCACCCTATTACTATTCCTGCGTAGAAAAAGTAAACTCCATTTTCTTCTACACAGGTTTGATTAAATCCCGTGGATTTTACTCTTTCAGCTACCGCTAAATCAGATATTGTAGAAGTTCCATTTATTACATAAGGCCAATCATTTTCAGGTATGTAAGTAGCATTATCTAAAAATACATTATCTCCGGCGCCCCCTGGAAGATTGTTTGCAGTAATAGTATACCCTACTGCGTCTACATTAGATGCGGCTTGCCATACAGGTATATATCCTGAATTGTAAGGCCAATAAGTTGTAGGTATATTATAATCAGTTTGTGTTCCCTGGGTTGATACCTTTAAGGCCATATTTACACTTGTAAGCTGTCCCCAAGTATTTGAGCCGACCCAACAGCCAAAACGTCCTGTAAGAGTGTTTCCGTTTATTTCTCCTAGACATTGGGTAATTGTTGCATTATCTACTTTTTCTGTAGTAGAGCCCGCGCCCTGTAACTCTACTCCAGTATTTGTTTGTATATTAATTGTAGTATTACCAGGACCAGCATCAAAAGCATTAGTTCCTGCCGCGGAATCTGCACTATTAAATTCTACACTTCTCCTCTGAACGGCCATTACGATCTCCCAATAGTAGTTGTAGTTTCATCCGCTGATTGAGTAATTGTAAGCGTAATATCTCCGACTCTAATAGCTGTGTCGGTTATCGTTTGGGTTCCTCCTAAACCGAGTATTTGCCATATTTCATTTAAACGAGTAAGAGTAGTATTACCGCCTACAATCGCTGTTTCTGTAATATTAGAACGTGTAAGAGTAACGGCAACGTCTGATACAGAATTTACCGGATTTTGCCCTGGTTCGCGAGTATAGATATTTCCAACAATATCTAAAATATAACCATTACTTCCGTTGGCTCCAGGAATCCAAGGTTGAATTCTCCACCCATTTTCTAAAAAGTAAGTATCTCCCACAAAAGTAGTGGAAGTAATCGGATCTCCTCCTAGCGTAGATATTGCCGGTACAAATTTAGCATTATCAGAACGAACTAAAACCCATTGTTTCCAGGAGGAATAAACGTCAGATTGTACGTCCAGAGTTGTAACTCCAGGATTTACTAGTATAAGCTTATTGGGAGCGTCAAAAGTGACTTTATGGTATAACCCCCATAAATCATAGCTACCATAATTAAAAGCTAAACTAGGCATTTTACTGCAACCTTTCTTTCCAGTTAAGGTTGAAGTTAATTTTATGTTCTGTTGAACCTACAGGATCGGTAAAAGGTGTCCACATAAATGTCCATACCGGAGTCTTTGGGGGTTGTCCTTCTATATTTCCCGTATTTGCTTCTGAAGTATTGGCCCCACCAACAGTAGCCCAAGTAAGTGCTTTTAAAACAGTGTAATGGTCTTTTGGCCATAGATAATCGAAATCATCGTCATCTGCTAATGTATTAGCAAGAGAAACGGAATCTACGTTGAAAGTAGCTGAAGGACTACTATTAGTAGATGCAGCTCCTGCGTAAGAATCGATATTTCCACTTCTATTATGAACTCGAATTTGAGTTGCGTTAAAAGCTGTAATGACACAAGTATTAGAGCCTAGAGTTATAGTATCTCCTATTGAAAGAGTATTGACCAGAGAGCTATAAGTTAAAACTCTAGAGGTACGGTCATCATCAAAATCGGTAGTATTCGAGTAAATATACGCATCATCTGACGAGTCTATTGAAAGATAGTATGTATTGCCATTTAGATTAGCAGGGCCATCGACTGTAAGTCCAGAAAAAGCTACTTCTCCACGATCTTCAAAAATATGAGTATTTGATCCGTCTGGATTATTCTTTACCGCAATATATACGAAACCGTTTCTATCAGAGACATTCGCAAGATTTTGCTTTCTTCGAGCAGTATTTTTCTCACTATTTGGCTTAATGCTTCCATTTTGAATTGTTTTAAATATATTAGTCCAATCAATATTACAAAATCCGTCAAAAGCTTTTCTAAAGATTTCAGGGCCATGTCCTTCATGAAACCCATCTTCCTCTATCTGAAGATTAGAAAAGGAAACATCTTTCCAATTTTCATTTTTTAACAAGCAGCGAGAAAAGATTCTTAACTCTCCTGGCAGTAAAGTATTGGTTTCATTCTTTACTACCATATTTAATCCTGTAGGTTGATAAAGACTATGATTATCTATTAGCGTAACTCCATCGGAAGATAAAACCGAAATTTTTGGCCGAATCGATACAAAATAATAAGCTCCTTGTGTTCGAGGAGTATTTTCTGTAATCGTAAATGAGTCATCATACCCTCTAACATCCGCTTCTGACATTATATCAACCTTAATTCCTTCAATAAAGGCCGAAGCACCTAGAGGATACTGATAACGAGTTGATACATCTCCCTGAGATCCGTCTATTCTTTTCATAGACCAGCAGATGGGTCGATTTGGGTTTCGGATTGCGTTAGTTGTCCAAACAGTGGCGGCTCCACCATTTCCCATATCCATTTCGTGACAAACAATTCGTTCACCATTATAAAAAACGCCCCAACGAATTGTTCCTCCACCGAGGTTTTGATAATCAATCCAATAATTGTTCGGCTTTGTTACATCTAGAATCATACCTGAAGAGCCTGTACCATCAAGCCTGTCTCGATTCCACATTGATTGCGGAATAACTCCTTCCGATATTCCATCTTGAGGAGAATCTCCCGCATCTCCGTAGTCTCCCAAAGCAAAAACTCTTCGATGAACTACTTGTAAAGATGTTCCGTTTAATCGAAACATAAAACCTTCAGAAGCGTCAAAACATCCCCAGTTTCTTACTAGTCCCTGAACTCCGGAATCTCCTAGCTTATTACCTATAATAAAAAGATTTGAAGCACCCGGAATATGCGGGTGATAAGTATTAGATGTATGAGTAGATAGAGCATTAGTTTCTGTTCCGACACTTTCAACTACGTAACCTCTGGAGGCATCGTGAGAAATTGATCCAGTACCTACAAGAGTATTTGCAAACTCTTGAGAGAGGATAGACTTATCAAAAGCATACTGTGCTAGAAGAGTGGATTCTGTGGTTCGAAGATTTCCATAAGCGCTTATCTGTGCAGGGCCTTCAGAAAATCGAACATTACCAGAACCAAAGCGATCAATATTCCAGCCGTATTCAGGGTTATCCCAGCCCATAATATTTTGAGCAGGAATATAAACGTCATAGGCAGCTCCGTTTATGGTAGCTACAATATCTCCTGAATTACTATCTTTTCGAATTGATTGATTATTTTCTGGAGTGTAGCCCTCTATTTTTGCACCTTTTTCATAATGTACATCGAGAGTCCCGGTGGTAGAAGTTGATTCATGGACTCCATGAACATGAATACTAAAATCATTATTTGAATTCGAAGCGCCAGTAAGATAATATCTAGCACCGATTTGCCAAACGTGATTAGTATCTTTATTATCATACGGTATTTCCGCCGTATGTATCATATAGACACGATCGCCAGTACTTTCCGGCGGAATGCGGGTATATTTTCTTTCACCTGCCATTTATTACTCCTCTCTTACTAAAAGTTTTGACAGTTCGGCTTTAACAATACTATAATGCTTTACTACTTCTAAAGCTTCGTATTGGCTTAAATCATCTCTTAAAGCCGCGCTAATGTACTGGTCAAAAAACTCTACTGATTCTTTTAATTCTTTCATATTTTTACCAAAAAGTTGCGGGGAGTATTCTCCCCGCATTAATTTTAACTATTAACCGGATCGTTATAGTTTCTTTCAAGTGATGATGTAATTGAAAGAGTTTTGTTTGCTACTCTTTCAATACCATCGGCTATTACAGTACTAACATACTGTGCCGTATTTAGGCCGAGAGTAATAAACACTACATCGTCGTTAGTTGCAGCGGTCCTTCCGCCATCCACATTATTATCGTAATCGTAAGAGAAACTTCTTAATCCCGTCGTATTTTTATCGACAATTGTATAAGCAACAGTGGTTGAAGCTGCTTCTTCGAAGGGATCGTCACTCGCTATGGTAATTGTAGTCGCGTCATTATCTGTAATAAAGTAACTTCCTGCTAGAGCAGTAGGGGCGCTAATTCGTAGTACTTTACCTATTAGCTCGTCAATGGCATATCCGGTTACGGCAGAAAGTACTGTCCCTCCAGCACTTGCTACTGTAGCACTACTGCCTGAAGTAGCTCCTGTTAAACCTACGGGTGTTTTATAGTGGACAGGCCCTGTTACATCTCCGGAGCCTATATCGCCAGAACTTCCATCGGCTTGCACTAACTGAGCGTTGCTGCTCCCGAAATTTCCTGACGAATTTGTATTGTAAAATAAGAAAAAGTTAGCATTTGCATCCTCAATGACATTGTTATTAAAAGAAAGCGTAACAATTTCTTTAAAAGGGAAAGCTCTTTCAGTGCCTGTATTATCAACAAACTGAAGATTATTAACTTCTCCAGCCAGATAATCCTCTATAGCTACACCTACCCCGCCTGAGGGAGCATTTGCTGTGCTTTGAGCTATAGTTTTTAGATTTGGACCAACGAACCGTAGTAATACATCTGAAATATTACCGATCTTTGCATCTGTTTCGGTACTATCTACTCCTTTAATATCTACTGATTGTCGGAGTAAGTATTGTATCGTAGTATAAATTTGAGCTTTAGTTGCGTTGCTGCCTGCATCATCATCATTAGCATCAATAATAACACCAAAGTCTCTATTAGTTCCACCAATATTAATTTGCTGAGTAAGTTGATAATAATCTATATCGATATCGTTATAAGGGGCAGTGTCCGGTAATCCGCTGCCTCCAGAATTTATGGAGGTATCTAAAGTTACAAGATCAGGGTCTACAGCTTCTGCTAATGGAAAACGAAATACTTGGTTAGTTAGTGCTGATACACCAATCGCTGTTTTATCTGACTTATCATAAGTGTAACCATTAATAACTCCTCCACCAATATCTTCAGGAGCAGAACGAATGAATACAGCAAAAGTATCCGCATCATCTCTAAAATCGTCTCCGCCGTCTGTAAATATTTTTACTGGTTCATTAACTGGACCGTCGTAAGAAAAATCTACTTTTGTGGCCGAATTAAAGCTATAATAAACTCTATGATTGCTATTAATATTACCCAGAGTTACAACTCCCATATAAGAGTTTGTAGGGGTTGTAGCTCCTGCTGCAATTTCTGACCAACCACCATTACGGATTAAGGGTATAGAGTCTTCAAGTCCGGTATCACTGCTATTAGTAAGCCTCCACCCTTCAATAAATTCATACTGCTCGGCAGTAATTGCAATCATCGGGAAAGGAAATTTAATTAACGTACTGTCAGATTTCCATGTTTCCTTAATGAAAGAATAGAGTGCTTGAAGGTCTACACCTCCATCGTCCCCAGAAACTGAACCTTTATCTAAAAGTTCATTTGCCGCATCAGTCCAAACATCACTATCTATTAATTCGATAGTTTTATTCGTAGTATCAAAATAAACATTTCCATCAGGAGTATTATTGCTATCATTAGTTGATTTAACTAATTTATCCGGATCAGTTATTCGTGCCATTATAATTTCCTAAGCAACTTTCTTTATGAAAGCTCTTTGCCTTGTGAAGGCTTAACTAGTGCTTCTAGTTATATCTTTTACTATTTTTACTTTCCCTATAAGTAGGGTTTGTACATTACCGGATCCGTCAACCTGCTGAACATCATAATTATAAGTTTTAGGGTTGAGAGAGTTCGTCAATGTTTTTGAGGCTTTTATATAAATAATGCCTTGAGAAGCTTCTGTAGGGCTGGAAGAAGTGTCGGGTGTGGCGGTTACTTGCAAGGCTCCTGGATCAGCATCGTCTATGTTCTCTTTCAAAGTGAACCAGAAAGTATAACCAGTAATATTGAGCACAGCGTTATCTGACGTTAAGACAAGTTTTAACGTCCAGTCGTCGCCACGAACTAGAGGCGATAAGTCTCTCTGGGTATACGACATTGAGGATTGCTTCCGGGAATCTTGTTTCAATGTTTGAAACTTCAGCGATTATGGAAAAATTATAACAACTGAATAGCCTAATGTCAAGATTTATTTTTTGGTGGGCTTTCTCTTTCTACGAAATGAGCGAGACTTGGCAGAACGAAGAATATTAAGCATTCTTCGTGCGGAAGCTTTTGATTTGGCGGTCGCTTTCTTTACCCAGCGACCTGCTTTTTGGACATAAACGGTTTTTCCAGAAATTTTATAAGGCATTTTTATCAAACCACCCTGTAATTGCTATTCGCTCCTTTGGGGCAAAAGAAGAAACTTCAGATACCCAATGATCAACTTCTTCTTGTAGATTGAATAATGATAAAGTATTAAATTGCGGAATTAAAGTTCTTATTTCCTGAGTATCTGGGTCTATTAATGATAAATTTCCTCCATACTCTGGTCTCCAATCTTGTGTTAAATTCCAAACAAAAGCTATACCCTTTGTATGATCTGAATGACGACTTAAAAAATCTCCCGAAGAGTATCTACTAATGAAAAATTCTGAAAACTCTAAATTCGCTTCAGGATAGTATTTCGAAATTGTTTTTTTTAAACTTCCAGAGAGTAATATTTGAGGAACCTCTGTGCATAGAAAACAAGTACATCCATTTCTATGATCTAAAGTTCTGGAAAACTTGTAGCTAAAGAAACCACTTCTCATGCTAGAGACTATTTTTGTTTCATAGAGACGCTTATCTTGTTGTTCTTGTAGACAGTATCTAAATTGGCGGGCCTCTTCACTTCCTTGAAATTTATATGAGTGAAACCACCAATCATAAGGCATATTATATATATTATTTACCATTTGTAGCGCTAGTGCTTCAGGTACAAAGTTTTTAATAATTTCTAAATTCACTATCTTATCTCTAAAATTTTTAATATAATAGAATATTTAAGTTAAAAAGTCAAGAATTATTTTTAATCCGCTATAACAATTCGTCTATTAGTTCCGTCAAACACAATGTTTCCCCCTTTAACAACTCTGTCATACTCACTAAAAGTAGGAGTAGTCACATTAGTTATTAAAAAAGTTCTATCTGTTGGTATATGCCAAAAAATATCTTTATTTGCAACTGCAGGACTTTTTAAAGCTTCTATCGCGGTTTTCATATCAGCAGGGCTAGGATCATTACCATTAGGATTATTGCCTGTTGTTCCGAAAGCTACGGTAGCTCCTGGAGCTCCATTTGCTCCTGTGGGACCAACATTACCTTGAGGACCGTCGGGGCCAGAAGGACCTGGGTTGCCTGGAGGGCCTTGAGGGCCAGAAGGACCTTGAGCACCTTGAGGGCCGGAAGGGCCAGGATTGCCTGGTCCGCCTTGAGGGCCGGAAGGACCTTGAGCACCTGTAGGACCATCGGGGCCAGGATTGCCTGGTCCGCCTTGAGGGCCGGAAGGACCTTTAGCACCTGTAGGACCATCGGGGCCAGGATTGCCT
>Ga0255783_10006148_pt1 | contig 10431 bp, 6 predicted proteins | sample 011ome_22_FD_179981 | JGI IMG/M metagenome (GOLD analysis project Ga0255783, IMG submission 179981) | Coastal salt marsh microbial communities from the Groves Creek Marsh, Skidaway Island, Georgia - 011507BT metaG (version 2) | ecosystem: Environmental > Aquatic > Marine > Intertidal zone > Salt... | reverse complement strand
TTTTGCACAAAGGGATAACCCAAAAAGAAAAAAAGCAATTAGCTGAACCCATCGATACATCGTTCTTCCTCTGGTACCATCCTTATCGCCGGATGATTATAATCGTTCGACCTCGGTAAAATAAGCACCTCCCTCTTCATTTTTTTCGGTGTATAAAAAAGTTTCCAAAGTGGTTTCGCCTTTGGGTAGCTCCAATTCAAAGTTCACGAAATATGCCCCCTTGGCGATCTTTTGATCTGCTTCCTTTCCCGCAATTTTTACTTTGGCACGCACCGCCCGCAGGGGTTTGCCCGCCTCTTTGGGAAACTGGCGCAAAGTAAAACGATACCTCCCCGGTTGGGTGACCGAAACATGCCATGGGCCGGTGATTTTTTTGTACTGGTTAATCTCGGCAAAATTCCAGGGAGGATTCCCCGTCTCCAACCGCCAGTCCTGGGAACATAAAAGAGTGGGATTTTCCGCTGGGTTCCCCAAATCAAGACAAACCGGAGTCATCCGAGGGGATACCGATTCCCAGAAACCTTCGTATAATTTTCGTAACCTTGCCACCACTTCGGGGTGCTTTGCAGAAATATCGTGCCGTTGCAAAAGATCGTTGGAAACATCGTAAAGCGCCTTTCCTTCCAGCAAGCGCCACTTTCCCTCGATCACGCAGGACATTACCCAGGGGCCTTCCTTTTCAGTAAATCTGTTACCTCCATGTAACTGGATTACCAAATGATCTCGGTGGGGCTTAGCCGATTTATTCTTTAAATGATCAGCAAAAGAGTTCCCATCAAGGGGACGGCTCGGGTCCAGTTTCAACCCGCATAATTCCGCCAGTGTGGGCAAGACATCGAGATGTGCACTAAGATTTGCACGGTCCTCCCCACCCACCAATTCGCCCGCAGGCCAGTAAATAAAAAAAGGCACCCGGTGACCGCCTTCCCAAATGGTAGATTTCTGCCCGAACATCCCGGCATTAAATCCGCGAAAGCTTCCCTGCTCCGAACCCGGTCCTCCCCTGCCCTTCGCGGTGCCATTATCGGTGGTAAAAATAAAAATGGTATTTTCGGCTAGACCAAGCTGATCGAGCTTTTTTCTCAGAAGCCCCACATTGTGATCAAGGTTAGTAATCATACCGTAAAACTCCGCCCCCGACTTCCACTTTACCACATCCCGGTAAGGAGCGGCCCACTTTTCCGGCACCTTGTAAGGGGAGTGTGGTGCGTTGGTGGCAAGATACAGGAAAAAGGGGTTGTCCTTGTTCCTCTCAACAAAAGCCATGGATTCCCGAAACCACACATCAGTGGCATAGCCCGTAAATTTTTCATACTTTCCATTGCGCTCGTAGACGTCATCAAACTGATCGTTCTGCCAATAATCAGGTGCCTGCCCGATGCCTCCCCCCTTGTGCCAGAGAACCTCCTCGAAACCACGGTCCTGAGGACGGCAGGGAGCGTTATCCCCCAAGTGCCACTTAGCAATCAGACCTGTCTTGTACCCGGCATCCGCAAAGTAATTTGCCATGGTTACCTCGTCGTGGTGGAGGTTACTGCGCCCACTGCTCGTACGATAAGCACCGGTGCGGGCTGGATACCTTCCAGTCATCAGGGCCGCTCGTGTGGGTGTGCAAAACGGGCTGACATGATAATCTGTCAACCGGATGGAATCGGCATGCAACTCATCAAGATTAGGTGTTTGAATAACCGGATTTCCATGGCAAGCAAGATCGCCGTATCCCTGATCATCCGTCATGATCAGGATAACATTGGGTGGCTCCGCAAGCGAAAGAGAAGAGAAAATAATCAGCCAACAGATTGAAAGTGAGGCGATAGGCATTTTCAACAGATTGCAAAAATTAAAATATTAGCAATGAATTAATAGGAGAATAGAGAATTGGGGTTCAATAGGCAGAGATATCAAAGATGAATTCATAGATATATTTAAGTAACGAATCCCCACTGCTGAATAGGTCTTCAACGCTGGTTAGATGTAATCCATAACTTGAACTATCTGAGATTGCTCGGCAAATTACATCCTACTACAGTTACAATACCTTCCTTGGATATGAACCCGTACTTTCAAAAACTTTTCTGGAAAACCTTTTTTCGAAGGAAACGGGCGGAGGTAGCAGTTTTTTTTAAAGATTGGACAAGGAAACTAAAAAACCGAGAAACTTACAGGTTTTTTCTTTGGAAACTTACCCGGGAGGGCACAAAAAAAAGAAAAAAAATTTTGCCGCCCACCAAAAAAAGATGGTTATTTTACAAACCCAGGTACATCAAAATTTTTCTTACCTCCTCCAAGAGACCAAGATGGATTCCTATTACCCTTACCCTTGTCTGCGTTTCAGCTCTTATCGCTGGGACCTTTTTTGCCACCTTCCCCGTCCTAAAGGAGTATAAATTTGGCAAGTATAAACGAACAGCCCGAGCCGCACTAAGAGGTGAAGATTACTCCACTGCACTTCTAACTAGCCTGACCGCCTATCTTTCTGAGCCCAAGGAAGTGGAAATGTTAAGAATCCTCGTGAAGTCTGCTTCTGAGCTTTCTCACCCGAGAACAAGAGAGTGGGCAGTAAAACTTTTTCAACACCCTCGTGCCAATCAAGCCGACTTGGCTTTAGTGATCAAATCCTATGTTTCTTTAAAAGATTACCAAGAAGCGAGAAGCTTACTCTCCAAAATTCCAGAAAACATGAGAGACTCGGAGGAAATAGTTCTCCTTCGGTGTGTTACGCACTTACAAAATGATGAGTTGGGAGAAATGAGGAGTTTCGACACTGCATCCTCACACCTAAAAAATAATCCAGAATCCATAAAGGTCAGTGAATTCTTTTGGGACCTCTGCTTAAATTCTAGCCAGGCATATTTTTACCAGGAAGGATTGAAAAGCCTGCGCAAAACTGCAGAAGGTAAAGGAGCACTCGCCCGGGCTTCACAAAGAAGGCTCTTGGCTGATTCTCGCATCGGTTACAAAGAAAAAAAAGCCATTGCTGATGCCCTTTGGATGAATGGGCAACCCTCTCTTACTGACGCGGTTCTCTGCCTAGACGCCACCTATGGTAAGCGACCTATCTTACTCGAGAACATGCTCTTTGTTTTGGAACAGGAATTCAACGACTTACAGGACCCACAAAAGAAGAGAAGGCTTGCTGAACTTTTAAATCAAATTGGAAGGCCTGAAATTGCCGCACAGTTGCTCAATCAACTAAATGAAAAAATGAGCCCGGATGAGTGGAAGGAAAACTTTATTTTCACAATTCAAAAAGCAATGACTGAAAGTAATCAAGGTTTGGTCAAAGAAATGATGCTCTCGTCACAGGGAGTCCTTTCATCCCAAGAAAAAATATTTTTTGACCTCTTGATGGATAAGGCAGACAACCTGTCCCAGATGGATGAGAAAGTCCTAACTGAACTATTCATGAGCACACGATTAGATGAGTTGGAAAATATTAGAAAATTTGTTCAATTCCTGAAGACCCCCAAGCAACTGCTTGCTTTTCTCAATGCATTGGAAAAAAAACAACCTGATCATATGGGCATCAAATATATTCTCGCGGCAAGCTACCAAAGATTAAATGATTCCAAAAAACTCGTTGAGGTTTTGGAAAATACCCAAATGCCCCGCCAAGTTGGGCAATTCTCCGGTGAACATCAAACTTGCAGATTGAAAAGTTTACACGGCATGGATCTGGAAAGTTGTCGTAGTTGGGCAGAAAATGCACTTACAGAGTATCCGGGTAGCCGTTCGCTTCGATATACGCTCGCATTAATTTATTCCCAATCGGGAGACCACTCATCAGCCAATTCACTCCTATCCCCCTTTTGGTCATTATCACCACCGAACTGTCCTACTCAAAGATTAATTGGGTCCTGGGTGCTGTTCAAAAATCAAAGGGTTAATCAAGCCAAGTTATGGGCACCTACTGAACATGCTTCACTGCTCACAGATGTGGAAAAAGAATTACTTCTTGAGATACAGGCTGACAAAAAATGATGGGATTTCTACAAAGATTTCCTGAGTCTAAAAATCTGACTCTTTTCTGGGGCTTTTCGCTGCTCGGCCTATGCTTCGGTTGGGTGTCACTCTTTTCAAGAACCTCCTTGTGGTGGAATGAAGCAAGTTACTACACGCATGGATGGTCAGTCCCCTTCCTCGCACTCTTGCTGTATGCCAGAGGACAGGTCAAAGAAACACATCTTTCTCCCATAAATAAGGGGGGGGCACTCGTATTAATTGGTGCATTTATCTGCTTTGTAATCGCTCGTTCAATTGGGGAACCCGACCCATTTTGGAGATTCCCTTTGTGGGCGGAAATGGCGAGTCTATCGGTCCTTACTGCCTTATTTCTCCATATATCCCCCCTGCAAAAATCATGGAAAGACTGGATTCCCTGTGGCATCTACTTATTAACCTGCCTACCTTGGCCGGCAGGAATTGAGACCTCTACGATCCATACTCTCACAGGATGGATCACCCATTGGACCGCTGAAACTTTGTTGTGGTTAGGACAACCAGCCGAGATGAGCGGGCGGGCCATTCTAGTCGATCAAAAAATTGTATCCATTGACCAGGCGTGTAGTGGCATTCGCTCCTTTCAAAACCTTCTTTCATTTGGTCTCTTTTTTGGGTTTTATTTTTACCTGTCTTTTACAGGCATACTCCTTAATCTTTTTATAGCTCTTTTAATTTCTATTTTTTTTAATTTCATACGGGCAATTGCACTATCCTGGTTATTTCTGGAGTATGGAAAAGAATTTCAGCTCACTTGGCATGATTTCGTGGGAAATATAACCATCGTTTCTTCATTGGTTTTTCTTTGGTTCTCATCATCGATATTAAGCCGCATCAGGAACCGGGCAATCGATTCTCAGCCAAGAAAGAATTCACGACAATCCTCCCCCAAATTCATTGCCCGTGCTATGCAGACTTTCGGAATTTCTATTCTTGGATTGGAAATTCTTATTTTCGCTTGGTTTGATTTTAAAAGCCAAGATCATAAAAAATTCAGCTGGAAAGTCGAATTAGGCGAACGACAAGAGGATATACAGGAAGGAGTCCGAAAGGTTCTTCTTTTTGATTACGGGGGGCAGGCAAAAATTGATTGGAGTGAAGGTCGTAAGGCGGATGTGATTCACTTTGGCTACGATGAGGAATCAGCTGCCGCCAGTCTTTGCAGTCGAAACCACCCTCCTGATTTTTGCATGGGTTATTCTGGGCTCAAAATGATCGAAGAGGACCCTGAGGTTACCTACCAATTTTACGGAGACAAGATGCGTTTCAGGCACTACAAGACCTCAGCAGACCTTAGAGATCAATCCTCAAATCTGCATTTATTTTGGGGGTCATTTTCCGTTGATTCCCGAATTGATTCATTTGAATTTAAAGATTCCTCGTTTGGAGAAAAAGCGAAATGGTTTCTCTCCGGCAAGTTATCTTTTGAACGCCAAGTTTTACTAATCGGAATGAGGGGGGCAAAGTCGCAAAGAGAAGCAAGGAAGGGACTATACGAAGTTCTGTCCAAAATTATCCATTTCCAAGCACCCTCAGCCACCTAAATTGGAAAGTCCGTGCTCAATCAAAAGGGCCCACTCTTCAGGGAGCATTCTTTGCTCCTGAAGGCCAAGGGCTAGTTCCTTTGCACGATCGGATGAACCCAATTTCTTAAGAATGACTGCCAGTAAAGCACGTTCCCCCGAAATTAAGGAATTTGGCCCCCTCGCTCTCATGGCATTGAGGGCTTCTTCCGTTTTTCCAACCTTTAGTTTTGCTAGGGCTAAGGTAGAAAGAAAAGATGGATTACGAGGAAACAAGTTCGCAATTCTTTCTGCCTCAATTTCCATTTTCTCAACATCAATCCCTAGTAATAATGAAAGATAACAATAATTATTTGCATTACCAAATTTGTGAGGAAATCGGTTCAGCAGAGAGCTGGTAATTTCTCGAGCAAGTTTTGTTCGCCTAGCAGTAAGAGAAATTTGTAAAAACTGATTGGCCTGCGATATGGAAAAAGACTGGTCATCCAACTCCCAAGCTGCCTGAAAAATCTCATAAGCTGCCTTTCCATTTTGAGTCATAAGAGCCAGCCTCGCCAACCCTAGCAAGGCATCAGCATTTTTATACTCCCCATGAGCCTTCAACCATTCGCTCAATTCGAAAGCTGAATCACTGACCATGGCAAGATATGCATCTGCCCGTACACAATCTGCGGGGGTGAGCAGATCATTTGCTTGCTTTCTTAAGTTCCTAGCCTCCTGGATCTCTTGAGTTTCAAGCAGGCTTGGAAACTGTACCCAAAAAAAGCGTATATCAAAACCATTAGAATGGGCCCGACTCAGTTCGAGTGCCTCTTGAGGCATACCCATTGCGACACACCAAAGCCCAAGATCCACAGGATCAACGGGCTTAGAAATAACCTCGTTAAGAGATTTGAAAATATCTTTTGGACTTAGGTTACCTTCAACACTTAGCCTTCTTTCTGCCGCGTAAATATAATCCAAGGAAGTAACGAGTGAGTGACTTTGTAAACGTTCGATTGCCTTCAATACATCGGGAATCAAAAATCCATCCCTTCTGGAAGAAAAGCAAAGTGAAGATAAGGCTCGGTACCCCCATCGGTCATCCAGTTCTCCCATTTCAAACAAACCTTTTTTGGCAATTATCCGATCATCGGTTTGACCGAAGGACCAAAGAAGGCGAAGTTGATGGAACCTACTCATTCGGTGGTTAGGGTATTTTTCCAGGTTCTTCTCCAATTTAATAAGGGCCTCCCTTGTCTTTCCCTGAAGGTGTAAAAGGCAACCTTCCAATGCCAATAAATAGGGGTCAAAAGAAGCCCTTTCCTTCATTTCACTGAGCACAGTCTCGATTAGATTAGGGTTGGCTCCATCAAGTATCGCTTCCGCAAAAAGAAGAAGTTCATTTTCGGATAACTGCCTTTCCTCCCTTATTTGACCCAATATTTGGATAATGGACTTGGTCTCAGGTAAGACGCGACCTTGCAGTTCAGCTACTTGATTATCTACTATTTTTTTTGAATTCTTTGATTCCAGGTAGAAAAAAACTCCCAGCCCAGTTGCACATAGAAAGATACTCCACAGAGCTAATTTGCTAAGTAAGGTCACTCCTTATTTCTTGAAAAAAAAGAAATACAAAAAACACGCAATTTTCTTCTACCCATAATCAGGGAAACAAATCCACCAAGAAACGAAAATAAATAAGCGGGTTCCGGTGCAGCCGAAATCCCAGCACCCCCGCCACCGCCGCCGCCGCCACCGCCACCGCCGCCGCCAGCACTACCATTGCCCCCACCACTTGCTATCCAGTCCGCATAACTCATGCTCACGGGTATATCGTAAGTACCTCCCCAATCAGGATCTGTATAGGTACCCCCAATATTTGTTCCTACAGGGGCGTTTGAAATGGTGTAACCCACATCTTTAAGCAATGCAAAATCGAGATCTGTAAATGAATCTCTTACATTGATGGTCGTTGATGGTTGCATCGATGGATGACAGGCACAGACAACATTACCCTGAGTTAAAGAACTAGACCAATGAGGGTTTCCATTAAGAGGAACATTTTGATTGCTATATTGGGCCTTCGCATTGGGACCTGTCCAACTACCCACCCCGGCTACTCCTCCGGAACTGTAATTCTTAAATGCTTCGCTTGAAGTAAATCCCATGATATGACCAATCTCGTGTACCATGACACTGTAAAAATCCGTTTTACCAGAAGTGGTAGCATCTGCGTGAGTGGTTAAATCGGTATCGTAATAAAAGTTCGCATCGGTATTAACAGATGAAGCTCCCATCTTGGGCTCCCAATGAGTGGATGTATCTTTTGCCAGCATGGCAGAAACCCAACTATCCGGAGGAGAGTACGACCCAGTACCAAAACCAGCTGGTCCAGCATCAGCCAATGGATTCGCTCCCCTGCTACGAGCTCCCAAGAAAATGACTAACTCATCTGCATTACCAATTACATTCCCTTCACTGGTTGTGGATCCAGGAACGACAGACGCTCCACCACCTGTGGTTGGATTCGTAAAGGTAAACTGCGGATTGGTAGCTGAAGTCCCTCCATAGTCAGCAGGGTTGGAAGAGGTGAACGAAGTACCTCCCATTCTCGACTCAAAGGCATAAGCCACTTGTTCCATAATGTAGCGCTGCTCATCACCAAAGTAATTGCCTGTATCATAGGAGTAATCAAAAATGATATCTATGGCTGCGTAGGAGGAAGTGGCGGAGTAAATAAACCCGCAAACTAACCAAAATCGCCTACACATTCTTTTAACTAAAGCTACACTACAGAAAAGTGCAACAAAACAACCATTAAAGTTCTCACTCCAATAAAGATGGCAAATTATTCTTTTTTTGGGAGTGTTTGAATTTGTCCTTTTATTTAACAAAGAGAAGATTATTCAATGAACCTAAATCTCATCTCAGTCTTTTTCATAAGCCTGTTTTTCACTCTCCTTTCCTATGCTAGCAACCTGCAGCGTGGGCAGGAGATTTACTCCCAAATATGCGTGACCTGCCATGGTCCCAACCTCGATGGGGGGATCGGGCCAAGCCTGGTTGATGCTTACTGGAAGCATGGGGACACTTCCGAAGCGATCATGCGCTCCATCAGCAAAGGGATCGTGGGCACGGAAATGATTGCTTATGAATATGTCTACTCCGAGGAGGACCGGCAGGCAGTGACCGACTTTATTTTGGATAAACAGGAAGGGAACCGCCAAACCCTGCGCTCTTTTTACGCCCGGGATTATTTTGCCGGAAAACGTTTCAGTCCTGAACTTTTCGATTCGGTGGAGTCGAGCTCGCAGGAAATCCTTCCGGAAAATTTTCTCTACACCAAACGGATGTTCGATGGCGTGCTTCGTGGCCAGTCCAAACTATTTATCAAGCAACCAGGCAAATACCGCTTTAATGTGGGCGGGGGCGGAAGAACTTCGATCTTAGTAAATGGGGAGGAAATGCATTACACCAACGATCAGGAAAAAAAGAACACCCACTTTAACAAAGACTTTTACCTCGAAAAAGGGGTGCATGACCTCGAAGTTTTGCACGAGGAACCCACCGGACATTCGATGAAGTTCTACGCCCGCCTGCAACGGATCGAGGGTGGCACCTGGATGCTCACCGGTAAAAGCCTCGAAGGGAACACCCCTAAGATTGTCCGCCCCGGAACGGAAGCAAAAGTCGTTCGGAAATGGATTGCCGGGTTACCCCCACGTACCCTTCTCGTCCTTCTGCCCAACAAAGTGATGGTCGCATATGACAGTGCCAGCGGGCAGGTTCTTAAAGCCTGGAAGTCGGCACTGGTTAACCAGACTCCTTCGCTCGACAGCCGAAGTCAGAAAGAATCTGTTGCCAAGGGACAGGAAATCCCCAATTCCACCCAAACCGTTTTGCAGGGCCAGGAATTTAGCCTCAAATCCTATGAGTCTGCAGGTGATTCCCTCTTCATTTCCACCCTTGTGGATGGTGTGCCAAAACAGGTTAAAGTTTCTCCCGATGGTACAGACTCCTTTTCTGTATCTGTGCAGTAACTTGCTTAACCAAATAGATTTATGAAAGTTTTTACCTTATCCACTCTTTTCTTGGCCCTGAGCTTTGCATCTGCCCAAATCCCCGACGGGTACAAGGTGGTAACCGTCCCCCTGCCCCGTGGTGCTGTTAGTGTGCTCGGCCTGTGCCACAAACCCGATGGCACCCTCGCCATCGCCACCTGGGAGGGCGAGGTATGGGAAAGGAAGGGCGAGGTGTGGACCAAGTTTGCCGAGGACCTGATGGAACCCAATGGCATCCTTTGGGATGAGCAGGAACAGGCTTACTATGTCGGACAAAAACCGGAACTTACCCGCCTGGTCGACTCCAACAAGGATGGTGTCTGCGACCGCTATGAAACTGTGACCGATGAGTTTGGTATATCCGGGGAGTACCACGAATATCATTTTGGCCCGGTAACGGACTCTCTCGGCCGAAAATATGCATCTCTTAACCTCGGTGCCCGTGGCGAATTTACTGTGCCCGACGGCAAGCCCTTTGGCAAAGGCGGGGGCAATATGTCCTACAATGCACCATGGCGCGGTTGGGTTTACCGGTCCGACCGAGACGGGCACTTCCAGCCGCTTGCTTCCGGATTCCGTTCCCCCTGCGGAATTGGGATGAGCCCAGAGGATGAACTTTTTATCACCGACAACCAGGGAGACTGGGTGGCCGACTGCCCGCTTTATCATGTACGCGAGGGAAATTTCTATGGGCACCCCGCATCCCTGCCCGCCCGGGCGGATTACTCCAAGGAAAAAGTACTCTCCCAAACCGCCTCTGATTTTGATAAAATACGAACCAAGCCCGCAGTGTGGCTGGTACGCGAAGTGATTGCCAATTCCCCCGGTAGCCCAATCTGGGATACCACGGAAGGAAAATTTGGCCC
>Ga0255783_10006127_pt1 | contig 10448 bp, 10 predicted proteins | sample 011ome_22_FD_179981 | JGI IMG/M metagenome (GOLD analysis project Ga0255783, IMG submission 179981) | Coastal salt marsh microbial communities from the Groves Creek Marsh, Skidaway Island, Georgia - 011507BT metaG (version 2) | ecosystem: Environmental > Aquatic > Marine > Intertidal zone >... | reverse complement strand
CCTCAGATATGGCTGCATAGTCGGGGCTAGCTCGCATCGCCAGCCTGCCTGTACCGCACCAATTAATCCGCGTTTCTGGATCGAATAAAGTGAAAGCGTATCCGTGAAATGACTGAGCTGGCAAATCATTAACGCTGGGTGATTGCTCGCAAGAGGTAAGCGATGCGCATAAAAATATTAGCGAGGGCAAGATTTTATTCATAGCGTTAATACAGTCATTCCTAACAAATAGATCAGCATATAGATGCTGCAATACCATTTTCAGCAGGATTGTAGTGAAGCCGTGCTTGGCAGGGATTTGAAGGACTGATCTGCGGGAAAGGTGAGCGGTTGAACAAATCAATTGACTGCGCTAATCTGCCCGCGGATAAGGACGACCCACATCACGCAAATCAATCCAGCGCATAATGCATACGATGATGACTCTGGAACTATACCAATATTAACCCCCGATCCGCCATACTCCATTGCGTTGCTCAACATTTGTATCTCGGTGCCAGTATTCAACAACTCAACCCAACCAAATTCAGCACGATCGCCCGAAATTACTAAACCTGTATTTACTCCAAGATAAAAAACACCAAGACCCACCGTAAAGGATTGATCAAATTGATTAAAGTAAACGTAACTTCCGCCTCCTATGGTAGCAGCATTGAAGGGGTCATTAAAATTGGTAAAATACCAATCGGAACTCTCATCTACGGCAAAATCTCTAAATATTATATCGCTCCCAGAATGATCAAACCATATACTTGTATAATCTGTGGCAGGTTCATCCTGAAAAACCTTGAGTTCATAATCACCAAGGCCACCCAAATTTAGCGATATGTTAGAATTAGAGACATACCCACCGAACAGCGGCAGCAACATGCTCGAGAATAAGATTATACTAATAATAATTTTCATAAATAATGAGTGATGAATGTGGCAGGAGCAACGGAGTGTGGCAGTAATATGCAAAATTTTTGTAATGAAATTCAGCTACTTTCAAGCATAAAGCCGTTGGCTAAATCCATTTCGACTGTTGGTTAAATTAGCTCCTAGGCCCTTTGCTAGTGGTGCTTGGGGAACGAGTCATGCGGGACGGACGCCAAAAAAAGCTTTAACGGGGCGTCACTATCTTTCTCTTATGGAAGTATCAGCGTCTCCCCCTCCTGCACCATTTTTGTATATTCCGTGCCATTATATGTGTAGCGAACGAATAGCTGCTTCACTGCACCGAAAATAGGGTCTCCTCCCATAGTAGAGTTGTTGGCCACTAGAGACACTGAATCGTCAATAATAGCAGCCTCAATGATCCCGTTAACATCATTGAACGATCCGTCCGCGCCATAGGTCGCCTCCAGTATAGAGAGGTCGGGAAAAGGAAATGCCACAGGAGGCGGATTTGGGTCAGTAATGACGAGTTGCAAAAATTGCTGATCGAGTAGTTCCATGGATAAAGATGAGAATGCGCTTACTTGTTCCAGAGCCAATTCTCCTGAAATATCTTTGACGATCTCCGCAGGAAATAGAGGCGCCCACGTTTCTAGGTTAAGACTATGCAATACTGAAAAGTTCAACTGTGCTGATTTATTACGACGATAGGTAATTCCAAAATATTTGTATCCTGATTCATTTTCATAGGTTACTTGCTGAGGAAGAATAGGCGTTATGCTGTCAGCCATCGTAGGATTTGTGCCAAAAGCGAACTCGTATATATTAGTTAAATGATCTCCATCTGGATCCTCATCTAAGCCCCATATCGACAAATCGCTAAGCTCAGTAGCATTAAAATATCTCATTGCCCAGTCTATGAATGCGAGAGGAACAACCTGATGTGATGAGTCAGGAAGAATTAGGTAGTTATCCCATTCATTGAAATCATAGGTAACGAGAACCTCGAAGGTCCCATCAACATTTTCATACTTCACGTATAGGTCACCGTATTGATCGTAATATGAGTGCCCCGAGAGCTCACCTCTGTCTACGCGGTATACTATTGAGTTGTTTTCGATTTTATCATTTAGGATTTGCGTAGCATCCCAACTCTGGCCGCCGCCAGTAAAAGTAGCTTCAAGTATTTGAAAACCACTCGAAGCTGTAGCCATCTGAATACTAAACCGAACCTCAGTGGCTTTGAATGCTGAATAAGTAGAACTTCGATGATATGCATTTGGACCTGCGTTTAAATCCTCCACAATTGACTCCGATTCCTTTGTCACAAGACGCAACGAGCCGGAATACGTCTGCCCAAAGCGAAGGTAACTGGTCAGATCCAACACTCCAGGAGCACTCGAACCAGAACCTCCTCCTGAGCCCCCTCCTCCAACTAAGTTCCATTGAAAGCTGAGATTGCCCGTTGTTGTGTAATGAATAATGGCATTAGCCGGATGTAACTGGAGCACTCCCTCCGTCCACGTTGCGTTTGTGATTTCGGGATAATAAGAAGGAAAAGCGCCCCCCGTAAATGTCACCGTCTGCTCAAACTCTGTAGTCGCTGCATCATAAACTCGCGCAACATCAAAAACATATTCCCCCGAGGGAAATGCTTGGTCCATGGATGCCTCATCTTCAAATCCTTGATCATATACAAAGTGAGCTCCCTTCAGCAAAGATGGCTCTACAGCACTAAATGGATTCGGACTCCAACTGCCGCTGGCCGGAACGAGAACCGATGCAGAGTGATCCTCCACTGAGTTTCTAACCGTCGCAATGAAGTGGTATGGCTCAGATTCCAGCAAAGCACCACTAGCCTCGGTTTGCGTATAAACGATACTCTTAAATAGGCGTCCCTCATCACCTCCAGCTGATAAATGCTGAACCAAGAAGAAAGTTAAAAACGCGATTCGTATGCAAAGACCTCTAAACATTTTCTATACAGTGGGAATAACAGGGTAAGGAATAGCGTCGAACGCAACATATTAAGATCCATAACCAATGGATGCACTGGTTAAAACTGAGCGTTACTATCTAGCTCAACCGCAAATCTTGCAATCATTTCCTGACGCCTTCTTGGCATGTCGACCTTTGCCTTGACCGTAATACCTGCAACCCTGCTTGTGGGTCTTCCCGGTGCTGCTAATCCAGAAGTCACCAGTTACGTTAGAGGCATTATCTGGCTCAGGTGCGCTGCTTTGCTCGTATGCTCGCATCTCCCAGACCTTAATCGGCAGGTCGTAATGCCGTATGATGCTGTTCACCCGAATCGCCTCTCTGGTGTCGGTCGGCGAGACGGCTAGTGATGAGGTCTATGTGACGTGTGCTACGCTTACTCCTGTGGCATGGCAAAGCGGTAGAACCCTTTGCTTACCTGCATGTTCATATTACAATCCCCATTGGTAGCTACTTCCTGAACCATCTCGTATTTTCTCTCCATTATGTATTATTACGATCCAGAGTACACCGACAACAGTAGCGGCAATTGCTGTATCCGTTACTACAGTGAAAGGTGTACCTAAAGTACGATATGTATAATCTGTAAACTTTTTTAATGTGTCCTTCTCAACAACGTATCCATCATTTTTATCGGTTTTTATTTTTTGATACTCTACTCCCCGATTTTTTAATTCATCTTCTGTAATTTGATCGGACGGAATCCAAATACGGTCATTGGGGTTAAATGTCTCCCATAGTTTTGGGGTGGCACAGCCCGCGAGCAAGCAAAGGGCAGTTGCAAGGGGTAGTAATTTTTTAATCATGCGCCAACGATGGTTAGGGTTAGGAAAACATCAAAACTTTTTTGGGCGGCGAAGAACCCCTTGCTGAGCCTCCTGATCGTGTGTCTAAGTGTTATCATCTGACGAGCGCTTCTCCAGCCACTCTTGGTATAATCTCTGGGCTTCGGTGATCTGCTCGCGAGTCATCTTCTTGGGGAACGAACCTTGGTCGAACAGCCAAATATCTACCTTATGTGCCAGACCTTTCCACACAAGCGCCCATACGATATCCTCGGGTACCCCCTTACCATAGTAATACATTTCACCAAGCCACGATTGAGCTTCTGTGTGTCTCTGCTCAGCTGCCTTGCGAAACCATTTCACTGCCATTACGTCATCCTTAGCTACACCTTCGCCAGTGGCATACGCTGACCCTAGATTGTATTGAGCATCGGCGTGTCCTTGCTCAGCAGCCTTGCGGTACCACTTTACTGCCTCAACATCGTCCTCAGGTACGCCGTAGCCATTGTCATACGCAACTCCTAGCCTGTATTGCGCTGTCACGTAGCCCTGCTCAGCAGCCTCTTTATCATTAGGGTAGTAGTTGTAGTCTTCTGAGAAGCCACACACAATATCGGGTAGTATAATATATGCAGTACTGAATGCGCTATCCCCGATGCTGGTGACACTGTCGGGGATGGTGATGCTCGTCAGGCTAGTGCAGTCACCGAATGCGTGATTCCCGATACTGGTGACGCTGTCGGGGATGGTGACGCTCGTTAGGCCAGTGCAGTAATAGAATGCGTAATTCCCGATGCTGGTGACGCTATTAGGAATGGTGAAATCACCGCTAGCACTCGGGGCAGTAATCAACACAGTGCCATTCTTGTTGAGCAACAGTGGTCCGATCGAACTGTAATTTGGATTGTCGACAGCAACCACAATGCTCGTCAGGCCGCTGCAGTTATAGAATGCGTAATTCCCGATACTGGTGACGCTGTTGGGAATGGTGATGCTCGTCAGGCCAGTGCAGAACGAGAATGCGCTAGACCCGATGCTGGTGACGCTGTTGCCGATGGTTGCGCTCGTCAGGCCAGTGCATTGGTAGAATGCGTAATCCCCGATGCTGGTGACGGGATACCCTCCTAGCGTATCTACGATTTCAAGTTCGCCAGTGCCGCTTGTGTCATAATCAGTAATTGTCACCGATACGTTGTCGGGATTGACCCTATAACTATACAGGCCAAACGTTTGAGCCGTAGCGTTGCCTAAAAGTGCGATCGATAGAAAGATGGTTAAAAGTCTCATGTGGCATATGCTTTCGAGCGACAGTATTTTCGCAACTTAAAAGTCGCGTGCTTAGATCAGCAGCGTAGGTAGGTGGTGGGGCTGCTAGTCACCTGTCTAACTGTACCTGACGGGTGCTTCGCTTACTCACCAAAAAATCAACCAGATGAATTTGGTGATCGCTAAACCATCCGTCTTAAACCACAGTATTCTTTTACAGATGAGCTACCTACTCCAGAAGCATGCCGCAACAGCCAGCAAAGTATCGTTGATCGCACTGGCGTGCTTAACGTTGGTCGCATCTCCCTCGGCGGCCAACTCCAAGCTCGAGTCCAACAACCCGTTCTTACCTTTCGGCCATACTCCGCCGCCGCCACCGCCGCCGCCACCGCCGCCTCCACCACCTTCACGGGAACTTGAATTTCGCGGTATCGTTCAGATGAATGGTGTCTACGAGTTCAGCCTATTTAACAAAAAGCTCAATCGCGGCTATTGGATTGCAGAAAACGGCACCGAAAGTGGCATCAGCGTGCGCAACTTCGACCTCGCGGGCATGCGGATTACAGTCACGCAAAATGGCCGCCCCGAACAACTGACTTTGATGACTGCCACCGACAGTCCCTTGCCAGTTGCGTTCTCAATGACCCCACAGGCGCCACCAGGAATCACGCTACCTGGGCTCAATAATAGGCCTAAGCCACCATTGACCAGGCGCGTAATCCCACGCAGGCGGGTAATTATGCCCAAGCAGGATGCGTAGGGTGAGGGCAACGTATACAGGCTCATAGCAACTCTGAGAGCCTCTGTACGGGCTTCTAGTAATTTTGAGGGTGTGGGCTACAGGGCCAATGGAACGGCTTAAATCGAACCTAAAGTGTTGATGGGTATAGATATAGGCCTCACGTAGGGGTGTGTGTTTACGGCTGGGTACGATGTATTTCATACAGGCATACACACAGGCTCAGAAGCATCTTCACGGACTCACTGACTTCGCACCAGAGCCGACAGTCGAGACGGCTGGTGATGAGGTCTATGCTGATATGTGCGTGGGGCTATAGCCCTAAAAACATCCCATAGGGATGGCTGTATTAAGGGTTCTACAAATACTTGATGGCAAAAGCGCTGGTTTTTGGGTATTCAATGGCACTATTCTGCTGCTGCATTACTACAAGAGAGCCATTGTTAGAAGACATACTAGTGCCTGATTCAGATCGAACAATGATGGCATCGGCTCCAAGTGCTGCTGCAGATTTTTGCATGCTTTTGAACATCACTCCATCACTAGCCCATGTGCCTCCAAGTGCAGAAACTAACCCGATTACTTCGTAGGTTTTCGTAGGTTTTTCAAAAAGTATGGCTACGTTTTCTACTGCAACAGGTGGGTATTCTTTACCCATGCGGACTGTATCACCCCAGACATTTAGTGCGGAATTGCAGCCTGTAAAAAGGAGAGAGAGAACAAGCAATACGTATATTTGAGATTTATTCATAGAATTTGATGTTTACTGTCACAAAATTAAACGATTCTAACTTTTTATAGTAAAACCAAAAATGGCAAATCTTATCTTGGGCTGCTACGACAGCGGAGAATCAAGGCCGTCCGTCCTTAACTAGGCGAATCTACGGGGAACTGCGTGTATGGTCGTGTTTGTTTTGTCGTGGTTTGGATGGATTCACACAGACTAAGAACCATCAGTGCCGGTGGCAATGCATCTTCACGGACTCAATGAACCAACAGAGACGGTTAGTAGATAACAGTTGATAATTAAGTAATCGTGGCAATGATTCTGCTATGAAATTGAATATACTAACTGTCGTCGCATTGCTTGCAGGGTCTGTATTGTCACAGGCTGCTGAATACGGCTATCTTTCGCATACAAACTCTGGAGAAACTCCTCTTGATGACGAGACCATTACACTAAATGCAGGAGATCACATCGAGTTTTTAGCAGGTACAGGAGGTGGGTTCAGCGGACCTAGCCCCTATATTAATGTAGTTCTTCCTGATTCAAACACTGTCTCTTGGTCACTACCAAACTTGACTGGCTTCGACGCTCAAAATCTTCGGGCTGAAATTGTTGGGCCATGTGTATTGCAAATGGATAGTAATGGCACCGGCACCTCATACGCATCATACAAAATCACTCGTGCAGGAACAGAGAACAGCAGCAGTTACATCACCGTCCCCAGCAATCCCAGCGGTAATTTCGAGTTAAAACTGCAGACCTCCACAGACCTTGAGACGTGGTCAAGCACAACGCCTGGCGTCTTTCCTTATGGTGACAACGCTAAGTTCTTCAGGCTGGTGATGGAGACTCCTTAGCGGCTTAGATCGTGCGTATGGTCGTGTTTGTTTAGCGGTTACGTAACTCATTGACTAACAGCAATTTAGCCGCATAGTATACAAGCCTGGTCGCCACCAAATCAAGCAGCGGGGCGCTAACCATTAGCGAGCAATCAAAACGCCTCCTGCGGCCTCCTAGTCCCCTTGCTGAGGCTTCTGGTAAGGTGTGTGCCACTGCACCTTGCGGTAATTAAAGTGTATTCAAGCTACCGTCGGGATTAAGAGTAAACCAGACGTCTCCTGAGCCGTGGCCGTTGGCTTGGTAAGGAGCGGTATCTGAAGGTTAGGGTAGTTAGCAGCTTCACCCTTATGGCTTCCTGACGCGAATGAACTTTTTCGTGTCGGAAGTATCGAGCGAATGACTGACTGTATCCACCGTAGTCCAGCTAGAGAGATCTTCGGATTCTTCGATGATGAAATCCACTGATAATGAATTACCACCGCTCGGAGTCAGGCTGACCCCACCTAAGCTCAAGCTGTTGTTTTGCGCATCCGTAGAGACACCAGGCAACTCTGCCGCGGCTGCGATAAATGCAGCAAGACGTGTGGAGGATTCAACTGCTGGGTCAAACCCGAATGTGGCGTGCCTGACTTCGATGCCATCTAGGATGGTATCGTCATCCGAATCACTATCGATGGGGCTGGAGTTATAGGTATTCACCTCGTCGCCATCAGTCAGGCCGTCACCGTCAGTGTCTGATGTATTGGGCAGCGAGAAATAAGTATTCAGCTCGGCCGCATCTGAGAGTCCGTCGGAATCAGAGTCGGCAAGGTTTGGATTGGTGAAGTAGGTAAGCACCTCCTGAGAGTCTGTCAGGGTGTCATTATCCGAATCTGCATCGATCGGTGAGGTGCTGTAGGTGTTCACTTCCGCACCGTCGAGGAGGCCATCATCATCCGAGTCAGTATCTTTTGGGTCGGATCCATATGTATTGACCTCAGCCCCATCAAGCAGGGTGTCGTCATCCGAATCACTATCGTTCGGGTCGGTTAAAGTGGTATTCACCTCCACGAAGTCATTCAGTCCATCGCTATCAGTATCCGCGAGAGCGGGATTGGTGTTAGTGATATTTGACTCCCGATAGTCGGAGAGTCCGTCGCTATCCGAGTCAGCAAAGACGCGGTATTCAAAAGACGCTTCGGTCGAACCTGTATCGTTGGTTACCACGACTCGCCATGTGCCTTCGTTGAACGGTATACCGTCAATCGTATAAGAGGGATTAGTGCCACCGAAATTTGCAGGAATTGGGAAATTATTAGAATACCATTGATAGGTGTAGGTGCTCGGAAAACCAGCCACCGGAGTGGCGTCAATTGTGATGCTCTCGCCGCTATTGGATTCGTAGAAGGTGTCAAAATAAGGAACGGGTGACAAAGGCAGGTCGTCTATGATGAACGAATCTGCGCCCTTCCACATCGGGGAGGTAAATCCAGAATGATTACCGTAGTAGTAAATATCAGGATTTGAACCTAGTGTATCACTATTTGGGGCATCACCTTCGAAGATGATTTTTTCAAGGAAATCGCATCCCTCAAATTTCCCGATGCTAGTCACGCTGTCAGGGATGATGATGCTCGTTAGGCTGGAGCAATTAAAGAAGGCACTCGACCCAATGCTGGTGACGCTGTTGCCGATGGTGATGCTCGCCAGGCTGCTGCAGTAGGAGAATGCGTTACCCCCGATGCTGGTCACGCTGTTGCCGATGGTTGCGCTCGTCAGGCTGGTGCAAAGGCGAAATGCGTCACTGCCGATACTAGTGACGCTGTCGGGTATGATGACGCTCGTCAGGCTAGTGGCAGCGAATGCCGAAACCCCGATGCTGGTCACGCTGTCGGGTATGGTAACGCTGGTCAGGCTGCTGCAGCCATTGAATGCCGAAACCCCGATGCTGGTGACGCTGTCGGGAATACTAATGCTAGTCAGGCTGCGGCAACTATTGAACGCACTGTTATCGATGCTGGTGACGCTGTTGCCGATGGTGATGCTCGCCAGGCTGCTGCAGTAGGAGAATGCGTTTGTCCCGATGCTGGTGACGCTGTTGCCGATGGTGACGCTCGTCAGGCTGCTGCAGCCTTGGAATGCGCCAGAGTTCCAATCGCCGCCGATGCTGGTGACGCTGTCGGGAATATTGATGCTCGTTAGGCCAGTGCAGCCTTTAAAGGCACCAGCCCCGATGCTGGTGACGCCATTGCCGATAGTTGCGCTCTCCATGCTGCTACAGTTATAGAATGCCTCTTCCCCGATGTCGGTCACGCTGACGGGAATGATGATGCTCGTCAGGCCATAACAGCGCATGAATGCGCGATCCCCGAGACTAGTCACGCTGTTGGGAATGTTGATGCTGGTCAGGCTAGTGCAGTCACTGAATGCGCTATTCCCAATGCCGGTGACGCTGTTGGGAATGTTGATGCTCGTCAGGCCAGAGCAGTTCTGGAATGCATACCCTTCGATACTAGTCACACTATTGCCGATAGTGATACTTACTAAGCCAGTGCAAGATTCGAAAACGCCCCCCCCTAGGCGAGTGACGCCATCCGGGATGGTAATGTTCGTCAAACCACTGCAAGCGTTAAAGGCGCCAGCACCAATATTAGTGACACTGTCTGGAATGGCGATGCTCGTCAGGCTGCTGCAGTTGCGAAATGCGTAACTGCCGATACTAGTAACGCTGTCGGGAATACTGATGCTCGTTAGGCTGCTGCAACTGGAGAATGCTAAATTCCCGATACTGGCCACACTCAGCCCGTCAATCGCATTTGGGATTACAAGTGCGCCAGTCTCGGTTGTCGGATAATCCGTAATCGTCACCGACGCGTTGTCGGCATTGACCGTATAAGTATACAGGCCAGATACTGCCGCCCCCGCGTTGCCTAAAAGTGCGATCGACAGGAAGATGGTGAATAGTCTCATGTGGCATACGCTTACGCACGACAGTATTTTTGCAATTTATAAACGCCACGGAATTAGATTCGCAGCGTTAGCAGGTGGTGGGGCCAAGTGATCGACTTAACGACCCGCAGGAAGCGATTTCCCAGTTCAATTTTTTCGAGGGCAGGAAATGTATTATCACAACAGCAGGGCAGGGGAGACGCCGACCCCCTCCACCCATCCCAGCACTCTGGTGACCACTTGAATGTCTGTATCTTCTGTAGCTGCTGCTATTTTAAATAGGCTGAAA
>Ga0255783_10006123_pt1 | contig 10454 bp, 8 predicted proteins | sample 011ome_22_FD_179981 | JGI IMG/M metagenome (GOLD analysis project Ga0255783, IMG submission 179981) | Coastal salt marsh microbial communities from the Groves Creek Marsh, Skidaway Island, Georgia - 011507BT metaG (version 2) | ecosystem: Environmental > Aquatic > Marine > Intertidal zone > Salt... | reverse complement strand
GTCAACAACACGTTTTCGGACGCGTCCTCCAAGGTTTCCACGAACGACGTGTCCGGTTGAGTCACCTTGCGTGTGCGACGACTGTCGAGATCCGGTGCGGACACTTCGGTCGTTTGAAGCACCACCTCGGAAGCGTCCTTGAACTCCTCGACGAACGAGGTGTCCGGTTGAATCACCTTGTGTGTGCGACGGTTTTGGGCGTCGGGTGCGGACACTTCCGTGGTCAACAACACGTTTTCGGACGCGTCCTCCAAGGTTTCCACGAACGACGTGTCCGGTTGAGTCACCTTGCGTGTGCGACGACTGTCGAGATCCGGCGCGGACACTTCGGTCGTTTGAAGCACGTTGAGCGAAGCGTCCTTGAGCTCTTCGACGAAACTGGTGTCAGGTTGAATCACCTTGTGCGTGCGACGGTTTTGGGCGTCGGGGGCGGACACTTCGGTGGTCAACAACACGTTGAGCGAAGCGTCCTTGAACTCCTCGACAAAACTGGTGTCCGGTTGCGTCACGCGATGCGTGCGGCGATTGTCGACATCCGGGGCGGACACTTCGGTGGTCAACAACACGTTGAGCGAAGCGTCTTTGAACTCTTCGACGAACGACGTGTCCGGTTGAGTCACGCGGTGTGTGCGGCGGTTCTCCACGTCGGGGGCGGACACTTCGGTGGTCAACAACACGTTGAGCGAAGCGTCCTTAAACACTTCGACGTACGACGTGTCGGGTTGCGTCACGCGATGCGTGCGACGATTATCGAGATCAGGCGCGGACACTTCGGTGGTCAACAACACGTTTTCGGACGCGTCCTTGAACTCCTCGACGAAACTGGTGTCCGGTTGCGTCACGCGATGCGTGCGACGATTTTCCACGTCGGGGGCGGACACTTCGGTGGTCAACAACACGTTTTCGGACGCGTCCTCCAGCGTCTGTACGAAGGAGGTGTCAGGCAACGTAATCTTGCGCGTGCGTCGACTTTCCGCGTCGGGCACGGACACTTCGGTGGTGCGGAACACGGTCCGATTGACGTCTTCCAAGGTTTCCACGAAGGAGGTGTCGGGCTGAATCACCTTGTACGTTCGGCGTCGGTCGGTATTCGGGACGGACACTTCGGTGCGGAGCAACACGGTTTGAGAAGCGTCCTTGAGCTCCTCGACGTACGACGTATCGAGCAGCGTGACGCGGTGAGTGCGTTGCGACTCGGGGTTCGGAGCGCTGATTTCGGTGGTGACCAACACGTCTCCGGAACCGCTAATCAATTGTTCGACCGTGGAGGTGTCCGCCTCGGTGGTGAGTTTCGTGCGGTTCCCGGATCCGTCGTACGCGGTCACCGTGGTTTGACGCAAAAACAAGTCGTACTTATCCACATCGTTCGATTCGCTGGACCCGTCGGGGTACTCGGTGAGCACGCGCTTCTCCCCGCGCGCGTTGCGTTCGAAGGTGGTTTTCGTCTCCACGACGTTCCCGCCGACGTCGTCCTTGATGGTTTCGGTGATGGATCCGTTCAACGGGTTGCGTTTGGAAATCTCCAGGTAGAACAGGACCACGTTTTCCGGAGACCGAATCGTTTTGGTTTCGGATCCGTCGGGACGAATGGTGCGTGCGGTGACTTGACCGGTGCTGTCTTGCGACGACGTGGTCACCTCGCCCGTGTTCAAGTCGGGGGCGGTACGAATCTCTTGCGAAAGCACGTCGCCCGCCACGTTGGTCACGGTCACGGTTTCGGAACCGTCGAGCAGGGTTTCCACGGTTTCTTTGTCCCCGATTTGTGTTTCGGAATTTTCTAAAATTTCGTACTGAATCACGGTCGATACGTTATCCACAAAGGTGAAATCTTTGATTCGTTTGGTGCCGTTCGGAAGCGTCACCACGACGAGCTCGCGCACCACCACGTTCTCCGCACTGGTCGTGGTCGTGGTGACGGTGTCTTCGGTCTCCACCACGTTGACGGTTTCGCCGTTTTCGTTGGTCACCTCTTGTTCGACCGTCTCCTCCACCACCGTCCCCGTCGTGTCCACCACCTGGGTCTTGACGACGCCGTCGCTGGAAACCTCCTTGCGCGCCCTCGCGCCCGTGGCCTTGTCGGGAGGCGCCAGTTCGACCGTTTTCAACACCTCGCCGTCCGACGATTTGATGGTTTCCTTTTCGGACTTGTCGACAAACTCCACCGTCTCCGCCACCTCACCCGTCTCCGGGTCGACGACCGCCTTGAGTTTTTTCAGAGGCACGCCGAACGCGTCCACCACGCTCTCCTCGCGCGATCCGTCCGCTTTGACGACGGTTTTGATGGCGTTGTTGAACTCGTCCACCACCAACTCGGTTCGCTCGAGCACTTCGTCGTTCGCACCCAACTTGGTTTCGATCACGACACCGTCTTCGCTCGTTTCCTTCACCTTCTTTTCGAGCACGTTGTTGTCGGGATCGGTCTTGGTCTCCACCACCACACCGTCCTCCGACACCTCCTTGATGTTGAACTCGAGTACCGCGTTGGTGGCGGCGTCCATCTTTTTCGAGACGGCGTTTCCGTTGGGTTCCGTCACGGTTTGGGTCTTGAAGACGGGCGTTTCGGTGGCGTCGTACTCGGTCTCTTCGAACGTGTTCTCGTCGATACGTACGGTTTCCTTCTTCGACACGAGATCGCCTGTCGAGGTTTGAACGGTTTCCGTTTCGGTTTGGTTCGCGTCAATCACGTTGGTTCGCACATGTCCGGTGGTCGCGTCGGGGGCGGAGACGGTGGTTTGTAACAACACCGTGCTCGTGTCCGAGGTTGTCAGCTTGTCGGACGTGGACCCGTCGGCGAATTGGGTGAATATGGTGATATTGGAGTCCACAATCGCGCTCGCGTTCTTGTAAAGGACCGTGTCATCGTCGTTGTGCACCGCGGATACGAACTTGCCTGCGGGAAACGAAACCTGTTTGGTCTTCTTTTTCGTATCCGGATTGAGCGGTCGCGACAGTCGGGTAAACCTCACGTTCCCTTCCGACGTGTAGTACACTTCGTTCTCCTCTGTGGTGGGATCGATCACGACGGTTTTCACCACGTTGCCTTCCGCGTTCACGATGTTGGCCGTGGTGATCTTGGTCGATTGGTCGATCGTCGTGACCGTGTACGTGTTGAAGTACCGTTGGTCTTTGGAGGGAAACACGTTCACGCGCTGATCGCCCAACAAGATGATTTCGGTGGTGTCGAACGGCACGCACTCGATGTTGGTCGCGTGTTGCACGATGGTCGAGTCGAACGTCTCGTCGACGACCGTGAACGTGGGCGCGTTGCTGATGTCGAACACGTACTTTTTCCCAACCTCCATGTCGGTGATGGAGGGTTCCAACGTAAACGAGTTGTTGGCGTCCGCGGTGACCGCGAATTGATTCGTGATCAAGTACATCACTCCGGTCTCGATCGTTTTGCGGAGTTGTTGGGTGGTGTTGTCGTACACGGACACCAACGTGGACGCGTCGGCGTTCACCACGTCGATCGTCTTCTCGTTCGTGAGTTCGTTCACCGTTTCGCGCGACGTTTTGAGCACGTTGCCGCTCGGATCGGTCTCCACGCGGACAATCACACCGTCCTCCGGCGACACACTGATCGTTTCGTTCGACAACGGATTGTTGAACGAGTCCACCTTGACCGCCGACTCTTCCGCGCCGTTCGCGGTCAACAACGTGGTCTTTGTCGAAATGATCGCGTTCACCGAATCCAACGAACGCTCGACAATGCTCGTGTCGGAAAAGTCGATTTCCGTGTTTTCGACAATGTTTCCCGTCGCACCGTCCTTGATCACTTGTTTGCGACTACGTTCCAGCGGTTGGTCGCCATCCAGTTGGACCGTGCGTGTGGTGAACGACCCGGTGTACTCGGTATCGGTCGTGGTTTGTGTGTTGGTGATTGCTTCCACGGGTTCGGTGACGATCGTTCGAACGCGCAATCCGGTCGTCGACTTGAATTTGGATTCGACCACCAATCCGGTGTCGACGGAGGTTTTCTTCTCCACCGACAAATCACCTTCGCCGTACTTTTGGAGCGTGGACACGACGGTCCCGGTCGCGTCGGCTTCGGTTTCGGTCGTCACGTCGTTCACCACGGTGACGGTTCGAGTCGACACGAGGGTCTCGTCCGGTAGACGAGTCACGTACTCGATGTCGCCGTTCGGTTGCACGGTACCGGTGGTTACGCTGAGGATGTTCCCCAACGCATCGCGTTTGGTGGTGGTGCTGACGCCGTCGACAAAGGGGGACTCCTCGGAAACCGTCAACACGATGTTGTTTCGGTTTCGTAGCGTGTATCGTTTCGCCCCCGTCGGATACTCGATCGTTTCCAACACGTTGAACGTGATCGGGTCGGGGTCGCTCACGATGGTGGTTTGCAGAATGGGATTGGTGTCGCCGAGGGACCGGGAAATCACACCGGTGAACGACCGACTTCCTGAGGACGCTGCTGCGGACACGTCCACGATCTTTTCGGTGTAACTCCCCGACGCGTTCTGAATGCGTTCCGTCACCAAATTGAACTCGTCGGGCGCGGACACGGTGATGGTCATCACTGGGGTTTGATTCAACGTCGTGATGGTCGATACGTACGACGTATCCGCCTGTGTTTTGGTGGTCGTGATCTGTTCGTTCGCGTAATGAATCTCCACAAAAGTCACCGATCCGTCGATCGGACTGGGTGGGTATCGATTCGATACCGAAAGAAGTTGCCTTTCGGTACTCATTTTCTCTATTTCAGAAAAGGCTGTGTTTTTATAATAAATGCACATATATATTTTGTCGACCCGACTGGTCCTAGTGCCTTAATTGTTGAATTATGGCGCGGTATACGTTTCGGTTTCTACGGTGGTATTCGGATACGTGGTTTTTACTATAATTTCATCGCCGTTATGCACCGTTTCCACGGACTTAACAGGGTTGTCTTCGGCGTCGTACGTTGTCGCCACGGAGTCTCCCGTCAGACTGTTGGTCTCAGTAATTGTATACGTACCGTTACCATTATCCACCCGAGTGGTTCGGATGGAGAATTTCTTTTTGACGACGAATATGTTTTTCACCAAAAGCTTTCCGGTATTGAAGATCCTCAACATGGTTTTCGCAACTGTTGTTTAATTACTATTAGTGCAACACTCTTTTTTGATCACGAGTTTGGGTATTCAAAAACAAATCTTACGGCTGAAATTAAATGCAGAGCGCCAAACATTTGCGATACCAACAAATGATCGAACTCGCTAAACCCGTGTTGGTGTTATCCACGGGTCCCGCGGGGACGGGCAAAACCATGTTGCCTTGTTTGGTGGGCATGAAACAGGTGAAGGAACACAAGTACGACCGGGTGATTCTGACGCGCCCGTTGGTGACCATCGAGTCGGAGTCCATCGGGTACTTGCCCGGAGACGTCCATTCGAAAACCGCCCCGTGGATGGAACACATGTTGGACTATTGCGGAAGCGACGTGAACGACTGTCTTCAAACGCACCCGCTAGGGTTCATGCGAGGCCAAACGTTTCACAACACGTTCATCGTGGCGGACGAAATGCAGAACGCCACCCCGGGACAAATGAAAACCTTGTTGACACGCATCGGCAAAAATTCCAAACTGGTGATCACCGGCGACTTGGCCCAATCCGACTTGGACTTGGGGGATGGACGACCGAACGGACTGCAAGACTTGTTGGAGAAAGTGGAGTCGTACACGCAATCCCATCCGAACGACCACCACCTGTTCGATTTCGTAAACACGATTCAATTTGGAAACGAAGACATTATGCGTAGTGAGTTTGTGAAGAAAGTGTACGAGATTTACAACGAATCGATTTGAAATGAAACAACGTTTTTTCAAATACGCGGTTTTTGTCAAATACGGTCTAGATAGACCATCAGATCCTTCTCGTTATTGATGACACACCCCTTCCAGCGAGGTCGGTGCACGCACGGCATGATGTTGGACACCGAATCGTCGATAAAATGATATTCGGTGAGAACCAATGTGTCTTCGACGTGATTGTAATAAGCGTCCAGTGGTTTGACGAGACCCGTATCGGACGTAAAGTGTATATCGTCGTCAAACACGTCGGACCAGGAAATTCCCAAATAAAAGAGGACGTGTTCGCAATAGATTTTGGGCGCGTTCGTACACAAGACCAATCGTAGATCGTTGTTCGCGCGCGCATTCGACACGCGTTGAAGGAGTGTGGCGTCTTCGTGACCGACGGTCTCCGCCATCCACCGAAACAACTTTCGATCGAACACGTACTCGTTGTAATCCTGCACGGCGTCCGCGTTGTCCGAGACCAGGCGCGCGGTATGACCGAGCTTCGTGTATCCAACCTTGTTCATGAGTTTCGCGTCGCGATAATGAACGCCCTTGCGAGATGCGATGTATCGAATGGACTTTTCGGTGACCATGTGCGACACGTTCGCGTTTCGAAACACGACGCCGTCGAAATCGACCAGTACCGTTTGTTTCATCACCATCTTTCCGGTTCGGTTTGTTGTTGTCATGGTTCATGCAGAGGACGTTTTAATTGATTTAAAAGAGGTGAGTGTGTGTGCACTCAAACTCGAACCAATTTACGTGTTTGTTTTGATCCACTAATAAATGCAAGTCAACGCCTTCGTTCTCAGTCGGCCGAGTCCGCAGCACCGCTCGTTCAGTGTATTGACCGGGTCGACTCGATACCGAGGGTCCAATCACACCGGGTACTACAACGAATGCAAATACACGCGCCCTTTCGTGTACGGATTCAAAACACGCAGTTTGGCGCACTATTGGCGTGACGTGTATGCGTCCGACTCGTACCAGTTTGTGTCTGAAACCGTGCACGAGAATAACGAAATCGAGTTGGTGTTTGAAAAAAAGGATTCGGAAAAAAACAGATCGTCCGGTTATACGCAACTCGAGAACATCTACTTCAACAAGGTGCGGGAACAGATTGAAATCGAATCCCTCGAAGATGTGGACGACGAACTGTTTCGACGAATCGTGTTGTGTTCATTCATGGCGTTTGTGTACGTGACGGACGTACATCGAGAAAATCACCAAACCTTGGTTTTGAAAGGGGTTCAGATCGACCCGTTCGATCATATCACGGACGATCCGCTCGAGATTCAACAGATGGTGATCGACTCGCTGGAGCTCAACTACTACATTTGAAACGAGTCCGTGTCAAGTCGCAAAAGTCGCACTCTTTTATCTTCGGGATATGATAAAACAGAACAAGCAACTCCATGCCGACTACCGTTGTGGAAGCTACCACCAAAACCGACTACATTCGTGTCGCCGCCACCGTATCCGATCCATCGTCAAATATCAACAAAGTGTACGCGTTCGCACACTCCACTCCACTGAGTAACCCAGACGTTAACGCAATTCTCGATTTTATTGCAGCCAACCCTGGCGCGGTGGTCACCATGTTTAATCCCAACACGGGCGCCACCACCTCATCATCATCACCACCTTCTTTTGAAGTCATCGGGTTTATTCGCAAAGTGATTACGGATTACAAGGTAAATTCCAACACTGACGATGTCAACGCATCGACTCCATACCACGTGTATATCGTCACACAAAACAATTTGGGGTACAACAAAGTGTGGGAATCCACATCAACTCCGTAAACCGGTTTAAAGACAGCAGTGTAAAGATCGTGTAGAGAGGTGGTCGACGAAAGCTTCTCGCGTTCTTCAATTTTTCACTGAACGTTCGACCTGAAAAAACAAACAAAAACAAGAGAGGCTCGATTAGCTCAGCTGGTTAGAGCGTGGTGCTTATAAACGACGGTATTGTGAAAAACGAAACCGCCTTTATGCAATCCCTTGGTTCAACTCATATTGAACTTTTGGCACCCAAAAAAACATGGATAAAAAAGCAACGCCAAGGTCACCGGTTCAAGCCCGGTATCGAGCACGTAGTACGAAACAAAAAAGAAAACAGAAACGACGCGCCAGGGTGCCCGAGCTGGTCCAAGGGGGTGGACTTAAGATCCACTAGTCAATGACTGCATGGGTTCGAACCCCATTCCTGGTACACAACAACCCCCGAAACCGCGTTCAAACGACGCCGAAAAAAACGAATCGTAGATGATAATAAAAACAAAAAAATACGCAACGCGCCGGGATGCCCGAGTGGTCTAAGGGGTTGCACTCAAGTTGCAATAGTCAATGACTGCGCAGGTTCGAGTCCTGCTTCCGGTAAAAATTTATTCCTTCATAGCTCAATCGGTAGAGCGCACGGCTGTTAACCGTGAGGTTGTAGGTTCGATTCCTGCTGGAGGAGCTTCAGACCAGTTTTGTTGTTGGGATACATTGGTAAAGACAATGTTAAATGCCGATCACAAACGAATGCCCGATTTGGTCTCGGGAGGTTGGGTGGAGGTGCGGGCATGTGGAAACGCGGAATTTTCAACGACTCCTGCGTTTTATATTCCTTCATAGCTCAATCGGTAGAGCGCACGGCTGTTAACCGTGAGGTTGTAGGTTCGATTCCTGCTGGAGGAGTGACCTTGAAACACAAAGATTTCGACATACGAAACGTTCATGCAACAACAACCGTAAAACGACATCGTGGTCGAAACATAACGTGTAAGTTATGTTTGATGCAGAAATAGATTTACTCCGTATGGGGTCGCTTTCCGTTCATTTGGTTTTTGTGTTTTCAAAAAAATCACCCGAGTTGGTCACTGGTGTTATTCAAAAATTTTAAAAAAATAAACAAACTAACCAATCATAGAAGTCGTTGTATGCGTGCAGGTTTTAACCCATTTGTGTTTTTTTGCTCCCATAGCTCAGTTTGGTTAGAGCGTGGTGCTAATAACGCCAAGGTTAACGAAGGATAAGGTTCGAACCCTGATGGGAGCACTTGTGCTGTTCCATCCATCATATAGATATCGATGTATATGATGATTGGAAAAGATCAAAACAAAGGAACTTAAAAAATCGTGTAATTATGATATTAAAACAAAAATATGCATACGCTTTCGTTGAAACCCAAAACCATGGCGACGCTTTCAGGAGGCCACGACCCCGCCAAACGCGCTCAACGCATGGCGAGAAAAAACGAACTGAACCATCGTAAAAAGGCGTTGACACACGTATTGGATTTTAAGATTCAACATGCGTTGCGCGAAAAATACAAAAGCGGTCTCGAGGTGACTCAACATGCGCCCGAATGGGACACGATCGAAGAGTTGTCGTCCACGTTACACGCGATCCAATTGGAAATCGACGCGATTGAGGCGAACGATCGCGAGTGTTGGGACGAGATTGAGTGTTTGATTTACGACGTGTGAATAATAATTGAATCATTGTTTTTTTCAACATATGTAGCGCCCGATTTCGTACGTGACGTTCGTACCATTTTGGGACATGACGATTTTGAAACCGTAATCGGGGCACTCACCCATATTTCGCGTTTCTTTCATCCACCTTTCATTCGTGATCGAATAGTCGACGGGATCTGATTGGTTGATCAGATTGTCTAAGAACCTTGTGAACGAACAATTCATAGGGTTGTCTTCATCAATGATCACATAGGAATCTACGGTGTAGTCATACCGTTTGATGTCGAAACATCCACGATCATACATTCGGATCCACAACACCACATACGGTTCGGGATCAGCATCATTCAACGAATACACAAACGTTTCGCGAATTATATTCAGACCCATCGGTACGAACACATCTTGACGATGATAGGTTCTTGTTTCTATTTTCCTACCGTGTTTATCGTATTCAACAGAAATCGTTGGTTTCGTGACCAACACGTCCTCGTTCGATTTTTTTTCGACATCGCGGGGTTTAAAACAACAGAATAACTTCATTATTGTGTTCTTTTAAATTCTTTCTATTTACCTTTTTTTTAAACCATGAACGTGGTGATGAACACCCCAACCAAAATGCTGGCGGAGATGGTCAAAAGTGTGGCTGCGACCACGGCGTGCGTATCGTTGTCGTGGTTCATGAATATGTTGCCGCGCGGGACAACAGTGTGTGGTGACTGGAGAACGGGGTTCAACTCGTAATCACGGGATCTTGTCGCCACCATTCTATTTTCTAGTTATCACACATTCGTTTCTTAAATTCGTTTTTCGTGTGTTTAGTTGGAGTACGCGAGGCCGCCCATACCAGAGGTGATGCGCAGGATGTTGTTGGACACGGCGTACACGAGCAACTCGCCCTCGTCGGACTTGTCGGAGAGACCCTTGAGGTTCAGGGTCACGTTGTCGAGGCGGGAGAAGTTGCAGGTGCCGGAAGGCTGGTGGGCCTCGGGGTTCAAAGCGAAAGAGTAGCAGTAGATGTGCTTGTTGGGCACGCGAGTGTGGTGCTGGTAGGGCTGCACCAGACGGAAGTACGCCGCCTTGCGCTCGGTGAAACGGTCGTGGCCGTTGAGCTGCAACTTGGCAAGTTCGAAAGACTCGTCCGCGGGCGTGGCGAATTGGAAATCTACCACATCGCCTGCAACGTTACCG
>Ga0255783_10006119_pt1 | contig 10457 bp, 7 predicted proteins | sample 011ome_22_FD_179981 | JGI IMG/M metagenome (GOLD analysis project Ga0255783, IMG submission 179981) | Coastal salt marsh microbial communities from the Groves Creek Marsh, Skidaway Island, Georgia - 011507BT metaG (version 2) | ecosystem: Environmental > Aquatic > Marine > Intertidal zone > Salt... | reverse complement strand
GAAATCGGCTGGCCACCAGTCCTGGGAGTCGGTCATCAAGGCGACCAGGTCATTTTTCAGACCTTCATAGTCGAGGTTCTTGAACTCTTCGACATAGTCGAAGTCCTTGCCCATGGGGTTGGAAGGAGCATCGTGCTGGTGAAGAATATCCACTTTCAATTGATTGGGCCACCAGTCCTGATTCTGAGTACCACCGCCAGCTGCATGTTCAACCGGGCATTTTTCCATGGTGGTAACCGGGGCTTGCTTTCCGTGACCGAAGGGACAACCGCCTCCGGAATTTGATACATTCTCTGAACTCATAAGTATTAAATGATTAAATGATTTAGGGAAAATATAATCTAGGGACGGCTGTTACCATGGCAAGCTTGGGTGTGCAACAATTTGTCCACAACCAACATACCCAAGCAGTCTCATAGGGGTGGACTCCGTTTCGAGTTAGTTGACTCCGGAAAGAACCTGAGCTAGCGAGGCCTTGGCATCGCCAAAGAGCATGCGGCAGTTCTCTTTATAGTAGAGAGGATTTTCAACCCCGGAATATCCAGTAGCCATACTGCGCTTAAGGGCGACCACGGTCTTTGCCTTCCATGCCTCGATGACCGGCATCCCGGCAATGGGGCTATTTTCCTCTTCAAGGGCGGAAGGGTTGACGATGTCATTGGCTCCGACGACCAGCAAAACATCGACCTCGGAAAGTTCGTCGTTCACTTCGTCCATTTCAAAGACGATATCGTAAGGGACATTGGCTTCCGCCAGCAAGACATTCATGTGACCAGGCAAACGTCCAGCCACGGGGTGGATGGCAAAGCGCACGTTCACATCCTTGCCCCGCAGGGTCTCGGTAATCTCCTTGACCACATGCTGAGCCTGAGCCACGGCCATGCCGTACCCTGGAACAATCATCACCTCCTTGGACTCTTTTAATTCCTCGGCTACTTCTAGTGCACTGATCTCGGTGATGGAACCCTCGATCTCCGTGCTTCCGCTTCCGCCTCCACCTCCCGACCCGGTACCGAATCCGCCGAAGATGACATTGACGAGGCTGCGGTTCATCGCATTGCACATGATATAACTGAGGATGGCTCCGCTGCTTCCAACAAGGGCTCCGGTTATGATCAAAAGGTCGTTCTTGAGCATGAAACCGGCGGCGGCAGCAGCCCAACCCGAATAACTATTGAGCATCGATACCACCACGGGCATGTCCGCTCCTCCGATGGCCACGATCAGATGCACCCCAAGCACGAGGGAAATGGCGGTCACAATCAAAAGGGGGATTAGGGCGGCGTCATACTCTTGGCCGAGAAACTGGGAACCTAGGTACACCGAGGCCACCACCATGCCCAAGTTGAGGAAATGCCGGAAAGGAAGTAAAATAGGTTTGCCACTGAGGGAACCCCTGAGCTTACCAAAGGCGACTACCGAACCCGTAAAGGTTACCCCTCCTATAAATACTCCGAGAAGGATTTCAATCTCATGAATCAGTTTATCGGAACCCACGAGATCGGAATGACCAGGGTCCATAAAACTCGCAATCCCCACAAGCACGGCAGCTAAGCCTACGAAACTGTGCAAAATCGCAACTAGCTCGGGCATGGAGGTCATTTCCACCCTCCTCGCCATTACCGCACCAATAATCGCACCACCAAGCATCAAGGGAACCAACAATTCAAAGTTGGAAACCTTACCACTTAAAAAGGTAGCCAGTACGGCAATGGTCATTCCGACAATGCCATAGAGATTACCCCGGCGGGCAGTTTCCTGTTTGGAAAGACCTCCCAGGCTGAGAATAAAAAAGATGCCTGACACAAGGTAGGCCATGGTGACCAGCCCTTCGCTCAGAGGATAAAGAGATGATAAATTTCCTGCGTTCATTACTTACGGAACATTTTCAGCATGCGCTGGGTTACGAGAAATCCTCCGGCCACATTAATTGTGGCCACAAAGATTGCCACTCCGGCGAGCCAGGGATTGGCACCAGAGACAAAGAGCATACCACCGATGAGGATAATTCCACTTATAGCATTGGTTACACTCATTAGCGGAGTATGAAGGGATGGTGTTACATTCCAAACCACCATGTACCCCACAAAACAGGCGAGTACAAAAACGGTGATTTGATCGAGGAATTCATTCGATCCATTCCATCCTAAAGCGATTAAGGCGACGGATAGTAATCCTAATAGAAATCCACCGGACAGGAGAGGATTCTTCGATTTCTCCTCCGCAACTTCGTCCTTTTTTGCCTCCGGCTTTTTTACCGGGGCAACCGAAGTTTCGACTGGTGGGGGCGGCCAGCTCAATTTCCCCTGATCGAGAACTAGGGCACCACGGACAACTTCATCTTCCTGATTGATGGAAAATTCATCTGCTGTACCTAGAAGTTGGACCAGCTTAACCAGGTTGTTCCCGAAGAGCCGGCTTGACTGGGTGGGCAAACGGGAAGGAAAGTCGGTGTATCCAATAATGGTTACTCCATGGGCTACCTTGGCGACTCCCGCTTCCGTGAGTTCGCAGTTTCCTCCTCCTTCAGCGGCAAGATCAACTACCACGGATCCCTGCTTCATCGATTTGACCATCTCTTCGGTAATCAATACGGGAGACTTTTTGCCGGGAATCATCGCGGTGGTAATGATTACATCCACTTCGGCTGCCTGCTCAGCAAAAAGTTTCATTTCCGCCTCGATAAATTCCTTACTCATTACCTTGGCATACCCACCGGAACCAGCACCGTCTTCCTCAAAATCAAGTTCAAGAAAGGCAGCTCCTAAACTTTTGACCTCTTCCTTAACCGCGGGACGGGTATCAAAGGCACGCACGATCGCCCCCATGTTACGAGCGGCACCGATGGCAGCAAGACCAGCCACCCCGGCACCGATGATCAAAACTTTGGCCGGGGGCACCTTGCCGGCAGCGGTGATTTGACCGGTAAAAAATCTCCCAAAAACATGAGAGGCCTCAACCACCGCACGATAGCCTGCGACATTGGCCATGGAACTCAGTGCATCCATCGATTGAGCTCTCGAAATACGTGGTACGCAGTCCATCGCTAAGAGATTAATTTTACGCCCAGACAGTTTTTCGATGAGTCCCTCATTCCTGGCTGGGTAAACGAAACTAATCAGGGTAACTCCCTCACGAATCCGCTCCGCCTCTTCCACGGATGGTGGCGTGACCTTTAGAATGAGTTCTCCATTCCAAACTTCGGCGGGATCTCCGGCGATGCGGGCACCAACTGCTTCGTACGAGGAGTCGGAGAAATTGGAATGCTCCCCTGCTCCCTTTTCAATTACAACTTCGTAACCAAGTTTTACGAATGCCGCGACATTTTCCGGAGCAATCGCAACTCGCTTTTCCGAAGGCTGAATTTCCTTTGGTATGGCAATGATCATAATGAATTCTGTGCCTATCCACTGAACAATGGCAAAGATAAAGTGGGTAAACTCAAAAGCATTCCCCAATTAAACGATTAAAATTCTGATTTTACAGGAATCGGGCAGGCATCCTCGTTTCCGGCTCGTCAAATATCGATTTTATTGTATGGTTTAAATTACACAGCCAAAACTTGGAACAAGGGCTCACCAGTGGATGGAATTTCATATTTATGTGGGCGAGGGTTCAAGCTTGGCAATTTTGAGCCGCTAACAATCCCATTTTATTTATGACTGAAGAAGAACTCCCATTAGGGGAGCGAGAATCCGATGCCCCTCGTTTTGAGGACTTCGACCTAGCTCCATCAATCCAAAAAGCCGTGGCTCGCGTGGGGTATGAAACACCATCACCGATTCAAAGGCGTTCCATCCCTCCATTATTAGAAGGGTGCGATCTTTTAGGTGTTGCCCAAACCGGGACGGGTAAAACCGCAGCCTTTGCTTTACCGCTGCTTTCCAGGCTCGACCCCAACCTAAAGGTTGTACAAATGTTGTGCCTCGCACCGACCCGAGAACTTGCGATTCAGGTTGCTGAAGCTATGGAAACATTTGCTGAAGATATTCCCGGCTTACGTATTCTTCCGGTCTATGGAGGCACTGGCTACACGGAACAAATCCGTGAACTCAAGCGGGGAGCTCAAATTGTGGTAGGCACGCCCGGTCGTGTCATGGATCATGTGAAGAAAAAGTACATGAAGCTCAACCAGGTTAAAGCGATGGTTTTAGACGAAGCCGATGAAATGCTCAGTATGGGATTCATTGAAGATATCGAGTGGATTTTGGAACAAACCCCCAGCGATCGCCAGACGGCTCTTTTTTCTGCCACTATGCCCAAACCTATTCGGAAGCTGGCTGACAAGCACCTCAACGAACCAGTGGAAATCACGATCGAGGTAAAGCGGGAAAATGCTCCCAACATACGCCAGCGATTCCTCAAAGTGCGCCAGTATGAAAAGATCGATATGCTCGGTCGTATTTTGGAAATAGAAAACTTCGGGGCTATGCTTATCTTTGCCCGCACAAAAAATGCGACCACCGATATTGCAGAAACCCTCATCACCAAGGGATACCCGGCAGAAGCACTCAATGGTGATATGCCACAAAAGCTAAGAGAGAAAACGGTTGACCGTTTACGCAAGGGACATGTCAAGGTTGTGGTCGCCACGGATGTTGCCGCCCGCGGACTTGATGTCGATGTCATCACTCATGTAGTCAACTATGATGCACCCTTCGATCTAGAATCCTATACTCACCGAATCGGCCGTACGGGTCGTGCTGGCCGAGAAGGAGATGCCATTCTTTTTGTCACCAATAAGGAAATGAGAATGCTCAACGCAATTGAAAGAACGCTAAAATCAAAATGCGAGGAGTACAAATTTCCCACATTGGAGGAAATGAATGAGCGCAAGCGGGGAGAATTTTTCACCAGGATGGAAGAGGCTCTATCCGCCAGCGATCTTTCTGATTACAGGGAAGCGATTCAAAATTTTCTTGAGGAAAGCGGAAAGGATTCCATCGATGTAGCTGCTGCCCTCGCATACTTGGATGCTGGTAAAAAGCCTTTATTTTACGATGAAATGCCCACTGCCCCCAAACGCCCAAAAAGGGAAAGGCGCGAACGTGGAGGGGATCGGGATGATCGCTATGTAAACAACAACGATTTACAAAGCTACCGCGTCGAAGTCGGAGAGTACCATGGTGCCGAAAAGCGCGATCTGGTTGGGGCGATTGCCAATGAAATCGGAATGGATTCAAAATTCATCGGTAAGATACGAATGTTCAAAGATCACTCCTTTATCGACCTCCCAAAAGATATGCCCAAAGAGGTGCACGAAGCCCTTAAGCAAGTTTGGGTACAGGGACACCAACTCAACATCTCTGTTGATCGCGGAAGACCACGACAAGAAGGCAGAGGAGGAAAGTTCAGAGGTAAGAGTGGTGGTGGCTTCCGCAAGGGGGGAGGATTTCGGAAAGGAGATGGCCGCTCCAAATCCGGTGGCGGTTACAAAGGCGGGGGAGGAGGAAAATTCCGCAAAGAAAGATAAGATGGGACCCATTCCCACCATCTCAATTACTTACATCCTTAACAAATTAATGCTCCCACAAGAAGCTACTTAGAGGTAGCCCAGCGGATACCATCGGTTATCAGGTCAAGGAATTCCTTGGTTGATACTGTCTCGTTATGGTGACCGATGGTCGTCGCAAACACCTTTCCCTTGCCGTATTGATTTACCCATACACAGGGCTGAGGAGCCTTCGGTTTGTGCTTGGGCCCATTGTCTCCGTGGGCAAGCACAGTTGTACTTTCGGCGACTCCAAGAACAAAATAGAGCTCCCCCTTTGGAGTGCGCCATTGATCAGGCATATTTTTGACCGCCGGATGGTTTGCATGTTCTGATACTTTGGTAACATCAAAAGGAACATGCGGACCATGCCCGTGGGAGTGCACCCCCATGAGTTTATTCCAACTTTTCTCCAAAGGCTTTTGGTCTTTGATAAAAATATGATAAGAGTGCATCGCACAGTGCATAGCGATGGCAGGAACCCCTTCTTGATGAACTTTTACAATTGAATCGATGAATGCCTTGTCGTCCTCGCGGGCAAAGCAGTGGTTGTAAAAAACAAAATCATATCCCTCGGCCCACCCCTCCTGGCTCAACTTGGATTTACTCTCCCGTGGATCCATATCAAACATTACCGTCCATTTTACTGGCATCCTTTGGGTCACGCCCTCCATAATGACATTCTGCTGGAAACCATAATCGTGATGCCCCCCTCCGGTTACCAAAAGGCCCTTCAGCGATTTGTCGCCATGATCATCCGCCCTCAGGGCTGTGTGAAAAAGAAAGGTTAAAAAAAGAAGTAAGGTGGATGTTTTCATGATGACAAATAGCTTAGGAAAAGATTATTGACCGGTTACCCACTTGACCGCATTGCCAAGGAGGTCGAGGTATTCTTTTGTTGAAACGGTGGAATTGTGATGACCAATGGTAGTGGAAAAAATACGGCCCTTACCATGTTGATTCACCCAGATACAGGCCTGTGGCTCAAGCGGTTTTGTGGTATTGCCGTTATCTCCATACGCCAAAACAGTGGTTCCAGGGTAGACCTCTTGTACATTGTAAAGCTCGCCCTCTGGCGTACGCCATCCATCTGGCAAATCCTTAATCACTGGGTGATTCGCATTTTCTTTCACAATGTTCACCGTGATCGATTTCTTGGGTCCATGTCCCTTGGAGCTCGCACCAAGCATTTTTGGCCATGCCTTAACCTCCCCCTCTTTCGCGGGAACTTTCCAGTGATAGGAATGCATCGCACAATGAAGGGCCAAAGCGGGCATCCCTGCTTCATGAACTGCGGTGACCGACTCGATAAAAGCCACATCCTTTTCATGAGCGTAACAATGATCATAGACCACATAATCGAATGGATCGGCCCAACCCTCTTTTTGGAGAAAGGCCTTGGACTTTTTCTCATCCATCTCATGAAAAACCTGCCATTGGGTGGGCGCTCGAGCATGAATCCCCTCAATGATGATGTTTTTTTGTTGGCCGTAATCGTGACAGCACCCACCGGTAAAAAAGAGGGCTTTAAGTACCTTAGCCGTACTACTAGATTCCTTTTTCTTCTCAGTATCCACCACCCATATATTGCGATACTTTACCGGATTCCCATGATCCTGAAGTCTTATTGGTCCTTTATCTCCGTGTTTTCCGTAAGGAGTGACCGCATGAGGACCCGCCCATCCAGTGCCACCAGTCAGTTCGACATCGTCATGAATCAAGTGCCCGTTGTGGAGTACGCGAAACTTAGCCCGTCTTGTAACCTTTCCCTGCTCATCAAAAAGCGGACGGATAAAAGTAATGTCAAAAGTCTGCCACTCACCAGGAGCACGGGATGCGTTGACTAAGGGAATAGCACGGCCATACAGAGCCCCACACTGACCATCGGGATAGGTGGAGTTCGCATTCGCACCAAAAGAGTTAAGTACCTGCACCTCATAATTCCCCATCAAAAAGACTCCACTATTCCCACTCGCCTGCCCAGTTCCTTTGGAGGTTACTGGAGTAGCAAACTCGAGGTACAAACGACAAGAACCGAACTCCTGCTTGGTCCGGATATTACCAGCCCGTGAGACAGCCACAAGTGCACCATTCTCGAATTTCCACTTGGTGGGAGAACCATTCATCGCCGACCAGTTAGACATCGAACTCTCGGACCCATCAAAAAGAACGATCGCACCTTCGGGTGGGTTACTGGCTTGGGCATCGTAGGGCTTGGGCTCAACCACCGGAGGAAAAGTCACTTTTGCAGGGTCAGTCTCATGCACCTTAATTCCATCAATGAACATGTAATTTATTTTTTTCCCATTCTCTTCCCGCACCTCAGTACGAACTTCCGGAACTTTTGCAAATACCTGAGTAGCTAGGAGCGTAGCTTGTATACATATTATGTATTTTAACATATTTATCATGTGTACATCATGCCAAAGAAATTTGGCCTGATGCAATCGTTTAGAATTATATTGTGGTAAAAGATTTTGCAGTGTTTCTTATGATGAATCTTGGTCGACAAACTGGAATAGACTAAATTTTCCTGAGCTTGCTATCAGCTGAAGCTGATCCATGTGGGGCTCGTACTTAGTAAGCATGATCTCATCTGTCCAAAAATATTTTGCCTGATAATCCTTCCTGATTCTTGCAATCGTCTCCCATTTCATTCCATCCCCACTTACCCAAGGCCTTGCATGGATGTAAGGAAACTTATGCCAATAAACCGCATCCATGCCACCATCTAAGGAACGGGCTGCACCAATTACTAAACCTCTTTCAAGATCCTTCATTTTATCCACCAGACCTAACATTTCTTGGTAATTCTCCTTGTGGACGAGATCAAAAGTGTAATACCGCGAAGCTGAACCAGTAACCGAGACTGAAAGTAGCCAAGAAGAGCCAAACCACAGGAAGATTGATCCAACGATTATCTTTTCCCATTTCTTTATTTTTAAATTTTTTTGGAAGAAGTGGTGAATACCAATGCAAATAAATATAATCGCTAAAGGAAGTAAAGGAGCTAAAAACCTGCTCCTAAATCCTGGCCAGAAAAGAATAGGCACAAGATAACTGCTTGTAAAAATAAGCATTACCATCGATCCGTGAATCCTTTGTTTTAAAGCTTGGAAAACACCCATTAAGGCCAAAATAATGCCAGGAAGGCTCAATTCAAAAGCAAGAAAGATGATAAATTTCCTCCACACTTTTAGACAATTCTCAAAATACAAAATTAAATCGGAAGACGACCACCCACTCTCAATTCTCCAAAAAACCCCTCCCGCTTCGTTTGATAAACTAAGCTTCCCGAAAACACCTCCAAAAAAAACTCCGTTAAGGCTATGTGTTGGCGAGCCAAAGTGCTCCAGCCGAAATAAAATCATAGGCAAAACGGCCACAATGTAGCCAAGGAGCACAAAAGAAGTCGCACAAAGTCTTTTCACAAAGCCTTGGTTGTAAATAATTGTACTTAGAACTGCACCTGCAACTACGAGAATAAATGCTCCATGGGTACAAAATGCCAAACCAGAGCATACCCCAGATAGAAGAAGGTTTGCAGGGCTTTTATGTTTGTCCCGAATATGAAGCCATAATGTAGCTAGGGTAAAAACCGTGCCAAGGGTATATTGGCTTCCATTTCCAGCAAAATCTATAAGCATGGGGGAAAGGCCAACCATGGAAACGCCCAAAATAACGAAATGGCCTCCCATTACATTGAGAATTTTAAAACTGAGAAAAAGCAATATGCATTGGGAAAAGAGGCTCAGACACTGGAGAACTAGATAGGTGTTATTGGTTCCAAAAACCTCGGCTCCAAGCCCCGCCACAAAGGACCAAAGTGGAGGATGTTGTGACTGAGGGGTCTTTAAATCTCCCCAGGTAGTGTTAGGAGAGTAATCCCATTTCATAGGATAATTCAATTCACCACTTTCAGCATATTCTCGGGCGGTCAGGGCAAATAAATTAATATCTCCAAGCAAGCGGTCGTTCCACCAGAGCGAAGCAACTCGTAAAAGAATACCCAAAAGCAATATACCCCAGAACCAAAAGGGATAACCGTAGTAGGACTGTGAAAACTTTCTCCCCATCACATAAAAGAGGATGGATTAGGATCCACTATCAATAATACGGTTGCAAAAAGAAATACACCACCGGTCCAGTGACAGCCACATAGAACCAAACAGGAAACACCCTTTTGGCGAGCTTGCGGTGTTTAGAGAAGTGATTGGTAAAGGCTTGTATAAATGTGAGTAAAATGAAGGGAAAACTAAGTGCAGCTAGACCAATATGAGAAATTAAAATGAACAAATAATAGGGTCTTATTCCACTCACCGCTTCTCTTTCAGCTAAGCTTAACAACCCGTCTTGATTGGAATCACCAAAAAGAGTCGCCGGTGTGGTAATATGATAAACCACATAGGAGAGCAGAAAAATAAAGGAGCAGGCAAAAGCGGCATAAATCATTTTTCGGTGTAGGATCACTTTCCCCGCCTTGATCGCCCAGAGTGCAAGAAGCAGAAAAACAGCAGCCGCTGAGTTAAGTGAGGCATGAAAACCAGGCAAATAACTAAGTTCTACTCCCTCCGGCAGTGAAAATTTGATCCTTTGCATCATAACCACCAAACCGAGAACAGCGGCTGATATCACCCATGCCAATCGGTTTAATTTCTTCGCTAATACATCATCACCCGAACGGGCACGAAATCCTTCAATTTCACTCATAGAATAAACTCTAACTAAACATCCGCAAAAGGAAAGCCCAAGAGAACAAGGCTTCCCCTCAAAGACAGGGGAAATAAAAAGGTCGATTAGCGAACCTTCATCAAACCACGCATCACAAAGTGGTGACCAGGAAAGGTGCAGACATATTGATAATCCCCAGGCTTGCTCGGTGCCTTAAATTCAATGATGTCCTCTTGCTTGTGGTCGATCAGTTTGCTTGCCCATAGGATTTCCTTGCTTTTGGGAACAAAGGCTA
>Ga0255783_10006111_pt1 | contig 10463 bp, 7 predicted proteins | sample 011ome_22_FD_179981 | JGI IMG/M metagenome (GOLD analysis project Ga0255783, IMG submission 179981) | Coastal salt marsh microbial communities from the Groves Creek Marsh, Skidaway Island, Georgia - 011507BT metaG (version 2) | ecosystem: Environmental > Aquatic > Marine > Intertidal zone > Salt... | reverse complement strand
GCGGCGAGTGTGTGTGTGTGTGTCGTCGCGTGCACGACGACGACGACGACGCGCGGCATATAATCATCAATCAATCAATCAACCCATCAATCATGAAGACGCCCACCGCGGGCGCGGCGCCGGTGCGAGGGTACTGGGACGCGAGCGAAGAGGGCGCGCTGCGTCGCGCGGTACAGAAACACGGCATCGGGGCGTGGGAGAAGATGCGGAATGATCCTGAGTTTACTGCGTTGAGGTGCGTGGATGACGACGACGACGATGCGATGCGACGACGACGATGGGACGATGACGACGATGCGGGAATTCAGCCGCCGCATTTGTCAATTGACGATGATGATGAATCGTCGCGCTCGCGTGGCGCGGTGGTGCGCGTGATGAGGAATGGAATGGCGCGTATCATGCGTCGTCGTGTGTGTGTTTGTGTGTGATTCTTTTGTGTGTGCGTCGTGGGGAGTATATATGTGGGTGCGCCCGCGCGCGCGAGGGCGGGGGCGAAGGGGAACGCGCGAAGGTCGAGGCGAAGGCGTCGGACGCGTCGAGGCGCGCGGAATGATGATGACTGACGGACGTCGAACGCGTCGTAAACGTTTGCTTAAACAAACATCATAGATCACGCACAGGGGTGCAATTGAAAGATAAATGGCGGAATTTAATCAAGTTTCAACATTTGAGACAGGATGAGGCGGCCAAGGTGCCGTATAAGAGCGCGGTGCGCGCCGCGGCGAACGCGACGAGCGGCGGCAAGTCGAGCGGTAAGGGCGGGACGAACGCGGCGGGTGCGAATAAGGGTGGGAAGAAGGCACTGGGAGGGGTCGTGGCGAAGAAAACTGCGGCGAGTGCGGCGGGGAAGAAAACGGCGAGCGCGACGGTGGGGGCAAAGGCGACCAAGGCGGCGACCAAAGGTCAAGTCGGCGGCGCCAAGGGTGGGAAAAAAGCAGCACCCACGGTGAGCCGGGACGCGTTGAGGAAGAAGGCACCGGCGAGCTCGACGGCGACGATGACGGCGGCGGCGATGGCGAAAAAGAAGGGCACGGCACCGTTGAGCGCGAAAGAGCGCCTTAAGGCGTCATACGCGCAGCAAAAGAACGCAGCAATGGGGAGCGACGAAGACGACGTGGATGACGACGATGAAAAAGACGTCGTCGCGCGCGGTCCTCGAGGAAAGTTTTCCAAAACTAAAGCTGCGGGTAAGGCTAAGATCATGAATAAGGCGGATACTGAAGCCACGCGAATTGTTGAGCGGCTGAAAACAAAGCGTCGAGATATGGTGAATGAAGTCGAAGCCGCCGAGCGCGAATTGGCGCGTATGAAAACTGTCGTCGAAGAAGCCGAGGCGGTCTACTCGCAAGCGCGAGCGCGCGTCCATGACGCATTGGTCGGCATGCATCACGACGGTGCGCACGGTGGTGAACATGACGACGACATGAGCGGCGATGACGACGACACGGATTGGGACAAGTATTTGGCGTTTGGCGCGCACGAATCGGATGGTGAAGACGACGACAAGGATGGCGTCGTCGCCGAAGCTGCGAAAGCTGCCGCTGAAGCGCATGAAGCGATTACGAGTGCGAAAAAACCGAAAGCACCACACGCCAGTCATGGCGGGCGAGTGCCCGTGCCGGATATCGATGACGACGACGCCACCGATCACGACGATAGCGACGACGAAGAAATTGATGAAGATTTAGTGCAATCAGACTTGGACGATTTGGATGAGGATGAGCGGAATATGCTTCGAGCGAACGAAGCCTTAGCCGCCGCCGGATTGCCGCCAATGCACGAAATTGAACACATTTTACTCACCGAGCTTAAGAAGCTTGAAGCCGCGAATGCCGCTGTTGTACACGCGCGCTTAGCGCTCGAAGCCGTAGACGCCGAGTTTGCCGAAGCTCTAGCCAACGTGGTGCAGGAAGATGTGCACCATGACTTGGAGGAACATTTCGCCGCTATAGAAGACGATAGCGACGATGAGGAAGACGAAAGCGAAGACGAGGAAGAAGACGAGGAAGAAGAAGAGGAAGAAGAAGAGGAGGATATTCCCAATCCCGCACCGGCGCCAACGGGCGCGGCGGCGGGGCCGAAAAAGTCCTCAAAGCCGAAGACACCAGCTGCTGCGCCCGCTTCTAGCATAGACATGAGCGCTGGTCCAGGCGGCCGCGTCGTTGAAGATCGTAGATATGGCATTTACGACGCCAGGCGCTATCGCACTGAAGCAGAAAACGATGCGGAGGAGGCAGCTATGGTGAAGGGTGGTGGCGCCGGTGCTAGCGCCGCGAAAACTACTGCGGCAACCAAACGTAAAGCCGGCGTTCAAGCGTCCGCACCCAAGGTGAGCGCCGATGCGGCGGCGAAGAAGAAAAAGACATCCACCAAGAGCGTCGCCGCCGTGGAGCCAATTTCTGAGCACTTTTGGTACGAGCAACCAAACGTGAACGCAGCGAAGAGCGCGGCGGCGGCGCGCAAGAAGCCCACTCAGGCATCGTCGCGCGCGCCTGCCGCTACGCCTGGTGCTATTCCTCAGTGGCGTCGTAAACGTACGGCTACACGCGTCACCATCGGTCGTCCCGTCGCCGGTCCAACGTCATGGGCCGCCATAGGCCAGCACATTATACAAGATGATTAACAGCGCAAGAAAATCCAAAGAACGATGCAAAAACGAAAAGAGAAGGAACGACACGAACGAGGTACCACAAGACTGGTCGTCATCATCGTCCTTTAGCTCCTTTTTGCTTTCATTCTTTAGGTGTACAAAAACGTACAACACGCACCACACACGTACAAAATAAAAACAGTGTACTACTCACCCTAAAATTGGAATTACTAAAGCTATAGCGCATTAACCTACACACATGCATGCGTCATCCATCCATCTACATCATCTCCCTCACAATTGCTTAAACTCCCACGGCTGTCGACACAATGGACACCGCGGCTCGGCCCCTTGCCCGCTCAACCACTTTGTGATGCACTGCAAGTGATAGGCGTGCGCGCACGTCCCCCACACCACCGGGGAATCGTCCCCAGGAAATTTCGCATCGGGCGGACATCCATCATAGGCGATTCTACAGATCCCACACACGTCCCCGGCGTCGCCCGCGCCCCAGGTCCACGCACCGACGCCGTGCCACGTCTTGATGTTTAAACTCAGGCGAGACGAAGCTGAGGGCGCTGTTTGCGTCGTCGCCGTCGATGCGCCCGCCGAAGACGACGCGGCGGTGGCGGCGCCGCGTGGAGATGAACGCGTTTCAACCATAGGAGCACGCGTGGACGCACGAAGCGGCACTCGGGAGGCGACGTGTGGCAACCTCGCGAGCGAGACTGGTGAAGGAGCTCTCGAGGAGTAAGTTGCGCGAGTACATACATTTCAATTTCAAACAAAGCGCGTCGTCGATGTACAAAAGAAATCACAAGGAAGAGAACAATAGGTGATGGTACGGTATTTCTAGGCAGCCTTGGCGAACCCGACGCGGTGGTTGCCGTAGTCAAATTCGGTGTGATATGGGCCGAGGAAGACGTCGCCGAGAATCCACAGCGGACCGGCGGGCGGCGGGATATCCATGCCCATGAAACCGCTGATGCACTGATCTTCGCCACCATCGCTGATGCGTAAGATATATTCGCGCGCGGTGAGCTTGAATGAGACGCCGCCAATCACGAATTCGACATCGGGCATGTGTGGAATGTCTCCGCAATCCACCGCCGCGGTGCCACCCGTGTTTGGCACCAAGTCGCACACGCGTTTGACTTCGTTGATGATGATGTCTTGAGTCATGTTTTGCGCGAGCAGATTTTGTGCATAGTTGACGACGGTTTTACACGCCGTGCATGCGATCGGGCCCTTGAACGAGTCAACACCTGGAGCGTGCAATCCATGTCGGTGGCTGCCAGCGTTGCGCAAAAGTTTGCGCGAGGCGACGACGCGCGAGACGACGTCCGTCTTGTCGCCCGCCGCGTCGCACACACCGATGGATGTGCAAATCTGTTCGCTCGAGTAATCTTCAAGTTCTTGCACAAACTGTTCGGCATATTGATCAATCAACATTCGACACTCTTCGCCGAGCATCGAACGTGCACCGATAAAATTGTTAATCTTTGAAATCGTCTCCACCGGTCCGGCGAGCAACGACGTTCCGGTGTCGGCGATGACTTGACAACCCTTCTCGCCGTCACACGCGCCGATGGACCGACCAGCGACTTTGAAATCATCCATTTTGATTTGCCAGTACGCATCTCGCGTCACTGGAACGTACGTGTGTTCGCCGATAAAGTGCGCGGGGTCGGACCCGCCGAACACGAGCTCGCCTCCGACGACGCTCGGCGCTCCGTCTTCACTCGTCGTGCGGTTCAGCCAAAAACTAAACATTGGTGCGTCGATCAATTTTTGTTCCATCATGTTGTAAAACACCGGCTTGACGTTGTCCACAGAGATTTCATCGAATCCTAAACCCAAGATGCCATCAAACTTGGCGAATAAGAACGCGATGCCCGGCTCCTTGGTCGCTTCGGCGAATCCTTGACCTTTGACGACGATGTCTCCCACCTTGACGTCATCCTTACTCAAGAAACCACTCAGCGACCCGCTACCGTAATGGATTGCAAACGGCGTGCCGTCCTCCTCGTACGTCGACGATTGCGCAGAGTCGAATTTGGCGTGCAAATCACACGGAATTTGTAAAAATCCACACTTGGCGCTCGGCACCCACAAGTTGGAGCTCCCGGTGTCGAACACAACCTGGAAGCTCTGCGGTGGGTTGCCAATCTCAATCGCACCATAGTATTGCGCATCCATATAATTACTGATTGGCATCGAGTGCGACGGGGCGTTAGCCAAACCTGAAGACGACTTGGCGCCGTACATGGATTCTAAACGCGCGCGTTGCGTCGCGTGATTGAGATCCACGTCGCGCACGCGAACCGTCTTTGCATCCATCTTCGCGTTCTTTACCAGCGCCACTCGAGCGAGTTTTGGAGTCGACAACGCGAGCACCGTGTGTGGGGTTGTCAGCGCCAGGGCGGTGAGCGCCTGCGCGGTGCGATGAAACGAAAACGGTGGTTAGAGCACGCATTCACAAAGCCTCGGCATCTGAGCCGTCGGTGAACGTTGTATCCGCGCGACGCACGTGCGAGGGAGCGAATGATGGGACGTACCGCGAGCGCGTGCATTCGTATGGATGATTTACGCATGTTCGATGACTGCGCGCGTGCGTTGGGATGGTGAGCGCGCGCAGGAATGCGGTGGGTTTGGGTGCCTCTCGCGAATTGAACTGTAAGAATCGTTCCAATACATAAAAAAACGTTACATACTCGCTATCTCACGTGTACGTTGGCGTGTAAAGTCTGATGGAGCTGGACTTTTATTATTTGTCAAGCCGTATTTTGTTAATTTTACCAAGAGTCTTGGCGTTGAATTTGCGGTTGGAAGTTGGGATCCGCCGGGTATCCCGCGGGCGGGGCGCCGTACGCTGGTTGCGGGGCGATGGTTTGGTAGGACGTCGGGAGAGGCGCAGCGACAGGCGCGACTTCCTCACCAGCTGCGATGCGCTCGGCAACGCCCGTAGGAGGAGTGTACGACGCGAGAGACACCAATGCAGCTTCGAACTCGCCCGCGCATTCCTTCTTGATGACGCCTTGGAGCGTCTTACCCTTGAATTCCTTTTCGAACTCTTTGCGGAGCGTCGGCATCAAGTCATCCTTGTGCGTGAGCAACGCCATCAAACCCGTCTTGTTCGTGGAGGTAAACCAGCCAGACATCACGGTTCGGATACCCCGAGCGATGGTGCGCGCCTTGGGGGCGATGCACGCCACGAGAGCGTCTTCATAATCACCCGAGCAGTTGGAGCGAATGTCTTGAATCAAATCAGCGCCGTAGTGCTCAGTGTACTTGGTGCGAATTTCAACCTTTTCTTCCTCCGTGCGGTGAACGAGCATGGAAATCAAACCCCAATCATCGTTGGACACCCAGCCCTCGAAGGCTTCCTTCAAGTAGATAGCGATTTGCTCGGTGCGGGGCGTCAACAAGCCCATGAGCGTTTCACGGAAGAGTTTGCTTTCAAACAAACCAGTGGTTTCGTTGCGAATGCGTTCACGCAAGAGCTCGCCAGTTTCAATCTTGTACGCTTCACGGAACTCTTCGATTTGCTTGTGGGACTTGTTCGCCAAGAGGTCAATGATGGCACCTTCATCAGTGCCCATACCTTCAACGGCGTCGCGCATCGCTTGCACGTCGGCGGAGTAGTCCATCTCGGTATCGTCGTTGACGTTCGCCGGGTGACGCTTCGCGAGAGCCTTGACGATGCGCTTAAAATCACCAGAAACGGCCCATTCAGAAGTTACAGCCTTGATGAGATCCTTCTTGAAGAGTCTGGAGTAAGCTTCACGAGCGGCGTCGAGTTGTTCGGGCGTCGCCGTAACCAACAAACGAATCACAGCCTTGCAATCCGTACCCAAACCAGCAATCGCAGAGTTAATAACCTTTGCGTAGGCATCACCGACACGGTCGCAACCAGCTAAGAGCAACACGCGCTTGAACTTACCGCTCGTTTCAGAAAGCACGGCTTGTTCCATCGAACGCTCGTAACGCGAGCTGTACGCCATTTGCAACGCGATAATATCTTCCTCAGATAACGTACACAAAATCGTCACAAGCGTGGCTTCATCGGTACCGAAACCCGCCATCGCGCGTTCAAGCGCTTGAGACTCGAAATCTAATCGATCGCTCAATAAAGCCATCATGAAATCCTTCAAATCCCCGTGCGTCTTGTCCGCGACGTCAGACTTCAAGTCCCCGAAACCGTACTCGCCGTACTTTTGCATGAGCTCATTCTGGATGAAATCCATACGCATGATCCCTCGCGGGTTACAGAATCTCGGTACATTCAACACGATGCGCTTCAAGATTTCCTGCGTATTTTCACACGCAATCGCATTGGCCAATTCCCACAATTGACGACCAAACGCGTCGGCGGGCGCGGGACCGAAATCCGCGCGCATTTCCGGCTCGGGCGCCGATGAACAAACTGTTCATTCACGAAAATCACGCGCACGAACGCGAAACGCACACCGTCAGTACACATCGCATGTTTTGTTTTTCGCGCCTCGCCGCCCACGCACGCCGCGATCGCGCCGCGTCACGTAATTTAATTCCAATAATCCGATCGGATTATTCCAACAGCATCGCGCATTCGCACGCAAATTCAAAAGTTCCGAAACGACGACGTGCCCGCACCGCCGTGATCGATCGCGCGCGCGCGCGCGTTGCGCGCATCGATGCATACGTACTCCCCATGTGTGCTGTGTCGCGTTGCGAGTCGACGTCGGTGTGGTTTTCGGTGTGGTTTTGGGTGTTGGCACGATCGGGTCCCGCGTCAGTGAATGCCGACACGAACGCGCAAAGCGCATCGTCATCACTCCTGGGCGTCTCTCGTGCGAGCGACGCTTCGGTGAGACGGGATGCGGGGGAAAAAGACCAAGGTAAAGGTGCCCAAGCCGCTGTTCGCGCCAATCGTGCGGTCGATGAAGCGTGCGCGCGAGGTGACGAGTGCGTTTCACGCGCACACGCGGACGCTGAGTGACGGCGCGGCGTCTGCGCACGCGAAAGCGGCGGCGCTCGAGGCGCTGGACGAGCTCGGTGGTCGGCAAGCGTATCAAGAGGCGAGTGTATTGACGACGACGAGGCATAGGACGTCGAAGTGGACGTTTGCGGTGCTCACGAAGCGAGGGATGCGACCGAAGAAGGGTGAGCGCGCGTTGCGCGCGTTGGAAGTGGGTGCGATAAATACGGATTTAATGAGCGCGAAATGGCTCGACGTGCGCGCGATTGATATAAAGAGTCAACATCCTAAGATTGTGCAGCGAGATTTCTTTGATGAGGTGGTGAAAGAGGGTGCGTACGACGTCGTGCACTCGTCCATGGTGCTCAACTGCGTGCCGACGGCGGCGCAACGCGGTGAAATGCTCGCCCGCACAGCCAAGATGTTACGTGTCGGTGGTGTATTCTTTCTTTATATTCCCGTTCGATGCGTCAAGGCGATGACGCACGAGACGCTAGTGAGGTTTCTACGCGCCGTGGGTTTGCGCGTGGTGGAGCATAAAGCGACGCCAAAAGTCATGTTTTATTGCGCTGAAAAAGTAGACCCGAAAACCGCGGCATCGACGCAGGATAAAGTTGAGAAGTGTAAAGCGCGCGAGGAATTCGTGCTGCGGACATCGGCTCAGACGCTGGCGTCAAAGGATACCGACGCGTTTAGCGTGGCGCTCGAACAAAGGCACATGTGTGGCTTCTGACGCCGCCGTGTTTAGGCATCCACCGCCATCCAATGCGCGATGAGAACAGACCGCGCACTGAATTAGAATTCTAGTCAATCGTTACGTCGCGCGGATTCGCGCGCGCCGGGCGTTGTAACATTATACTTTAGTTTGTATTCGCGCGCGTCCATGAAACGCGAAAGCAACCAACAGAATCCACACACCATGTCGCGCCGAAGACGCGGCGATGTGCGTCCGCCCACCACGGCGCCCGCGCTCGACGACCGCGACGTGCATGCCGCGGATGATATCGAACACGGCGAGGGCGCGGACGACGCGCGCGATGATTCGGACTCGGACGCCCCGAAGGCGACGACACAAAAATACATCGCTCAGCTCGCCGGTTTTCACCACGCGCTGCTCCCGTCGGACATCGAAGCGCGCTTCAGCGCAATCTATGACACGTACCACGCCGGAAATCACAGTGACACAGACAGCGAGGCGAGCGAGGAGGAGAGAAACGCGTGGTGGCCGTTAGAGCCGTTGTCCATGACGCGCGCTGACGCGGCGGAGACGGCGAAAAATATAGACGACGCCGCAGCGTCTGGTGCCATAACCTTTGATGGTGATATTGATGTCTTATTTCGACAAAGCGTGCACTTGAGTGCGAGTTTGACGCGCTGGCGACGACGAGGGACGATTTTAGTTGGACCCACGCCAGAGAAGGATGTGAGATGTCGGCGGTGCTTGGACATTGCCGCTGAACCTCTGGTGACGCAAGAATCGCATATATTATGTAAGCCATGCGCAATAGAGGCCATGGGAGACGTAAAAGTGCGTATATTTGGCATCGATCCACGAGTTTCGATGAAAATTGATGATTTACCGGTGATGTGTTGTCACGCGGCGACGGCGACGCGGCAAGACGATACTTTGTCCTGGCGGATTATTTCCGAGGGTTGTAAGGCTGTGTTTCCGTTGAAACACGCCAGAGCTCACGAAGACGAATGCATGTACTCGCTTGAAAAATGTAGCTTACCGTATGAATGCATGAATCCCGCGGAAAAGTGTACCATGGTTACGGCTCGTAAAGACATGGAGGCGCATCGAGCCGCGTGCGAATTCAAGCCGTCCCCTTGTCCGGACTGTGGCCACATGATTCAGGCGCGTAAAATGCGTTCGCATGGTCTAGTGTGTGGTGCTATGCCAGTGTTCTGTCCATACAGGCTATGTAAGTGGCGTGGCAAACGCGAAGCCGTCGACGCGCACGTCGCCACAGAGTGCTTGGCGCATCCGGTGATGTGCCGCTTGGAAGATTCCGCCACCGGGGAATACTGCCGTGCAACCACGACGCGCGAGCGCATCATGCACCATCGCGCGTCGTGCCAATATCAAAAGTGTCCGTGCAAGTTTTGTGGTGCGAAAATCAGCTTACGTCGCATGGGGGATCACGCAAAGCGATGCAACGCGCGCGAGTTTCATTGCCCGCTTTGTCGTCGACGCATGCCGTCAGAACAACGCGAAACGCACGAGCGCACGGGTTGCCCGATGCTTGCACAGGCGTGCGAACACGCGAGATTCGGATGCACCTGCGCAGTGGCTCAGGGGTTTTACAACAAGCACGCGATGGAGAATTTTGAGCAACACGTCGAGCAAGTGGCGTTTGGCCCGACGGGCGTGCTCGACTTTATCAATCGCCCGCGAGACGACGACGGGTTCGATATCGATGCATTCGAAGCGCGTGTATCGAGTGTTCGAGAGAAGATGCGCAAAACATTCGAATCTGTAGACTCGACGAGCGCGAGTGCGGTACGACGCGTACGCGAGCGTGCTGAAAAGGCGGAGTCGAGCGCGAGCCAACATCATCCGCGAAACATCGAAGCGGCAACAAACGCATTTAAACGACGCGCCGCACACGATCGAGCGCAAGCCGAATTCGCATTGAAAGAGAAGATTTCGCTTGAAAACGACGTGGAGTATCATCGTGAAATCGTAGACGCAAACTTGGCGGGTACATTTATCGCTGAGGCGGCGACTATGACTCGCGAACGTCTCGAAACGGCGATGAACGACGTCTCGGAGACGTCGACGTCATTCGCCGTCATGCGCGCACGTGCCGAAAGTCTTCTCAACGACGCGCTGCATGGAGAAGATATTGATGCGGCATCCGAAGTCACAAAGCGTCACTTGGAAGATATCATGCGTCAAGGTGAACGACA